>Ga0209640_10002774_pt1 | contig 15285 bp, 15 predicted proteins | sample RifCSP10_1_FD_184018 | JGI IMG/M metagenome (GOLD analysis project Ga0209640, IMG submission 184018) | Soil microbial communities from Rifle, Colorado - Rifle CSP2_sed 10_1 (SPAdes) (version 2) | ecosystem: Environmental > Terrestrial > Deep subsurface > Rock core/Sediment | place: Rifle...
GATCGCTTGGACGGTCGCGGCGGCCGCCGCGACCGTCCAGGCGATCCGCGCGCTGCGCGAGAAGCCGCTCGAGGTGGTCAGCCTGCAAGAGATACACGCGGCGCGCCTCCACCCCGCGGGCGCCTGAGCGGCGAGGCGTGCGTCAGCTCTTTCTTGCGCTCTCCGGTGGTGGGGCGCACGCGGCCTCGCACGCGGGCGCGCTCAAGGCGCTCGCACGCGAGGGCGTCGCCGTCGCGGGTGTGGCCGGCGTCTCGGGCGGCGCGCTGGTGGCTGCGGCCTGGGCGGGCGGGGCCGACCTCGACAGCCTCGTGGACCAGGCGAGCCGGCTGCATCCCTGGATGTGGGTGCGCGGCTGGGGCGGAGGGCTGCTGTCGGGATCCCGGCTCGGCGCGATGATCGACGAGTTCCTGCCGGTCCCGACCTTCGAGGAGCTGCGCGTGCCGGTCGTGGTGTTGGCGACCGACGTCGACAGCGGCGAGGCGGTCGTCTTCAAGGAAGGCCCGCTGCGCGACCCGGTGCGAGCCTCGTGCAGCTTTCCCGGCGTGTTCCCGCCGATGATGGTGAACGGCCGCCGGCTCTACGACGGCGGCATCACCAACGTCGTGCCGGTCCGGCTCGCGCGCGCGATGGCGAGTGCCCTGAGCTTGCCCGCGCGCACCAGGGTCATGATGGATGCGGCCGTATCGAAGGCCATATCGGTTTCGCCGCTGATCAAGCTGATCAGGGCCGGCCCGCCGCCGCTGTACGGCACGTTGAGGATATCGATTGCGGTCAGGTCCTTGAAAATCTCGCCGCCCATGTGCATCGGCGAGCCGCTGCCCGCGGTCGCGAATTTGAGCATGCCGGGTTTGGACTTGGCGAGCGCGATCAATTCCTGCACCGACTTGACGGGGCTCGCCTGATTGACGCCCAGCAGCATGGGCGCCACCGCCAGCAGCGTGATGGGCGCGAAGTCCTTGACCGGATCGTAGCCCGGATTGCGGTAGAGGTTGGGGCTCACGCCGTGGCTCGCGATCGAGGACAGCAGCAGCGTATAGCCGTCCGGCGTCGCGCGCGAAGCGAGCGCGGTACCGATGGTCGTGCCCGCGCCGGGCCGGTTATCGACGATCACCTGCTGCCCCCATGCTTCGGTCAGTTTCTGGCCGAACAGGCGCGCGAGCAGGTCGTTGCCGCCGCCGGGAGGGTAAGGCACGATCAGCCGTATGGTCTTGACCGGATAATTTTGAGCCACCGCGCCGCCGGCCCAGAGATTCACGATGGCGAATGCCAGACACGCGCCTGCCAGGTAGCTCTTTTTCATGTCTTTTCCTCCTCCGTTTTCGTAACCGGCGCACCGCGCTTTGCGGCGGATCGCGTTGCGCCTCAGGGTATGACACGCTCCTGCCGGTAGTGCGCGAACAGGTCGAGCAGCCATTTGCCGGTATCCAGCGCCTCGCCGAAGCCGGTCTGCCTGAGTTTCAGCGTGTCGGACATAATATTCCAATCGGGCGTGAAAACGAAATCGCCATACGACCACAGCGCGGCCTGCGCGTACGGCGTGGGTCTGAGCCCGTGCCTCCGGATGATGCGCTCCCAGACCGGCGCCTTGTCCGCCATCACCTGCGCCAAGCGCACGGTCTTGACGGGTCCGGCCTGCATGCCGAAGAGGTCGGCGAAGCGCGGCCATAAATTCTGCCAGCGGATGAAGTCGCCGTTCGTGACGTTGAACGCCTGGTTCGCGCACGCGGGCGTGGTCGTTATCCAGGCGATCGCTTTGGCCAGGAGCGTCGCGTCCGTGCACTGGTAGTGCGCATGAAAATTTCCCGGAGTCCCCGGAAAGCAGAGCGGCTGTCCCAGTTCTTTCGCGATCGCGGCATGGACCGCGATCACCATCGCGATGCTGCGTGGCTCTCCGGGCGCGTAGTCGCAGATGCCGTGCGGGCGGCTCGCGCTCCAGTGCCAGGCGTTGCCGCGGCTGCGCTCGATGACGAAATCCTCCTGCGCGTAATACCAGTTGTTTTCACGGATGCGCGGGTCGGACTCCCTGGCGGGTGTTTGGTAAGGCCCGAGATCGGCGCCGTAATATTTGCTGCCCTGGAGCAGATGCACGTGCCGCAAGCCGGGCGCGGCCGGTTCAATCGCATCGATCACGTTGCGCAGCATCGCCGCGTTCGCGTCGATCGGCTCCCTGGCATTCGCGGTATGGCTTGCGCGCGCGCAATAGAGCACGTGGGTGACGCGGGTCAATGCCTTGAGCCGGGCGCGGCACGCAGCGGCGTCGGCCAGATCGACGGCAATGACGGGAAAGTCCACGCGCTCCGCGGGCGGGCGCCGCGCGAGCCCGATCACTTCCCAATCCAGGTGTGCGGCCAGATATCTTGCCAGCGCGCGTCCCACCACGCCGGAAAACCCCGGTATCAACGCGCAGTAGCGGGCCATCTATGGTTTTCTTGATTGGAACCCACTTGAGTAATCGGGTGACTAAGCGAACGCGTGACCTGAGGAAGCTCTGATGTATGGAAGGGTGAACGGAAGGATGGGAAGCGGCGCCCACAGCTCCACGTGCTAGAGGATGCGCCGGATGACTCCCGGATCCTCAATCAACGCAATGATCGGATTGCGCGGTCACCCTCGGCAACCGCGCCGCGGGGAATTATTCGTACAGAATCTCGGCCGCTCGCAGCTTGCCGCCCGCGGCCTCGGGCTTGAACACGACGATCGTCTTGGCATCCCGCTTGTTGGCATTGTTAACGTTGAAGGTCGTCGAATTATAAGTCCAGGTCACGCGCCCGGGATTGCTGGCGTCGACCGAAGCAGGCTTGCCGACAGCCTTTTGGACTTCTGCATCGGACTTGCCCTGGACGCTGTTGGCGAAATCAGTGCGCTCGTAGAGATCTCCGCACCCGCCCAAGGACAGACCGGCAACCGCCAGGAACGCAGCGATTGATAACTTCTTTAGCTGAGTGATGCTCTTTACCATGACCTTGCTCCGCTTTTACCATAGCCATTACCGCTTATTCTTGAATCATCCACCTCGATGGACCCCGCGTATCGGACAGAGTATACACCGGAAAGAAGGCCGGCTCCAGTCTCTGTCTCAATGGGCACCATTCGTTGCCGTCTTTTTTATGCCCGGATAATTGTCGCCGGATGCCACGAAGCACGGGTGAAATATCGGGCAAAGAGATTTTCGCACATTGCAAACATGCTCGTTATTCGCCGCGCGGTCGATCAGCGGTCAGCATTCGCAGTTGGGTCCGTCCTCGCGCTTGGGGCAGCCTTCCGGACGCTGTACCGGCGGCAAGGGACAGCGATTGACCTCGAAGGGGGACTTCGCGAGCAGCGTCGTGAGCGCACTCGATGCCATGCCCACGCCCCAAAAGCCGAAGAAGCCGATGCTGTAGGCGCCCAGCCGGCTCACTTGCACGGGCTCGCCGAAAATCATGATATCCATTGGATCGAACAGCGTGAAAAACAAACCCACCGCGCCCGCTGCTACCAGGAATGACGGCCACAGAATCCACATTGCTCTTTGCATGTCTCCTCCTGCCAGGTTTTATTGCGGTGCGTCGGATCCGAGCTGCGCCCGACCCGCGTCCGACTCGACCCACTCGCCGCTGATTCTCCACGTGGCCGGTTGATCTTCAAGGATCAGGTGGCGGCGTCCTGTGAACTCGCGCCGGTACTCACCCTGATACAAGCCCTCGCCGAGGGCGCGCAGGACGACGGTCTCGTCGGCACTGCTTTTGCCGGGGTGGATCAGGTGCAGCCGCAACGTATCGGGAAGCGCACCCGTGCCGGCAAGTATAATACGCAGGCTGCGGTTTTCACGGCTAACCGTCAGTTCGGCGCGGTAGCGCATGTCGCGCGCTCGGGTGTCGCGCTCCATGGTCCGATTGATGGCCAGCCCTTGCTTGTAGTAGTCGTCAGCCACCAGTCCGTCGTTGCTCTCGAAGGCGAGGAACAGCGTCACGAATCCGGCGACGATCACGATGGCCGGGCCGAGCATCAGCAGCCACGGCCAAGGCTCACGGTACCAGGGGGTGGCGGAGCGAACGGGCAATGCAGAATTCATGGCGGCTGCTAGGGCTTGTAGAACATGGATTTTTCGCGGATGGAGAAGATATCGGGCTGCGGGTTGCCTGATGCGTCGCTGGCAACGACATGGAACTCGATACGGTGCATGCCCTTTTCGATAGCCTCAGGCTCGGCGCGCAGTCTCACCGCAATCATCTGCGTAGCCGCGGGGCCGATGGCGAGCGGCTGCTGGCTTCCTTCAACCCGCAGGCCGCGCACACCGCTGGCGGACACCATGAAATTGCGCGGGACTTCTTCGGTATTCATGATCTGCAGGCGGTAGACGTTCTCGATCAGCCCGCCTTCCACTTCGCGCGCCAGCGCAGTGCGGTCGCGGATCACGTCCACCTTGAACGGAACGCGCAGGAACAGCGTGACCGATGCCGCCGCGATGATGATCCAGAGTATCGTCGTGTATGCCAGCACGCGTGGCCGGAAGACACGCTTCAGCATGTCGCGCCAGCCGAAGTGCCGGTCGACCGCATTGAGCGTCGAGTAGCGGATCAAGCCGCGCGGATACCCCATCTTGTCCATCACCTGGTCGCAGCCGTCGATGCACGCGGCGCAGCCGATGCATTCGTACTGCTGGCCGTTGCGGATGTCGATGCCAGTCGGGCATACCTGCACGCAGATGTCGCAGTCGACGCAATCGCCCAGTCCCTGTGATTTGTAATCGGCTTTTTTCGAGCGCGAGCCGCGCGGTTCGCCGCGCGTCTGGTCGTAGGTGATGAGCAGGGTGTCGCGGTCGAACATTACGCCCTGGAAACGCGCATAGGGGCACATGTAAATGCAAACCTGTTCGCGCATCCAGCCGGCATTGCCGTAGGTGGCAAAGCCGTAGAACACGATCCAGAAGGCTTCCCAGCCACCGAGAGTAAACGTGAAAAACTCACCGCTTAGCACCTTGATGGGCGTAAAGTAGCCGACGAATGTGAATCCGGTCCAAAACGCAAGCGCAATCCATACGCCGTGCTTGACGGCCTTGAGGAAAAATTTGCGCGCCGTGAGCGACGCGCCGTCGAGCTTCATGCGCGCCAGGTGCTTGCCTTCGATCTTGCGTTCTATCCACAGGAAGATTTCCGTGTATACGGTCTGCGGACAGGCATAGCCGCACCACAGGCGACCGGCGACGGCAGTAAACAGGAACAGCGAGAACGCCGAAATGATCAGCAGCGCGGTGAGGTAGATGAAATCCTGCGGCCAGAGCACCAGTCCGAAGATGTAGAACTTTCGCGCCGCAAGGTCGAACAGAACCGCCTGGCGCTCATTCCACGCCAGCCAGGGCGCGCCGTAAAAAACCAGCTGGGTGATGAACACCGTCGCCCAGCGCCAGCGCGCGAATGCGCCGGTAACGGCGCGCGGGTAGATTTTCTTGCGGACCTCGTAAAGGTCCTGGTCGTGGTCCTCGTGGGCGTCAGGGGCGACCACGGTGAGCGGAATCACCCTGTCGTGAGCTGCCATGGCGTGATTCCGGGGCCGGTCGGGCTTATTTGGCGGGTGCGACCGGGCCCGCCGCAGGGGCGGACGCCGGTTCTGCGGCAGGGGCGGGCAATGGCGGCTCCCCGCCACCCAGGCTGTACACGTACGCCGCCAGCAGGTGGACCTTGGCTTCGCCCAGCGTGTCTTTGTGCGCGGGCATGGCACTCTGACCGGGAATCAACCGATTTGCGCCGCGCCCGGCGGTGATCGTCGCAACGATGGAGTCTTCAGAGTTGCCGTAAAGCCAGATGGTGTCTGTAAGATTGGGGGCGCCCACGGCGCGACCGCCCTTGCCATCGGCGCCATGGCATCCCGCGCAAATGGTGAATTTCGGCGCCGCAGTTTGAGCCAGCTTGGCGTCATGCTTGAGTCCGGAAAGCGAACGGACGTAGTTCGCCATCTCCTTCACTGCCTGCGGCCCGCCCAGCGCATCGCCCAATGGCGGCATGACGCCATTGCGCCCGTTCATGATGGTTGCCTTGATGGTGGCAGGATCGCCCCCATACAGCCAATCCTTGTCGCGCAGATTGGGGAACTCGACACCGCCGCCAGCATCCGACCCGTGGCATTGCGCGCAATACGTGAGGAACAGGCGCTGGCCGATGGCGTTGGCTTTCGGGTCCCTGGCCAACTCAACGATATCGGTTTTCAGATATTGATTGAACAATGGGCCATACTGCGCTTCCGCCTGGGCGACTTCGGCCTGGTGCTCGCCAGCCGATGTCCATGCCGACGTGCCGCCGAACGAGCCGAGACCGGGATAGTAGATCAGATAGGCGAGTGCAAATGCGATAGTAAGGTAGAACAGCCACATCCACCACCGCGGCAGCGGATTGTTGTATTCCTGCAAGTCACCGTCCCAGACATTGCCATGCAGGTCGGCCTGCTCGCCCGCTTCGAGCGCTGGGCGCCTGGTGCTCTGAATTTTAAGGAACACGCCGCACGCCACGACGCTGACAAGCGTGATGACCGCGACGGAAATGCCCCAGAATCCGCCGGTGAAGTCGCTCATGGCTGTGTCTCCGCGTCCGGTTGTCCGGCAGGCCCATCGTCGTCGGCGAACGGCAGCTGCGCGGCTTCATCGAACGCCGGTTTGCGCTTGGCACTCCAGGCCCAGAAAACAATGCCCAGAAACATCGCGAAACTCAGCACGGTAACCAGGGAACGAATGGTATTGATGTCCATGTCGGCAGTCCTTTACTTCACATTCTTGAGGCCAGTGCCGAGCACCTGCAAATAGGCGATCAGCGCGTCTTCTTCGGTCTTGCCCCTGAGCTCCTCGCCCCCCTTGTCGATTTCTTCGTTCGTATAGGGCACGCCGACCCGCGTGAGGGCGCGCATCTTGGGTGCGACCTCGGCCGGGTCAAGCCGGCTTTTTTGCAGCCAGGAATAGTCGGGCATGTTCGATTCCGGCACCAGGTCGCGCGGATTGCGCAGATGCAGGCGGTGCCATTCATCGCTGTAGCGGCCGCCGACGCGGTGCAGATCCGGTCCGGTGCGTTTGCTGCCCCACTGGAACGGATGGTCGTAGACGAATTCACCGGCGACGGAATAGTGTCCGTAGCGTTCGGTCTCGGCGCGGAACGGGCGGATCATCTGCGAATGGCAGTTGTAGCATCCCTCGCGGATATAGACGTCACGCCCGGTGAGTTGCAGCGCGGTGTAGGGCTTGAGTCCCGCGACGGGTTCGGTGGTGGATTTCTGGAAGTACAGCGGGACGACTTCGACGATGCCGCCCACGCTTACAACCAGGATGACGAGCAGCACCATCCAGCCGATGTTTTTCTCGATCATGTCATGTGTGATTTTCATCGCTTTTCTCCGTATCCGGGGCGGGTCAGGCGGCGCGCGCGGGCGCAGGCGCCGCCTCCGCAACAAATTCGGGGATCCGCGCATCGACGGCGGTGCTGCCGGCGATGGTCTTCCACACGTTGTAGGCCATGAGAAACATGCCGGAGAGGAACATGATGCCACCCAGCAGGCGAATCATGTAGTAGGGATAGGTGGCCTTTACGCTTTCGACGAAGGTATAGGTCAGCGTCCCGTCGGTATTGACGGCGCGCCACATGAGGCCCTGCATGACGCCCGCGATCCACATGGCTGCGATGTAAAGCACGACCCCGAGCGTGGCCACCCAGAAGTGCAGGGTGATGAGCTTGATGCTATGCATCTGCGTCTTGCCGAACAGCCGCGGGATCAGGTAATACAGGCAGCCGATGGAGATCATCGCCACCCAGCCGAGCGCACCCGAATGCACGTGGCCGATGGTCCAGTCAGTGTAGTGCGACAGCGCATTTACCGTCTTGATGGACATCATCGGGCCCTCGAAGGTCGACATGCCGTAGAACGAGAGCGAGACGATGAGGAATTTGAGGATCGGATCGTCACGCAGTTTGTGCCATGCGCCCGACAACGTCATGATGCCGTTGATCATGCCGCCCCAGCTGGGGGCGAGCAGGATGAGCGAGAACACCATGCCAAGCGACTGCGTCCAGTCCGGCAGCGCGGTGTAATGCAGATGGTGCGGGCCGGCCCACATGTAGGTGAAGATCAGCGCCCAGAAGTGCACCACCGACAGGCGGTAGGAATACACCGGGCGCCCAGCCTGCTTGGGGACGAAGTAGTACATCATCCCAAGGAAGCCCGCGGTGAGGAAAAACCCCACGGCGTTGTGGCCATACCACCACTGGATCATGGCGTCCTGCACGCCGGCATAGACCGAGTAGGACTTCCAGAAGCTCACCGGCACGGCCGCGCTGTTTACCAGATGCAGGATCGCGACCGTCAGGATGAAGCCGCCGTAAAACCAGTTGGCGACATAGATGTGTGGCGTCTTGCGCTTCATGATGGTGCCGAAAAACACGATGGCGTAGGACACCCATACAACGGTGATCAGCACGTCGATGGGCCACTCAAGTTCGGCGTATTCCTTGGATGTCGTGATGCCCAGCGGCAGGGTGATGGCGGCGAGCACGATGACCAGTTGCCAGCCCCAGAAAACGATTGCTGCAAGGCCGTCGCTGACGAGGCGCACCTGGCAGGTGCGCTGTACGACGTAAAACGACGTGGCCATCAGCGCCGATCCGCCGAAGGCGAAGATCACCGCATTAGTGTGCAGCGGCCTCAGGCGTCCGTACGACAGCCACGAAATGCCTTGCGTCAGGTCGGGCCAGATGAGCTGCGCCGCGATCAGCACGCCCACAGCCATGCCAACGATGCCCCACACCACGGTCATGATGGCGAACTGCCGGACAACCTTGTAGTTGTATGTGTTCATAACATCTGCCATTGTTTTTAGAGGGTAATAAGCGATACCCTATAGGAGGTACCGCGGTTGTATTTGATGCAGATCAAACGTCCTTGGAGCGCTGCGGCAATTGTTCCGGCTGTTCCGGCGTGTCGTCATCCATCAGAATCTGGTGCGCCGGGCCCTCGAAATCGTCGAACTGCCCTGCGGCGACTGCCCACCATAGCACCACGACCAGCGCGAGAACCACTACAACACTGAGAGGGATGAGGAGAAACAGCGCTTCCATTTTCTACCCGTCAGGCGCTCTAAGTCCCGCCGCGCTGCAGGCGCGCCGCGTTGCCGACCACAATCAGAGAGCTGGCTGACATGCCGAGCGCCGCGGCCCAGGGGGATATCCACCCCATCATTGCCAGCGGCACGGCAATGGCGTTGTAGCCGATGGCCCAGGCGATGTTCTGGCCGATGACGCGGCGCGTCGTGCGTGCGACGCCAAGCCCCTCGGCCAGCGCCTTGAGGCGTCCCGAGAGCAGCACCATGTCGGCGTTGGCGCGTGCCAGATCGGTGCCGCCGCCCATGGCGATGGAAAGCGCCGCCTTCGCCAATACCGGCGCGTCATTGATGCCATCCCCGACCATGGCGACGACACACCCTTTGCGCTGCAAGGCTTCGACGTACTCGAGCTTGCGCTGCGGTGTCGCCCGGGCCAGGACATTGGCGGCCTCGCTTACGCCGAGCTCGCGCGCAATGGCGTGAACGGCAGCGGGTACGTCGCCTGACAGCACATGGATCCTCGCGCCGGCGGCGCGCAGCGCATCGAGCGCTTCGCGGGCGTCGGGGCGCAGCGCTTCGTCCAGATCGATGCGCGCCAGCCATTCACCGCTGCGTCCGAGCAGCACCTGGCTGTGGCTGTGCTCAGAAAAAGCGCTTTGCGGGAGCGGCGTGTCCACGAGGGCGCCGACGAATGCGGCCGTACCGATGCGCAGTCTCTCACCGTCAACCTCTCCCTCAATGCCCTCGCCGGCGCTGTGTGTCAGCCTGGTGGCGCAGACGGCAAGCACACCCGGGGGGTTGCGGGCAGCGGCAGTAAGCGCGCGCGCAACCGGGTGGCCGGAGCCCAGTTCGAGCTCTGCCGCCAGCACCAGGATCGCCTCCTCCCGAAGGTTGCCGAGCGGAGCGATGCGCGCCACGCGCATTTCGTTTTGCGTGAGAGTACCGGTCTTGTCGAACACCACATCGGTGACACGCGCAAAAGTTTCCAGCACATGGCCGCGCGTGGCGAGCAGGCCGATGCCGGAAAGATGGCCGGTCGCTGCGGCCAGCGCCGCCGGGGTGGCCAGCGCCAACGCACAGGGGCAGGTCACCACCAGCACGGATATGGCGTTCCTGAACCATAATTCGCCGCCGGCGGAAAGCCACGCCAGCGCAGTGATGGCAGCGAGTATCAGCACCGCGAGGGAAAAACAGCCGGCGATGCGATCCGCCATCTGTGCAAAGCGCGGCTTCTCGCCGAGGGCGCGGTCAGCAAGCCGCACGATATGCGCGAGAACGGTGTCGGCTCCGACGCGACTAATGCGCACAAACAGCGGCGATCCGGCGTTGAGCGTGCCGCCGACGACTGCGTCACCCGCGCGCTTGGGGACGGGACGGGCCTCGCCCGACAGCAGCGCCTCGTTGACCTCGCTGGTTCCTTCCATGATCGTGCCGTCGGCAGGGATGGCGCTGCCGCTGCCGACCAGCACCGTATCCCCGGGAACCAGCGCGGCCGATGCCACCATCCGTGTTTGCTTCGAGTCGGGGTAGCGCGGCACGCAGGTGGCGGTGGCGGGCAAGGGATGGCTCAACCTTTCGATGGCCACCACTGCGCGCGTATGCGACTCGGCCTCGAGATAACGCGCACCGAGCAACAGGAAGACGAACATGGTGAGCGAATCGAAATACACCTCTCCACGTCCGGCAACTGTCGCCCAGACGCTGGCGCCAAAGGCACTTGCGATGGCGAGCGCGATCGGCACGTCCATGCCGACGCGGTGATGGGCAAGATCGCGCCATGCGCCGGAATAAAATGACCGCGCGGAAACAAGCACCACCGGCAAGGTGAGGAGCAGGCTCGCCCAGCGCATGAGCTGTTCGAATTCCGGCGCGATGTCGCCCGCATCGGAGAGATACACCGGCACGGCATACATCATGACCTGCATCATGCCGAGCGCCGCCAGCGCAAGTTCGAACAGGCGGCGGCGCTGGTCTTTCTGGCGCAGGGCGGTGCGGTGCGCCGCATCGAACGGATGCGCGCGCAGTCCCACATCCGCCACCGTGCGCAGGATTGAAGAAAGCCTGACCTGCGTATCGGCCCAGCCAATGCGCACGCGTTGTGCGGCGTAGTTGACGCTGACTTCGCTTACGCCGGAGAGGCGCTTCAGGCGTTGCTCGACCAGCCACATGCAGGCAGGACAGTTGACGCCTTCGAGCAGCAGTTCGGCGCGACATGCGCCGGCATCGCTGCGTTGCACGAAACTCTGCTGCACCGCTTCGAGGTCGAAGCTTTCCAGGTCGCGCATCCATTGCGGCATGCTGTCTTCGGGCCGCTTGCCCGGCGCGCTGCGATGGCGGTAATAATCGGCGAGCCCGCCGGCGACGATGGTCTCGGCTATTGCCGCGCAGCCCGCACAGCACATCTCGCGCTCTGCGCCGTCCACAAATACCTTGAAGCGGCTTGCACCGCGCAGCGGCAAGTCGCAGTGAAAACACCCGGCTGCGGCGTTTGCTTCAAACGCGGTGGCGGGCATGGCATGAGTGTTCATTGGATTTTATGCGCCGAAGAATGCGCGCACGCTGTTCAGTGCTGGCTGGCACATCTCTCCCCAGCCGTCGAGCTTGGCAAGTTGGGGAAGCCGCCACAATCCGACCGCGCCAAAGCCGGTGACGACCAGGCCCGCGGCAATGCGTATGACAGGATTGCGAAGATACTTCCCGGCGTACCCCGCGGCCCATCCCATGGCGAGCAGGTTGGGCAGTGTGCCGAGGCCGAACGCGAGCATGATGAGGGCGCCATTGGCGGCGCTGCCGCTGGCCAGCGCGGAAACCAGCATGGTATAAACCAGCCCGCACGGTATCCAGCCCCAAAGCGCGCCCAGCGCAAGCGTATGGCGAGTCGAAGAGGAACGCAGCAGCCCCGCCGCCAGGGGTTGGATGCGGCGCCACAAAATTGCGCCACCGCGCTCGAGCGCGGTGATGCCATGCCACAGCCCTGCCAGATACAGCCCCAGCGCGATCAGCATCAGGTTCGCCATCGCGAACAGCAGTTGCCGCAGCACCATGGTGTCATGCATGACGAAGGCAGCCGAACTGATGCTCCCCGCGAGCGCTCCTGCGACCGCATAAGAGGCGATGCGTCCGGTATTGAATGCGAGATTGCGCGCGAATGGGCTTGCGAGAGGTGCCATTCGCAGCGATGCAGCCGGCCCGGAGGGTCCTAAGGCCGGCCTGAGGGGAATGGCGCCGGCGATACCCCCGCACATGGCGGCGCAATGTGCGCCTCCCATTGCGCCGGCGAAGAGCCCTGCGCCTGCGGCTGCGATCACGGTCGGCTCAAGCATACGAAAATAACACCTGATTGCGTCGTTTCCGCCCTTCGGCACGCTCACGCCATACGGGCGTCTGCCCGGGCGGGAACCCATTTATACCATTGAATGCCCGGATTTCCGCGCAACGGCTTATCAACCCGGCAATGGCGGGTATGGTGCTAGATAACTTTCAAGAATCGGGCTCGTTCTTCGCCCTGACGCAGATAGCGGTCTAAGACCATGCCGATGGCACGCACCAGCCCCGCGCAGCCACGCGCGCTGCTTCTCCTATTCATAGCCCCGCCGGTTCATGCCGCGAGCTCGCCGGCAATCGTCGCAACGGCAGCGGCAGCTTCGCCTGCTGCGTTGACCAATTCGCCGGTGTAGCCCGCACGCACCGCGCCGATCGCGAACACCGACGGCTCGCTGGTGCGCAAGCTCGCGTCGGTGAGCACTCGCCCGGATTCGTCGCGCCGCACCGAGGGCGGCAGAAAGCGGCTGTTGGGCTCCACGCCGATGAACGGAAACAGTCCCGTACAAGCGAGGTCCGTGAGCGCGCCGCTTTTCACGTTGCGCAGTCGCACGCCGCTGACTGTCACATCTCCCAGCACTGCATCCACCACCGAGTCCCAGACGAATCGAACATTCGTGGCTCCCGCCGCGCGCTCGACGTAGCCCTGCTTCGCGCGCAGTCTGGAGCGCGCGACTATCGTGACCGTGCGGCAGCCGGAGGCCAGCACCAGCGCCTCCTGCAGCGCGGCGTCGCCCCCGCCGACGACCACCACATCCTGACCGCGGAAGAAATGGCCGTCGCAATGCGCGCATTGCGACACGCCTTTGCCGCGCAACGTCTCTTCCTGCGGCACTCCCAGTGTTCGCAATCGCGCGCCCGTAGCAACGATGGCCCGGCGGGCGCGCCATGGGCGCCCCCCGGCCTCGACTCGCAGCAGGCCTTGGCCCGGCACTACGGCACTCACCGGCTGATACGAAACTTCCACCCCCTGCCCGCGCAGCTTGTCCACCAACGCAGCGGCAAGCTCGACTCCGGAACTCTCACTGGCCGACGGCCAATCGTCGAGCACGTTGACGGTGGCAACCTGGCCCCCGCAATTCGGCTGCGACTCGAACAGGGCGGTCGCAAGCCCGCGCCGCGCCGCATACCATGCTGCGGTGAGCCCGGCGATGCCGCCGCCGACCACCACGACATCCCAGATATCACGCCTGCGACGCACCGACATCTTATGCTTTCGCGGCCGCGAGCTGGCGCTGCCAGTCCTTCGGCAAATGGATTTGCTTGCCGACCGGATAGCCCAGCACGCCGTTGTGCGCGAACACGAAGGCACTGTTGCGCATCAGGTCGCCGGTGACCGCGATCATGAAATCGTCGGCTTCCCACACGATGGGCACCATGCGGTTAGGATCATCCGATTCGTAGAACACCTTGGGTATGCGTCCGAGCCGCGCTTCCTGCGCGAGATCCCAGGTGGGCTTCATGGTCCAGTCGCGAAGGTAGCGCTCGAATTGCCACGCCGGCATGCGCGCATGCTCGAACAGCTGCCGCTTCAGATCCTGCTTGGACCAGCCGCCGGCGGCCATCGTCTGGGCAAGAATCGGACTCAACAAAATGAGCGGACGCAGCGTGCCCATGCCCTGCCCCACCGTGAACATGATCTGCCACGACGTTTGCTTGATCACCCCGTCCGCGAGATAAGGCAGCATTTGCTCCGGGGTGCTGCCGGATACCGACGAGACGAGGTTGCCCCCGGTGTAGCGCGCAATCGTCACCGTATTGTCGCCCGCGGCATAGCCCCACTCGACGCTGTTCGGTTCCCACCCGATCTCGCGCAGCACGTCTTCGTTTTCCGCCACCACCACGCGCCACGTGTTGCCGTACGTCGCTTTGTCGTTCTGGTGCGGCAGAAAGCCCGCCACGTTGCGCAAATACAGCCGCCAGAACCTTCCCACCGACGTGTTCGCGATGAAGCCGTCGCGCATCACGCCCTGCGTATAGTTGAAGCCCAGCTCCTTGATGATCGGTCCGTTCAGGATGATCAGCGTCTCTCCGCCCGGCGTGTTGCCGCTATGCTCGACGCCGTAGTACGGATCGGCCATCGCTTCACCGAGCGCAATCAGGACCGGCATGTATTCGGGGCGGCAGCCGGCCATCACGCCGTTCACCGCAATGCTCCATACCGTCGCGGCGCGGTTGTCCGGCAGCAAAATGCCGAGCACCTCGTCGGGCGCGCGATCGGTGAAACGCAGGAACTGCTCCACTTTTTCGCGCGTCGGGGGAACAATCGGCAACCCGTCGCTTAACTCGTGCTCGACGAAGTAACGATTTACGGTATCGAAACCTCCCCGGAAAATAATGTCGCGCGCCCCCGGTTCGCTCACTTCAGCGGCGGCGGCCGGCACGGCAGTGAGGTTTTCGATCACGCAATCGACCGTCACTTCGAGAATATTGCGCCGCAGGACCTCGTCACTCTGCACGCCGGTGTGACCCGGCACGAGAGCAACCGGCAGGTTAGGCATGCCCAGCCCGACGGAGGAGTTTGCCGCCAGGGTCAAAAATCCTTCGCACACGAGCGTCGACGTTGGAAAACCCGCTTCCTCGCACACCGCACTCGCCCGCAACACGGCGGGCGTGCAGCTGCCTCAACAGCCCATGCCGGAGATCGCGGCATCCACCCCCAGTTCCCTGAAGCGCCGCGGCAGCGCAGCGACGACCTCGCGCTCGTCGCCACCGTGCGTGCTGCCGAATTCGCGCCAGCTCACAAAGCGCACGCCGGGAAACCGCGCCTTGAGTCCTGTCTCGAGATGCGCGTAGACCTCGTCGCCGCGAAACACGAAATCCCACAGCTGCGCGATGGTCTTGCCTTCGAGCGATGTAAGCCTTTTCGCGAGCGGCTTCAACTGAACCTGGCGCGGGCTGCGCGGCCA
>Ga0209640_10002775_pt1 | contig 15283 bp, 14 predicted proteins | sample RifCSP10_1_FD_184018 | JGI IMG/M metagenome (GOLD analysis project Ga0209640, IMG submission 184018) | Soil microbial communities from Rifle, Colorado - Rifle CSP2_sed 10_1 (SPAdes) (version 2) | ecosystem: Environmental > Terrestrial > Deep subsurface > Rock core/Sediment | place: Rifle...
GGTCGCCTACGCGACGAGGACGGCGAGCCGCTGGCGCGCATCGCGGTGCGGGCCATGCGGTACCAGTACCAGCAGGGCGAACGGCGCCTCGTCGCGGGAGGCGCCGACCAGACCGACGACCGCGGCGAATACCGGGTCTTCGGCCTGCCGCCGGGCGAGTACGTCGTGAATGCGACCGCGCAGCTCGAACGGGCCGTCGAACAGCTCACGGCCGCGCTCGGTGCCGGGGCGGGTCGAGCGTTTCAAGGCCACCGACGATCAACCGTTGATCGTGGTCGACTACGCCCATACGCCGGATGCGCTCGATCAAGTGTTGCAAGCCTTGCGTCCGCACGTCGCCGGGAAACTTTGGTGCGTGTTCGGTTGCGGCGGCGATCGCGATCGCGGCAAGCGCCCGCAGATGGGCGCGATTGCCGAGCGTCTCGCCGATCGCGTGATTCTGACCGACGACAATCCGCGCCATGAAGCCGGTGATGCGATCGTGCGCGAAATCGCGGGCGGAATGCGCAGCTCGGCGCGCATCATTCGCGACCGGCGCGAGGCCATCGCGACCGCGCTATCCGAAGCCGATGCCGCGGACGTGGTGCTGGTCGCGGGCAAAGGCCACGAGGATTATCAGCAGATCGGCGATACGCGCCACCCGTACAGTGACCGCGACACGGTACGCGCGCTCTTGGGACTGGCGGCATGATGTCGCTTGCGCTCATGGCCGAGGCCTTGCACGCCGCCGTTATCGGGCGCGACGCCACGTTTACCGGCGTTAGCACCGATACACGCAGCCTGGCCGCCGGCGATTTGTTCGTCGCACTCACGGGTCCGAATTTCGACGGGCATAACTTTCTCTCGCAAGCCATCGTCAAGGGCGCCGCCGGCGCGTTGCTCGCGCGCAAGCTCGAGACGCCGTTGCCGTACGTGCATGTCGCCGATACGCGCAAGGCGCTTGGCGAGCTGGCCGCATTTTGGCGCCGACAATTTCAAATTCCCGTTGTCGCCGTCACCGGCAGCAACGGCAAGACCACGGTCAAGGAAATGATCGGTGCGATTCTCGCCGAAACCGGACGCGGCTGCGTGACTCGCGGCAATCTCAACAACGACATCGGCGTGCCGCTCAGCTTGTTACGCATGCGCGCAGCGGATCGCTACGCCGTGATCGAGATGGGAATGAATCATGCCGGCGAGATCGATTATTTGTCGCGCCTGACGGCGCCGACGGTCGCTTTGATTACCAACGCAGCCGAGGCGCACTTAGAGGGTGTCGGCAGTCTCGATGGTATCGCGCGCGCCAAAGGCGAAATCTTCGCTGGCCTCGCCACCGATGGGGTCGCCGTGCTCAATGCCGACGATGCGTACTGTGCGCTGTGGCGCGATCTGGCGACGCCGCACCGCGTTGTCACGTTTGGATTGGACAAACCAGCCGACTATAGCGCTCGCTATCGGCTGGACGAGCAGGGTTGCGTCCTACAACTGAAGACACCTGACGGAGACGCGCAAATGCGTATCGTGCAAATCGGTAGACACAACGTGCTCAACGCGCTCGCCGCGACGGCTACCGCGCTAAACGTCGGCGCCAGTTTGCGCGACGTGGCAAACGGTTTGCAAAAGTTGCAAGCGGTGGCCGGTCGGCTCGAGCTGAAGCAAGGCATCAGCGGGGCGCGCATCATCGACGACACTTACAACGCCAACCCCGGCTCGCTCACCGCCGGCCTGCAAGTACTAAAGGACGCTAAAGGCGAACGCGTGCTGGTGCTCGGCGACATGGCCGAACTCGGCGACGCCGGACCGGATCTGCACGTGCGCGCCGGCAAGCTCGCGCGCGATCTCGGTATTAACCGGCTCTATGGCATCGGCGATCTCGCGGCACTCGCGGTCGCGGCCTTTGGCGAAGGCGCGAAGCATTTCGCCTCGGCCGAAGCGTTGATCGATGCGCTAATCGATTGCATGCACTCGGGCATGGTGATTCTGGTAAAGGGGTCGCGCGTCATGCGCATGGATCGCGTGGTCGAGGGTGTCGTGCGCCGCGCGCCGATCACGGCCGACATCGAAGCGAGGGGCGCGTAAGTGCTCTACTACCTATTCGAGCGGCTCGCCGGCGAAATATCGTTCTTCAACGTGTTTCGCTATCTCACGCTACGCGCGATTTTTGGTGTACTCACTGCGCTCGTGGTGTCGCTCTGGATCGGGCCTATCGTGATTCGTCGTTTGGTGCTTCGCCAATTGGGTCAAACTGTGCGCACCGACGGGCCGCAAACACATCTCGCCAAAGCCGGAACGCCGACTATGGGCGGCGCGATGATTCTCATCTCCGTGTTCGTGGCGAGCCTGGCTTGGGCGGATTTGCGCAATCGTTACGTGTGGGTGGTGCTGTTTACCACCTTGGCATTCGGTGCCATCGGGTGGGTCGACGATTACAAAAAGATCGTCAACAAAGACCCACGCGGCATCGGCGCCATGCAAAAGTTTTTTTGGCAAGCGATCGCGGGTCTGATTGCCGCGGTTTTTCTATATCTGACGGCACGCACACCGGCGGATACCGAGCTGGTGCTGCCGCTGTTCAAGAATGTAATCGTGCCGCTCGGGCCGTTCTTCATCGTGCTCACCTGGTTCGTGATCGTTGGCTCGAGCAACGCCGTGAACTTAACCGACGGTCTCGACGGCCTCGCGATCGTGCCGGCGGTAATGGTCGCGGGCGGACTCGGAGTCTTCGCCTACGTCATGGGCAATGTGAATTTCTCGGGCTATCTGAACTTTCCCTATGTCGCCGGGGCCGGCGAGGTGCTTGTTATCTGTGCGGCGATCGTCGGTGCCGGTCTCGGCTTTCTCTGGTTCAACACCTATCCGGCGATGGTGTTTATGGGCGACATCGGTGCGCTCGCACTCGGCGCGGCGCTCGGTACGATTGCAGTGGTCGTGCGCCAAGAGATCGTGCTGTTCATCATGGGTGGGCTGTTCGTAATGGAAACGGTATCGGTGATTCTGCAAGTGGCATCGTTCAAGTTGACCGGCAAGCGCATGTTTCGCATGGCGCCGCTGCATCATCACTTCGAATTGAAAGGCTGGCCCGAGCCGCGCGTGATCGTTCGTTTTTGGATTATTTCACTGATGCTGGTGTTGATCGGTTTGGCAATGTTGAAGATACGGTGAATGTATGAGTTTCGACCACAGAGGATTTGTGCCTGCCATCCATGGCGCGAGTGCTGTGTCATGGTAAGGCCCCGGCCCGCACGTCCGTGTGCGGGCGCTCGATCGGCGTGGATGCACGTTAAGTGCACCCACGATAACTCCGTCTCGCCCTCTGCGGTTAAATCTGGCGGAACAGGGTGACAGCGGCCTACGCAATGACTGCGGCACAAAAAAAGCACGCGCTGGTTGTAGGTCTCGGCCTGACCGGCATGTCGTGCGTGCGTTACTTGATCGCGCACGGCTATGACGTCAGCGCGATCGATTCGCGTGCCGCGCCGCCGGGTTTGAACGAATTGCAACGCGAGTTTCCCGACGTGCCGGTACATGCCGGCGGTTTCACCGCCGATTGGTTCGGTCGTGCCGACATGCTGGTCGTCAGCCCCGGGATCAGCGTGCGCGAGCCGGCGATTGCCGCCGCCTTGGCAAACGGCCACGAAGTTCTTGGCGACATCGAGCTGTTCGCACGCGCCGCGCGCGCACCGGTCCTGGCGATCACCGGCAGTAACGGCAAAAGCACGGTAACGGCGTTAGTCGGTGCGATGTGTCGCGCCGGCGGACTCGACACGCGCGTTGGCGGCAATATCGGCGTAGCGGCACTGTCCTTGCTCGAGTCGACCGAGCCGGATGTTTATATTTTGGAGCTGTCGAGTTTCCAGCTTGAGACGACATCGAGCCTGAACGCGCGCGCCGCGACCATTCTCAATCTCGCGGCCGATCACATGGATCGCTATCGCAATCTAGCCGAATACGCCGATGCCAAGGCGCGAATATTTCGTGGTGATGGCGTCATCGTAATCAATGCCGACGACGAGCGCGTACGTGCGATGGTTCCGAGTAACCGGCGTTATATTCGGTTCTCACTTTCCGCCCCCGCGCGCGACACCGATCTCGGATTACGCGAGCGTGCCGGGAAAATCTGGTTGGTACGTGGTGACAGCGACATCATGCCGGCGGCGGAACTTCGGTTACCGGGCCGACACAATATCGCAAATGTACTCGCGGCCATGGCTCTGGCCGACGCGCACGGCATTGCGCGCGACGCGCAGATCGACGCGGCGCGCGCCTTCACGGGATTGCCGCATCGCACCGAGCTTGTCGCCGAGCACGATGGCGTTCGCTGGATCAACGATTCCAAAGGAACCAATGTCGGCGCAACCGTCGCGGCGCTCGATGGCATGGACGCGCCGATTGTGTTGATTGCCGGCGGCGACGGCAAAGGTGCGGATTTTTCCGAACTGCGTGCGCCCTGCGCGCGCCGCGCGCGCGCCGTAATCTTGATCGGTCGCGATGGGCCACGCATCGAAACCGCGTTGGCGGGCGTGGTTCCGACGACATATGCGACCGACATGCGCGACGCCGTGCGCCACGCCGTGCGCGCCGCGCAGTCGGGTGACATCGTATTGCTGTCGCCGGCCTGCGCGAGCTTTGACATGTTTCGTAACTACGAACATCGCGGCGATGAGTTTCGCGCGGCGGTGAAGGAGGTGGTGCGATGATTCTTGTCGCACTTTTCTTCCGCGCTGTTTCTCCCTCTCCCTCACTCCCTCTCCCTCGATGGGAGAGGGCCGCTCTCGCGCATCCTGCGCTTCGCGGCATTCGCACGTCCTTGTGCAGCAGCGCGAGCCGAGCGCACTACGCGCGATTTCATAAACTCGGGAATCGCTCGCATGAGTAGCGTAATGAGCGCAAGCGCAGTGCGCGCGGCCGGCTACTCGCGCGCGCCGTGGGACTACTGGTTGATCGGTGCCGCCGCCGCGCTGGCGGCGCTCGGGCTGGTGATGGTGTACTCCGCATCGGTCGACTATGCGATGCGCACGCAGGGCAACAGCGTGTACTTCTTATTGCGCCACGTTTTGTATCTGGCGGCGGGATTGATTGTTGTCGGCATGGTGTTGCGGACTCGGGTACGTTGGTGGGAAGCGGCCGGGCCGATTCTGTTGCTGGTCGGTATCGCCTTGCTGGTGTTGGTGCTGATCCCGGGTGTCGGTCGGCACATTAACGGCAGCTCGCGCTGGTTAAATGTCGGTCTCGTTACGGTGCAGCCCTCCGAATTTATGAAGCTCTTTATGGTGGTGTACGTGGCCGGCTACCTCGTGCGCAAGCAAGAGGAATTACGCCGCTTCACCCAGGGCATCTTTACGATCGGCATCGTGGTCGCCATCGTCGGCGTGTTGCTGCTGCGCGAGCCCGATCTTGGGAGCGTCGTGGTGATTTGCCTGACGGTGCTCGCGATGTTGTTCCTCGGTGGCATTCGCTTTTGGCATTTCCTGTTCGTGGTCGGCGCCGGTGCCGGCGGCATGGTCGCGCTGACGCTGATCGCGCCGTATCGCATGAACCGGGTCACGAGTTTTCTCGATCCTTGGGCCGATCCGTTCAACACCGGCTTCCAGTTGGTACAGGCGCTGATCGCCTTCGGTCGCGGCGAGTGGTTCGGCGCCGGGCTCGGCGCGAGTGTGCAGAAACTTTCATACTTGCCCGCGGCGCACACCGATTTCCTGATCGCCGTGATTGCCGAAGAGTTGGGTTTGGTCGGCGTGCTCGCCGTGCTCGCGCTCTACGCGATCGTCGCCTGGCGCGCGTTCGTCATTGCTCGTCAAGCCGAAACGGTCGGCCAGTTGTACGGCGCGCGTTTAGCGCAAGGCCTTGGCCTGCTGCTGGTGTTGCAGGCCATGATCAATCTCGGCGTTAACATGGGGATGTTGCCCACCAAGGGCCTGACCTTGCCACTGATGAGCTACGGCGGATCGAGCATCATCGTGAGCGCTGCCGCAATCGGATTGCTGCTCTTGGTAGAGCGCGAATCGCGCGGCCACGTGTGGGGGCAGCGATGAGCGGGGTGTTGATCATGGCGGGCGGCACCGGCGGACATGTGTTCCCCGGCCTTGCCGTCGCGCGGCGACTGCGCGCGTCGCAGATTCCGGTTGCCTGGCTCGGTACGCGCGAAGGTTTGGAGGCGCGGTTGGTGCCGGCGCTGGCGCCGGATGTGGAGCTTGAGTGGATCGACATTCGCGGTGTGCGTGGTAAAGGTGTGCTCGGTTGGTTGTCGCTGCCCTGGCGGCTGGCGCGCGCGATGCTGCAAGCGTTTCGCGTTATGCGCCGCCGTCGCCCGCAGGCGGTGCTCTCGCTCGGCGGTTTCGTTGCCGGGCCCGGCGGTTTGGTCGCGTGGTTAACGCGCGTGCCGCTGTTGATTCACGAACAAAACGCCATTCCCGGATTGACCAATCGTTGGCTCGCGCCGTTCGCCCACCAAGTGCTCACCGCGTTTCCGGTATCGTTCGGGTTAGCGCGCGCGCAACAAGTCGGCAACCCGGTTCGTACGGAGATCGCAGCGCTAGCGCGACCGGAGGATCGGTTCAAAGATCGTCACGGACCGCTGCGGCTGCTCGTGATCGGCGGCAGCCAAGGTGCTGCGGCGTTGAACAAATTCGTACCGCAGGCGGTGGCGCAACTGGCGCGGGTCGGGACGCCGCTCGATGTTTGGCATCAATGCGGGCGCACTGCCTGCGCCGATGTCGAGCGGGCGTATGAGTCGGCGCCCAATGCGCGCGTGAGCGCGTTTATCGAAGATATGGCGACGGCTTATGCCTGGGCGGATCTCGTGCTTTGTCGCGCCGGGGCGATGACCATCGCTGAATTAGCGGCCGTGGGTGTTGGCGCAATTCTGGTTCCGTTCCCCGCCGCGGTGGACGATCATCAAACCGCGAACGCACGCTTTCTGGTCGAACGCGATGCGGCGATCTTGTTGCCGCAAGCGGAGTTAACCCCCGAACATTTGGCGCAAACTTTGAAGCGTCTTGGCGCAAACCGCGACGCGCTGTTGCGCATGGCCTGTGCGGCGCGCGCCGCGTGCATTCCGAACGCGGACGAAACCGTGGCGCGCTTGTGCCAGGAGGCGATGCGTGCGTGATCGACCCGGGAATATTAAGCTCGCGTGCATCGCACGCGCGTGTGTATCGAGGGCATCCAAAGCGAGTCGGAACGTCGGCAGGGGGGTGCACGATGCGTGATCGACCATGGAATATTAGGCTCGCGTGCATCGCACGCGCGTGGGTCGCGAGAGCAACCCAACGGCAGCGGGAAATCGCGACGAGAGTGCACCATGCGTGATCGGGTCAAGCGCGTGCACTTCGTCGGTATCGGCGGCGCCGGTATGTGCGGTATCGCCGAGGTGCTGCACAATCAGAATTATCAGGTTTCCGGTTCGGACGAGCGCGAAAGTGCGAACACGCAGCGCCTGCGTCAACTCGGCGTGACCATTCACATCGGCCATGCGACCGCTAATGTCGCGACTGCCGAGGTGGTGGTGATTTCCTCCGCCGTCGGCCCGAGCAATCCGGAAGTTGTCGCCGCGCAGGCGGCGAAGATTCCGGTAATTCCCCGCGCCGAAATGTTGGGCGAGCTGATGCGATTGCAGCGCGGCATTGCCGTCGGTGGCACTCACGGCAAAACCACCACCACGAGCTTGATCGCGAGTTGCTTGGCGGAAGGTGGGCTTGATCCGACGTTCGTGATCGGCGGCCGGTTGAATAGCGCCGGTACCAACGCGCGCGTCGGCCGCGGCCAGTTCCTGGTCGCCGAAGCCGATGAAAGCGATGCTTCGTTTTTGCATCTGCAACCGCTGATTGCAGTCGTTACCAATATCGACGCCGATCACATGGAAACCTACGGCGGCGATTTCGAGCGGCTTAAATCCACCTTCGTCGATTTCTTGCACAACGTTCCGTTCTACGGTTTGGCGGTGCTCTGTGCCGATGATCCGGTGGTGCGCGACATTGCGCCGCGCGTGCACAAACCGGTACTGCGCTATGGCACGCGCCCCGACGCGGATCTGCGCGCGCGCAACGTTGTCGCGAGCGGATTGCAGATGCGCTTTACCGTCGGATTTCGCGACGACGACGATTGGTTGGACGTCACACTGAATCAGCCAGGTCGCCACAGCGTATTGAACGCGCTCGCGGCGATTGCGGTCGCGCGCGAAGTTGGTGTGCCGCGCGAGGCGATCGCGCGGGCGCTGCGCGAGTTCGGCGGTGTCGATCGGCGCTTGCAGGTGACTGGGCGCGTGGTGCTCGATGGCGGCGACGTTATCTTGGTGGATGACTACGGCCATCATCCGCGCGAAATCGCGGCGACCGTCGAGGCGGTGCGCGCTGCCTGGCCGAGTCGGCGGCTAGTCGTCGCGTTTCAACCGCATCGCTACACGCGCACGCGCGATCTGTTCGACGATTTCGCCGAGGTGTTGAGCGGGCTCGACTTTCTGTTCCTGACCGAAGTGTATCCGGCCGGCGAGCGACCGATTAGCGGTGCCGACGGCCGCGCGCTCGCGCGCGCGATTCGTGCGCGCGGTCGCACCGATCCGATTTTCATCGCCGACGTGCAACAGCTGCCGGCAAAATTGAAACCCGCGATTCGACCGAACGATGTGCTGCTGACCTTGGGTGCCGGCAACATCGGCCAGGTGGCGGCGACGCTGCCCGAAGCACTTGCCACTCGGAGGGCCGGATGATGGCGCAACGGCGTAACCGGCGCACACCTTCCGCTCCATCGTCGACGGTCGGGGGCGAGGGAGATCAACCGGTGCTGCGCGGCAAACTCGTAATGAACGAGCCGATGTCGCGACACACCAGCTGGCGTGTCGGCGGTCCGGCACAACGCTTCTATATACCCGCCGACATCGACGATCTCGCGGCGTTCTTGCGCACGTTACCGGAGCAGGAACCGATTCACTGGCTCGGGCTTGGTAGCAACTTGTTGGTGCGCGACCAAGGTGTGCGCGGCACGGTGATCGCGACAAGCGGCGCGCTCAATAAGATTTCGCTGGTGACTCCCGATCGCGTACGCGTCGAGGCGGGGGTCGCGAGCGCGAAGGTCGCGCGCTTCTGCGTCAACAACGGCCTGACCGGCGCGGAATTTCTCGCCGGTATTCCGGGTACCGTGGGTGGCGCGTTAGCGATGAACGCCGGTGCATTCGGCGGCGAATTCTGGACCTTGGTCGAGGCGGTGGAAACGGTCGATCGCCACGGCACGCGGCGCACGCGTCCGGCATCGGAGTACGGTGTGAGTTATCGATCCGTGAAAGTCCCGGCGCCCGAGTGGTTCGTCGCCGCGCATCTGAAGCTCGCGAGCGGCGAGCACGCGCAGGCGCGCACTCTGATCAAGTCGCTATTGGCGAAGCGCGGCGCGACGCAACCGACACAATTGCCGAACGCCGGCTCGGTATTCAAAAACCCGCCCGGCGATCACGCCGCGCGCCTAATCGAGGCGGCCGGATTGAAGGGCGAACGCATCGGCGGCGCCTGCATCTCGGAGCTGCACGCGAATTTTATCGTGAATGCCGGCACCGCGACCGCGAACGACATCGAGCGTCTGATCGAGCACGCGCGCACGGTAGTGGAGCGACGATTCGGCGTGCGCTTAGAAACCGAGGTTCGGGTAATCGGTGATTAGGAAATCGGAACCACAGATGAACACAGATAAACACAGACGCTGTTCCGTACATGGAATGTACGGAATCCAGCGCCAGGGACGGCTTCCCTGCGCCTGGATCCCGGCCAATCCCTGGCCGGGACGACGTCCGTGTTCATCCGTGTTCATCTGTGGTTACAAAGTCTTATGAACAAAGACTTCGGCAAAGTCGCGGTGTTGATGGGCGGGCACTCTTCGGAGCGTGAGATATCGCTCTTGAGCGGCAACGCCGTGTTGGCGGCGCTGCGTCGACGCGGAGTCGACGCGCACGCGTTCGATCCGGCCGAGCGTCCACTCGACGATTTGAAGCGCGAAGGTTTTGTGCGCGCCTTCATCGCGTTACACGGCCGCTACGGCGAAGACGGGATTGTGCAAGGTGCGCTGGAGCTGCTCGGCATTCCGTACACCGGCAGCGGTGTGTTGGCTTCGGCGCTGGCGATGGATAAATGGCGCACGAAGTTAATATGGCAAGCGGTCGGCATACCGACGCCGCGCTACGCCTTGCTCACCGATGCGAGCGATTCCGAAGCACTGGTGCGGGAACTCGGACTGCCATTAATCGTGAAGCCAGTCTGCGAGGGTTCGACGATCGGTTTGACCAAGGTCACGAGCGCGGCGCAGTTGGCGCCGGCTTATCGACTCGCGGCGAAATACGATCGTTTGGTGTTGGTGGAAGAATTCATCGCCGGTCAGGAGCTAACGGTGTCGATCGTGGGCGAGCACGCGCTGCCGATCGTGCGTATCCAGCCGGCGGTTGAGTTGTATGACTACCAGGCGAAATATTTTTCCGACGACACTCAATATTTCTGTCCCAGCGGAGTAGCGGAATCCGTGGAACGCGCGCTACAGACGCAGGCGCTCGAGGCTTACCGCGTGGTCGGTTGCGAAGGCTGGGGCCGGGTCGATTTGATTCTTAACGCCGCCGGCAAACCGTATTTTCTCGAAGTGAACACCTCACCCGGGATGACCGGACACAGCTTGGTGCCGATGGCGGCGAAGCAAGCGGGAATTGATTTCGATGAGTTGGTGGTGCGAATTCTCGCGACCTGCGAGGCGCGATTCTGACGCGATGGGTATGACCGACGCAAAACGGGTGGGGCGGGTGCTGCGACTTATCGTCGCGCTCGCGCTCTTTGTGGCGCTCGCTTATGCCGCCGATTGGGCATTGCGCACGGAAAACTTTCCCGTGCAAAACGTGCGCTTCGAGGGGCCCTTCCGGCAGGTGACGCAACAACAACTCGAAGGTGCGACGCTCGATGCACTACGCGGAAATTTCTTTTTAGTCGATCTCGCCGCGGTGCAGCGACGAGTCGAGGCGCTGCCCTGGGTGCAGGGCGCATCGGTGCGGCGCCTGTTTCCGCGCGATGTCGCGATATCTTTTAGTGAGCAACGGCTCGCGGCCCGCTGGAGCGACAACGCGTGGGTAAACGTCCACGGTGAGGTTGTGCGTGTTACCGGGTCCGATTTGCCGACTGAACTGCCGCGGCTCGACGGACCGGAGGGAACTTCGGTACAGGTATTCCGTGCTTACCATGAGTTTCGCGCACGGGTCGCGCCGCTCGAACTGCAACTTGTGGGCGTGTCGCTCAGCGCGCGTCGCAGTTGGCAGCTCGAATTGCAAGCGCCGGACGGACCGCGACCGTTCACGATTGTGGTCGATCACGAACAACCGCTTGCACGTCTGGAGCGGTTCGTTCGGTCATACGGCGGCGCGATTGGTCCACAAGTGGATCGCATTCGACAGGTGGATTTGCGCTACACCAACGGATTTGCCGTGCAGTGGTATTCGGAAGGGGCACCGGCACGCGTCGCGCATTCGGCGGCGCGCAACGAGGGTTAAGAATGGCGAAGAAAGACAGCGAACGATTGATCGTCGGGCTCGATATTGGCACGTCCAAGGTGCTCGCGATCGTCGGTGAAATCGGCACCAGCGGCGAGGTGGAGGTGATCGGGGTCGGACATCATCCGTCGCGCGGCATGCGTCGCGGTGTCGTGGTGAATATTGAATCGACGGTGCAGTCGATTCAGCGTGCGGTCGAAGAAGCCGAGCTGATGGCCGGCTGCCAGATTCATTCGGTATTCGCCGGCATCGCCGGATCGCACATCGCGAGCTTCAACTCGCACGGAATCGTCGCGATCAAGGACAAGGAAGTCGGTGCGGGTGACGTCGAGCGCGTGCTCGAGGCGGCGAAGGCACTTGCCATTCCGACGGATCAGAGACTGCTGCACATCCTGCCGCAGGAATTCATCATCGACAAACAGGACGGTATTCGCGAGCCGATCGGCATGAGCGGCGTTCGGCTCGAGGCCAAGGTACATATCGTCACCGGCGCGGTCAGCGCCGCGCAGAACATCGTTAAATGCGTGCGCCGCTGCGGGCTCGAGGTGGACGATGTCATCTTGGAGCAGCTCGCGTCGAGCCTGTCGACGCTGACCGAGGATGAGAAAGAACTCGGGGTGTGTCTCATCGACATCGGCGGCGGCACGACCGACATCTCGGTCTTCACCGAAGGTGCGATCCGGCACACCGCGGTTATTCCGATCGCCGGCGATCAGGTCACCAACGACATCGCCATCGCGCTACGTACGCCGACGCAGTACGCGGAAGACATCAAACAGAAATACGGATGCGCGCTGACACAGCTTGCGCACCGCGACGAGACGATCGAAGTGCCGAGTGTCGGCGATCGGCCGCCACGGAAGCTGTCGCGGCAGATGCTGGCGGAAGTCATCGAGCCGCGTATCGAAGAGCTTTACGGCTTGGTACAAGCCGAGCTGCGCCGCAGCGGATTCGAGGACGTGCTCGGATCCGGCATGGTTATTACCGGCGGCAGCAGCAAAATGGTAGGCATGGTCGACCTCGCCGAGGAAGTGTTTCACATGCCGGTGCGTCTCGGTCTGCCGCAGTACGTCGGCGGACTGAAAGGTGTCGTGCAGAACCCGATCTTCGCGACCGGCGTTGGGCTGGTACTTTACGGCGCGCGTAGCCGACAAGGTACCGGATTCGTGCCGCGTACCACGTCGAAAGGACCGAAAGCGTTGTGGACCAAGATGCGCGGTTGGTTTGAAGGAAATTTTTGATTTACGACGTCAACGAATGAGTTAATCACTGGAGGTGTTGAAAATGTTCGAATTGATGGATACCTACGGGCAGCAGGCGGTAATCAAAGTCATCGGTGTCGGTGGCGGTGGCGGCAACGCCATCGATCACATGGTCGGCGCGAATATCGAAGGTGTTGAGTTCATCAGCGCCAATACCGATGCGCAGGCGCTGAAGCGTTCGCAAGCGAAGACATTGTTGCAGCTCGGCGCGAATCTAACGAAAGGTCTCGGCTGCGGCGCCGATCCGACGATTGGGCGTCAGGCCGCGATTGAGGATCGCGAGCGGATCGCCGAAGTACTTGCGGGTGCTGACATGATCTTCATCACCGCCGGTATGGGCGGCGGCACCGGCACCGGTGCCGCGCCGGTGGTGGCTCAAGTCGCGAAAGACATGGGCGTGCTCACGGTTGCGGTTGTGACCAAGCCGTTTCCGTTCGAGTTGAAAAAACGCATGGCGGTTGCCGATCAGGGAATTCGCGAGCTCGGCGAGTACGTAGATTCGATCATTACGATTCCGAACGAAAAGCTGCTGACCGTGCTCGGTAAGGGCGCGACCATGCTCGATGCGTTCGGTAAGGCGAATCAGGTGCTGCAAAATGCGGTGCAAGGAATCGCCGAGTTGATTACGCGGCCGGGTCTGATCAATGTCGATTTTGCCGACGTGCGTACGGTGATGTCGGAAATGGGATTGGCGATGATGGGTTCGGCCACGGCCGTCGGCGAAGGCCGGGCACGTGAAGCCGCCACATCGGCAATTTCGAGCCCGCTCTTAGAGGACATCAACATATCCGGTGCCCGTGGTCTGCTGGTTAACATTACCGCCGGGCTTAGCATGACGATCGGGGAGTTCGAAGAGGTCGGCAACACTATTAAGGAGTACGCCGCCGACGACGCGACCGTCGTCATCGGTACCGTCATCGATCCGAATCTAACCGATGAACTGCGGGTTACCGTGGTCGCGACCGGTCTTGGCCAGGAAAAACGCAAGCAGCCATATAAGGTGATAAAAACCGGCACCGGCACCACGGACTACGAGCATCTGGATACTCCGACCGTCATCCGGCATCGGCGGCTGGATCGGGTTCCGGAAGTTATTGCGGGCGGATTAGAACATCTGGAAATTCCAGCGTTTCTGAGAAAGCAGGCGGACTAGGGACCCCTTAATCTTTGTCGCGTAGAAGAGACATGCAATAGGTTAAAATTATCCGAAAAACGGCTGGACAGATTGATCTTTTTGGCCTTAAATTAGCCACGAATCCGCTGTTTTTTTCGGAATGGCTAGACCGCCGCGGCCCAAGGCATCGTAGCCGCCAGAATTCATGCGTATCTGCAATGTGACCGGAACGTTGCATTTATACAAATGCCTGTGAGCGAAATACTACAAGAACGAAAGTAATGATTAAGCAACGCACGCTGAAGAATGTAATTCGCGCCACGGGTGTCGGTTTACACACCGGAGAAAAAGTCTACCTCACGCTGCGTCCGGCATCGGTCGATACCGGCATTGTGTTTCGGCGTACCGACCTTCCCGATCTTGTTGAGATTCGCGCCTGTCCGGAAAATGTTTCGGACACGCGGATGTCGACCACGCTCGAATGCAATGGCGTGCGCGTTTCCACTGTCGAGCACTTGATGTCGGCGTTCGCCGGTATGGGCATCGACAACGCCTACGTCGAACTCACGGCGCCGGAAGTCCCGATTATGGACGGCAGCGCCGGACCGTTCGTGTTCTTGATTCAATCCGCCGGCATCGTCGAGCAAACTGCGCCGAAGCGTTTCATTCGCATCAAACGTCGAATGAAATTGGTCGATGGTGACAAGTGGGCGGCGTTCGAGCCGTTCGAAGGCTTTAAAGTCTCGTTCGCGATCGATTTCGACCATCCGACGTTTCGTAATTCCACCCAGCAAGCCGCAGTCGATTTTTCGACGACGTCTTTCGTGAAGGAAGTCAGTCGCGCGCGTACGTTTGGATTCATGGCAGATTTGGAATCGTTGCGCCAATCGGGGCTCGCCCGCGGCGGCGGCGTCGATAATGCCATCGTGCTCGATGACTTTCGTATTTTGAACGAGGACGGATTGCGTTACGAAGATGAATTTGTGAAACACAAGGTATTGGACGCGATCGGCGATCTTTACCTACTCGGGCATCCGCTGATCGGTTCGTTTAGCGCCTACAAGTCGGGCCACTCCTTGAACAATCGGCTACTGCGCCGTTTGGTCGCTCAGCGCGACGCCTGGGAGTTGATGACCTATACCGACGACGAAGAAGCACCGATCTCTTTTATCCGGACACTCCCCGCGACCTGACGTAGCTGTTCGGCTCGCGGTAATGCAGTAGGGTAGAACGATCACCGCGGCCCATGGTGATCGAATAAATAAGAGAGCCGAATGAATATTATTTTCGTGCCACGCAGGTCGGGCAGTGGTGGGAACAGTTGTCTTTCCCACCGCCACCTCCTCCTAATCGCTCTCCTCCTCGGCGTGGTCATGCCGCTGTTCTTTGGCATCCTCACCTACCGTATCCAGGTCCTGCTCGATC
>Ga0209640_10002777_pt1 | contig 15281 bp, 13 predicted proteins | sample RifCSP10_1_FD_184018 | JGI IMG/M metagenome (GOLD analysis project Ga0209640, IMG submission 184018) | Soil microbial communities from Rifle, Colorado - Rifle CSP2_sed 10_1 (SPAdes) (version 2) | ecosystem: Environmental > Terrestrial > Deep subsurface > Rock core/Sediment | place: Rifle...
GGGACGTACTTGTGGCGTCACCCGGCAGGAGACACCGGCGCCGCCCACGGATGAGTAGTTAGGTTTATTGTTGGTTATGCGGGCACAAAAAACGGCTAATACCTTCCATAAATCCGGGAATTAGCCGTTTTTTGCATTGGAATTTAAAATTTAGTAGAAGATTTTTTCCAGCTGATCCATGTCATTGGTGACTCGCCAGCTGCCACCGCCGGCTACCACCCGCGCCTGCCAGTCCTCCAGCCGGGACGTGTACTCCTTGGGATCATAGTTATCACTGCGCAATTTCGTGACATTGATCGCCACCACGTCGAAATTTTTCAGGCCGAACGCAATTTTGCGGTTGTAGCCTTGTTCCAGTTCTTCTTTCATGTCAGAGAATATCAGTATGGTTTTTTTCCCCGTAGCTTTCTCATTCAGAAATTCCGTCGCCTGTAAAATGCCGCCGGTGATATCGGTATATTTCGCGGGTTTGACGGTTTTTACGAACTTGTCGATTTCTTCCTTGAACAAACGTTTCTGATGGTTCGCCATGCTGGGGCGTTCATCAAACGTGACTTTGGCGACGATATCCTTTTCGCTAAAACTGCCACTATCGATACGCGCAACGGCAAACGAGTCACCCGGATAGAGTTTCGCCAGCGTGACATGGATAATCTGCTGGGCCTTTTCCAACTCCTCGGTATAGGTACCGGAGGTATCAATCAGCATGTATACACCATGGCCGGGGGCGGTCGTTCCACCGCTGCCACCGCAGCTCAGCAGCGCCATACAGGCGCCGGCTATCAGTATCAATCCGGGCCGATGCATCATGATACCTCCTTCAACTTCCGCGGATCCGCTTTACGATGACTACCCGTAATTAAAGTCGGAAGCTCTTCGTCTTTTTTATTCTTGATTTTGTATTCAACCCACAGCGGCAGGAACACCAGTAAATCGTAAGCATACAACATCATCGTGCCCACATAGTGGAATGCGTTGCCCAGCATGCGGGTAACAAACGCCAGTCCACGAATAATATTTATGGCTGCAACGCCAATAACGGTGCGGGCGGAGGCCACAAAGTTTTCCAGAGGTATGGCCACGAAAGTTAACACGAATGGCAATATGAACCCCATACCCATTTGCGCCACCATGGTCATCCACGCGAAATCATTTTGCATCATGCCCGCTCCGCTCTCGCCCCTGAGTTGTGCATTAGTTGCGAGCTCGTCAGCCATCAACAATTCACGCATGTAAGCCAAACCCGCTTCAATCGTAGCTAACGACAACAGGAAAAGAAATGTCACCCATATCATCCTGATACGCATGTTGTCTTTCATGGCGCCAATAACGGGAAAGAGGCGTGTAACGCGCAATGATTCCATGAGAAACAATCCCATGGTTATCTCCGCCAGAATAATCACCATGGCGGCGATTTCCGAAGTTTGGTATCCCCATAAGAGCGCCCTGCCGCCACCCACCATTTCTGACATGGGCCGTTCGATTAACTGGAAGTTTACCGCGCCCACGCCAACTGCGATGACCAGGACCAGGCCCGCGACAAAAAACTGGACCAGGGAAGACGACGACAACATGCGGGCAGCGCGCTCTGTGCCATTCAGTACTTCGTTATAATCTTCCATATAGCGGTCAACCACCTTGGCGCGTTCCATAAGGCTGGTGACGTTGGCGTTGGTATCTTCTACCACATGCCGCAATTTACGCCAGCTGGGCATCATTTCTTTCAAAATACCATGTTTTTCCTTGCGTGATTCGCGGTATTCCTCAATGGCGGTTTTGTGAGCGTTAACCAGAGATTCATGAATATCTTCCAGAATATCCACGACCACCGGGTCACCCTTGGCAGGAATCTTGGCCACCGCATCCACCGCATCCACCCAACCCGGTGGTGACGGCGGCACATCGGTACTATCCTTGTAGGCCTCTTCGATCTTGGTTATTTCTTCCAGCAGCCTGCGATGCAGGGAGGGTGTTTCCGCCAGTTCTTTATTTACCGTCGCACTAATGCGCTCAAACTGCCGTTCGATTTTGCGTTCATACTCTTCGCGGCCCGCGGCCAGCAATACCTCTTTGTTCCTCAATGCCAGCCGTTGCGCCACTTTATCCAGTGAAAAAGACAATAACCGCATGCCATTGCGCACCATCCGGGTTAGCGCTTTGATGACGCCATGCGCGGAGTTTCTCCCCATATAAAGCACGGCGGCCAGGATGACAAACCAGATGACGCCCGACATAAAAGGGCTGTCAACTATCATATACATTTCATAAAAAGACATAACCGCCTCCATTCATACTGGTACTGATGTAGTGCAATTTAGCGCAATTTACCTTACTGGAAACCTTTCAACCTATTGACAGCGGAACTGACTTTTCCGGATTACTTTAATACGCCAGCTCGCGTATCGGTATTTGGATACTAGCGACAACCGCGCTGGCAAACTTGATTTCTTCCGGTGCCCATCCATTTTTTCTTCACGATTCACCAATCCTTTGGTACTGGCTATTAAGCAAATGGAGTACCATAAATTTACGGTCGATATAAGACGCGCCCGTTTATAACTAGTTCAATTATTTATGGTCAACTATGGGATATAGGCGCAATTGCTGGGTTATCTAGGCACTGTTACGTAAGACGCTGTTACGTAAGACGCTGTTACGTTAAACACTGTTACTTTAACGCTATTACGTGCTAGTTATGCAAGGCCCTGTCTCTGAAAAGCGCGTCGTTGGCTGCGAAAAGCGCATTGGCTGCTAAACTAAACCAACCTCAATCGAATCCTGTCAAACCCTGGCGTCACTTTGCAATTCCTACACTGCTATTGACAAGTACTAAGGATCATAATGGCCCAATCACTACCATCGCGCAACACTCCACCGGGAAAAAGTGCCTTTTATAAATACGATTTATATCACTCAAGTTACAAAATACGATAAAAATATAAGCATTAAACCTAAGCAATCTACTGCATCATGTGTATTCTAGTATAGAATCATGCGCTTATTTTCCGACGCGCAATTATGCCAATGACATCACACTATCGTTTTTTTGCCACGGCGCCCAAATATACCGAAAGCCTGCTGCTTAGCGAATTGCGCTCCCTCAATGCGCTGGAACCGGCCGAGACGGTCGGTGGTGTCGGTTTTTCCGGTGACCTGTTACTGGCATACCGGGTCTGTTTATGGTCACGCATCGCCAACCGGATATTACTGGTTTTAAAAAAAGCGCGGGTTGATTCACCGGACGATTTGTATAACGCGATTTACGCTATCAACTGGCTGGAGCATTTCACGGTGGATGACACCTTCGCCATCGACTTTTTCTCGAGTGAATCAGCCATTGCGCATAGCCAGTTCGGCGCTCAAAAGTGTAAAGACGCCATTGTTGACCAATTCCGGCGGCAAACCGGCGAACGTCCCAGCGTCGACAAAAAAACACCCGCCATACGTATCAATGTCCATGTGAAAAAAAGCATGGCGGTCATCAGCCTGGATTTATCGGGGCATAGCCTGCATCAACGCGGTTACCGCGAACACACGGTCGAGGCGCCGCTAAAGGAAAACCTGGCCGCCGCGGTGTTGCTGCGCGCCAACTGGCCTGCAATGGCGCAAGCCGGCCACCCCCTGATTGATCCCATGTGCGGTTCCGGCACCTTGCTGATCGAAGCGGCCTGCATGGCGGCCAATATCGCACCCGGACTGTTCCGCCCCGATTTTGGTTTTAACGCCTGGAAACTTCACGACGCACCGCAATGGCAGGCACTGCGCCAGGACGCGGAAAACCTGCGCAGACAGAATCCGCCAGCAATGCCGCGCATCATCGGCTTCGACAAGGACCCAAAAGCGATCGCGGCAACACGCCATAATCTCCTGGTGGCCGGCCTGGAACACACCGTCACCGTGCAGCAACAAAATATCAGCGCACTGCGCAATGAAGGTTACGGCAGTACGGGACTCATTGTCAGCAACGCGCCTTACGGTCAACGGCTTGGCGATAACCAGACTTTGTTACCGGTATACGAGCAACTCGGAAAACAACTCAAAACGGAATTTAGCGGCTGGCAAGCATCGATCGTTACCAGTGATGCGGCATTGGCGAAAGCCACCGGCTTGCACGCCAGGCGCATCAACAAACTCTACAATGGCAACCTGCTGTGTCATATTTATCACTTCGAGCTCTACGCCAGTAAAGCAATCCCGCCACTGAATAGTACCGATAACCAGGACCGGCGGGAAACCGCCGCCAGCCAGCCGCCCAAAGATAGCGCGCTGGAAAACCGCCTGAAAAAAAATCTTAAGCACTTGCAAAAGTGGGCCGGCAAACAGGGCGTCACCTGTTACCGTATCTACGATGCCGACCTGCCGGAATTTAATTTTGCGGTTGACGTGTACCAGAGCGATCAGCTTTTTGCGGTGTTGCAGGAATACGCCGCGCCAAAACACATTGACGCGCACAAGGCTGGCATGCGCAAACAAATCGTGATAAGTACAATCAAGGAGCTGCTGGAATTATCCAAGCAACAGCTTTTTTATAAGCAACGTCAACGCCAGTCCGGCGCCAGCCAATATACCAGGCTGGACAGCAGCAAGGCGTTTCACATTGTTGAGGAAGGTAATTGCCGCTTTTATGTTAACTTCCAGGATTACCTGGATACCGGCCTGTTCCTCGATCATCGTAGTACCCGGGAATTGCTCCAGCAAAAAGCCGCCGGGAAAAATTTCCTGAATTTATTTAGCTATACCGGAACGGCCAGCGTACACGCCGCGCTGGGCAACGCCAGCGCCACGACGTCCGTCGATATGTCCGCGACCTATATTGATTGGTGCAAACGAAATTTCGAATTGAACAATATCCCATTGTCCAATCACCGTTTTATTCAAGCGAACTGCCTGGAATGGATCAGGCAGGAGCGGGGTCGCTATGATTTGATTTTCGCCGACCCGCCGACGTTCTCAAATTCAAAGCGTATGGACGGACATTTCGATATTCAACAGCACTATATCGCCTTGTTAAACGACTGTATTCAACTCTTGGCGAGCGGGGGCGAAATCATTTTTTCCACTAACTTCACGCAATTCAAATTCGACCCAGCCGCGTTTGCGGATGTCACCGTACAAAACATCACGACCCAAACCCTGCCGGAGGATTTCAGGCGCCATCGCAACATCCACCAGTGCTGGCAAATTAAAAAGCCCTAATCGCCGGGATTCAATTTGCCTAGCGCGCCGCCGGGCGCCGGCTGCGGCGGATTACAATCATCCAGCACCTGGTGGGAAAAAGCGTTCACGTGTTCCAGAAATTCTTTTTTTATTCCGTGGAGATCGCTTAGCATTATTCAAATCAAGGCGCAACTATTGCGCTGCGCCGGACGAATACGCTTTCGGTGGCAGCTGCAAATAATATCCTTGCTCACGCAGCGCGGTCTTGACCTGCCGCACATCGGATAGCGCCAGTTTTTCACGTTTATCAAGATCCACATGCATGACAAATTCCAGTTTACCCAACATGGCCAGCAAGGCCTGCGGCAGTTGCGAAAATTCCTGCGCAGGCTGCATGAACAGGTAGGTATCCGCTTTTTTTAGGCTTTTGTAAATCGCGCAAATCACTAAAACAATTCCCTGAATAAACAATAGTAACCACACTCAGTCACGACCCCGGTTACTTCAGCCGTAACCCGCGATGCAACCATAACCGGGATAACAATTACTGGCCTAAAATCGGCCTCCGGCTTCCATGCTGCTAACCACGATAAATTGTTAAACGGATTCACAACAGCCGGTGTTGTTAGCCGATGTTGTTAGCCGATGTTGTTAGCCGGTGTTGTTGCTAGCGAGCGTGGCATGTTTCTAGGACGGGAGCTGATTCCACCGGAGCCAGTAGCTGCCGACTTCCCGGGCAACAGCGGCAAACTCCGCGCTGTTTACCAGCTTGAGCAGATAACTATTCACCTTAAGCTGATAGGCTCTGAGGATATGGCTATTGTCCGCGGTGCTACTGAAAACCAGCACCGGAACCCGTTTTAATTCGCTATCGGATTGCAGAAATTCAAGGACTTTGACAATTTCATCCGTTATACCTTCAATACCAAAGATAATCAGCCTGGGCTTGATAAATTTGTCTGAACCGCGGTTATTGAGGCTTTCCTTGAGATAATCCAGCATCGCACGACAATCAAGGACACGCCGCACTTCATGAGGCACATCAAGCGATAAAAAGCTCTCTATAAGGATTTTTGCATCATTGTCATTTTTTTCTAATAATAAGACAACGCAATGTTCTTCTGAGACCATACTTCCCTGTCACGCTCCCCCTTCGGAGATTAAAAACAGAAATGCCGATAGATTGCTTGTTGCACGCCATTACTTACATATCCAGCGCACGTATCCAACGCACGCATCCAACACACGTATCCAGCGCAGCGGCAAGCTGGCAGGATAATCACCCCAATAAATTTAGTCAACGCTACAGCATCAAGAAACGGCAAGGACTACAACAGAATAGGATAATCGCTATAAATAATTTACTGGCTTTTATAGCAAGAAAACTGATTTAACGCACCCCACCACTATATATCTTCTAGCCAGCCGGAGGCAATCATAAATACTTAGGGTTCAAGTTCTTCAGCGCAGCGTTTACAGAAAAGCGCGCTCATGTCGAATTCAAGGCGTTGTGCGGCGATTTCATTGTCGCACCGCTGACAATATCCATAATCATCTTTTTCGATACGCTGTAATGCTTGTTCAATCCTGCTTACTTCCTGATTTCGGCGATTTTTCGCTGCAATGGCCACGGCCTGTCCCTGCAAGGCATCCATGCGGCTCAGGCGGCCTTGCCGAGTTTGATCGAGCTCAACGGTCGCCGCCGCGTCATCAGCGGATTGTGCGATTGCCAGCAATTGGGCTTTGCGCTCCAATAGCTTTGTTTTGAAAGCCTGTAATTCGTCCGCCGTCATTGTTTTCTCGCATGATTGTTATTGCGGTAACTATAGCAGATAGCGATTTATAAAAATTTCCGTCGTCTTTGTGATGGTGAAAACGATTAAGCCCGCGAGAATCCCGCGGAAGCGCCCTATTTTTTATATACCGCGAGGTTTAGTGATTTTCCGGTTTCGGCACACACATTGCCGGAGCACCACCTCCACAGACGCACTGCGCGCCGGGCGGGCAATAACAATCGGCGGGAATGAATTGGCACTGGGGATTACGTTCGCAATCTTCCTGGTTATGCAACGACTGCGCAAAACCCCGCTCACAGGCGTTTTGCACCGCACGGCACTGGTAGGACTTGCTATCCGCTTGCTGTTGCAACACGCATTCCGTGGACGCCAGACAAGCTTGTTCTGTCATTTGCAGGCACAACGGGTGCTGGTGCTCGATGGCCGCCGGGCTCATCACCGCCGGTGAGTGCGCAATTCCCTCTGCATCCTCCGGCGCCTTTGACGCCACGCTGCCGGCGGACTGGGATCCGGAAATTTTTTTCTCAACCGGCGCCGCAGCCAGATCCTGCATTTGACGGCTCCTGTTCGCCCCGGTTTCAGCAACCGCGTCGGCCGGCACAGCCGCCTGCGCCATTTCTTCCTGAACCGGCACGCTGGGTTTTGCGGCAGCGGCGGGAGCCGGCTCCGGTTTTTCCGCTTCGGTTTTCGCCTCAGTTTGACTGAGTGGCGCGGCTTTTTTCGCCATAACCGCTGCGCGGTTTTCCGTAGCGGAACTTTCCGCCACTGGCGCCGGAGCTAATGCGCTAAGTGGACGGTCGTCCATTTGTTTTTCACGCGCCGCCTGCGTCCGGTCTGACTCCGTGGATTCTTCACGGCTTTGATCCGCGGTTAGCGCTTTTTTCGGCAACCGCTCCGCTGGTTGCGCCTCTATCCCGGCTTGGGTTTCGCCGGCTTGACTTAGCTCGGATTGGATTGCCTGGGATTGTTGGGTTGCAGGTTCAATACGCGGCGTTTCCGGACTGCTGGTTAAGGAATAGGGACGTTCCCGTTCGATCATCACTACCACGGTCACGCTCAGCACAATCACCGCCGCCAAGGATACCGGCACCGTCCATCGTCCCTGGAATGGTCCGGATGCCTTGCGGGCGGCATATTGTTCAAGCTTACCGGTTGCAACAACCTCGCGCGCCTCAGCCAGGATTTTCGCGTCCAGCTCAGCGCGCGGCTGCTCCTGACTCAGCCCGGTATAAAGCTCGGAGAGAAATTTGTCATCCGGTTCTTGATCATGATCCTGCATATCGCTTACCTGTTCCTGTATTCCTGCAAGCCTTGCTTTAACTTCTTCACGGCGTAACGCATGCGGCTTTTTACCGTTTCCGGGTTTTCGGCGATTACATCGGCAATTTCCTCGATGGATAAATTCGCTTCTTCTTTCAAGATAAACACCTCGCGCTGTTCAGCGGGCAGTTCCTGGATGAGCCGCAGCAAGGCCCGCTGCAGTTGCATATTACCGGCGAGCGCCTCCGGATCATCCGCGTTATTACCCGCCACCCCGTCAATAAACTGTTCATCGCAATCAATCTCGTGGGAGGTGGATAATTTTCGAAAATGATCCACCAGGCAATTGTGCGCAATCTGAAACAAGTAGGTGGTGAATTTGGCGGCCGGCAAATAAGACTGCCTGGCATTGATCACCCGCAGCCACACTTCGTGGGCAAATTCTTCAGCCAGCGCCACCTGGCAGCGCTGGCGCACAAAATAACGATACAGCGCGGACTTTTTGCGGTGATACAAAACCTCAAAGGCCGCCGCGTCGCCCTGACTGTAATGGGTCATCAGCTCTTCATCGCTGGCGTTATCGTACGGCGTATGCTGGGATCGGACAAAGTTCACGCCCCTAACTTGCCGCATTTCGCGCGCGTTGGCAACTGTCAGTGTCACAAAAAGGCCGGCGCGAAATACGGGCCGCGAATTGCCGCGGCCCGTATTCGGAAAAATTGTGAAGATTTAATTAACCGCGCGCCCGCCGTCCGGCGCCTTGGCGTTACTCGGCAGCGCTGCGCCCGACAAAGTGCGGGCCAGTTCCACCAATTGCACAAATTCACCGCGATAACCGTAATGATCCGCGCCCTTTGACGTGACAGCCATCGCGGCGACATCCACGTAGGAAAAACTCTGGGTAAAACGCCCGCCGCGCAGCAACTGCCCGAATCCCGCGACACTGGCGGCAAACCGGTAACGCTCGCTGGTTTTATCCAGCGCCGTGATGACGTGCTGTTTCAATACCGGAGTTTCCATCAATACACTGCGCTCAGCATCCGGCTTTTTATAACGCAGGCGTAATAGAGCGATTTCCTTGATTGATTCCGCTACTTTGACTTCACTGGAGGGTGTTGCTTGATAACGCAGGGGATCCATGAGCTGGCCTTTACTCTCCAGCAACGCAATCTCATAAATCGCCGTCACGGTATGACCGGCGCCGATCTCACCGGCATCGACCTTGTCGTTATTGAAATCCTCACGGCGCAAGGCGCGATTTTCGTAACCGATCAAGCGGTACTCGGCCACCACGGCGGGATTGAATTCAATCTGGATTTTGACATCCTTGGCGATGGTGTTGAGCGTGGCGCCCATTTCATTGACCAGCACTTTTTGCGCTTCCATCAGGGTATCGATATACGCATAGTTGCCGTTACCCGCATCCGCCAGTTGTTCCATCAGTTGGTCATTGTAATTGCCGGTGCCAAAACCCAGGGTCGTCAGGAAAATACCGGTGTTGCGTTGTTCTTCCACCAGGTCTTTCAATGCGTCAAAGTTGGTGGTGCCCACATTGAAATCACCGTCGGTGGCGAGGATGACCCGGTTAATGCCGTTGGGGATAAAAGCCTGCTGGGCTTTTAAATAAGCCAGGCGAATACCGGCCCCGCCATTGGTGGAACCGCCGGCGGTCAATGATTCCAGCGCACTCAAGATGGCGGCTTTCTCGGATCCCGCCGTGGGCTCCAGCACCACGCCACTGGCGCCGGCATACACCACGATGGAAATTTTGTCCTGGGCGCGTAACTTTTGCGTCAACAACTGCAAGGATTTTTTTAACAGCGGCAGTTTGTCCGCGGATAGCATGGAACCGGACACGTCGGCCAGGAAGACTAAATTCGCGGGTGGCAAGGCGGCGCTTGGGACTTCATAACCTTTGATGCCAATGTGCAGTAAATGGGTGTTGGCATTCCACGGGGCGGGACCCACTTCGGTCACCACGTTAAAGGGCGCCGACTGGTTATCCGGCGCGGGATAATCGTAGTTGAAATAGTTAATGAATTCCTCGACCCGCACCACATCCTTGGCGGGCAACCTTCCCTCGCGCAAAATGCGCCGGGTGTTGGTGTAACTGCCCGTATCCACATCGATACTGAAGGTGGATACCGGTTGTTCCGCCACGCGCAGTACCGGGTTATCGGCAAAGTGCGCGTAGTGTTCCCGGTCCACGGGTTCGCTGGGGTAACGAATCTCCGGCTGCACGTTGGACGCAACACCTACCGGCGCAGTCAGGGGCGCGATCCGCTTCGTCAGCGGCGCGGCGCTTGACGGTTCAGCAAACCGTTCTACGGGACTCCCGGCGGCATCGAGTTGCTCGCTGTGCGTTAACGCCTGCTGCCGATCCGCGGCCAGTTTGCGTTCTTCGTGCCGCGGTTTTGCCGGTGTTAGGTTCGGCGGTTGCCGATCACGATCCTTTACCGCAGTGGATTCGCCCACGGCGGCGGTTGCGGACGGGGTATTCGCGGCATCCACCGGTTGCGGTTGCGCCGCTTGATCCTGTGATGTGTTACCGTGAATGGCGGTCGTTGCTGCGCCGTCGGGGCTGGTTTTCGGGGTTGAACAGGCCGCCAGCAGCAGCGCAACATACCACGGCAGGATTACGAGCAGGATAAGGCGTTTCATTTTTCACTCCTTCTGGTTAATGAGGTATCAGGATGTGAAACGAAACCCATTCCAAAAAGGGTTAAGGGCGGGAAATTATTTTTTGGTCCTGCCGCGTAATCCGCGGCTCTCCGGAACGCGGAAAATCTTCAACCCAGCGGCGCGAAGACGCAAAACAATCATTGATGCCTAAAATCGGAGGGCGCCTCCAGCACTTAGGGTTCGCCCGGGGTGCGGCGTTGCTGGCAGGGAACGTATCGGGGTACAGTATCCGCCACGGAGTTGATGCTATCGATATTCACTGCCATCAGCTTACCGCCCCAGATGCAACCGCCGTCCAGTCCCATGACATTATCCGCGTTGTAGTAACCCAGGGTCGACCAGTGCCCGAATAGCAGTTTGTTATCCCGCGTCCGGCGTTGCGGCGCCTGAAACCAGGGGACACAGCCGCCGGCTTGGGTGCCGGGCGTGCCCTTGACAGTTAACTTCAAGCGGCCGTTGCCGTTGACATAACGCAAGCGGGTGAAACAGTTGACAATAAAGCGCAAGCGGCCCCAGCTCTTTAACTCCGGCGCCCACTGATCCGGTTCATTGCCGTACAGGTTTTTCAGGAACTCATTGAAATTGTCTTCACGCAACGCCGTTTCCGCTTCGCGCGCGCAACCCATCGCGTCCCGCAATGTCCACTGCGGCGCAACGCCGGCGTGCACCAGGGTGAGGTTACGGATTTCATCGTGATGTAATAACGGGCGGGTACGCAGCCAGTGCAGCAGTTCATCGCGATCGGATGCTTCCAGAATCGGCGCCAGCGTATCGCCTTTTTTTGCCGGTTCATGCCCGTAGGCCACGGCGAGCAGATGCAGATCATGGTTTCCCAGCACCGCCACCGCGCATTCGCCCAATGACTTGATAAAACGCAACACTTCCAGCGAACGCGGCCCCCGGTTGACCAAGTCGCCGGTCAGCCAAAGCGTGTCGTGTCGAAAGTCAAATTTCAGCAGTTCAAGTAATGCTTGCAATTCATCGTAGCATCCCTGAACATCGCCAATCGCATAGGTTGTCATGTTGTTTTTCTACCAGCGCTGCCCATCATGAAATAGCGGTACCAACATAAAACACGCATAAAACACGCATAAAACACGCATAAAAAATTCGTGAACCATATATAAAATATAGCGCATACTTAGCGCACAGCGTTACAAACGATTTAACTTTTCTTTACACTGGCACGATAATTCATACTATCACCCATTGAACACCCACCCATTAAATGCCGATGTTCTCCTTTCACCATAAGACACAATTCAACCGCCGCTGGCTGCAATGGAGCGCCGTGGTACTGCTGGCCCAATTGCTTATTGGCCTGATCATCGTAATGGTACTCAACACGAAGATCGTAAACCATATCATTACGCCTATCGTCCAGTTTATCGGCATCTTCCAGATTATCTGGCCGGAACACCCGCTGGATTCACTGCATTTTCTCGCCACCAAGTCCCTGTTCGTGTTCGCCCATCGTGATCCGCGCAGTGGTTTGAATCTGTGGACCATTGAATACGACACTTACACCTTGCTGATTTATACCGGCCTGTCCCTCATCATGGGCTGGGTGATCGCCCGCTATCGTCAACAAGCAATAAGTATTCCGCCTGGCCCTTTCATCGCCTGCACCGCGGGTATTTTTTTCACCGCCTTGTCCGTTTCTTATATGACGGCAATTGACCATTGCTCAGGCGCCACCTGGATGGGTTTCGTGGCGCTCTATGGCATGGGCTTTAATGAATTTCAGCTCTATCCTGTCTATCAGATTATTTGCGCCGCCATTGGAATCGCGGGGCTGGGTGGTGGCCTCACCTGGTTAAGATTCACCAAAAATCGTGTATTAGCGTGGACCTGATAGACAAAAAATAATACGATGAACCGGCGGAACGGGATAGCTACGGGTAACTCAGCCCGGTAACTAACGCTAACCCCTGTCCAATTTGTGGTAATAATCGGGGCGGTCAAATGAATAATAGCATAGCAAGCTGGATCCAACGCGCTCAGCAGGAAATGATCGATATCGGTGTCGAATCCATCCGGGATTCCGGAATTCTGCCGGAGCGTGGCGCAAAATTCTTCCCGGTAATTGGTTATCCCCCGTTAACCATGTTCTCGGACATGGACCAGGAGCCATTGTTTGACAACCTGCAGCAGCGGCGCGCCCGGCCATTGCTGGGTTATGCCCATATTCCATTCTGCCCCTCCCGTTGCACTTTCTGCCACTGGATTACCAAAACCAAAAGCAAGTCAGAAGAAGTCGAAATTTATCTTGATTACCTGGAACGGGAAATGATTCTGTACAAGCAGAACATGGGGATCGGCGCCATACCCGTGCGATCGGTGCTCATTGGCGGCGGAACACCGACTTATCCTTCTCCGGGACAAATGGAACGTTTCATGAAAATGTATGCCACGCATTACGATCTGAGCGGTTGCACGCAATTTTCCGTGGAAGCCGAACCCGGCACATTATTAGGTAAAGAAGGTTACGAAAAACTCCGCATCATGAAAGATTACGGTGTCGACCGCATCAGTCTTGGCGTGCAGTCATTCGATGATGATATCTTGCGTTACATGGGCCGGGTCCATACGCATGCGGATACGCTCGAATCCATTCGCAATATGCGCAAAGCCGGCATCGAAAATGTGTTTATCGATTTGATCTACGGCTACCCCAACCAGAGCGTGGAAATGTGGACCCGGCATATGTTGGAAACCGTAACGCTGGACATTGAAGGTTACCAGTTATACCGCTTGCGTATCAAACAACATGGCGACCGCCAGGGTAACATTATTGTTCATGCGCAGAAACACCCGGAACGCTTCCCGGAAACCGATGAAGTCCTGCTGATGAAATACCTCGGCATTTTGCTTTCCGAGGAACACGGCTTCCATGAATATCAAACCCGTTGTTTTGCCAGGAAACCGGAATATATTTCCCATTATTTGCGTGATTGGGCGGCTGACCTGGCCGATGTGGCCGGCGTGGGTGTGTCCGCCTGGTCAAGCTTGCGTGGCGTGTTCGCCATCAACGTGGGCGACGCAAACCTGCAACACTATTATTCGCTGATCGATCGGGGCAAGGTGGCGATTAACCGTGGTAAAGTCCGCAGCAAAGACGATGAACAGCGCCGGTGTTTTATTCTGCCGCTTAAGAACATGAAAGTGAACAAACAGCTCTTTACCGAACGCACCGGCGAGACCATTAACACAATTTTCAGCAACGAAGTGACTTGGTTAAAACAACTGGGATTATTGGCGGAGAATGATCAGGATATTTGGCTGACAAAACTCGGCAAGTATTTCGCCGACGAAGTGGCAACACAATTCTTCAATCCTGATAACATGCCGTTCCAGGAAGTGATGCGCGCACCGCCGCAGATTGCCGCCGGCTGATACGCGCTAATCCGCCATCACGACGTTTACTTTGTATCCTTCCAGGGCGCCAGGCGGCGTTCCAGCAATTCCAGCGTGTAGGAAAAAACAAATCCCAACACACCGATAACAAATAACCCTGCGTACATGGATTTAATGGAAAAGGTTTCCCAGGATTGCCAAATCAAATAACCAATTCCCTTATCGGCGCCGGAAAACTCCGCCGCCACGACAATCACCAGGCTGTAACCGATGGCCAGTTTCAAGCCAGTAAAAATCGATGGCAACGAACCGGGAATGACTATTCTGAAAATAAAATTACGGCGACTGATTCGATAGACAGCCGCCACATCGTGATAGATTCTGGCGAGGCTATCCACACCATGCAAAGTATTCATCAGCACCAGGAAAAAACTGGCAATGGCGACTACAACTATTTTTGACAATTCCCCGATGCCGAAAATCAGCATAATCAACGGCAAAATGGCGATCTTGGGTATCGGGTAGGTAATAAAGATCAACGGATAAAAAATTATGCGCAGCATTTTGGACAGGCCCATACCGACACCCAGCATCATACCCAACGCGCAGCCGGTAAAATACCCGACAAAGATGCGGTAAACACTAAAAATAACATCCGTTACGATGCCTTCACCGGAGCTGACAAAAAACAGGTGATAAAAGATGGTGCTGGGCGCCGGGAAAAACCGTCCATCCAGAAAGCCGGCGCGAGCGCAAATTTCCCACGCTGCAAACAGTACCGCAGGCGAGATCGCATATAGTAACAAGCGCTTGGAATCACTGTTCACGGAGTTCATCGGAGATTATTCAACTCCCGGTAACCGCATGTCTTCTTTTAACAGCCCGGTAATCACCCGGATATAATCCAGAAAAGACTTGGTATGACGGATCGCAAAAATATCTCGTGGCCGGTCTAGCTTTATATCGATGTTTTCCTTGATTTTTCCGGGCCGGGCAGTCATTACTATAACCCTGTCGGCAAGCAATACG
>Ga0209640_10002778_pt1 | contig 15280 bp, 12 predicted proteins | sample RifCSP10_1_FD_184018 | JGI IMG/M metagenome (GOLD analysis project Ga0209640, IMG submission 184018) | Soil microbial communities from Rifle, Colorado - Rifle CSP2_sed 10_1 (SPAdes) (version 2) | ecosystem: Environmental > Terrestrial > Deep subsurface > Rock core/Sediment | place: Rifle...
TGTCCCCGGCGGTGTCGATTGACCAGAAGGGCGCCCCGCGCAACCCGCGGTCGACCGTCGGGACCGTGACCGAGATCTACGACTACCTCCGGCTCTTGTACGCGCGCGTCGGACAGCCGCACTGCCCGATCTGCGGCAAGCCGATCAGCCGCCAGACCCGGGAGCAGATCGTCGACAAGATCCTCGCGCTGCCGGCAGAGTCGCGCATCCAGGTGCTGGGGCCGATCGTCCGCGGCCGTAAGGGCGAGTACCGCCAGCTGTTCGAGGATCTCCGCCGCCAGGGTTTCGCGCGGGTGCGCGTCGACGGGATCGTCTACGACCTGACTGAGGAGATTGTCCTCGACAAGAACAAGAAACACTCGATCGAAGTGGTCGTCGACCGCATCGTCACCCGGCCGGACGTCAAGAGCCGGCTGGCCGACTCGCTGGAAACCGCGTTGAAGCTGGGGCAGGGGATCGTGTTCATCGATGTCCTGCCGCAGCGAGAGAACGGACCCGGGAAAGCGGGGCCACGGAACCGCAGGGCCGCGCCGCGGCAACGGGCGGTGGCGAACCCCGAGGAAGGCCTGCTGATCTTCAGCCAGCTCTTCGCCTGCCCGGATCACGGCTCCGTGCTCCCGGAGATCGAGCCGAGGATCTTCTCGTTCAACAGTCCGTACGGGGCCTGCCCCGCCTGCAGCGGGCTGGGGTTCCGCCAGGAGTTCGATACCGACCTGGTGCTCGACTGGGACAAGTCCCTGGCCGACGGCGCCGTGGTGCCGTGGGCCGCGTCGACCAGCGAGTACTACTACGAACTGCTGCAGTCGCTGGCGGTCCACTACCGGGTGGACATGAAGACCCCGCTGCGGCGGCTGTCCCAGGCGTTCACGGACGTGCTGCTGCACGGCTCGACCGAGCTGATCAAGGTCAAGTACCACAACAAGTGGGGCGCGCTGCGGGTCTACGAGACCAAGTTTGAAGGTGTCCTCAACCAGCTGCAGCGCCGGTACAAGGAGACCGACTCCGAGTACATGCGCGAGGAGTACGAGCAGTACATGACCACCCTGCCGTGCCCGACGTGCCGGGGGGCGCGCCTGAAACCCGAGTCGCTGAGCGTCCGCCTCGGCGGGCGCAACATCGCGCAGCTCACGGCCCTGACGGTCCGGCAGGCGCTGGACTTCTTCAACGTGCTGACGCTGACCGAGCGGGAGAAACTCATCGCCCATCAGATCCTCAAGGAAATCAAGTCGCGGCTGGGCTTCCTGGTCAACGTCGGGTTGGACTACCTCACGCTGGACCGCACGGCGAACACCCTGTCCGGCGGCGAGGCCCAGCGCATCCGGCTCGCCACGCAGATCGGGTCGGGGTTGATGGGCGTCCTCTATGTGCTCGACGAACCCAGCATCGGGCTGCACCAGCGCGACAACCGCCGGCTGATCAACACGCTCCTGCAGATGCGGGACCTGGGGAACACGATCCTCGTGGTCGAGCATGATGAGGAGACCATCCGCTCCGCCGACTGGGTCATCGACATCGGCCCGGGGGCGGGGGAGGCGGGCGGTCGGATCGTCGTGACCGGGACGCCGGAGCACATCGCGCGCCACCCGGACTCGATCACGGGAATGTACCTCTCGGGCCGGCGGCAGATTCCCGTCCCATCCCACCGGCGGCCGGCCGACGGCGACGGGCTGGTGGTGCGCGGCGCCCGGGAGCACAACCTCAAGGGCATCGACGTGCGCGTGCCGCTCGGGGTGTTTGTGGCGATCACCGGCGTGTCGGGGTCGGGGAAGTCGACACTGCTGGACGAGATTCTCTACCGGGCTCTGGTGTCGCGGCTGCACGGCACGCGGGTTCGTCCGGGCGCGCACGATCGGATCGAAGGGATCGATCACATCGACAAGGTCATCAACATCGACCAGTCGCCGATCGGCCGCACCCCGCGGTCGAACCCGGCGACCTACACGAAGACGTTCGACCTCGTGCGCGACCTGTTCGCCCAGACGCCGGACGCGAAAGTACGCGGGTATTTGCCCGGCCGGTTCTCGTTCAACGTCCGCGGGGGGCGGTGCGAGGCGTGCGAGGGCGACGGGATCGTCCGCATCGAGATGCACTTCCTTCCCGACGTCTACGTCCCGTGCGAGGTCTGCAAGGGCAAGCGGTACAACCGGGAGACGCTGGAGGTCCTCTACAAGGGGAAGAACATCTCTGACGTCCTGGAGATGACCGTGAGCGAGTCGCTGGTGTTCTTCGAGAACATCCCGCGCATCCGGCGCAAGCTGCAGACGCTGGACGACGTGGGGTTGGGCTACATTAAGCTCGGGCAGCCCGCGACGACGCTGTCCGGCGGCGAGGCCCAGCGGGTGAAACTGGCCACGGAACTCTCGCGGCGGGACACCGGCCGGACTCTGTACATCCTCGACGAACCCACCGTCGGCCTGCACTTCGCCGATGTCGAGCGGCTGCTGGAGGTCTTGCACCGGCTCGTGGACGCCGGAAATACGGTGGCGGTGATCGAACACAACCTCGATGTGATCAAGACGGCGGACTGGATCATCGATCTGGGCCCGGAGGGGGGCGAGCTGGGTGGGCAGGTCATCGCGCAGGGCACCCCGGAACAGGTGGCGCGCACGCCGGCGTCGTACACCGGCGCGTTCCTGCGGCGCGTGCTCAACGGCGACCGGGCGTTTGCGCTGACCGGCAATGGTTCCCGCCCCGTTCCAATGCGACCGACGCGCCGTGCGAATCGGTAGCATGTGCGAGTCGCATTCGAACGGGGCCCGCGGCCGGAGGACGGCACCGCGCGGGTAGAAACGGATAGGGGGGGCCTCCCATGCGTGTCGAGCGCTTCGAAATGGAGCGGTTCCAGTCCACTTGGGAGAACGCCGTTGAGTACAACCTCGCCGACAGCGGCGTCCACCCGCTGACCCTGGCGGGGCTGGTCGACCACTCCTGGCTGGTGGAAGTCCTCAGCCACGAGCCCATCGGATACGGCCACACCAACGGCAGCCAGGAGCTCCGCAACCGGATCGCCTCGCAGTACCACGGGGCCGGCGCCGAGCACGTGCTGGTCACGACCGGCACGGCCGAGGCGAATTTCCTGGTCACCTGGGCGCTGCTGGAGCCCGGAGACGACGTCGTGGTCATGCAGCCCAACTACATGCAGATCCCGCAGCTGGTGAAAGCCTGGGGCGCCAGGCCGACGCCCTGGTGGCTCCGGGAGGACCTGCGGTGGGCGCCGGACTACGATGAGCTCGAGCGGGTGGTGACCCCGCGCACGAAGGCGATCTTCGTGTGCAATCCGAACAACCCGACCGGTGCCGTGCTGTCGGCGGACGGGATGAACGCGATCTGTGACGCGGCCGGCCGCGTCGGGGCGTGGGTGGTGGCCGACGAGGTGTACCGCGGGGCGGAGGTCGATGCGCACCCGACGCCCTCGTTTTGGGATCGCGCGCCGAAGGTCGTCGTCACCGGCGGGCTGTCGAAGGCCTACGGGCTGCCGGGTCTGCGCATCGGGTGGATCCTCGCCCCCCACGACCTCACCGAGACGTTGTGGGGCTACCACGACTACACCTCGATCGCGCCAGGTCTGCTGAGCGATCACGTCGCCCGGATGGCGCTGACGCCGCGCACCTATCAGCGGATTCTCATGCGCTCGCGCGGGATCCTCACCGACGGCCTGCAGACGCTGACCCGGTGGGCCGGCGGATCGCCCGGGCTGGTGTCCTGGATCCCGCCGAAGGCCGGGGCCATCGCGTTCCTGAAATACCATGCCCCGGTCAATTCCTCGCGCCTGGCCGAGCGACTGCGCAAGGAACACAGCGTGCTCATCGTCCCCGGCGACCACTTCTTGATGGATGGCTACCTGCGCGTCGGCTTCGGCGGCGAGAAGGTCAAGCTGCAGACCGGTCTCGACCGTCTCGGCGGGGTCCTGCGAACCCTGTGAGTTGTGTCAGTTGTGTAGGTTGAGACCGCGATGGTCAACGTAGAAGAGAAGCTCCAACTGGTGCCGACCCGGCCGGGCGTCTATCTCATGAAAGACGCGGCCGGACGGGTAATCTACGTCGGCAAGGCCGCCTCGCTGCGCAGCCGCGTCCGGCAGTACTTCCAGGAAAGCGGGCACGCCGAAAGTCCCCGCATCCGCCACCTGATGTCGAAGATCGCCGACTTCGACGTCGTCGCCTGCGAGAGCGTAGTCGAGGCTTTGATCCTGGAGATCAACCTCATCAAGCGGCACCGGCCCTTCTACAATATACGGATGGCCGATGACAAAGCATTCCCCTACGTGAAGATCACCAACGAAGCCTTCCCGAAAATCCTCATGACCCGGCGGGTCGTCCGCGACGGGGGGAAGTACTTCGGACCGTACCCGTACCACGAACCAAAACTGGTGCGCCGCACCATCCGCACGATCCGGAAACTCTTCAAGCTGCGGTCCTGCAAGATCGAGATCACCCGCGATCTGCCCCGGCCGTGTCTGGACTACTTCATCGGACAGTGTACCGCGCCGTGCGTCGCGTGGGGCGCGACCGCCGAGCAGTACGCGGAGCAGGTCCGGCAGGCGGCGATGTTCCTCGAGGGGCGGCAGGTTTCGCTGCTGGACGAGCTGCGCGTCGAGATGCACAGGGCCGCCGACGCGACCGAGTTTGAGCGCGCCGCGCAGCTGCGCGACCAGATTTCGGCGATGGAGGCCATCTACGAGAAGCAGCGGACCGCCAGCGTCGGGCTGGAGGACCGGGACGTGGCGGCCGTGGCCCAGGCGGGGGACCTGGCGTGCGTCCAGGTGCTGTTCATCCGGGCCGGCCGGCTGCAAGGTCAGGAGCACTTCATCCTTGAGGGAACGCGCGGCCTGCCCGCGGGGCAGATCCTGGCGGAGTTCATGAAGCAGTACTACCAGGACGCGCCCGGCGTGCCGCGCGAGGTGGTGCTGGCCGACCCGGTGGAGGATGCCGACACGATCGCGCAGTGGCTGTCCGGCCGGCGGGGGAGCAAGGTCGACCTGGTCGTCCCGCAGCGCGGGGAGCGCCGGCGCCTGGTCGAGATGGCGGCCGAGAACGCGGGCCTGTTCCTCGCGCAGGAGCGCGCGCGCGTCGCCGGGCTGGAAGGGGCGGGGATCAAGGAGCTGCAGGATGTCCTGGCATTGGAGAACCCGCCGTTTCGCATCGAGGCCTATGACGTCAGCAACTTCCAGGCCGGGGAAACCGTGGGCTCGCTGGTGGTGTTCGAGGGCGGGCGGCCGTACAAGCGCGGGTACCGCCGGTTCAAGATGAAGTGGACGGAAGGCCCCAACGACTACGCCATGCTGCAGGAGATGCTCCGGCGCCGCTTCGCGATGGCCCGCGATGAGCAGGAGAAACTCGACCGCGACGAACCGGTGCCGCCGAAATGGTCGGTGATGCCCGACCTGATCCTCATCGACGGGGGGCGGGGACAGCTCAACGCGGCGCGGGAGGTGCTCTTCGAGTACAACGTGTACATCCCGGCGGTGGGGCTGGCCAAACGGGAAGAACTCCTCGTCACCGTCGAGCATCCCGAGCCGATCGCGCTGCCGCGCGACTCTCACGCCCTGCGGCTGCTCCAGCGAGTCCGCGACGAGGCCCACCGCTTCGCCAATGCCTACCACCAGAAGCTGCGCGAACGCCGCATCGTATTTTCGGTGCTCGACGAAATCGCCGGGATCGGAGAGAAGCGCAAGCGCGACCTCATCCGTCACTTCGGCTCCGTGCGCCACATCCGCCAGGCCTCGGTCGAGCAGATCGCGGAGGTCGTGGGGCCGAAAACGGCCCAGCGGGTCGCCGACTATCTGCGCGACCACCCCGACAGCCGCTACAAAGACGCCGCCGTTCGCGCGTGATGCGTCCGGGGCGTCTGACACTTCTGGTGTTCCTCACCGTACTGGTGTCCGGTTGCACGCGGACGGTGCGCGTCTCCTGGACGCCGCAGCCGCTCGCGGTGACGCTGGAGCCGAATGCCTTCCGGGCATACGAGGCGTCGCTGCGGGCGCCGGTGGGCATCGCTTCGCTCGACCTCATACCTTCAGCCGACCTGCGCCCGCTCGTGTCGGTGGTCCCCCAGACGGTCGCCAACGTCGAGGCCGACACCTCTCGCAGGATCCGGCTCGGCATCCTGCTGCCGCCGACCGTCCGCCCCGGACAGCGGATCACCGGACACCTCAGCGGTCTGGAGATTGTCGTCGACGTCAACCCGCCGACCGCCGGCGGCGCCCTGGAAAGCCTGCGCACGGCACTGGACGAGGGGAACGACGCGGCGTATTTAGCGCAGTTCGCGCCCGCGCGGGTCGCCGAGGCGCGGCGGACGCTGGCGACCTTCACCGACACGGCCAGGCTGGCGTTGAGTCAGACGCTGCAGACCGCCGAGCGCATCGCCGTCGACGGCGATACGGCGGAGTACCGCGTCACCCTGCTCCTGCACGGGCAGCGTGTCGAGTCCTCGATCGTGCTGCAGCGCTCGCCCGACGGGATCTGGCGGGTGATCAGGTTTTGACGCGAAAGACCTGCTTGACACGGCCGTCAGGATTATAGCCATAATTATAGCCATAAAGATAGCCGTTATGGTGCCAGGCACCGACCGGGCAGGCACCGACCGGCATAGGAGGAGACTGCGATGCGCGTGGCCAGCACGGCTGAGCTCAAGAACCGCACGAACGAACTCGTCCGCACGGCAATGGCCGGGGAACCCGTGATCATCACGATCTACGGACGTCCGGCCGCGGCGCTGACGCCGCTGCACCAGTCCAAGATCGCGGAGATTCTGCTCGAACGCCACAGCGAGGAGTTGATGGGACCGCGGCCGGTCGCGCCGCTGAAGTATGTGGCGGTGGAGGCGCCCATCGGCACGGTCTACGTGGCGTACACGGACCGGGGTGTGGCGATTGTGGACCTGGCTTCGTCGGATAGGGCATTCGAGCGGACGGTCGACGAACGACTCGCGCGGCGCGCCGAGCGGGATCCGGCGCCGGCGCAGACGCTGCTGCGCCAGATACGGTCGACGCTGACCGGCGGAAAGGAATTCAGCGGCCCCGTAGACCTGACCACGGTGGGACCGTTTGAGCGCCGGGTCCTCGAGGAATTGCGGCGCATCCCCAAAGGCGAAGTACGGACGTACCGTGATGTCGCTGCCCGCCTCGGACATCCAACCGCAACCCGCGCCGTCGGCAACGCCTGCGCGAAGAATCCGGTTCCCCTGCTCATCCCCTGTCACCGAGTGGTGCGCAGCGACGGCGGACTGGGCGGGTATTCCCTTCGGGGAGGAGTGGCTCTCAAGCGGAAGCTCCTCGAGCGCGAGGACGCCAAGATGAACAATCTGCGGCCCTCACATACGAACTGATGTACGAGGCAACCTAAATATTAGAAATGATGTCTTGACAATTATTAATATATTGTTCTAATATTCTCCATGGATTCCCACTATCAGGAAGATCCGAGGTGAAATCATGGTCGAGAATCTGTACGTAGCCGAGCGGCTGGGTCGCGAAAAGGTGCAGGATTACCTGACACAGGCCGAGCAGCATAGACTCCAGACGTTGGCATCGGAGGCTCCTCGACCTGCCCCGCGCGGTGAGACGCGGTTCGCTGGCGGATCCGCGTCAACTCCCGCCCCCAGGCGTGCCTGATCTCAGATGCCACAAGCGCCCGGCAGGTGCCCCGTTTGCAGCCACGATCTCGAGGTGGTGAAGCTCCAGTGCACCAACTGCGGGACCGCGGTCGAGGGGCATTTCGAACTGTCCCGCTTCAGCCGTCTGGACCCCGAACAACTTGCGTTTCTGGAACTCTTTCTGAAGGCCCGCGGCAACATCAAGGAGGTCGAACGTGAACTCGGCCTGTCCTATCCGACCGTCCGGGCGCGGCTTGACGCGCTGCTGGCGGCTTTGGGGTATGCCGTCGAACCGGAGCGGAAAGCCGATGTCGTTCGGAAGCGGCGGGAAATCCTCGACGCCCTCGATGCGGGGAAGATCGGCGCCGGCGAAGCGTTGCGTCTCCTGAAAGATTTGAAGGCCTGATTCAACACTCATGAGAGGTCGCCCATGAACGAAGAGCGCGAGATGGTCCTCAGGATGTTGAAAGAAGGCAAGATCTCGGTGGAGGAGGCCGACGCGTTGCTGCAGGCGCTGGCCGAGGAATCCGAGACACCTGCCCCGGCGGCGGAGCCCGGGGCCGGGGCGGAGGGGCCGGGGGTGGACATCAGGGTCGAACTCGGTGACCTGGTCCGCGAGCTCACCGAGTCTATCCCCAAGGAAGTCATCCACCTGGAGCGGCTCAAGGACCTCGGGGAGTTTCGGAGGCATTTCAAGTTTGGCTGGCGGGGGATCGTCAGCGCACTGCAGGGCCTCGGCGAAGGCCAGGCCGAGGAATCGTCGGAACTCCCAATGGTCTCCGGCGAGCGGCTGGAGCTCCGCAACGCGTGGGGCGACATTCGGCTGAGCCGGTCCCAGGATGACCGGTTGCGGGTGAAGGCGCGCAAGCGCGTCTGGGCGGCCACCGCCGCCGACGCCACCCGCGAAGCCGAAGCGTTGTCGGTGCAGCCCCGTCGCGAAGGGTCAACGGTGTACCTCGGCGTCCGCCGCATCGAAGGCCGGGTGCGCGTGGACATGGACGTGCTCGTGTCCGACGGCGTGGCCGTGGTCCTCGATGTCGCGAAGGGCGACGTTCGGGTGGAAGGGCTGCATGGACAGGTTGAGGTGCACGTCGCACGCGGCGACGTGACCCTGCGGGACGTCGACGGAGATGTGCACCTCGACGTGAAGAGCGGGGACATTGTCGCCGGCGTTGTGCGCGGCAAGGTCAGCGGTCGCGTCCTCAACGGTGACGTGGATGCCACCGAATGCGGGGGGGTGACGCTGGACATCGTGAACGGCGACGTCTCACTCCGGCAGGTGGCGGGGGATGTCGACATCGAGGCCAAGAACGGCGACATCGAGGTCGAATCAGTTCAGGGGAGGTCGATTCGAGCCCGCGCGCTGTCCGGTGACGTGCAGGTCACGGTCCCCATTCTGCCTGACGGCGGGGCCATCAACGGCGAGACCATGAGCGGCGATGTGGAGATCAGACTCCCCTCCGACGCCCGCGCGACGATCGATGCCGCCACCATGTCGGGGGAAATCAACTGCATGCTGCCCCTGCAGGATCGCGCGGCCGACCGCGGCACGCTTCGGCGCCGCACGCTGCGCGGCGTGCTGAACGGTCCCGGGGCCGTGATCACCTTGCGCACCGCCAGCGGGGACATCGAGATCCGGGACCTCGAGCGGTGAACGACCGCCTGCGCATCCTGGAGATGGTGAGAGCCGGCAAGATCTCGCCGGAAGAGGCGGCGCGTCTGCTGGACGAACTGGACCGCGCGCCGCGGCCGGCCGGCCGCATGCTCCGGGTGCGGATCCGTGGGACCGGCGGCCGCAACGCCCAGTTCACGGTCCCCGTGTCGGTTGCCGGGACGATCGTGTCGCTGATTCCCGAGCAGACTCGCGCCAGGCTGGAGCGGCAGGGGACCAATCTCACCGAACTGCTGCGCGCGATCCAGGAGGGCGAGGCGGTGGGGGAACTGGTGAATATCCGCGAGCCCGGCGGCACGCTCATCGAGGTGACCGTCGAATGACGGCGCCCGGGCCGGCATACGCGGTCGCCCTTGCTGGGTTGAGCAAGCGGTTCGTCTCGCGCGCCGTCGACGATTCCGGCGGCCGCCGCCGGATTGTCCGTCGCGACATCATGGCCGTGGACCGGATCGACCTCCAGATCCGGCGGGGCGAATTGTTTGGCTTGCTCGGCCCGAACGGCGCGGGCAAGACGACGACCATCCGGATGCTGTGCACCCTGCTGGAGCCGAGCGCCGGGCGTGCCGAAGTGTGGGGCGTCGACGTGGTGCGCGATCCGGCCGGGGTGCGGCGCCACATCGGCGTCGTCCTGGCCGGGGAACGCTCGATCTACTGGAAACTGACCGGTCGGGAGAATCTGGAGTACTTCGCCGCGCTCTACCAAGTGCCGGCCCCCCTGGCCCGTGAACGGATCGTCCGCCTGCTGGATCGCGTGGAACTGACCCCTCGGGCCGACGATCTGGTCGAACGGTACAGCACGGGGATGCGCCAGCGCCTGGCGCTGATCAAGTCGATGGTGCACGATCCCCCGGTGCTCCTGCTCGATGAGCCCACGACCGGGCTGGATCCGCAAGCGGCCCGCAACATCCGCGACCTGATCCGCCACCTGCATGCCGGGGAAGGGAAGACCATTATCCTCACCACGCACTACATGGAAGAGGCCGATCAGTTGTGTGAACGCATCGGAATCATCGACCAGGGGCGGATCATCGCCCTGGACCGCCCGCAGGCGCTCAAACGCTCGCTGACCGCCGGGCCGGTCCTCCGGATCGAGGTGGAAGATCCGGTCGGAGACGTCGAGCCCGTGCTCCGCGCGGTCCCGGGCGTGACCGATGTCGTGATGCGCGAGCAGCCCGCGGACGGTGGGTGGGAACTGACCCTGCACCTGGACGACGTCCACGAGGCGCTGCCGCGGGCGGTGGCCGCGGTCAGCGGCCAGGGGGCCCGGGTCCGCCACCTGCAGCTGGTGGAACCATCGCTGGAAGATGTCTTCATCGCGCTCACGGGTCGGAGATTGCGTGACTGACGGGTCGATTGCTACCGAAGCCCGAAGCCACTCGACTCGCCGCTGCGCGGCTCGCTCGTGGTCTCCGACCCGAGTCCCGAGTCGAGTGCCCTAAGCGAGCATGGTGCGAGTCGAGGGGCCTCCCGACATCCGTCCGACGGTTGAACTGTGGCGCCACGCCGACTTCCTCAAGTTCTGGGCGGCCCAGAGCGTGTCGGTCTTCGGCAGCCAGTTCACCAACCTGGCCATTCCGCTCATCGCGGCCCTGCGGCTGCAGGCGACGCCCGCACAGATGGGCGTGCTGACCGCCGTCGAGACGGCGCCGTTTCTGTTGATCGGGCTGCTCGCGGGCGTGTGGGTCGATCGCTGGCGGCGGAGGCCGGTGCTGATCGCCGGCGACGTCGGCCGCGCTGTCGTGCTGCTGTCCATCCCGGCCGCCGCGTTCGCCGGTGCGCTGACGATGGGCCAGCTCTACGTCGTGGGCGCGCTGATCGGTGTGCTGACCGTGTTCTTCGACGTCGCCTACCAAGCGTATCTGCCGTCGCTGGTCGGGCGCACGCAGCTCATCGAGGGCAACAGCAAGCTGGAAGTGAGCCGTTCCACGGCGCAGGTCACCGGGCCGGGGCTGGCGGGAGTGCTGATTCAGGCGTTGAGCGCTCCGATCGTGATCGTGCTGGATGCCTTCTCGTTTCTCGTGTCCGGAATCCTCATCGGTGTCATCCGGCGGCGCGAGGCGGTCCCCCAACGGAGTGCACGCGCGCCGATGCTGGCGGAGGTGCGGGAGGGCCTGGGCGTCGTGTTCGGCAGCCCGCTCCTGCGGAACATCGCCGGGGCCACAGGCACGTCCAACTTCTTCGCCTCCGCGCTCTTCTCCATCTTCATCCTGTACGCCACCCGCGATCTCGCCATGACGCCCGCGGCGATCGGCCTGGTCGGGTCCATCGGCAGCCTGGGCGCGCTGGCCGGAGCGCTGACCGGCGGGCGGCTGGGGCGGAGGTTCGGCGTGGGACCCACGATCGTCGGATCGATCCTGACGGGGGGACTTGGGTTCCTGCTCGTCGCGCTGGCGACGCCCTCGACCGCGGTAGCGGTGCTCGCGGGCGGAGGAGTCCTGGGTAGCTTTGGCGCCGTCGTGTACAACATCAACCAGGTGAGCCTGCGCCAGGCGATCACCCCGATGCGGCTGCAGGGCAGGATGAACGCAACGATGCGGTTCATCGTCTGGGGGACGATGCCGCTGGGCGGCCTCGTCGGGGGGTATCTGGGTGAGATCCTGGGCCTGCGGCCCGCCATCGCGGTGACGGCCGCCGGCGGGACCTTGGCGTTTCTCTGGGTGTTGTTCTCCCGCGTCCGCACCCTGCGCACGATCCCGGAACCTGTCGATTAGGCAGATGGAAACGGCGTCGCTCTCGTCCGTTCCCATTCGACTCGCCGCGCACGACGGAGCCTTCGGGCAGCACTAACGAGTCCCGAGTCCCAACCCGGCTCAGGACACAGGACTCAGCACTCCGGACTTGTTGTTATGATGGCATCGGATGCCACCGCACCGGCAATCTGGAGGTTGTTGGGCCTGGGTCCTCTCTCCCGTCCCACCGCCGCGTCTGGGGCCGCACGAATCCTTCGTCCGCCTCCGGCTGGTCGGTCCTGACAGCCTGATCGATCGCACGGCACAGGAATTCGCGGCACTCGGCGGATGGGCGTCGGATTCCACGCCGCCGTCGCCGCCGGGCCGTGACGGCCGGCAGGTCGTCCTTGCGGGCACTGTGGCGCAGTTGAGGCAGCTGGCGGCGCGAGGTCCGGCGCCGGCTGCAGAGGTTCTTGACGCGGCCCTGACCCGGGCCCTCGGCGGCCCGCCGGCGGTGCGTCTGGGAACGCATCTGTTTGACTTTCCTCGTCGCGTCTACGTCGCGGGTATCCTCAACGCGACTCCCGATTCGTTCTATGACCGCGGTCGATTCTTCGGAACCGACGCGGCGCTGGCGCGGGCGGCGGACATCGTGCGGCAGGGTGCCGACGTGATTGAAGTCGGCGGCGAAAGCGCGCAGGCCGGCGAGCGTCTGGATCCGGCGGTCGAGATGGACCGTGTCGTCCCGCTGGTCGAAGAACTGGTCAGGCGGTACCCGCTGCCGGTCGCGGTCGACACCTACAAACCGGACGTGGCCCGCGCGGCGATTCAGGCCGGGGCCGTGCTCATCAACGATATCGCGGGGCTGGGCGAGGCGGGTATGGCCGAGGCGATCGCCGGCAGCGATGCCGGTGTCGTCATCATGCACCTGCACGGGCGGCCGAAGGAGTCCTACGGCGATCTCGACGTCCCGTCGGTGATGGACTGGGTGGCCGTGTTCCTTCGGCAGCGCATCGAAGCGGCGACGGTCGCGGGGATTCCCCGCGACCGCATCTTCGTCGACCCGGGACTGAACTTCGGCAAACGGCCGCACCGCGATCTGGAACTCATGCAGCGGCTGCCCGAACTGCGCACCCTGGGCTGCCCGATCTTTGTCGCCACGTCACGGAAAGACTACATCCGTGACCTGCTCTGCCTGCCCCCCGACGATCTATTGGAAGGGACGGCCGCCGCCGTGGCGTTTGCCGTGGTGCAGGGGGCAAATATGCTGCGGGTGCATGATGTGGAGGCGATGGTGCGGGTCGTGCGGATGACCGAACACCTCGCTGGGTATTCCAGCGGGGAGAGACTCTCAGCGGAGGAACAGCGTGATGTCACTGCTCACTGACGGACGCAGGCCGGCGGTCGACAAACCCACGATCGAGCGCGCGGTCAGGACCATCATCAGCGCGATCGGCGAGGATCCGGACCGCGAAGGGCTGGTGGGTACGCCGGAACGCATCGCCGACATGTACGAGGAACTGTTCGCGGGGTTGCGGGAGGATCCGAGCGAACTGCTGGAGGTCGGATTCGATGACGAGGACCATCACGAGATGGTCATTGTCAGAGACATTCCCTTCTATTCCATGTGTGAGCATCACTTCATGCCCTTCCACGGTGTCGCCCACGTGGGGTACATTCCCATGGGCCGCATCCTCGGCGTGAGCAAAGTGGCCCGGCTGGTCGAGATGGTCGCCCGCCGGCCGCAGGTCCAGGAGCGGCTGACGAAGCAGATCGCCGACTTCCTCTGCGAAGGCGGCATGGGGGCGTTGGGAGCGGGGGTCGTGATCGAGGCCGAGCATCTCTGTATGACCGCACGGGGGATCAAGAAGCCGGGATCGAAGGTCGTGACCTCTGCTACTCGGGGTAGCTTCCGTGATGATGCTCGGACCCGCGCGGAGTTTCTGGCAATTGTTCAAGGCAACCGCGCTTGACGCGTTTGGCGAATGACCCAGCTGAGGCATTGTATGTTCGTTGCCGAACGGACGTAGGCTATACGCGTGCGAGCGAGAAGATGGACTTTTGAGGATCTGCGCAAGGCTACCGCGGTCTCTCGCAGCGTCAGGCAAATCATCAGCAGACTCGGCTTAAGTCCAAAAGGCGGAAACTATGCTACTATCGAGAGATTTCTGAAGGAACTCCGCATCGACACCTCGCACCTGAAAGGCCGAGCCTGGAACAAGGGGCTGAAGATCACGACAAACCCGGGACGTTCTCTCAAGGAGATTCTTCAGCCTGGAATTTACTACGAGAGCTACAAGCTAAAGAGGAGGCTGTTCAAAGCGGGCCTAAAGTCTCCACGTTGTGAGGAATGCGGTTGGGCGGAAGTGACGAATGATGGCTATCTCCCAGTCGAGATTCATCACACAAACGGAGATCCGACCGACAATCGTCTGGAGAACTTGCAGGTCCTTTGCCCAAACTGCCATTCACTAAAACCGAATTATCGGAGTAGAATTAGAAAGCGAAATTGAAGCCCAGGTGGCGGAACTGGAATACGCGCGACTCTTAAAAAGTCGTCCCGCTGAAGCGGGATGTGGGTTCGACTCCCACCCTGGGCACCAACCAAAATCGACGTTCAAGGGATCACGAGATCAAGCGACCGCAGGCACTCCCCTGAATTCGTCCCGATCCCCTGATCCCTTGATAGCTTGATCCCCGCAGTTGTGGGTCTTAGGTGGAGGCGGCGCCCGGATTCGAACCGGGGAGTGGGGGTTTTGCAGACCCCTGCCTTGCCTCTTGGCTACGCCGCCGTGCGATGTAGGCTTTTGGAGCGGGAGACGGGACTTGAACCCGCGACCTTCTCCTTGGCAAGGAGACGCTCTACCACTGAGCTACTCCCGCCCGCTCGAACCACTCATTATCATAATCGGGTTTCGAATAAGAGAAAAGCCCCGGCGGAGCCGGGGCGTCTGGCCCGTACACGACAAGAGAAGAACGCGGCCTACGCCGCGCCGCGGAAGAACAGGAACCAGATAAGGAGCAACGCGACGAGGATCCAGATGACATCCAATGTGAGGTCCTCCCTTGTTACGGCTCTGCAGCGACTACGCCGGCTGCGACCGAATGAACAGGAAGTAGATGACGACCAAGGCGACCAGGATCCAAATCCAGGCGTCAACCACGGTGGTTTCCCTCCTTATCCAGTTTGAGTTTGTACGTTCTGTTCGCCGCCTGAAACAGGGTTCCTTCTGGGAGCGCCGCCCTGAAGCCCCCATCTCCTTGTCAGCCCGAGAGGAGGCTCCTATAATACGGATGCACCGCTGGCCGCAGTGGCGCGGCAGGCCCACGTAGCTCAGGCGGCAGAGCG
>Ga0209640_10002779_pt1 | contig 15276 bp, 20 predicted proteins | sample RifCSP10_1_FD_184018 | JGI IMG/M metagenome (GOLD analysis project Ga0209640, IMG submission 184018) | Soil microbial communities from Rifle, Colorado - Rifle CSP2_sed 10_1 (SPAdes) (version 2) | ecosystem: Environmental > Terrestrial > Deep subsurface > Rock core/Sediment | place: Rifle...
ATTCACAACGAGCCATCGCAGCTAGTGTGCATGTTGTCCGCGCCTTCGTTCGCCTGCGAGAGTTGATCGCCTCCAACAAAGACCTGGCTCGCAAGCTGGAAGAGCTGGAGAAGAAATACGACGCCCAATTCAAGGTCGTGTTCGATGCCATCCGCCAGCTCATGGCGCCGCCGCCCAAACCGAAGAGAATTGGGTTCCGCGCCTAAGCCGAGGGGACTGGCTCCCTTCTGCTGGAGCCTGTCCCCGTCTTCTCTCCATTCTCAGGCCGGGCCGCAGGGGGGGAGTTCGGCGGGGAGGTCAGACTGGCCCCTTTTTCTGATCCATATGGAGTTTGACCCCAATTAGTTCCTAGACGAGGGTATCGAATTACATACAAGGGTATCGAAGTAGATAACCTGGTGCCTAAGAATGGCTAAGGCAGTGACTCAGAAGTATAGGAGATTTCGAAGAAATTCATGCCCTGTTTCATCCGGCTGCGACTGGCACATTGCTTGCTACCTTCTATTCGCAGATTCGGGAAAAGGAGGAGAGCGATGGCAGGGAAAATCAAAATATTAGCGGCGGCAGGGGCGGGAGCGCTGGGGATCGCAGTGTTGAATGTTTTGGATATGGCAACGTCCACGGCTGTGAGAGTGAACCACCTGCTTCCCGTAGTGGAGGGGTTTACCCGCCTTGCAACCATACGTGTGTTTGAGATCGCTTATCGGCTCTTCTCTCTCCCCGTCTAGGAAGTTCCCACCGAAGTCCCAGCGGTTTCCAGTCGAACAAGTCTTGTGCCCCAAACAAAGTAGCCTGGAACATTTTTTCTGACCCCCGTTTGCAACGGGTCAAAGGCTTCTCGCAACCGAGGACGACGCAGGCGTACGGGGCACCCGTTGCTCTTCCCGATGCAACGGGTCATCGGTACGTTGAGAAAAGCCAATGGCCCATTGCAGCTTGAGGAGCAATGGGCTCCCCGCGAGAGGATCGGGCGCCGCAGTAGATATCTTATGGGTAATCCGAGCTAGGGGAGGGGTGCATGAGATTCGGCCTGCAAATCAATCTTGATGTGAAGGATCGCCCGTGTCTCGTGGTGGGAGGCGGGGAGGAAGCGACGGAGAAGACGAACCGGCTCCTGGACGCTCAGGGGAAGGTGACGGTGGTGAGCCCGACCCTCACGGACGAATTGAAAACACTCGCCGCCGCGGCCAGGATTCTCCACCGGGGGCGCCGCTTCAAAGCGTCGGATGTCGATGACGGCGTCGTGCTGGTCATGAATACGGTGCGCGACGACCAGGTGCTCAGCCGCGACCTGCTGGCGTTGTCCAAACAGAAAGGCTTCCTGTTGTCCTCCACGGACCAGCCCGACTATTCGACCTTCACGATGCCGGCGCTCGTGGCCAGGGGCCCGCTCCGGATCGCCATCAGCACCAGCGGGGTCTCACCGGCCCTGGCCAAGCGGCTTCGTGAGGACCTCGAGCCGCTCTTCGACGAACGGTTCGAAGTGTACCTGGAATACCTGGACGCGTATCGCGCCCACCTCCATTCGACCGAGCCGAATGTGGAAAAGCGCCAGGCGCTGTTGCGGGATGCGGTCGCGAAGGTCCGGCTCCAGGCGAAAATCGAATTTCCGAAGGTCGAGAAGAAGGAAGAGAAAGGAACGTAGACGGGGACTGGCTACTTTTCGACCGTGAAAAGTTGCCTGTACCCCTTCTTGGTTCCCTTCAATGTGTTGAGTGCGTGGAACAAGCAATTAACCGATAAGCCTCTACAATATTGGACTTTTTGAATTTCCTCGGGTGACCGCTCGATTTTCGAGAGAAGAAAACTAGTTGTGTGAGCCCTCCGCAAAACAACGTATCGAACCCACACGAGTTGGCCAGGCACAAGGCAGAAAAATGTTTCAGGCTATTTTGTTTGGGGCACGGGTCGCTCAAAAAGGGGGACAGGCACCGAAGGGAGTCAGTCCCCCTCCTGCAAGCCCCCTCACCCTAGCCCTCTCCCTCAAAGGGGCGAGGGGATGATGTGACTTTTGCAGGATTGGGGAGGACGGGAGGAGCGGGCCCTAGTTGGGCCTGTTCCGTTCGAGGTTCTCCACGCGCTGGTGGAGGTGGTCGTGTTGTTGCTGGAGATGGTCGTCTCGCTGTCGGAGCTCGTCGTAGAATGATCGGATGAGCGCGCGGGTTTCCTGATGCTGCCGCTCGTGGTATTCCCGTTCCTGCACATGCTGAACTTGGATGTGCATGGTGAGGCCCTCGGCTACGAGGTGCAGCTCATGGCGAAGTCCTTCCCCCAGCACACCGCTATGGCGCTTGCCCTCTTCGATACGGTCATTTACCTCCTCGAATCGTCGATCTAGTTCGCTAGCGAGCCCGTTAAATCGTCCATCGAGGTACTGTACAAGCTCCTGATCCATACCGCCTCCGCCGTGAGGTTGAACAGTAAGCCGTTCAGTCTATCTTGTCAATAAGACACTGCGGGTTGGTAAAAGGTTAAACGGAGAGAAAAATAAATTATCGAAATAAACCAGGCTCCGCCTCCATTTTCCCCTCCACTTCCTCCCGCCTCGATCGTCAGCCCATGACCAGGATGGCGGTGAAGAGGGATGGGTTCAGGCACATTTTCTCGGAAGAAAATGAGCCAAACCCCGCCTCGGGGCTAGACCCCGCGCCGGTGTTGCTTGACAGGCGCGTGGCCGTAGCCGTAGAATTTCAGTTGACCAGAATTCTGGTCAACTGAGGAGGCTCACAATGGCCAAGACGTTGCCGATCTCCGAGGTCAAAGCCCGCTTGCCCGAGCTGGTGACCGGCGTTGAAGATCGTGAAGAAGAAGTCGTCGTGACGCGCAATGGCAAGCCTGCTGCGGTGCTCGTGAATTACGACGACTACGAACGTCTCAAAGAAACGCTGGATGTGTTGAGTGATCCGGACCTGATGAGGCAAATCCGCGCGAGCGAGCGGTACTTTGCAAAAGGCGGAAAGGGGGTGTCCTTCGAGGACGTGTTCGGCGAGCCGCTCCTTCCTGTGAAGAAACATAAACGGTAGTGGCCCGGTTCAGGCCGGCTACGCCGCCACGGGTCGCCGAAGCCATTCGCCATCTCCATCCTGATCTGAAACGCAGTGTCAAGCAGGCCATTCGAGCCCTTTGTGACGATCCGAACTGCGGCGAACCGCTTCAAAAGGAGCTGGAGGGCTACTGGAAGTACGGAGTTCGACGGTTCCGCATCGTCTACCGCGTTGATCGAACCAACCGGCTCATTAGGATCGTCGCCATTGGGCACCGGCGCACGATTTACGAACAAGCGGCGGAACAACTCCGGGAGCGAGCCTGACCGCATCAAGAAAGGAACGTGAGCATGGTCCTGCTGGAGTTCAGCATGTCGCCGCTGGGAAAGGGCGAGAGCGTGGGCAAGTACGTGGCGCGTTCCCTCGACATCGTGGATCGGAGCGGGGTGGACTACCGGCTCAACCCGATGGGCACCGTGCTGGAGGGAGACTGGGACGAGGTGTTCGGCCTCGTGAAGAAGTGCTTTGAGCGCATGCGGAAGGACTGCAATCGGATCTCCTGCTCGATCAAGGTGGACTACCGCAAGGGGGCCAAAGGGCGGCTGAGCGCGAAGGTGATGAGCGTGGAGAAGAGACTCGGGCGAAAGGTGAGGACCTAGAACACGGAGAATTTGAAGTACTTGGTCGGGTTCTTTTTCACGTCTGTCAGCAACGCTTCCATCTCCGCCAGCACCTTGTCCGCCCGCTCATAGAGCTGGTCCTGGGTGACGAGCTTCCCAAGCGTCCCATCGCCGTGCTCGATCTTCCCGACGAGCGCTTCGCCCCTGGCGGTGAGATTTTCCAGGCGCTGATAGAGGGCCGGATCCCGGGCCAGCCGGCCGAGCGTCCCGTCCGATCCGTTGAGGACGGCGCTCAGCTTCTGCAATTCCGCGGCGGCCGCATTGGCGCGGTCATAAAAGGCCCGGTCCGTGACCAGCTTGCCGAGGGTCCCCTCGCCGTGCTCGATCTTGGATAAAAGAAGCGAGGTCTGCTCGGAAACCGTCTCCGCCTTCCGGATGAGCTGGGTGGCGCGGTCGTAGAGTTCCGGATCGGTGACCAGCTTGCCCGCCGTCCCCTTGCCCTCCTTGAACCCGGCCAGGAGTCCCTGAATGTCCTTCAAGGTCTGGTTCACGGTCATCAGCGTGGCGGTGGCGCTGTCGGCCACCCCGGTGATGTCGGTCTCGCCGCGGCCGGACAGGACCGCCCCGTCGGGGAGAGCCGGCAGACGGAGATTCCCCGGCACAATTTCGAGATACTTGTCCCCCAGCAGGCCCATCGGGCGCACGACGACGGCCGCATCCGTGTGCAGGAGCGCGCGGATTTCGTTTTTGACGGTGAAGAGCACCTCAACCTTCCCTTTATCGGGATCGATCTCGATCCGCTTGACGTTCCCCACATCCACCCCGCTCATGCGGACCGGCGCCCCGACTTTGAGCCCCTGGCTGTCATCGAGGTGCGCGGAGAAGAGGGACCGGAGGGTGAACACCCCCATGCCTTCATTCAGGTTCAGAATGGCGACGAGAATCCCCAAGACCGCGAGGACGATCACGAGCCCGACCTTGAGCTGGGACCAGCTCCTCTGACCGGGGCGCCTCATCGCGGGAGGGGCCCCGCGCTGTCGGCCGCCGTTTCGACCGTTCGCACGGCCCCGCCCTTGTACGGGAAGCAGCGCGGGGTCTGCAGCACGGCCGCCGGCTCCAGGAAGCTGCGGATCTGCTGGTCCTCCGCCGCCTTCAGCTCCTCCACGGTGCCGTCGAAAATCTTCTCCCCCCGCTGGATCATCACGAGGCGGTCGGCCACGCGGTAGGCCGTCTCGAGATCGTGCGTCACCACGACCTGCGTGATCTGCTCTTCGCTGTGGAGCCGGCAGATCAGTTGGTTGATGAGGTGGGTGTTGATGGGGTCCAGGCCGGCGGTCGGCTCATCGTAGAGGATGATCTTCGGGCTACACGCCAGCGCGCGCGCGATCGCGACGCGCTTTTTCATCCCGCCGCTGATTTCGGCCGGCATCTTGTGGGCGGTGTCCTCCAGGCCCACGAACCGGAGGCTCTCGTCCACCGCCTGCTCGATTGCGTCCTCCTCCAGGACGTCCTCTTCCCAGAGGCGGTAGCCGACGTTCTCGGCGACCGTCAGGGAGTCGAAGAGGGCCGCTCCCTGGAACACCATGGCCATCTTGGCGCGGATGGGGACCATCTGCTGCTCGGTGAGGTGCACGATCTCCTGGCCGTCGACGAAAATGGAACCGGACTCCGGCTTGAGGAGCCCCAGGACCAGCCGGAGCGTGGTGGTTTTTCCGCAGCCGCTGCCCCCGAGAATGACCCGGGTATGGCCGGGGGGCACGTCCATGGTGAAGTTGCTCAAGACCTGGCGGTTGTCGAACCGGAACGAGACGTCGGTGAAGCGGATCATGGGCGCGTCATCCCAGAAAAATAAACAGCTTCGTCAGGAAGAAATCGGACATGAGAATCAGGATGGAGGAGGTGACCATGGACTGCGTGGTGGATCGGCCGACCCCCACGGTGCCGCCGGTGGTGGCGAGGCCGGCGTAGCAGCCGACCATGCATACGATGAAGCCGAAGACCAACGGCTTGACGAGGCCGTACACCAGATCCATCGCGCGGAGCGCCTCGAAGGCCCACGTCCAATAGAAGAAGGAGTCGATGCTGAGGTAGAAGCGGGCGATCACGTACCCGCCGAAGATGGCGATGCCGTCGGTGATGACGGTCAGGACGGGCACCATGATGAGCGTGGCGAGCAACCGGGTGGTGACCAGCTTTTTGATGGGGTCGGTACCCTCGGCCCGGAGCGCGTCGATCTGCTCGGTGACCTGCATGGACGCCAGCTCGGAGGCGATGCCGGAGCCGACCCGGCCGGCGATCATCAAGGCGGCGAGGACGGGCCCCAGCTCGCGGACCACCGAGGTGCTGACGAGCCGCGAGACGTAGGGAATGGCCCCGTAGGGCTCGAGCTGGATGGCCCCCTGCAGGGTCAGGACCATACCGGTGAAGAGGCCGGTGAGCATGATGATGAAGAGGGACCCCACCCCGATCTGGTCCATGTAGTACACCATGTCTCGGGTGTACCAGGGGCGCCGGAAGGCGCCGGCGAGGGCGATTCCGCAGAGTCGAGCGAACTCCTGGACCGTCCAGACGTACCCTTTGAGGGCGTCCTCGATGCGGATCGCTACGGTTTCCATGGCGCCCTGACTATACCCACCTTTCCGATAACAGGCAAGCCGCGGCAGGGGCGGATAGGCGGCAATCAGTCATCCGTATAGACGCGGACGACCCGGCGTCCGATCTGGCAGAGGACCTCATAGCTGATGGTGCCGAGCCATCCGGCCAGGTCGTCCGCGGTGATTTTCGCCGATCCCTGGGACCCGAGCAGCACGGCCTCGTCGCCGGGATGGACGGGTGGGTGCTCCGTGACGTCCACGATCGTGAGGTCCATGCAGACCCGGCCCACCACGGGAGCGGGGCGGCCGCCGACGAGGACATGGCCCCGGTTCGAGAGCCCGCGACTGTACCCGTCCGCGTAGCCCACCGGAAGCACGGCCAGGGTCGTCGGCCGCCGGGCGACGAACGTGCCCCCGTAGCTGACCGCCTGCCCGGGGTTCACCCGCTTGACCTGCACGATGCGGGTCTTCCAGGCGAGGACCGGCCGGAGATCCGTCGCGGGAACGGACCCGGGCGCATAGCCGTAGAGCATGAGGCCGGGACGGACCATGTCGAGATGGCTCGCCGGGAATCCGAGGATGGCCCCGGTCCCGGCGATGTGGGCGCAGGGGACCGGCACGCCCGCGGCCTTGAGCGCATCCAGGAGCGCGCGGAACCCGGCGAGCTGCGCCTCGGTCGGACCTCGATCCGCCTCGTCGGCGCGGGCCAGGTGGCTCATGATGCCGCCGAGCTCCAGCGCGGGAGGCCAGGAGGCGGTGAGGACCCCCTGCATGTCCTCCGGGGTGAGCCCGAGCCGGCCCATGCCTGTGTCCACTTTGAGGTGGACCCGCAGGGGGACGGAGCGGGAGCCGGCGAGGCGGGCCGCCGCTTCGATCGCCTCCCGCGAGGGAAGGACGGGCGTCAAATCGCCATCGAGGAGGGCGGGGAGGTCCTCGGGGAAGATCCCGCTCATGACCAGGACCGGCGCGGTGATGCCGCCGCGGCGGAGTTCGAGGCCTTCGGCAATCGTGGCGACGCCGAATTGCCGGACACCGGCGTCCAGCAGGGCCCGTGCGACGGGAATGGCCCCGTGGCCGTACGCGTCGGCTTTCACCACGGCGAGGACGGCGGCCGTGCCGACGCGACGAAGGACTTCTCTGAGGTTGTGGCGGAGGGCGGGGAGGTGGATCTCGGCGACGGTGGGGTTCAAATCTCGGTGATCTCCGCCTCCTTTTTTTTCAGGATCTCGTCCACCCTGAGAATATAGGAGTCCGTGAGCTTTTGGGTCTCGTCGTGGGTTTTTTTGGCCTCGTCCTCAGTCAGTTTGGTGTCCTTCTGGAGCTTCTTGACCTCTTCGAGGATGTCCCGCCGGATGTTGCGGATATGGACCCGGACCTCCTCCGTGATTTTCTTGCTGAACTTCACCAGGTCCTTCCGGCGCTCCTCGGTCAGCGCGGGCAGCGGCAGCCGGATCATCTTTCCGTCGACGGCCGGGGTCAGGCCGAGGTCGGAGGTCAGAATGGCCTTTTCGATCTCCTTGACGAGGGTGGGGTCGAAGGGCTGGATGGTGATGAGGCGGCTTTCGGGCACGGCCAGCGTCGCGACCTGCTTCAAGGGGGTGGGGGTGCCGTAGTAGTCCACCTTGACGTGATCCAGCAAGGAGACCGAGGCGCGGCCGGTTCGGACCGCGGCCAGCTCGTGCCGGAGGTGGTCGATCTGTCCCTCCATCTTCTCGGTGGCTTTTTTCTTCAGCATCGCCTGCATGGCTGATCCCCCCGAAATTACGCCTGGCCGACCTCGTCCCGGACCAGGGTGCCGAGCCGTTCCCCTGCGACGATCCTTTTGAGATTTCCCCGCTCTTTCATGTTGAAGACGATGATCGGGAGGTTGTGGTCCATGCACAGGGAGATGGCGGTGGTGTCCATGACTTTGAGTTTTTTATCGATGACCGTGAGGAAGGGGAGCTGGTCGAATTTTTTGGCCTTGGGGTTTTTGAGGGGATCGTCGTCGTAGATGCCCGACACTTTCGTCCCCTTCAGGATGATCTCCGCGCCGATCTCCATGGCGCGCAGCGCGGCGGCGGTGTCGGTGGAGAAGTAGGGATTGCCGGTGCCGGCCGCGAAGATGACCACGCGCTTCTTCTCCAGGTGCCGGATCGCCCGCCTTCGGATGTAGCCCTCGGCCAGTTGGCGCATCTCGATGGCGGACTGGACGCGCGTCGCGGGGCCTTCCTTTTCCAGTGCGTGCTGGAGCGCCAGCGCGTTCAGGATGGTGGCCAGCATGCCCATGTAATCGGCGGAGGCCCGCTCCATCCCGCCGTCCGCGCCGGTGAGGCCGCGGAAGATGTTCCCCCCGCCGATCACGATGGCGACCTCCACCCCCATCGCGACGACCTCGGCGATTTCCTTGGCCAGGTACCCGATCACCCGGCTGTCGATCCCGAACGGCTGGTCGCCGGCCAGGATCTCTCCGCTGATCTTCAGAAGAATACGTTTGTACGCCGGAGGGGTCATTCCTCCTCGCCGAGCTGAAAGCGCGTGAACCGGCGGATGGAGATGTTCTCCCCGAACTTGGCGATCTTCTGCGTCACGAGATCGGCGATTTTGGCGTTCGGGTCCTTGATGAACGGCTGCTCCAGGAGGCACGCGTCCTGATAGAACTTCTCCAGTTTCCCGCTCGCGATTTTCTCCCACGCGGCTTCGGGCTTGCCCATTTCCTTGGCCTGCCCCCGGTAAATCTGCAACTCCTTCTCCACGGTCTCCTTGGGGACGTCCTCCCGCCGCACATAGAGGGGCCTGGCCGCCGCGATCTGGAGCGTCAGGTCGCGGACGAAGCCCTGGAACTCCTCGTTCCGGGCGACGAAGTCGGTCTCGCAGTTGACCTCCACCAGGACGCCGATCTTGCTGCCGGCGTGAATATACGAGGCGATGATCCCCTCGTTCGTGGCGCGTCCGACCTTCTTGCCCGCCGAAGCCAGTCCTTTCTGCCGGAGCCAGTCGATCGCCTTGGCGATGTCGTCGGCGTTCTCGACCAGGGCCTGCTTGCAGTCCATGATGCCGGCGCCGGTCTTCTGCCTGAGTTCCTTGACGAGGGTGCTCTCTCCTGCCATCTGTGTTCTCCTCACCTCACCGTGTGATTGTATCCCTGGGGGACCTCTGCGGCGACCGCCGTGCCTCCGCGGCACGGGCGGCCGTCCGTCCCGATCGGGAAGCGCCGGCGGTCGGTCAGGCCAATGCCCCTGCGGCGTGGACGGAATGCATTTCAGCGGCGGTGATGCTGCCCGGCTTCTCTTCCTCGGTCCGCTGCGCGCGCAGATGGAGGCCCTCGATCACGGCGTCGGCGATCTTGGAGGTGATTAATTTGATGGAGCGGATCGCGTCGTCGTTGCCCGGGATCAGGTACTCGATGCCGTCGGGGTTGCAGTTGGTGTCCACGAGGGCGATGATGGGGACGCCCAGCCGCTGCGCTTCCAGGATGGCGATGCGCTCCCCTCGGGTGTCGGCGACGTACACGCAGCCCGGAAGGCCGGACATCCCCTTGATCCCGCCCAGGCCCGTTTCGAGCTTCTGGCGCTCCTTCTCCAGCTTGGCCGTCTCCTTCTTGGGCAGCCGTTCGTAGGTGCCGTCGACCGAGGCGGCCTCGATCTTTCTCAGCTTGTCGATGCTCTTGCGGATGGTGTTGAAGTTCGTCAGCATGCCCCCCAGCCAGCGCTGGGAAACGTAGAACATCTGGCACCGCTTGGCTTCTTCTTCGACGATGTCCTTGGCCTGGCGCTTGGTCCCCACGAAGAGGACCGAATCGCCCTGGGCGACGGTCTCCCGCACGAAGTCGTATGCGGCATCGAAGCGAGCCATGGTCTGCTGCAGGTCGATGATGAAGATGCCGTTCCGCTCTCCGAAGATGTAACGCTTCATCTTCGGGTTCCAGCGGTTGGTCTGGTGGCCGAAGTGCACGCCGGCCTCCAGGAGTTCTTTGATGGTGATCGCTCCCATACCGTCACCCCCTTTCTGTCGCCGGCGTGGCCCGCCGCCCGGTGGAAGCGGGAGGAAGGGTGAGTTCCTTGGGCGCCGACAATGTGCCCGCTCGAAGCGGACGTGATTGGATTGTACGTAATTCCCACCGCCCACAGGCAATGGGTCCGACGGCCGGGTCGAGGGACCAGGCTAAGTGGTGATTCGTAGCACGATCCGTATGGTTTTTCAAGTGAAATGTTCCGGCCTCAGGACCGGTAGGAGGCGTTGATCGTGACGTAATCGGGGCTAAGGTCCGTGGTCCACACCCGGGCGGTGCCCTTGCCTGACCCCAGGGTCACCGTCAGCGAGAACTCGCGTTCCTTCAGGACGGCGTTCGCCCGCTCTTCCGCCGCCTGGCCGAGGCCGATCCCCCGGCGGACCACCGCCACGTCCCCGTAAGCGATCCCGATCTTGTCCGGGGCGAGGCGGACCCCGGCCCGCCCGATGGCCGCCATGATGCGGCCCCAATTGGCGTCCTCGCCGAACCAGGCCGTCTTCACCAGGCTGGAGGTGGCGATGGTCGTGGCCACCCGCAGGGCGTCGGCCTCGTTCCGGGCCCCATTCACGACCAGCTCCACCAGCTTCGTGGCGCCCTCTCCGTCCCGGGCGATGTGCTTGGCCAAGTCGAGGCAGACGCGCTCGAGGAGTCCCTGGAACCGCTGGGCGTCCGCGCTGCCCGGCGTGATCGGCCGGTTGCCCGCTAGGCCGTTGGCGAGGCACAGGACCGTATCGTTGGTGCTGGTGTCGCCGTCCACCGGGATCCGATTGAAGGTCCGCTCCGTGGCCTGACGCAGTCCCCGCTGGAGGACGGCACGCGACACCTTCGCATCGGTGGCCAGATAGGCGAGCATCGTGGCCATCTGAGGATGAATCATCCCGGACCCCTTCGCGATCCCGCCGACGGTGACCGTCCGTCCCCCGATCGTTTCCTCGGCCGCGGCCGTCTTCAAGGTGGTATCGGTGGTCATGATGGCCCGGGCGGCCTCCTCGCCTCCCTCGCGCCGGAGGCGGGTGGCCAATACGGGGATGGCGGCCCTGATCCGCTCCATCGGAAGCGGCTTGCCGATCACGCCGGTCGAGCCGAGGAGGACCTCCTCCGGGGACAGGCCCAGCGCGCGGGCCGCCAGGGCCGCCATCTCAAGGGCGTCGGCGTATCCCTGCCGGCCCGTGCAGGCGTTGGCGTTCCCGCTGTTGACGAGGATCGCGCGGGCTGCCCCGCGGCGCAGCCGCTCGCGGTCCACAAGGACCGGCGCGGCCGCCACGCGATTGGTCGTAAAGACGCCGGCGGCGGTTGCCGCGCACTCGGAGACGATCAAGGCCAGGTCGGGCGTGTCGGCCTTCTTGATGCCGGACGCCATTCCGGCGGCCAGGATGCCGGGGACCGCCGTGATCCCCCCGGTCAACATGTTCATGCGCGGGCTCCTCTTATGAAACGGTTACGGGAAGAGCCCGGAGTCCTGGAGGCCCAGCGACTCGGACCACCCCTGCATCAGGTTGAGCGATTGGACCGCCTGTCCGGCGGCGCCCTTCACCAGATTATCGAGCGCGGCCATGAGAATGGCCGTGCCGGTGCGCGCGTCCACGAAGGCGGACACATCGCAATAGTTCGCCCCGCGCGTGTGCCGCGGATTCGGGGACTGTCCCGGGGGCAACACCCGAACGAAGGGCTCGCCCTTGTAGAACTCGCGGTAGAGATCGGTGAGCTGGTCCGACGTGCGAGCCTCACGGAGCCGGACGTAGGCCGTGCTCAGGATGCCCCGCGTCATGGGGATTAGATGGGGCGTGAAGGTCACCGCCGCGCCGAGCTCCTGTTCGATCTCGGGGAGATGCCGGTGCGCGCCGAGCTTGTAGGCTTCGATGGACTCGTTGGCCTCGGGAAAGTGATAGGGGAGGGCGGGGGTCCGCCCGGCGCCGGAAATCCCCGACTTGGCATCGATGACGATCGGCTCGCTCAGCAGCCGGTGTCTGGCCAGCGGGGCGAGTGACAGGATCGCGGCGGTGGGGTAGCACCCCGGCACGGCGACCAGCGCGGCCGACCGGATGGCGTCCCGGTGCAGCTCGGGCAGTCCGTACGCGGCCGATGGGAGGAGGTCGGGAGCGGGGTGAGGGACCCCGTACCAGGTCTCATACTGGCTCGCGCTCCGGAGCCGGAAGTCCGCGCTCAGGTCAATGACCTTGCGGCCGGCCTTCAGGAACGCGGCCGCCGGTCCCGCGGATTTGGTGTGGGGGAGGGCGAGGAACACGACCTCGCATTGAGCGGCCACCCGGGACGGGTCCATGGCCTCATAGACCAGTTCGGGCCCGGCCAGATTCGGGAAGACCGCCTGGACGGGTTTGCCGGCATGCTGCTCCGACGTCACGGTCGTGATGCGGACCTGGGGATGGCGGAGCAACAGGCGCAACAACTCTCCCCCCACATACCCGCTGGCTCCCACCACCGCTATATTGGTCATGACGGCTCCCCGGTTGAATGCCTTCGATCAAATAAAAAAGGGAAGGCCGAGGGGCCTTCCCTTCAAGCAAGGGTCGTCGCCCCGTTTACCGTTTCGAGAACTGGAACCGCTTCCGGGCGCCCTTTTGCCCGTACTTCTTCCGCTCCTTGGTTCGGGGGTCCCGAGTGAGGAGCCCTTCCTTTTTGACCGCTCCGCGCAAGGCGGAATCCATGGTCACGATGGCCTTGGAGATCGCGTGCCGCAGGGCGCCCGCCTGGCCGGAATTGCCGCCGCCCTCGATCGTGGCGGTCACATCGACCTTGCCCTGGAGATTGGTGATCTCCAGTGGATAGGTGATCGTCGACCGGTGGGTCGCCCGTGGAAAATACGATTCGAGCGGCCGGTCGTTGACCGTGAACCGCCCGGAACCGGCCCGGACCCAGGCCCGGCAAATCGCCAGCTTGCGCTTCCCCGTCGCGTACACCGCGTCTCCTTGCGTCATGGAAGGGTCTTCTCCTTTACGAGTCAGATCGTCAATGGTTCAGGTTGTTGCGCCTGGTGGGAATGAGAGGGCCCGGCGTATACTTTCAATTTGCGGCCCATCTGTTTGCCGAGGGGGGTCTTCGGCAGCATCCCCTTCACGGCACGCTCGACCACCGCGGCGGGTTTCCGTCTGAACACTTCCTCCACCGTTTCCGATTTCAACCCGCCCGGATAGCCCGAGTGGCGGTAGTACCGCTTCGTGTGGACTTTGTCTTTGGTGAGGTGGACCTTCTCGGCGTTCACGATCACCACGTGATCGCCGGTGTCCACGTGCGGAGTGTAGGTCGGCTTGTGCTTCCCGCGGAGCACGATGGCGACCTGGGCGGCCATCCGGCCCAGGGTCTTGCCCTCGGCGTCGACGAGGTACCACTTCCGTTGGATGTCTTCCTTCTTGGCGGAGTAGGTGCGAATCATGATGATCGGCTGCCTTTCTAGGCGGTGCCCCCGGACTCTTTCGAATGGAGTCGCTTCAGCCAGGGATCCACGGCCTCCGGGGGTTGCTTGTCCAGGACCTCTCGGGTGGCGTAGATCGGGCTCCGGGTCCGCAGGGCCAGGGCGATGGCGTCGCTGGGGCGGGAGTCGATGGTCACTTCCGATTGCGGACTGCTCAGGTAAATGCTGGCGAAATAGGTATTGCTCTTGAGGTCCGTGACGACCACCTTGGAGACCTTCAGTCCCAGGTGTTCGGTCAGGTTCCGCAGGAGGTCATGGCTGAGGGGGCGGGGCGGGGCGATCCCTTCCACGGCTAGGCGGATGGCGGTGCCCTCCGCGATCCCCACCCAGATCGGGAGCGCGGCGGACTTGTCCTCATCCTGCAGGAGCACGACCTGGCTCTCCGCATTGGGGTTGGCGTCGGCCCACACGCCCTGAACCAACAATTTGACCAGATCGTTATCCATCTCCCCTCTCAGGCCTCATACTTGCCGAAGTCCTCGGGCTTGAGATTTTCCAGCCACCGATCGAACTGCTCGGTGCTCTGCTTTTGCAGCACCTCGTCGGTCACGAAGATGGGGGCCTGGGCCCGCAGGGCCAGGGCGATGGCGTCGCTGGGGCGGGAGTCGACGGAGTACTCCGAGTCGCCGTACGAGAGGTGGATTTTCGCGTAGTACGTGTTTTCCTTGAGGTCGGTGACCACCACGCTGATAACCTTGGCGTCCGCGGTGTCCAGGACGGTTTTCATCAGGTCATGGGTCATGGGACGCTCTTCAGGGGTTCCTTCGATCGCCCGGCTGATCGCGTGGGCTTCCGGTTTCCCCACCCAGATGGGCAGCATCTCGGTGTTCCCGTCATCCCGGAGGATCACGATATAGGCGTTGGTATAGGGGTCGAACATCAACCCCCGCACTTCCATCTGAGTCATCATGCCTCACCGGTGAAACGCTGTCTTCTACCTACCATTCTCGAAGCGGTCTTGTCAAATGAAATTCGGCGGTTACCGCGCGTTCCGGTCCAGAATGTCCTCGACATTCACCGACATTCCGGAGCGGCCGAGGTCCGGGTTGGCGTGGGCTTTACCGTCCGGGCGATGCGCGCCGGGAAGAAGGTTCGCCTCTCGGAAGAATTCGGAGTGAGAATGGCGGTCGCTCTAGGACGGCTGTGGCTGGTCCGGCTTGGGGAGTTTCAGGAAAGCGAACATCTGGTCTTTCACCAGGGCCCGCCCGCTTTCGTCTCCCAGATTGACTTGATATTCGTTGATCACCATCACCCGCATCTTGACCCATTCCCCCCAGCAGGGGGCACAGATGTTGGACTTCAGGTAGCTTTCGAGCTTGCCCTGGTACAAGGGCTCCGCGATCGCTTCGCCGAGGGTGTTGCACCGAACGCATTGGACTTGCGCCATGCCGTGGATCCCTCCTTCCTCCGCCCATGAGGCGCGCTCCGTCTCATCGTGAGGAGACCGCATCCTACCATATTGCTTCAGGCGAAGGAAAGCCGCGACCGCCCTGGTTTCCTTGACGCTCCAGCCCTGTCATGTTAGAACCCAATCCCAGCGTGATCGATCTGGTGAGCCCGGGTGGCGGAATGGCAGACGCAGCGGACTCAAAATCCGCCGGTGGCAACACCATGGGAGTTCGACCCTCCCCCCGGGCACCAATTAGAATAGAACGCC
>Ga0209640_10002783_pt1 | contig 15271 bp, 13 predicted proteins | sample RifCSP10_1_FD_184018 | JGI IMG/M metagenome (GOLD analysis project Ga0209640, IMG submission 184018) | Soil microbial communities from Rifle, Colorado - Rifle CSP2_sed 10_1 (SPAdes) (version 2) | ecosystem: Environmental > Terrestrial > Deep subsurface > Rock core/Sediment | place: Rifle...
TGCCTCCGGATGACCACTTTCCTGGGTATTGTCTGGTCAATTGGCTCGTAGTCCCTGCATTATACGACAATGACGCACAAAACTGCTCCAAAGTTCCCGGCCCTACCGTTGCTCATATTCCTCACCTTTACGAGTAGCGTAGACATCTTCATCGCTCAAACTGGCAAGCATCAACGCTTTCTTTTGCTCCAGCTTGCATCAGCATACTATAAAGCTCTTTTCAAGACATCGGTCAAAAGTCATAGCTTTAATTCCCCCATTGGGTGGATAACTCGTTGAGCGCCCCCGGCCCACGGAAAGTAGTCGCTTCAACCTGCAACTGTTTCACAACAAAAATCCGCGTAAATCAGCGCTCATCTGCGTCATCCGCGTTTCATTTTCCCCTTTCGCCTTTGCCTCCTTGCGTCCTTGCGTTAAATCTCTCTGCGCTCCGCGTCTCCGCGACTCTGCATTAAAAACCTTGCAATCCATTCTGACCATCAAAACAAAAAAATTCACGCCACATTCGCGCATAAGTTATAATATGCTTAGCTTCAACTAAATCATAAATAGAAGTAAACAAAATTCTGCTCAAGGATATTAAAAGAACCTCGTGCCCTTCGTGCCCACCCTTTGTGTAACTTTGTGTTAAAAAAGTCTAGAAAATCATGCGCGAAAACCTCACCCACGTAATCGAAGATTATCTCAAATCCATCTACGACCTCACCGCCGACAGCGGGCGCGCCACCACCAATCAGATTGCTGAACGTATGGGCGTCACCCCCGCCTCCGTCACCAACATGATCCAGAAGCTCGCCTCCACCGACCCGCCGCTGCTGGAATACCGCAAGCATCGCGGCGTCGTCCTGACCGAGGAGGGGGAGCGCGTCGCCCTGGAGATCCTGCGCCACCACCGCCTGCTCGAGATGTTCCTGCACCAGACCCTCGGCTACAGCTGGGATGAAGTCCACGAGGAGGCCGACCGCCTCGAGCACGTCATCTCCGAAGAGTTCGAAGAGCGCATCGCCGAGCGCCTGGGGCATCCTCGCCGCGACCCGCACGGCGATCCCATCCCCACCCGCGAACTCGAGCTGCCGCAGGCCAAAGCCATGACCCTCGGCGATCTTCGCCCGGGTCAAAGGGCCACCGTCCAGCGGGTTAGAGATGCGGACCCCGAGCTGCTGCGCTATCTCAGCGACCTGGGCATAACCCCCGGCGCCAGGCTCACCATCCTTGATTTTTCCCCCTTCGACAACAACATCCGCCTCCAGGTGCAAAGCCACGACGAAGCCGTGGTCCTGGGTCCCAACGTCACCAGCCAGGTTTTCGTAGAACCAGCCTGATTCCTTTTATTTCCGAAACCAGTGCGCCGCATCGATAGCGGTTCTCAGATTCAACCAGGGGGTATCGCCGGGCACCGTGCAGTCCGCCCCCAGGATAAAGCGTTTGGGCGCATGCGCCAGCGTGGCTTCTGTGGCCTGGCGGATCTCTTCCGGGCTGCCATTGGCGATTACGCCTTTCCGGTTCATGCCTCCCATGAACGGACGGCCGAACATCTGGGAGACCTATCTGGGCGTCAGGGTTCCCTCGCCCAGCTTCATGCTGCAATTGACCACCTGCCCCAGAGCGACGCTCTTCTGCTCCCCTACTCCCCAGCTCCCCCGCTCCCTGGCTCCCTCGTTTGTTCATAATATATTAGAATTGCGGTGCCAGGGGCGGTTCAATGATATGCCCTCCCAGATCGCCCAGTTCGAAATTATCGATTCCCTGCATGCCCAGCATCAGGACCAGCTCACCGCCGTGGTGGATATCGTGGGCCATAATGCGCCAGATGGTCCACTGGCGCGAGACCACGTAAGTGTTTCCGCGCCAGGTGTGGAGATAGGTTTTCTTCAGGTCGTCTACGGTCCAGGTCCTGAGTGTGTGGTCGATCATTTGCCAGGTAGCCTCAAGCCAGTGGACCAATTCTGTGGTTTGCTCCGCATCGACGATGGCGTCCTCAATCGCGTAGCGGTTTCCATGGGGGTCTTCGTCCCAGGCATTGATCTGGCCTGCCAGCTCGCGGCTGCCTGGGGCCTCCATGCGCAGAAACCAGTCGATCCGTCCCAGCGCAATGTGCCGGATCAGTTCACCCACCGGCCGGAGATGGTCCGCCGGACGCCAGGCCAGCTGTTCTCGGGTCAAGGGAGAAACAGCCTGCAAGATGCTTCTCTGGTATCCGTCCCAGCCTTCGTATACCGTCATTAGAGAGTTAGCAGAGATCTCCATCTTCAACCTCCTCTTCGCATGGTCGTTTCGTCCCACACCCGAACATTCATCCTGTGCAGAAGGATACCATAAACACTACCCCAATCACACATCCTGCCATCCCGCCCAGGATCCGCCAATCGCAATTCGTAAATCATATCCTCCTCCTCAGACTACTCGACTACCGACGATCTGCTGGTCTGCTACGCGGCGCTCTTCGCCCAAGCGGCGCTTTCTGCCGCCATCCGCTTTTAACCGCCGCTCACCCCTCCCCCTGGCAACGTTCTCCGTCGCCTGCAACCTGTAACTTGCATCTTGCACCCTGCATCCTGCAATCCCTCCCACAATTCGCAAATCCTTCCCTCCCCACCCGACTACCCGACTGCCAATTTTCCAAACCCTCCTTCCTGCCCTTTGTGTTAAAAAATCCGCGTCCATCCGCGTACCACCGCATCCGTCCAGCCTTCCATTCTTCAACCTTCAACTTTCAACCGATCGAACCTTCAACCCATAGAACTTTCAACTTTGATCGTCACAAACCCGGCTCCCGTGTTATAATAATTCAAATTTAGATGTTCCTAAATTCTAATTTTGAACCTTCCGAGTCATGGGATCAATATGCCTGGTTCTTTCTTTTCCCTGCTTGTCGCTGCCCTCCTTTTCATTTCTGCTCTTATCCTCTTCTATCCTGATCGCGGCCTCTTTCCTCGCTGGCGGCGCGCTCGGCGAAGGGTTGAGCGCATTCTCATTGAAGACGCCCTCAAGCACCTCCAGCGCTGCGAGACCCACAATCGCCATCCCTCTATCGAAAGCCTGGCGGGCGCTCTCGATGTCTCCGTAAACCACGCTGCCCTTGTCCTCAATAAATTAGCCGGCCACCAGCTGGTCAGCAGGCAGGCCGGGGAGTTCAAGCTTACCCCTGCCGGACGGGACTACGCTTTGCGCGTCATTCGCGCCCACCGCCTCTGGGAGCATTACCTGGCCGAGGAGACTGGCTTCGCCGAATCCGAATGGCACGATCAGGCCGAACATTACGAGCACCTCCTCACCCCGGCCCAGGCCGAAGCCCTTTCTGCCCAGCTCGGCCACCCGACCCACGATCCCCATGGCGATCCCATACCGGCAGCCGATGGCTTTCTTCAGCACCATGGTGGTGCACCCCTGGCCGATATGCCGCTGGATGTTCCCCTGCGCATCGTCCACATCGAAGACGAGCCTGAGGCGGTCTTTGCCCAAATCCTCGCCGAAGACCTGCACCCGGGCATGCAGGTCCGCCTCACCGAACGCTCTCCCCAGCGCCTCCGCTTTTGGGCCGCTGGCGATGAACACCTCCTGGCGCCCGTCGTGGCCGCCAATATCTCCGTCATTCCCTTGCCCGAATCTCAGGAGACGCCCGAGCAAACCGGAATGCCCCTGTCAGGCCTCAAGCCGGGCCAACCGGGACGCGTCGTCGGCCTCTCCCCTGCTTCTCATGGCGCCGAACGCCGCCGCTTACTGGACCTGGGCCTCGTCCCTGGCACCATGGTCGAGGCCGAATTTCGCAGCCCCGCTGGCGACCCCACCGCCTACCGCGTGCGTGGCGCCTTGATCGCCCTGCGCCGGGAGCAGGCTGACCAGATCCAGGTTGCGCCCATCGCCGAGGTAAGCTCATGACCGAAGAACGCCACCGGCCCGACCCATCCGCCTGCGCCTCCTGTGCCTTCCACAACGCCGCCAATCTTAAGAAGCTGGGCGTCGACATGCACAATTGGGATTACGTCATCGCCCTGGCCGGCAACCCCAACACCGGCAAAAGCACCGTCTTCAACGCCCTCACCGGCCTGCGCCAGCACACCGGCAATTGGCCCGGCAAGACCGTCGGCCGCGCCGAAGGCGGCTTCGATTACGGTGGAAAGCGCTACAAGCTCGTTGACCTGCCCGGCACCTATTCGCTGCTCTCGACCAGCTACGATGAGGAGATCGCCCGGGATTTCATTCTCTTTGCTCAGCCGGATGTCACCGTCGTCGTGGTGGACGCCACCCGCCTGGAGCGCAACCTCAACCTGGCGCTGCAGGTTATGGAGATCACCGGCCGGGTGGTGGTCTGCCTGAACCTGATCGATGAAGCCCGTCGCCATAAAATGCAAATCGACGACCGCCGCCTGGCCCGCGACCTTGGTGTTCCCGTGGTCCCCTGTTCTGCTCGTTCCGGCCGGGGACTGCCCGAGCTGCTCCAGGCCATCCACGCCGTCGCAACCGGCGAGATCGTCTGCAAGCCCCATCGCCTGAAAAGTGAACCGCCTGAGCTCAAACGTGCCCTCACCACCCTCGCCGCTCAAATCCAAACCCTTTACCCCCGCCTCCCCAACGCCCGCTGGGTGGCCCTGCGCCTCCTCGACGGTGATGCCCACCTCGCCCAGGCCCTCGCCAACGGCGAGCTCGGTGACCTGGCCCACGCCGCCCCCTAACCCTTATTCCCTTATCCCCTAATCATTCCGCCCTGCCTCTGACCAATGATTGCTGATCAACCAATCACCCCCCAATCCATCCTCTCCTCCGCCGAAACCCTGCGCTGGGAGATCGGCAAAGACTTCCACCAGGACCTGATGGAAGCCATTTACACCGACGCCGCCCTCATCGCCGACCGCGCCGTCGCTCTGCCCGGCGAAAAGCCCCGCTTCGATCTCGACAGCACCATCGACCGCCTGGTCACCAGTCGCCTGTGGGGATTCCCCCTCATGCTCCTGCTCTTCACGCTGGTGTTTTGGATCACCATCAGCGGCGCCAACATCCCCTCCGGCTGGTTGTCCGCCATCCTCCTGGATCGCTTCCATCCTATATTGAAAGCTCTGGCTGCCGGCATCGGCCTGCCCTGGTGGTTGTCTGGCGTCTTGATTGACGGTATGTATCTGGCCACTGCCTGGGTGGTCAGCGTCATGCTCCCGCCTATGGCGATTTTCTTCCCCCTCTTCACCTTGCTGGAAGATTTCGGCTATCTTCCTCGCCTGGCCTTTAACCTGGACCACGTCTTCAAGAAAGCCGGCGCCCACGGCAAGCAGGCCCTCAGTATGATGATGGGCTTCGGCTGCAACGCCGCCGGGGTTGTCTCCACCCGCATCATCGACAGCCCGCGCGAGCGCCTGATCGCCATCGTCACCAACAACTTCGCCTTGTGTAACGGGCGCTGGCCCACCCAGATCCTGATTGCCTCCCTCTTTATTGGCGCGCTGGTTCCTACACACCTCGCCGGCTTGATCTCCGCCCTTTCAGTGGTTGGCGTTGCCCTTCTGGGCGTGCTCTTTACCTTCCTGGTTTCGTGGGGTCTTTCCCGCTCCGTGCTCAGAGGCCAGGTCTCCACCTTCAGCCTGGAGTTGCCTCCCTATCGCCCGCCCCGCATCTTGCAGACCATTTACACCTCGATTATCGACCGCACCATTTACGTGCTGTGGCGCGCCATCGTCTTCGCTATGCCCGCCGGCGCGGTCATCTGGCTGGTCGCCAATCTGAGCGTCTCTGGCGCCAGCCTCGCCGGGCATCTGGTCAATTTCCTCGATCCGCTGGGTCTCTTCATCGGGCTGAATGGCGTGATCCTGGTCGCTTACATCATTGCCATCCCCGCCAACGAAATCGTCGTCCCCACCGTTCTAATGCTTACCGTCCTGGTCACCGGCGTGTCCGGGTTAGGGCAGGGCGCCGGTGTCATGTTCGAAATGGAGGCTGGCGCCGGCATGCTTGCGCTGCTCCACGCCGGCGGCTGGACTCTGCTCACCGCCGTCAACCTGATGCTTTTCAGCCTGCTGCACAACCCCTGCAGCACCACCATCTACACCATTTATAAAGAAACTGGCAGTCTCAAGTGGACTGCCATCTCGACCCTGCTTCCCCTCGCCATGGGCCTCACCCTCACCTTCCTCATCGCCCACCTCTGGCGCTTATTCTTACTCTTTATTCCTTTGTGAAATCCTTCGTGCCCTTGGTGTTAAAATTTTACACCACTTAAACCTTATCCCCTATTCCTTATCCATTCCCCCTTCAACCTCATCCCCAGTCGCCTAATCGCCTAATCGACCAATTGCCTAATCGCCTTATCCCCTATTCCACCCTCCTCTGCCTATACAGCGCCGGATCAACCACATTCCCCATATTATCGACATTCAACGGCGTCCCCAGGAACTGCTGGATTTGCTCCAGGTATTGGCGTGGGTTTTCCAGCAGCATGTTATAGTCCACGTCTAATGTTGAGACGTTAGGCTGCGTTGCCAGCCACGCCTGTACCTTCGCCAGGTGCTTCTCGTACATCTTCGCCAATTCTTCGTCACTGACCTTATCGGTTGGCTTCCCCTGCCGGATAAGCATCTTCTTCTGTGAAGCCAGGATTTCAGTCATATTGCGGCGCATGAAGATGATCTTATACGAATACTCTGGCGGCAAGTGTTCCAGCAGCGCCGAGATTACCTTGACCGATTTTCCCCGCGCCTCCACCATCCAGGCTTTATCCCCATCGGGCATCTTCTTGACCCTCTCGAATTCGTAGTAGCCCTTTGGATTGTCTTTGTCCGCCGTGCGGATTTCGTCGGTCAGCGGCGGCAGGCCGCCGGCCTCCAGCATCTTCATCATCATCGAAGTCCCCGAACGGGGCAAACCTGAGACGATGGTTACAACATGATTGGATGATTCTTTCTTGAATAACTTCAAAAAACGCTCCATATCCCTTTCCCTGTCCGCCTTGTCTACCTGTCTACTTGTATACCTTGTCTACCTCTTCACCTCAAACGACAGGCTCCGAGCTCATTCGACCGGCGAATTAAATGGATGATATAGATAATCAGCCAGCCTACCGACCCCCGGAAACCTGTCGGTTTTTATCTTACCTGATATTAATGGGAATGTCAAAACAAATCCCAAGTTGAGCGTTAATCTATCAGGCCAGTTTCCCTCGCATATCGCACCAATTCTACCCGGCTGCGGAGATCAAGCTTGCCCATGATATTTGCCCGGTGGCCTTCCACCGTACGGACACTGATGGTGAGTTTCTCGGCTATTTGCCGGTTGGTATATCCTCCGGCAATTAATTGCAGCACTTCTGTTTCGCGGCTGGTCAGTGTTTCATTCAGGTTGTCTCTGCATGGATTGCGAGCAGGTTCCGTTAGCAAGGCCCGCGTCATCGCCGGGTCGATATACAGGTCTCCTCGCGCTACCGCGCGGATGGCATTGATCAGTTCCGACTCGACGGCGCGCTTCAAAATATACCCGGCTGCGCCGGCTTGTAGAGCCTCGCGCAGCAGGCTGCTGTCTGCATGCACGGTGAGCAGGAGCACCCGTGCGCTGGGCATCTCGGCCAGTAATTTCCGCGTTGCCTCGATGCCATCCATGCCCGGCATGGTGATATCCATTAGAACAACTTCTGGGCTTAACTCGCCCGCCATGCGCAGCGCCTCATCGCCATCCGCGGCCTCTCCCACCACCTCCAGGTCCGCTTCACTGGCGAGCAAGGCGCGTAACCCTGCCCGTAAGACTCCATGGTCATCTACAATCAGCGTCCTAATCCCCATAAGGCATCTCCACCAATAACGTCGTACCGCTGCCCGGCCGGCTCTCAATTATTAAGGAACCTCCCAGCATTTCAGCTCTTTCGCGCATGCCAGCCAGCCCTAACCGCCCCCTTTGCGCCGCGGCGAACGGGTCGAAACCGGTGCCATTGTCTTCCACAATCGCGATGACCTTATCGCCGCGTTTTTCAAGTAAAACGTCCACCCTGGTCGCCTGCGCGTGCAGAATCACGTTGCTCAACGCTTCTTGCACGATTCTATACAGGCTGGTTTCGACCTCCGGGCTTAACCGCGCTTCCATGCCAATCGCTTCGAATTGCATGCTCAGCTCGTGCCGTTCGCTGATTGCCTCCACATGCTGCTCCAGGGCGGCCACCAGACCCAAATGGTCCAGGCTCGTCGGCCTGAGGTCCATAGCCAGCCGGTGTAAGTTTTCGATCACGCCATCGGCGATTTGCTTCAGTTCGCTCACTCCGGCCACAATGGCTTCGGTTTTTCCCGCGTCTCGTTCGATCAGTCGCAAACCAACCATCAAGGACGTGAGCGCCTGGCTGGCTTCGTCGTGCAGTTCGCGAGCGATATAGCGCCTCTCGCTCTCTTGAACCTCCACCAGGCGCCGGGAAAGGGATTGCAGCCTCTCGCGGCCGGCGCGCACTTGCTCGAACAGCCATGCGTTCTGGATGGTCACGGATACTTGTCCGACCAGCGCTTCGACAAGCTGCACGTGTTGCCGCGTAAAGGATCCCGGAAGGGTCTCTTCCAATACAAACAATCCGATGGCTTTTTCCTCTGCAATCATGGGTACGGCTAACCAGCTGCCTGCCTGCTTGCCTTTCCAGGCTCGCATGAGCTCTGGCGCGTCTTTCAGATCCGGGATCAGCACGCTTTTCTGGCGGGCCACCAGATTACGGAAGAAAGCGTTCTCCAGGTCGAAACTCAATATTGCCACAGGTTCAGCCTCTTCATACCCGCGCATCGCTTGCAGCTTCATGTGGCGCTCATCCGCTGTCAGGAATATAGCCGCTCTATCATGGGGGACGAGTTTGCCAGCGAATTCCAACAGTTTTTCCATCACGCGGTCCAGGTTGAGGGTTTGGGTGAGCGCCAGGCTGGCGTCGGTGAGAATCTCTGCTGTCTGCCGGGCATTTAATTCTGCTTCATACAGGCGCGCGTTTTGGATGGCCAGGGCCGCCTGGTCCGCCAGGCTCTGGGCAAATTCCAGATCCTCCTGGCTGTAGGGTTTTTCAGTTTTATTGCGGAACAGTGCCAGCGTTCCGATCAATTTGCCCCTGGCGTTAAGCGGAACACTTAATAAGCTCTTGAATTTATGGTTTTCAAAGTAGGTTGAGTAGACCGACCGCGTCCGAGGATCGGCCTGGTCCGTTTCGGGCGAGGGGACGAAAAGCGGGCGCCCGCTTTGGATGACATAACCGGTCAGTCCTGCGTCGATCGGTCGAACATCCGACTTTATGAACTCTGATAACAATTGATACGTCCCTGGGTCGGAATGATGAAAGGCCGCCGGCGCGTGGGTCATACGATCATCGGATATCAGCCGGATGACACAGCCGTCGCCAATCAGGTCGGCTGTGCTTCGTGCAATCATGTTTAAGACTGCCTGATAGTCAGGTCCGGCTTCCATGATCGTTTGCAGCGTTTCTGTTAGTACAATCGCTCGCTCGACATTTTGTTGAATGGTCGCCTGGGCCTGTTTTGTCTCTGTGATGTCAACGCCTAACTCCAGCACGAGGGGCGAACTGTCGGCATCGGAAAAGGGGTATCCATAAATTTGATAACTTCTACCATCCGCGTAGGTTTTTTCCCACGTCTGGGTGACTTCATTTTTCAACACCCAAGGTATTCGACAGTCCGGGCAGGGGTCGGAATAGCCGTGCATGACTTCGTAGCACCGTTTATCCTCGGGTTCGCCAAAGAGCTGGCGAAAACGGCTGTTTGCAAACTGAATGGAGTAGTCGGGAGATTGCAGGCAAATAAAGGCTGGCAGCTGGTCAAGTAGTGTGTATAGGCGCTGTTGTTCGGTTGCCAGGGCCATTTCCGCTTTCTTTCGCGTCGTTACATCCAGGAGCGTAAGGACGACACCGCTTACTTCCTTACCTTCGGTATTTATCGGGATCAGGCTCCAATCCCAGTAGCTGACGCCCCGTTCAGGGTGTTCGGCGTATTCGAAAGGTTTTTCGAAGATGAAATAGGGTTCGCCCGTTTCAACCACATTTCGGAAAATCCCTTCATTTTCCTCATGTGGGAATAAGTCAAAATGGTTTTTGCCGGTGTAAAATTCTGGATCGCGCCCATCTGCATGCGCATAGGCTCGGTTTACGCGGATGAAATTGAAATCTGCATCCATGTAAGCGATAAGCACATGCGTAATAGAAAACATCTTCTCCAGAAATTCGTTGGATTCCCACAGCGCTGTTTCAACCTGCTCGCGCTGGTCTATATTCAACATCAAGTGCCGGAATGAGAGGAAGTAAACAAGCGGGAAGATCAAGACCGTCATGATTGTGGCATCAATCAGGGTCTCGACATAGTACGGTTGCGGCTTAATCAGATAAACAACGATCATGGCGGCTACTTCCGCCAGGAATATCCCCGCGATCGTTATGATTAGGATGCCCGCCGGTGAAATAAATCCTTTTTGTGAAGACAATGCCCACCCCGGAACAATCAGTTTGTGCTATCCAGCCCCGATTTGACCTTGACGTGAATAAAGAGGTTATTAACTATTTTCGCGTAGAATTAATAATCTGTCAAATGAGTTTTTTATCTTCCTTGGGTGACATTTATTATCTTTTTAAGAACCCAATTGACAATTTTGTGAGTATTTTTATCCGCTTCCTGTTCAAACAGTCCTGGACGATTTGCTTCACCTTCAACTATGCTATAATCGCGTCGATAATTCATGACATAAACGTGACGTATGCACTTGGCATCTTAAACTCTAAATCTTCAATCTTCAATCTTCAATCTTAAACTTTAAACCTTAAACCTCTTTCGAATTCTATGCTTAACAAGATCGTTCGCATTCTTGGGGGAGATCCCCACAAGAGACAAATTGAAAAATATACTGAGACGGTAGACTTAATCAACAGCCTGGAGAACCAGTACGAAGGCTACAGTGATGAAGCGCTGCGCGCTCAGACAAACCAATTTCGCCTGCGTTTGGCCAAAGGCGAAACGCTCGATGACATTCTGCCCGAAGCCTTCGCCGTGGTGCGCGAAGCCAGCAAGCGCAACCTGGGGCAGCGCCACTACGACGTGCAGCTCATCGGCGGTATCGCCCTGCACCAGGGCATCATCGCCGAAATGCGCACGGGTGAAGGCAAGACCCTGGTCGCAACCCTTCCCCTCTACCTGAACGCCCTGTCGTTAAATCCTGACTGGATTAAGCGGGCCCGCAAGAAGTGGGGTGAAAACCCCGAAAACTGGCAGTTCGAACGCCTTGAAGGGATTCCGGTCGGTAGAGGCATCCACCTGGTTACGGTCAACGACTACCTGGCTCGCCGTGATGCCCGCTGGATGGGCACAATTTACGCTTTCCTTGGATTGACCGTCGGCGTACTTCAGATGGCTGCCCGCACCGAGAATGGCAAAAAAGCCTTCCTGGTGGATTTTGAGCGCGAATCGCCGCACGAGGATCAACATCACCTTAACATGGTTTCCCGCCGCGAGGCTTACAGCGCAGATATTGCTTACGGCACCAACAGCGAATTCGGCTTTGATTACCTGCGCGACAATATGACCATGCGCCTGGAGGATCGCGTGCAGCGCGGCCACTACTATGCCATCATCGACGAGGTCGATAACGTCCTCATCGATGAGGCCCGTACCCCCCTCATTATCTCGGGTCCGGCCCATGATGACACCGAGTGGTACCTCCGCATGTCCCAGATCGTCAAAAACCTCAATCCTGAGGATTATGAGATCAGCGAGCGTGACCGCACCGTCACCCTGACGGAGATCGGCGAAACCCACGTTGAAGAGCTTCTGGCTATTCCCTTGCGCGATCCAGAACGGCCGGAAGATGTCACGCCCGAGCAGGCTCGCCTGTTGGGCTATCTGGAGCAGGCCCTGCGCGCCCAGTTTCTGTTCAAACGCAACAAGGACTATCTTGTCCAGAGCGGCAAGGTGGTTATTGTGGATGAGTTCACCGGGCGCTTGATGCCCGGGCGCCGCTGGTCGGACGGTCTTCACCAGGCGGTCGAGGCTAAAGAGGGCGTCAAGGTGCAGCGCGAAAATGTCACCTACGCTACCATCACCATTCAGAACTACTTCCGCATGTACGAGAAGCTCGCCGGTATGACCGGCACCGCCGTTACCGAATCCGAGGAGTTCAAAGAAATCTACAATCTGGATGTCCTGGCGATCCCAACCAACCTGGACTACCTGGCCTCGCGTGTCGATCAATCGCTCATCACCGTGGAAGCCCGCGATGAGCAGGGCTACAAGTACGAGTATTACGCCGATCAAGATGATCCTGGACGCGAACCTGTCTTCTGGAAGCGCAAGGATTATCCCGATGTGGTCTACCGTACCGAGGAGGCCAAGCTGCGTGCTATCGTCCAGGAGATCATCAAGTATCATGCCCTTGGGCGGCCGGTACTGCTGGGTACCACTTCGGTCGAACTTTCTGAGCGCCTTTCCGCCCGCTTGGGGGCGGAGTCTATTCGCCGCCTTGCTCAGGTCATCTTGCTTCGCGATGTCTGGATGGAAGCCAATAACCGGGTTGAGGATGGACGCGCCATACCCGAACTTGAGTTTCTCAATGAGCCCATCGACCAATTAAACATCTCTGCCATGCGCAAGATGGCCCGCGATCTCGGAATTTCCTTCAATGCGGCCTCCTCCGAAAATCTGGAGCGCTTGATCGAACTCCTCGGTCTGAGCCCCGCAGATGGCGAGCGTTTGGCCTCTTCTCTCAGCGCTGGCATCCGTCATGAAGTTCTCAACGCCCGTAAGCACACCGAAGAAAGCCAGATCATCGCCGGAGCTGGCGCGTTTGGCGCGGTAACCATTGCCACGAATATGGCTGGTCGTGGTGTCGACATCAAGCTGGGCGGGGAGCTGGCCGAAGAGATCATCGCCACGGTGAGCCGCGTACTCACCCGGGGTGGTTCTGAGGCCGATCCATACGATATGAGCCTGGAAGATCAGCGCCAGGCTCTGTCGAAAATGAATCCGTCCGATTACGGCATCTACGATACCGAAGTCAAGTATTTCCTCAATTACCTGAAAGAAATGGAGCGCGTGCGTGAGCTTGGCGGGTTGCACGTCATCGGCTCCGAACGTCATGAATCGCGCCGCATCGATAACCAGCTGCGTGGTCGCTCCGCTCGCCAGGGCGACCCCGGCTCCTCGCGCTTCTACCTCTCTATGGAAGACGACCTCATGCGGCTCTTCGGAGGCCAGCAGGCGCATGGCTTGATGGAACGCATGAAGATTGATGAGATGATGCCGCTCGAGTTGGGGCTGGTTGGACGCATCGTCGAGCAGTCCCAAACCCGGGTTGAAGGCGCCAATTTTGATGTCCGGAAGCACTTGCTCGAATATGACGACGTCCTCAACACTCAGCGTTCCAAGATCTACGCCCAACGTGACCGCATCTTTACCAAGGAAGACCTCAGCGAAGATGTCACCGAGATGCTTCAGACCGAGGTTCTACGGCGCGTGCCCGAAGCGCTCGAGGACGAGGAAGGTCCCTGGAAGTTGCTTGCCTGGCTCGATCAAATTCAACCGCCGTTGTCATTCAACGGCGCTATCTATCCTTCGTACACCTTGCGCTTACTACTGGATTACGTTCGTGCTGAACTGAACCGGCGCGCAGGGCAGGCGCCGGCCACTGGCGATGGCTATCAGGATCCCGAAATGGTTGCGGATGTCCTCTTGGAACTGGCCGGGCAAGCCCTTGAGGCTGAAGAAAAACACATCGTTCATTCTGTAAACCAGCTGCTCGATCTTACCAGTGAGCGCCTGGAAAGCCAATTGCAGGAAAGGCTTGAAGCGCTGGACACATTCTTCGAAGCCCTGACCGTGGAAGACGAGGCCCAAAGCCTCAGTGCCGGTCAAATCATCGAGCAGCTCTCGGAACTGGTGCACGTGCCTGTCAGGCTCTCCTCGGAGGAAGCTCGCGCCTTGAGAAACGGAGATGGCGACATTAGCCTGGATGAGGTTGCGGATTCTGTCCAGGAACAGGTAGAGACGGCTCTGGTTGAACAATCGATCGCTCGCCTGGTCGGATCGGTGGAGCGCCGCCTGGAAGAAGACCTGGATGTCGACCTTACCGCTGGCGAGAACCTGGACACCTCCCTGTCTTCTGGATATTGGGATGCGTTGGCGGACCGCCTTTTGGCTGCAATCCAATTCTTATTCCAGAAGCGCCGGGAAAAACTGGTCGGCGATGACGGAGATGGGCTGATCGCCAAGGACATCAAGTCGGCCCTGGGAAAGGTGGATGGCTCCCTCACCGTTGGTCACCTGCTCGGACTCCTGGTCCAGATTCCTCAGGGATCCAAGGCGATCTTCGACAAGCGCACTCACCGGCGTGTCTGGCGCCGCACCACCCGCTTGACCTACGTCTATGCTGCAGCTGAACTGCTGGATAACCGCCCGCCGGAGGAGATCGCCCAAGATGTTCTCGAGCATCTCGAAGGCGCGCAATCCGCCATGCACCGCGCCTGGGGTCTCAGCGAGTGGGGACGCTTATCTTCGTCGCAGCCCGCCGATCTGGATGAAACTACCCAGGATGGCCTCGGCCATGCTCTGGGACCCGAGCGGTACGATGTGATCAAGTCTCAGCCCTTTCAGGCTTTGCAGGGAGAGGAACGAATCCTGGTTCTGGAAGAGCTCGGTCGCCAGGCGATTACCGAAGTTTACCGGCAGTTGTTGTTGGGCGTGATCTCTGAGCTCTGGGTGGAATACCTGACCACGATGGAGGCGCTGCGCGTTTCAATCGGTCTGGAGGCCTATGCTCAACGCGATCCGTTGGTCCAGTACAAAAACCGCGCCTTTGAAATGTTCCAGGAGCTGCTCAGCAACATGCGGCTCAGCGTGGTTACCCGCATGTTTACTTTCCGCCCCCGCGATTTGACCAGCGTCCAAACCGCGGTCTCTGCGCCCCGCGCTGAAGCGCCTCAGCTTCAAGCCGCACCTGCTCAAAAGGAGCCTCAGGAAAGTAAATCAAGCAAACCGAGCAAGTCGAAGCGCCGGCGCAGACGGCGCTGAGCTAAAGCCCGCTTTCTCAACACCGGAGCCATCGATTCTGCAGATCCTCAGAAATTCTCATTATTGTATTATTGCGAGAAACTCCAGGGCACCCGCTGGTTGAGTAGACCTGCGATCTTTGCAGGTCGTATCGAAACCAAGGGTGCCGTTCAATGGAAATGACAAAATTAACATTACTGCCAGATCCCATACACTCCCCCGCTCAAATGAGGTGAAACATCATGGATCATTCCCCGAACCATCCAGTAGATTTTTACCGGTCGCTTCCTAAGGTTGAG
>Ga0209640_10002784_pt1 | contig 15264 bp, 15 predicted proteins | sample RifCSP10_1_FD_184018 | JGI IMG/M metagenome (GOLD analysis project Ga0209640, IMG submission 184018) | Soil microbial communities from Rifle, Colorado - Rifle CSP2_sed 10_1 (SPAdes) (version 2) | ecosystem: Environmental > Terrestrial > Deep subsurface > Rock core/Sediment | place: Rifle...
GCTTCAATGAAGCCGCCGAGGACACCTTGGTCGCCGCCTGCATCGATCAACCGGCGCCGCCATCCGCCTGAGGCGGCGCGGCGGGCCCGATCCTCGCGAGGTCGCCAAGCATCTCCCAGGACTTCAGGCCACGCGGCCCCAGGTGGTGCGCCAGCACGCCGCGCATCGCCCGACGCAAGCTGGCAAGGTCCGCCACCGACGGCATCGTGTCATTTGCCAGCGCCAGCAGGGACTGTCCGGTGGCTGCGCTGCTGCGATCGCCCTGACCCCGGTCGCTGAGTACGCGCCGCGCACCGTGCTCCGGGTCGAGCCGGTAGCGGGCGGCGGCATCGATGGGTTCGCCCTCGCCATCGACGCACCAGTCGAAGCCAAACCCGAGCGCGTCGAGCAGGTGGCGCTCGAACCGGCGCAGCGTCCACGCCAGCGGCGCCTCGGCGCGCAGTCGCTCGCGCACCGTCGCGTAGGCCACGAACAGGTCCGGTTGCGGGTCCTGTCGCTGCGACAGTCTCAGGGTCAACTCATTGACATAAAAGCCCGCCAGCATCGCGTCACCGGTCAGCCGAGGCGCGGTATCCAGCGCCTCCGCAGCGGTCAATCGAGCCAGTTCGCCATGCTGCACCGCATCGAAGCGGATCGACTGCAATGGCTGCAGCGCCGCGCGCAGCGGGTGGCGCTTCGGGGTCTGCACGCCGCGGGCCAGCAAGCCGACCCGGCCGTGCCGCGCAGTCATCACCTCAACCAGCAGGCTGGTCTCGCGCCAGGGCCGCGCGTGCAGGACGAACGCGGGCTCGGCCTCGTAGCGCATCGGTCAGTCGTGGTAGCCGAAGGTACGCAGCGCCGCCTCGTCGTCGGACCAGCCCTCGCGCACGCGCACCCAGGTCTGCAGGAAGACCTTGGCGCCGAACAACTTCTCCATCTGCATGCGGGCCTTGGAGCCGATGTCGCGCAGGCGCTCGCCGCCCTTGCCGATCACGATCGCCTTCTGGCCATCGCGCTCGACCCAGATCACCGCGCCGATGCGCAGCATGCTGCCCTCGACGACGAAGCTTTCGATCTCGACCGTCGTGGCGTAGGGCAGCTCCTCGCCGAGTTGGCGCATCAACTGCTCGCGCACCATCTCGCCGGCCAGGAAGCGCTGGCTCTTGTCGGTGATCTCGTCCTCGCCGTACAACGCGGGCTGCTCGGGAAGATACCCAGTCACCGTCTTGACCAGTGCCTCCAGCCCATTGCGCTTGAGTGCGGAAATCGGATGCACGCCGACGAATTCGCGCCCCTCGGTGATCTTGGCCAGGTAGGGCAGCAAGGTGGTCTTGTCGCGGATGCGGTCGATCTGGTTGACCACCAGCACGACCGGCAAACCCGCGGTGCGCAGCGCCTCGTAGGCGAAGCTGTCGGCGTCATCCCACTGGCCGGCGCGGATCACCAGCACGGCGACATCGACCCCTTCCAGCGCACCGCGCGCGGCACGATTCATCCAGCGATGCATCGCCGATGCCGTCGACTTGCCCTGTTCGCGGTGGATGCCGGGCGTGTCCACCAGCAACAGCTGGGCGTCGGGGAAGGTGGCGATGCCCAGCAGGCGGTGGCGCGTGGTCTGCGGCCGTGGCGAGACGATGCTCACCTTGGCGCCGACGAGTGCGTTGACCAGGGTCGATTTGCCGACATTCGGGCGGCCGAGGACGGCGACGTGTCCGGCGCGGTATGCGTTGGTATTCATCCGCGAATTGTAACGACTGCGCGGGCACCCGGAGGCTTTCCCGACCCATCCCGACTCGCCGCGGCAGTCCGGGACAGGCCGCGGATTCAGGGCGCCACGGCGTCCGGATTGCCCAGCTGCCGCAATGCTGCCTCGGCTGCCAACTGCTCGGCGGCGCGACGCGAGTTGCCCTCGCCTTCGCTCACGAGATCCGGCTGCGAGAGCGTGCAGCTCACGCGGAACAGCTTGGCATGCTCGTCGCCGCTTTCCGACACCAACGCATACACGGGCAAGGCCTTGTGGCGCCCCTGCAACCATTCCTGCAGCCGCGTCTTGGCGTCCTTGCCGACCTTGTGCGGCGGCGGCAGCGCGGCCATCGCACTCTCGAACCAGGGCAGCACGATCTCACGACAGGTTTCGAAACCGGCATCGAGGTAGATCGCCGCGACCACCGCTTCCACTGCGTCGGCCAGGATCGAATCACGTCGATGGCCGCCGGATTTCATTTCGCCCGGGCCGAGCGTCAGCCGCGATCCCAGCTCCAGCTCGCGCGCGATGAGCGCCAGCGCGGATTCCCGCACCAGCTCTGCGCGCGAGCGGGTCAGTGCGCCTTCATCGGCCTTCGGCCAACGCAGGTACAGCGCTTCGGCAACCAGCATGTTGACCAGCGAGTCGCCGAGGAATTCGAGACGCTCGTTGTGCGGCGCGCCCGCACTGCGATGGGTCAGGGCCTGTGCCAGCAGGCCCGCATTCGCGAATCGGTGATCTATGCGGTCACTCAACGCTGCCGCGCCGGAGTTCCTGGTCGGTGTGGAACTTGCCGACCACGTCGATATTGGCGATCAGCGGCTTGCGCACTTCGTAGTCCACCGTCATCAGGTAGCCCGCATCCTTGCGCACGATCTTGACGTCCGCGGGCTTGATGTTTTCGGCATAGCTGATGTAGAGGCGGCGAAAGAACAGGTCCTTGATCTTGGCCGGATCGTTTTCGGTGATGCCCGGCTCCTTCGCCAGCCCGGCGAGCGCCTGCTTGACCGAGTAGTACTCGGAATACATCGGGATCAGCTTCATGCCCATGTAGATGAACACGCCGACGACACCCAACACCAGGATGAAACCGATCAGGGTAATGCCACGCTGCGTACGCTTCATTTCGCTCTTCCCCAAGCTGTCACGAATTAGGCTGCACGGAACCCGTGCCGGCTGAACACTACCACTGCTTCCCGCATCACTCGATCCTGCTGCCGATGCGCGAGGCGTCGAAGCCACCATCGATATTCAACCAGATCAGGAACGCCTTGCCGCGCAGATTCTGCTCGGGCAGGAAATGCGATTGCCAGTATCGGCTGTCCTCGCTGTTGTCGCGATTGTCGCCCATCACGAAATAGTGACCCGCCGGTACCTCCCAATCCCCTTCCCCCTGGTCCAGGAAAGGCAGGTCGCTGCGCTCGAGCACGCGATGGGGACGACCGGGCAACTGCTCGCGAAGCTCCTCGGCGCCACTCATCTCGGTCCCGTTGCCCTTGCCCTCGTAGGCCCCGATCGATTCGTATGCCAACACCTGGCCGTTCACCGTCACCTGGTTGCCGTGGTAGCCGATCCGGTCGCCGGGCAGGCCCATCACCCGCTTGATCCAGTCCTGGTCGGGATGGTGCGGCGGGCGGAACACCACCACGTCGCCGCGCTTGGGCTCGCCTATCGCAACGAATTTCTTGTTGCTGATCGGCAGGCGCAGGCCATAGGCGAACTTGTTGACCAGGATGAAGTCACCGGTCAGCAGCGTCGGCATCATCGAGTTCGACGGGATGCGGAAGGGCTCGGCGATGAAGCTGCGCAGCACCAGCACCACCAGCAGCACGGGGAAGAACGCCTTCGAGTAATCGATGACGATCGGCTCCTTGCCCTGGTCCAGCAGGCCTTCCGCAGCGGCACGGCGCTTGGCGAAGTAGAGCTTGTCGAGCAGCCAGACGATGCCCGTCAACGCCGTCAGCAGCACCAGTGCGATTTCAAACCAACGCATATGTTCTTCCTTTTTGAAGCTGGATCAGGGAAAAAATCAGGGGCGGATACTTCAGAACGGCGCCTTGCGACCAAGCCACGTGGTCCACCCGTTCCCTGCCCCGTTTCTGGTCGCTGGTCCCGCTGCTACTTGTTGTCGCTCTGCAATACGGCGAGGAACGCTTCTTGCGGGATCTCGACGCGACCCACCTGCTTCATGCGCTTCTTGCCCGCCTTCTGCTTCTCGAGGAGCTTCTTCTTGCGGCTGATATCGCCGCCGTAGCACTTGGCCAGCACGTTCTTGCGCATCGCCTTGACCGTGCTGCGGGCGATGATCTGCGAGCCCACCGCGGCCTGGATGGCCACGTCGAACATCTGCCGGGGAATCAGCTCGCGCATCTTCTCGCTGATCTCGCGGCCGCGACGATCGGCATGCGCGCGGTGGGTGATGATGCTGAGCGCGTCGACCTTGTCGCCGTTGATCAGCGTGTCCAGCAGCACGAACGGGCCGGCCTGGAAGCGCAGGAAGGCGTAGTCCAGCGACGCATATCCGCGCGACACCGACTTCAGCCGGTCGAAGAAATCCAGGACCACCTCCGCCATCGGCAACTCGTAGCTGATCTGCACCTGGTTGCCCATGTAGGTGATGCCGATCTGGCTGCCACGCTTTTCCTCGCACAAGGTGATCACGTTGCCGACGTAGTCCGGCGGCGTGAGGATGTTGGCGCGGATGATCGGCTCGCGGATCTCCTCGACCAGGTTGACCGGCGGCAGCCTGGACGGATTGTCCAGCGGCATCACCGTGCCATCGGTCTTGAGGACTTCGTAGATGACCGTCGGCGCGGTGCTGATCAGGTTGAGGTCGTACTCGCGCTCCAGGCGCTCCTGCACGATCTCCATGTGCAGCATGCCCAGGAACCCGCAGCGGAACCCGAAACCCATCGCATCGGAGCTCTCCGGCTCGAAACGCAATGCGGCATCGTTGAGGCGCAGCTTTTCCAGCGCCTCGCGCAGGTCCGGGTAATCCTCGGCATCGACCGGAAACAAGCCGGCGAACACGCGCGGCTGCATCTCCTGGAAGCCCGGCAATGGCTTGTCGGCCGGATTGCTGGCCAAGGTCAGCGTGTCGCCGACCGGCGCACCATGCACGTCCTTGATCGAGGCGTTGATCCAGCCCACCTCGCCGGCGCCCAGACGCGGCAGATCCTTGCGCTTGGGGGTGAACACACCGACCTTGTCGACCAGGTGCGTGCGCCCGGTCGACATCACCAGGATCTTGGTGCCCGGGGTGATCTCGCCCTGCATCACCCGCACCAGCGACACCACGCCGAGGTAGTTGTCGAACCACGAGTCGATGATCAGCGCCTGCAGCTTGTCGGTGTCGCGCGGCCTGGGCGGCGGGATGCGATGGATGATCGCCTCCAGCACCTCGATGACATTGAGGCCGGTCTTGGCGCTGATCGCGACAGCGTCCTCGGCATCGATGCCGATCACCGCCTCGATTTCGGCCTTGGCGCGCTCGATGTCGGCCGTGGGCAGGTCGATCTTGTTGATCACCGGTACGACTTCGAGGCCCTGCTCGACCGCCGTGTAGCAGTTGGCGACGGATTGCGCCTCGACGCCCTGCGCGGCATCGACGACCAGCAGCGCGCCTTCGCATGCGGCCAGCGAGCGGCTGACCTCATAGCTGAAGTCGACATGGCCGGGGGTGTCGATGAAATTGAGCTGGTAGGTCAGCCCGTCCCTGGCCGTGTACGGCAGTGACACGGACTGCGCCTTGATGGTGATGCCGCGCTCGCGCTCGATCGGGTTCGAGTCGAGCACCTGCGCCTCCATCTCGCGAGCCTCGAGGCCGCCGCAGAGCTGGATGATGCGGTCGGCGAGCGTCGACTTGCCGTGGTCGACGTGGGCGATGATGGAAAAGTTTCGGATCAGCTGCATGCGGGAACGCGTCGGCTCGCGATAAATCGATGAAATAACGGAGAATTATCGCATACGGCTGCGCCTCCCGACCGGTTGCGGGCGGTCGGGATGGATCGATGCAGCAAGGCATCAACCAGCGGCTGCGTCGGCCGTCACCGCAATGAACTGGGTCCCGGCACCGCGGCGCACCAGCAACATCACCGTCTGGCCGGGCTTGACGCCAGCCAGTTGGCGATTGAACGCCGCCGCCGTTCCGACCGAGGAGCGGCCGATCGACAGGATCACATCGCCGGGCTGCAATCCCGCCTCACGCGCGGCGAGGCCCATGACATGGACCAGCAGCACGCCCTCGTCCGCCTTGAGATCAAGTCGCTGACGCTCGGCGGAGGAAAGGTCGCGTGCGACCAGGCCGAGCGCGTTGGTGGATTCCGGTTGCGCCGGTGCCGCGCCAGGACCGGGCGGCGGACTCGCGGCGCTGGACACGGCTTCATCCAGTTCGCCCAGCACCACCGTCAGCTCCCGCAGCTTGCCATCGCGGAAAACCATCACCTTGGCCCGCGATCCCGGGACCATGGCCCCTATCAGCGGCGGCAGGTCGCTCGATGCGATCACCGGTTTGCCGTTGACCGCGCGGATCACGTCCATGCGTTGGATGCCGGCCTTGTCGGCCGCACTTCCGGCGCCGACGTCGGCCACAAGTGCGCCGTCGGAGTCGGGTAGCCCGAGGGCTCGCGCGTTGTCGCTGGTGACCTCCTGTACGACCACCCCCAGTTGGCCGCGGCTGACCTTGCCGGTCGAACGCAGCTGCTGCACGGCGTTCATGGCGACATCGATCGGGATCGCGAAACTCACCCCCATGTAGCCGCCGGAGTTGGAGAAAATCTGCGAGTTGATGCCGACCACCTCGCCCTTGGTGTTGAGCAACGGTCCACCGGAGTTGCCGCGATTGATCGCCACGTCGGTCTGGATGAATGGCACGTAGCGCTGGTCCGCATAGGGGTTGCTGCGACCCACGGCACTGACGATGCCCGCCGTGACCGAATGGTCGAGCCCGAACGGCGATCCGATCGCGACCACCCATTGGCCCGGCTTCAGCTGGTCGGACTTGCCGGTCCGCAATGCCGGCAGCCCCTTGCCTTCGATCTTGAGCAGGGCGACGTCGGACTGCTGGTCGCTGCCCACCAGCGTGGCCTTGAACTCGCGACGGTCGGACAATTTGACGGTGATGCTGTCCGCACCCTCGACCACGTGATGATTGGTCAGCACATAGCCGTCATCGGAGATCAGGAAGCCGCTCCCCAGCGAGGTGCCGCCGCGGCCCTGGGGACCGCCGGGGCCCCGCGGAACACCGGGGATCGGCATCTCGTCGCCGAAGAAGCGCCGGAAGAACTCGGGGATCTGCGACTCATCCGGCATCGCCCCCCGGGCTGCGCGCCGCGGCGCCGTCTCGGCGCTGATGTTGACCACGGCCGGGCCAACCTGCTGCACAAGATTCGTGAAATCGGGCAATCCCGAGACCATCGGCATTGCGGGCGGCGCGGTGGATGGCACCGGGAGCTCGGCTACACCGGGCGATTGGGCGGTGCATGCAACCGGAAGCGAGGCGGCGATCATGCCGCACAAGGCCAGGGCGCGAAGCGGTCGGTTCATTGGAAAGGCCTCCAGGTCTGTCAGGAATCGAACGCGCCACCATGGGCCGGCGGCGGACTGGTATCAGCGACGTCGTTCGTCCACACCAACGGGCACGGACGTTGTATCGGTCACGGTTGTTGGCAAGCTCGGCTCGAATGGATAGAACGAGGGTGAACTGGTCGCGCCGGAGCCGAAACTGGCGGTGAATACGCCCGTCGTGGGTGAGCCCGGCAACGTCGCGCGTGGCCAAGGCCGGGAAATCACCTCGACCTGCTGCGGGCGAAATGGATTGGCCGCCGAGTGCAACGATCCGGAAACCGCCACGACCGCAGCCGCGCTGGCGATCGCGGGAGCGGCCGTTCGTCGCTTGGCGGCGCGCTGGCTTTGTCCGCGCGACCGGCGCTCGCCGGCGCGGCGTGGCGCTTCGGCAACGGCGAGCGCAGCGGCACCCATCGGAAGCGCGGCATCAGGCGATGCGCGAACCCGTTCGGCCGGGGGAACCTGGCTCGGCGTCGGGACCGTGGCGAGCTCGGTGGGAGCGGTGGTCACGCCACCGGGGGTCGTGCTCGAATCCTGCGAAAACGGTCGCGCCACGAACATGGCCACCACCGCCACCGAGGCAGCCAATGCCGCCCCGCCCAGCCACTTGCGGCGGGTCATCGTTGCCGCACCGACCGCTGCCGCTGGCACCAGGACAGGTTGCCCCCCGACACCGCCTGCGGGTTCCGCCGAAATCGCGATGGCCATGCGCGCGGCAAATCCCTCGGGAGCCACCCCGCCTGCCTGGCCGCGCAAGGCGTCGCCCAGCAGCTGCCAGTTGCCGATCGCCTGCCGCCACTGCGGATCGTGGCCGAGTCGCTTCATCGCGAAACGCGCGGCATCGCCCTCCAGCTCACCGTCGAACAGCGCGCTGAGGGTTTCCATGTCGCGACCCCGCATGTCCTGGTCGTGATGGGTATTCGACATCATCGGTTGAGCCGCTCCGGTGCGTTGTCATTGGCCAGCAATGGTTTCAGTTCGGTATCGATCGCCTCGCGGGCACGGAAGATGCGCGAACGAACCGTCCCTATCGGGCATCCCATCCGCGCGGCGATCTCGCCATAACTCAAACCCTCCACTTCGCGCAGGCTGATCGCCGAGCGCAACTCCTCCGGCAAGGCATCCACCACGCGCATCACCGTGCGTTCGATTTCCTGGCGCAGCAGCTCGTGTTCCGGGGTGTCGTTGTTGCGCAGGCGGATGCCGGTGTCGAACTGCTCCGCGTCACCAACGTCGATGTCGTCGGTGGGCGGCCTGCGGTTCTGGGCAACGAGATGATTCTTGGCGGTGTTCACGGCGATCCGGTGCAACCACGTATAGAACTGCGCGTCGCCACGGAAATTTCCCAGCGCGCGATAGGCACGCAGGAACGTCTCCTGGGCGACATCCTGGCATTCGCTCCAGTCGGCTATGTAGCGTCCGATCAGACCGATGATCCGGTGCTGGTACTTGCGCACCAAGGCATCGAACGCCGTGCTGTCGCCACGCTGGACACGCCTGACCAGTTCCTGGTCCAACTCCTGGTCTTTGGAAACACTGGTTTCGGCCATGCCGCGCCGGCACTCCTGTCAGCTCGGCCATGGCCGAACAATGGGACAACCCCGTCGGGGGGAAAGTTCAATCAGGCAAGACTTGGGGGTCAGGTCGCGGTGCTGCAAGCGCCGTGGGTAATTGCGACAAGCGGCCGCCCCCACCACGGAGGCGATTTGACGCAGGTCGAACAACATCGGGATGATAGCGGCCTACTCCATACCTGAACGGATGGTGCCGCACATGGCAGGCCCCCTTGGTGTTTCCGCGTTCGACGGCCTTCGCGTCCAGCACTGGCAGATGCAATCGCGCGAGGACGGCGTGCTGGTGCTGTCGTTCGACCGCGCCGGAACGCCCGTCAACACCCTCGCCCAGGAGGTGCTGATCGAACTGGACGGACTGCTGGAACGCATCGCGGTCGATCCGCCCAAGGGCCTGGTGATCCGTTCGGCCAAGCCCAGCGGTTTCATCGCCGGCGCCGACATCAAGGAATTCCAGGCTTTCGACGAAAAGGGCGTGGTGGCCGATGCCATCCGTCGCGGCCAGCAGGTGTTCCAGCGCCTGGCCGAGCTGCCGATCCCGACCGTCGCGGCCATCCATGGTTTCTGCATGGGTGGCGGTACCGAACTCGCACTGGCGTGCCGCTATCGCGTCGCCAGCAGCGACCCGTCGACGCGCATCGGCCTGCCCGAAGTGAAGCTGGGCATCTATCCCGGCTGGGGCGGCAGCGTGCGGCTGCCATTGCTGGTCGGGGCACCGGCCGCGTTCGACATGATGCTGACCGGTCGGAGCTTGTCGGGTTCGGCGGCGCGCGCGATCGGACTGGTCGACAAGCTGAGCGATCCGGCATTGCTGGTGGATACGGCCGCGGCGCTTGCCCTAAAGGGCACCCAGCGACCGGTCAAGCAGAGGCTCATGGGCTGGGTGACCAATACGTTCCCGGCGCGCAAGCTTCTCGCCCCGATGCTGGGCAAGCAGGTCGCGCGCAAGGCCCGCCGCGACCACTACCCGGCGCCATACGCACTCATCGACACCTGGGCCCGCACTGGCGGGGGCATCCAGGCCCGGCTGGTGGCGGAACGCAAGTCGGTGGTCAAGCTCGCGTCGACGCCAACCGCGCGCAACCTGATACGCGTGTTCTTCCTGCAGGAACGCCTGAAGGCGCAAGGTGGCAAGGATCACGGCATCACGAATGTCCACGTGGTCGGCGCCGGGGTCATGGGCGGCGACATCGCGGCGTGGTCGGCCTACAAGGGCTTCGAGGTGACGCTGGCCGACCGCGAGCAGCGCTTCATCGACGGCGCACTGACCCGGGCGCAGCAGCTGTTCGCGAAGAAGGTCAAGGACGACGCGAAGCGTCCGGCGGTCGCCGCGCGCCTGAAGGGCGACCTCGCAGGCGACGGCGCGTCCACGGCCGACCTCGTCATCGAGGCAATCATCGAGCAGCCCGAAGCCAAGCGCGCGCTGTACGCGGAGGTGGAGCCGCGCATGAAGGACGGCGCCCTGCTGACCACCAATACGTCGTCCATCCCGCTGACCGAACTGCGCGCGCACATCCAACGTCCAGCGCAGTTCGCCGGCCTGCACTACTTCAATCCGGTGGCGCTGATGCCGCTGGTCGAGATCGTCCTCCACGATGCAATGGCGCCGGAGACGCAACAGCGCCTGGCGGCGTTCTGCAAGGCAATCGACAAACTGCCCGTACCCGTCGCGGGCACCCCGGGCTTCCTGGTCAACCGCGTGCTGTTCCCTTATCTGCTTGAAGCGGTGACGGCGTACTCGGAAGGCATCCCCGGTATGGCGATCGACAAGGCGGCCGTCAGGTTCGGCATGCCGATGGGGCCGATCGAACTGGTCGACACGGTCGGCCTCGACGTGGCTGCCGGCGTCGGAAACGAGCTCGCGCCATTCCTGGGCCTGCCGATCCCGGCTGCGCTTTCGACGCCGCCCGAGAACGGCAAACGCGGCAAGAAGGACGGCCAGGGCATCTATCGTTGGGAGAACGGCAAGGCCGTCAAGCCGGAGTTGCCGAAGGACTACCAGGCACCGTCGGATCTCGAGGATCGACTGATCCTGCCGCTGCTCAACGAAGCCGTCGCCTGCCTGCACGACGGCGTGGTCGACGATGCCGACCTGCTCGATGCGGGGGTGATATTCGGCACCGGCTTCGCGCCCTTCCGCGGCGGACCGATCCAGTACATCCGCCAGACCGGCGCCGACCTGTTGCTCGAGCGCCTGAAGCAGTTGCATGCCCGTCATGGCAACCGGTTCGCGCCCCGGCCGGGTTGGGACAACGTTGCGCTGAGACCGTGAAGACAAGCCCTCCCGGTCGAGCGGGAGAGCTTTCGATGGGGCTGGGGAAGCACCACCGCAGCCGAGTTGCTACATCGTGTGCGTCGGCCGCTCCGCGTCGAGCGTTCCGGCCAGCATCGCCTCGATCCTGCTCTTTACCGCCTCGCCCTCGGCGGTCTCGCCGAACTGCACGCCGATGCCAGCGGGCCGGTTGCCCTGCGAGCCGATCGGCGTAACCCACACGACCTTGCCGGCGACCGGCAGGCGCTCGCTGGATTCGGGCAGCGTCAGCAGCAGGAATACCTCGTCGCCGAGGAAATATCGTTTCGGTGTCTGCACGAAGATGCCGCCGTGCTTGAAGAACGGCATGTACGCGTTGTACAGCGCCGCCTTGTCCTTGACTGCCAGCGACAGGATGCCCTGCCGTGCTCCGCTTGCGCTCATCCCTTGCGTCCTCCAGCGGCCTGGCTGCCTTCGTCGGCACGCCAGGCCATCAACAATTCAACGATTGCCAGATCGGCGCGCACCGTGGTCCGCAGCAGATCGCGGGTACGGTTGGCCAGATCGAACCATCTGGCGAGCCTGCGCGTACGGATGGGGTCGGTCAAGCCCGCCGCTTCCGCCACCGCGAGGTCCGCGGCGTGGCGTACCCGCAACGACGCGTTCCCGTCACCGGCCCAGCGTTGCGCCGTCTCCACCACGCCGACGTCGCCGCGCGCCAGCCTGGCGAGGTCACTGGCGACCTCGCGGCGGATCTTGAGCCCATCGTCCTGCAGCCACTCATGGGCGAGTCCGGGATGACCACGCGCGGCATCGAGCGCCTCGTTGGCGATGGCGGCGTCATGTCGTTGCGATTCCAGCCAGGCGAGTGCTTCGGCACGCGGAGGCAGCCGGAACTCGAAGCGCTGGCAGCGGCTGCGGATGGTGGCTGACAGCCGCGCGGGATGGGCGCTCACCAGCCACAGGTAACGGCCCGCGACCGGCTCCTCAAGCGTCTTCAACAAGGCGTTGCTGGCGGCGTGGTTGATCGCCTCGGCCGGATCGACGATCGCGATCTGCGCGCCGCCGAATCGCGGCGTCAGCTGCATTTTTTCCGAAAGCGTCCGCACCTGTTCGATCACGATCTCCGATCGTGATTTCGGAGGCTTGGCCTTCTGGTTGATCTCGAAGCCCAGGAACATCAGGTCGGGATGGCCCGAATGGCCTTCGGGATGCGCGAGCGAACCGTCCGGACGCATCTCGACGGGGTCGGTCTGCGAGCGCACCGCGCAAAGGCGGCAGCCTCGACAGGCCCCGCAGGGCTCGCCGTCGGTGCGGCGGTCGGTACAGAGCAGACGCTGCGCCAGGCGCTCGGCCACCGCGCGCTTGCCCAGTCGCGCCGGGCCACAGAACAGCAGCCCATGACCCAGCCGGCCCGCATCGATCGCCGCGGCGGCCTGCTCATAAACGTGCTGCTGCCACGGCGCGAAAGCGGCGCTCATCGAAGTGCGTCCAGGTGAGCGCGCAAGTGCGCAACGGCCTGCGCCGCCACCGCATCGATGGACTGCGTCGCATCGACAACGCGGAAGCGCTCCGGTTCGGCAGCAGCGCGGGCCAGGTAGCCGGCGCGCACGCGTTCGAAGAAATCCTCGCGTTCGCCTTCGATCCGGTCTGTCACGCCGCGGCCGCGGGCACGTTGCAGGCCGACGTCGACGGGTACGTCCAGCAGCAGGGTCAGGGCCGGGACGATGCCGACGGCGCGACGCTCGAGCTCGGCGATGAAGCCGGCGTCACCACCACGACCGGCGCCCTGATAGGCATAACTGGCGTCGGTGAAACGATCGCTGACCACCCAGGCGCCGCGCTGCAGGGCCGGCAGCAGGGTCTCGCGGACGTGCTGTGCGCGGGCGGCGAACATCAGCAGCAACTCGGTCACCGGCGCAGGCGGTTCATGGTGCGTGTCCAGCAGCAGGCCACGAATCTGTTCCGCCAGCGGGGTTCCGCCTGGCTCGCGCGTGCATACCACCTCGGCACCGGTGGCCTGCAGGGTGTCGCGCAAGGCGGCCAGCACGGTGGACTTGCCCGCGCCCTCGCCGCCCTCAAGCGTCACGAAGCAGTCGTACCGTTCAAGACTTGCCTGCACCCGCAGAACAGCGTCCACTCCCCGGTCACCTGGGATCATTGCGCGCCCTGCGAGTGCGTTGCGCGGTATTGCTGCAGATAGGTGCGGACGTTGGCCTGGTGTTCGGCCAGCGTCTGCGCGAACAGGTGGCGGCCACTGCCATCGCCCGCCGCGACGAAATACAGGAACTCGCTGGGTGCGGGCCGGGCCACGGCATCGAGTGCATCGACGCCTGGCATCGCGATCGGCGTCGGTGGCAGCCCGGCGCGGGTGTAGGTGTTGTACGGAGTATCGGTCAGCAGGTCGCGCTTGCGGATGTTGCCGTCGTAGCCCGGGCCGATGCCGTAGATCACGGTGGGATCGGTTTGCAGGCGCATGCCGATCCTGAGGCGTTGCACGAACAGCCCGGCGATCTGCGGCCGCTCCGAGGCGATGCCGGTTTCCTTCTCGACGATCGAGGCCAGCACCAGCATCTCGTCGGGGGTCTTCAGCACCGTGTCGGGCTGGCGTTTTGCCCAGGCGGCGGCCAGTGCCTTGTCCATGGCCGCGTTCGCCCGCTTGAGCACATCGAGGTCGCTGTCGCCCCGGGTGTACTGGTACGTCTCGGGCAGGAACCTGCCTTCCGGATGCTGCCCGGGACGGCCGAGCGCCTTCATCAAGGCGGCATCGTCGAGCTCCTTGGCGTCCTGCTTCAACGGCGTGGCGGTGGCCAGCGCGGCGCGCAGCTCGCGGATGTTCCAGCCCTCGACAATGGTGAAGCGGCGCTGGACCACCTTGCCGTCGCGCATCGCCTTCAGCAGCTCTCGCGCCGACGTGCCGGGCTCGAGCGCGTATTCACCGACCTGCAACTTGCCATCGGCGCGCAACTGACGTGCCAGCACTCGCCATTCGAGGATTTCGCCGTCACTGACGCCGACCTCGCGCAACTTGCGCAACACCACGGGCAGCGAGTCCCCCGGTTCGATGACCACACTCTCGCCCGCCTCGATCCCCGACAGGGGCGCATCGGCAAAGCCTGTGTAGCGCTGCCACAGCCAGAACGCGGACGCGCCGGCAGCCATCATCAGGATCAGGAACAACACACCGAAGTGGCGCTTGCGTTTTCGGGTCACGACAACTCCGTGGGCAGTGCGGTGAAGGCGGGGTGCTCGGCGGCGAGGCGCCTCTGGAGCGCCAGCACCTGTGGATGCGGCAACCAGGCCCGTTCGCCGAGCCGTGCTACCGGCAGGATACCGCGCGCCGCATTGCACAGGAAAACCGCGTCCGCCGATTCGATGTCCGCCACCGCCAGCCGCGATTCCGCAGCCGCCAATGCCGCCATCGCCCAGCCGCGACAGATGCCTTCGACGCCGCACCGATCAATTCGCGGCGTCATCCAACGGCCAGCGGCGAGAATGAACAGGTTGGCGGCCGTGGCGCACACCACGTCGCCTTCGCCGCTGCGCATCAAGCCCTCGTCGGCATGGGACTCCGGCGCCGGAAGGACCTGCCACTCGGCGCGCGCCAGGACCTGCTCCAGCCGGTTGCAGTGCTTGATGCCGGCCAGCGCCGGCTGCACCGCCAATCGGGTCTCGCACCAACGCAGCATCAGTCCGTCGGGCGGAGACGCCGCAGGCAGTGGATGGCACGACAACACCCATGTCGGAGTCGATGTCTCGACAGGCGCATACCCCCGCCCCCCGGATCCGCGACTGACGATCAGCTTGAGCACTCCGTCGCCGCCATCCAGCAGGCGCCGGGCCTCGAGATGCACCCTGACCTGGTCCGGCAATGCCAGTCGCAACCGCGCCGCGCCGCGGGCCAGCCTCGACCAGTGCGCGTCCCACCATGGCACGTCGCCATGGTGCGCACGCATGGTTTCGAACAGTCCGTCGCCATAGCCGAACCCGCGATCATCGGCCGGGATGGCCGTTGCGTGCGTCGCGCCGACGAACACCCGCGCCTTCATCCCTCGACCCCGAGCGCACGCAGCATGCCGCGTGCCTTGGCGCGGGTCTCGTCGAGCTCGCGTTGCGGATCGGAATCGGCGACGATCCCCGCGCCGGTGCGGAAG
>Ga0209640_10002786_pt1 | contig 15262 bp, 14 predicted proteins | sample RifCSP10_1_FD_184018 | JGI IMG/M metagenome (GOLD analysis project Ga0209640, IMG submission 184018) | Soil microbial communities from Rifle, Colorado - Rifle CSP2_sed 10_1 (SPAdes) (version 2) | ecosystem: Environmental > Terrestrial > Deep subsurface > Rock core/Sediment | place: Rifle...
ACTTCAATAGAACACGATTTTGATTTTACTGCATCTAATGTTTTTTGCATTTGTATACGTTCTTCTAATTTTGATTTAATTTTTAACTATTTGTATTTTGGCTCAGATGTACCAGAAAATTTACTTGTTTTATCTATTAATTTTCTGTATAATGATAATTCTTCTTCTTCCATTTTTTCTCCACTGATTTTACTGACAACATTCAGAGATTTTCTTATTAATTTTTCTTTATATTCAGGATTGGATAAAATTTGATTAATCGCATTTAAAAAACTGTCAGGATTGTTTTCTGTAAACACCACAGCATCATCAATAACTTCAGAATAATCATTAGAATGTTTTGACATTACAACTGGAAGTCCACAAGCCATTGCTTCAAGGACAGGAATTGGTATTCCTCCTAAATTTTCCATTGGTTGAACATACAAATCACTAGATGCATAGTACTTAGGTAATTCATCATTAGGAACTCTTTTTATAATCTCAACTTTGTCTGCTAAATTTAATGATTGAACCATTTTGTTTAAAGATTCAAAATTTGGGCCATCCCCAATTATTATCAATTTTGCATCTAAATTTTTCATAGCTTGAATTAGGTAATGATGATTTTTTTGATCAATTAACCTACCTACTGAAATAACGGTAGGTTTTGTGGGCCCAAGTTTTTTTCTCACTTTATTTGAAAATTTTTTTATATCAACTTTATTGTATATTACCTGAATATTTTTTGCTTTCATTTTTTTTGCATATGGAACTATGAATTCATATACACATATTATAGCATCAGCATTTTTTAAGGAAAACTTTTCTAACTTTGTAGCATATACCAATTTTAAGTAACGAAAAAAATTTCCCTTACGTTTTGCTAAATCTCTCTGCTGATCATAGTTTGTATGTAATGAAATTACCAATGGTACACCTAACTTTAAGGCAGTCTTAGCGGCCAACCAACCTTGCACTCTTGGATTAAAAGCCCGAATCAGTGTTGGATTAATTGTTGAGACAAGTGAGATGACTCTTTGTTTAAAGAATTTATAATTTGAAAGGTCAGCCTTATTCAATTTATGGATTTTGAGAACGGCGTTGCCAGCTAATTTTTGTACTTTATCTTCTTCAATTTCTTCATCAAACAATGAAATTATATGAATTTCATCAAAAAAATTTTTTGGATTAAAATATCCTTCCTTTATTTCCCCTTTATTATAATATGAAAGAAGTGCATCATTTGGAAATACACATAATCGTAAATTCTTCACTTTTTCACTACCTCTAATTTTTAAAACACTTTACAAAGAATGATACACTTTCTCTTGCAGTTCCTTCATCATTCTTTACAAGTAATTTTGATAATTTGTTAAAATCTAATATCTTTGAAAGCACTTTTGGAAGTACATTAGCCATGTTAAGTTTTCTGTGTTTCTTACTTAATTTAGGGTATGTGTTATAAAATGCTAATGAAATTTTATAAAAATGATTTTTTAATGACTTTTTCAGTTCGTTATAATCTAATTTGTTAGATTTATAACGTAAATTATTTGGTGTGGTTAGGAGAAATATACCATCATTACCTAATACTCGTGATATTTCACTAAACACTTGCTCAACAGTTGGAAAACTGTTTATATTATTAATTTTTGTAACCATCCCTTGTGCTATATCTCTGGCTTTTGCAATTTCTATTAAGTGTGAACAAATAACTGTATCAAATGAATTATCATTAAATGGTAAATTTGTCATAGATGCACAAATATTCTGAATCTTTGGGCTAAAATTTTCTTGACATATTTTTAGATCATCAAACGATAAATCTAAATTAACTCTAAAATTATTTTCATTCATCTCAGAACAAATTATACCAATCCCTCCCCCAACATCAAGAACAATTTTTCTTTTTAGACTTTCTAATTGTGATATTAAATAAAATCTTACATCGAAATCATCTCCCCACCACCTATTTACATCAATATTTTGTATTTTTGATTTAATTCTATTATGATCCATTTTAGTCGAATTTGTTAATTGATTAAGGTATTAAATCGTTAATAATTAAAATTAAACATTAGTTGAATTTTTTTATTTAGGTTTTATTTCAGTAAAAATTAACTTAAAGAATTCTCTAGTTGATTTATCAAAAGCATATGATACCACAAAGTAAATTGCACCTGCAAGTATTATGAATGGTATTAGATGGGGCAAGAAATCAAATATACTTTCATAATATATTAAATAATTTTCAATAATAAAATAAGTAATTATTGACGATAAAAGTGCAATTATACCATATTTTAGAATGGCATCATACGGAAGACTAATTTGATGATTTTTTCTTAGTAACAATATACCATATATCATAAAAGGTGTTGTAACTATAACCAAAATTAATGACCAATAAGTAACTAAATCAACGTCCTCCATTTCAGTTGTTTGTGTAAAAATCAAGAATAAAGCCAGAATTCCAACATAGGAACCAGTTAGTAAATAATCCAGAGTAGGCAAAAAGAATAACTTACTTTTTACAACTTTTTTTATAGAAACTTCCTTATCAATATCTACATTTTCATAAGATGCTAGGATGCCATGAGCTACGTTTCTAATTATGTACATAAATGCTCTAATTGATAAAAAATAAACTATGAAAACTCCCTCAATATACAAAGGATTTAGAACGTGAAGTGCAGGTTTTGCAAAAATTATAGATGCTGCAAAAAGAGGTATTGCAAAAAACAAAAGTCTTTTTAGATTTTCTTTTACAATTTCTTTTTTTCCTGTTGCCAAGATCTTAGGATATAACGCTTGTGAAATTTTTCCAGAATGAGCTACGATATTTGCTATAGCACTTCCCACTCCCCAAAATGCCAAACCTACTAATGAATTTGTTAACAATGAAAAAATTAAAACGTCCAAAGTAAACACAAATCCTGAAGCATTAGCGTATATTGGAAGCCATGAAAGGCGTAACCAATATTTAATGACATTTATTTTTATGAACTCTACCAATGTTTCCCGAATAAATAAAATTAGAAAAATTGTTCTGGCTAAACTTGCAATGATTGTGGCAATTATTGCTCCTACTAATCCAAATTGTATAGAATAAACAAGTAAGAATCCTAAAGGAAGCTTTGCTACTTCAAAGACTATCATACCATAAGAAATTGCTTGTGGCTTGTGACTTAATGCAATTGAGTTAAGTGTATTTGTAAGAAACATTAATGGTACAAGAAAAGCTGCTAAAATTACTGGAAAAAAATCAACATTGAGTGTAGATGAGATGTATACTGCTATACTGCCATATACTGCAATGGCTCCCACAGATAACAAACTGCTTGTAGCTACTGACGTTTTAGCTACTTGCTCGCCTCTTGCAATTTGTCTAGTAGTCCAAAATGAGATAATGGGTTCTACAATAACTACATAAGAAACTAGACTTCCTATAAGAGTCCACAAACCCAGTTCATTGGGAGTTAATTCTCGAGTTACTATTATGGTAAAAATTATCCCTGTAATGATTCCAGATAATCCTACTACAAATGCTAGAAGCCCCGAATAGGTTACTCGTATGTTACTCAAGAAATCCTTACCAATTTTGCTTGACTTTAGTAAATAAAAAGGAATTGAATAATTTTATCACATTAAATTTTAAAAATAATCATAATTTGATTAATCAATATTGCATTACTATCCAGAAATTTTTCCATTTTTTGATTCTTTCAAGATTGTTTGTATGTAAAAGATCTTTAAGGAAAGAACGTCCATACCTTGTTTATATAAGGATAAACACGTCCATTCGAAATATGCTTAAGTTATTCATTTTTTGGAAGTTGGGAGACATCAAACAATCAAGAATATTTTTAATATCATGTTAAAATAGGCGAGTTTGATTGATATCTCTAGAAATCCTAGAAGAACCTGACTCTCTCTGGAATCGGAGATTACAAAGTTCTCCTCACGGTACCATATATCAAACGAAGGAGTATGGTTCCTACATTCAGTCACGATTAAAATCTAAACCTCTCTTTCTTACATTCAATTCAGAAAATGGTGAAATAATGGCCCAACTTTTAGCGTTTCAAACTTTTAAAGGAACGAAAAAAATTAATAAATTATTTGGTAGAGGATTAGTTTACTCTTTAGCAATAAAAACTTCTTTGTTGCCTAAATTTATTTATTGGAATTTTGGTCCGGTAATTCTTAATTCAGAGAATCCATTAGAAGTTTTAGACAAATTAGGAAATTATATAATAAAACAAAAAGTTCAATTTAGTGGATATTTTCATCCATTGAACTCTGAGTATGAATTTCCTCAAAGATTTAATTTTAAACGAAAGACAGCCGGAACTTTTATTATTAATTTAAAACAAAATATAGAACAAATTTTTAAAAATACCGATAAACAATCAGTACAAAAAAATATCAAACGTTCACAAGAACGAGGTGTTCAAATTACTGAAATTACTTCAAAGGAGAACCTAATAGAATATTATAATATTCTTAACAAATTTAGGAAAGAAAATAACTTACAACCATATTCCTATGAAGATGTTGTCGACGGTTATGATTTTGTAAAACCAGTAGGCCAAAAAGGCTTTTTGGCCTGGCTCAATAAAGAGGCAATAGGTGGGATTTTCATTTCTTCATTTAATGGTAATATCAATGAATGGGGAATTGCTGGCTCCAAATTGGATAGGGAAAAAAAATTATACTCTTTAGATTTTTTAAGATGGAAAATTATTGAATGGGGGGTAGAAAAAAACTATAATTATTACGATTTATCAGGGATTAAAATCGAAAACAGAACTTCGAAAGAGGAAGGGATTTTTCGTAATAAGAAAAAATGGGGAGGTGAATTGTTCAAGTATCCAATTTATTATAAGTAATTTTCATAATTTAATAAATATTCAATAAAATTATTAGGATAATCGAGTTGGATTCCCAACCAAAGTTAAATCATTCTGTATGATAGCTTTACAAATCATAATATACCTACTTGAAAGTTTTTCGTTATCCCAGTTTTCTTGAATCCATTTTTTGTTTTTTATTCCTAACTCTACGCATAAGTTTCGTTTTTCTGCTAGATTGTTTAATTCATTGAGGATGTCATCTTCAGAGTTTACATTAATTAATCCTTCAGGAGAATTTTTATAGCATCTATTAAAGGATTCTAAATCAAGCTCTAAAATTACAGGTTTTGCACACTTCATTGCTTCAACAGTTATCATTCCTATTGAACCTATACCGAATTGATCTACAATTACATCTGCTAGATTGAAATAATATTGTAAATCCTTTGAATTAAGTGGTGGAACAAATTCAAATTTTTCAGAAGCACTTCCTTCAGATAGAATTTTTATAGCTTTCTCTATGTCAGGTCCTCTTCTCGAAATTATAAGATAAACATCATCTCTTTTATCACATAATTTTTTAAAAGCAAGCAAAAATTTCTGATTGTTTTTTAATCTCCAGTTTTGTGCTACTGGATGGAATATCACTAATTTACTTTTTAGATCATTTCTTTCAACTTTCTGAGGTTCAAAATTAATATTTCTTGGAGCAGTGGCAAATACAGCTTTCTTTGAAATACCTAATTTTTTTAGAAGATTAAATTTATCTGGCTCTCCCCATATTACTGCCTTAGCCTTTTTGTAAGATAGTCTGTAAAGAAAACCTTTGAACGTCCTTTCAAATGGTAGTTCACGCATATCAGAACCTGTTGATAATGCCCCATAGGGTTTGCCTGAAAACATAGCAAAGATCGAAAATTCAGCTAGAGCAATGATTACATCATATTCCTTCTTTCTCATTTCTCTGATTACTTGAAATTTCCAGTTTTTCCATCCTAGACTTCGATTGTGATTATCATATCTTACAAGCCAATTAGGATATCCTTCTTGTTCTAATTGAGGATACATAAATTTTGGATCTTGGTATATTTTTGGGTATTTTGGTAGCAATAATTTTACATCCATTTCTTTGTTTCTCATAGCTTTAGCTATTTCATACCCCATATTTGCAAGGTTTCCAGCAATTAAAATTCTCATAATTTTCAATAATTCCTGTAAATAATTACTTTGATTTCATATTTCAAAAGGTAAAAAATTTTTGTTATTTCTAAATTTTTTTGTAATTAATGAATAATAATTTGGATTTACACAGAAAATAATAGGTCCTTTGTAACATTTTTCTGCTTTTTCAGAGGAGATTACTGGAAAAGAAAAATTACTCTCTTTATTAGGAAAATCATCTATCCCATATTCAATTTTGATTTTTTTAAGATCTGTATAAGTGTAAAATAGGCTGAAAACCTCTCCTAATCCAAATACTGCAAGTTTCTGTTTTCTGTTTTCTTTGAGAAATATGTTTATTTTTCTAAAAATTCTTTCATAATATTCAATTGAATTTCGTACCTTTGTTTTACGATAAGCTATTTTCGGTTTAATTTTACGATTGGATTTTTTAAAAAAATGAAGACTAAAAGAATCTACAGGCCATCTCCCACTTGACTTTTTTACTAGAATCAGATTCACTTGTCTTCCAAAATCGTCAATATGTTTAGATGAAAAATGAAAAAAATGATCCCAAAAAAATACATCGTAATAAATTTCATCTTGGTTTGGTTGTCCTATCACTAGTAACCCATTATGATTAAGATAATTTGATAATAATCTAAGAAAATTTTTTGGAGATGGAGTATGTTCAATTACTGCATAAGAAATAATAATATCCGCTTTAATATTATTTGATTCAGTTAAATTTCTAATATCTAATCCTTTTTTTCTACCTATTTTAATAGCATTTTTATTTAATTCCAATCCAATAATCCTTTTCTTTGGAAACTGCTTAACAAATTTAGATAATAAATTACCTTGTCCACATCCAACTTCGATAATACTTTTTGCGTTTGTTAATTTTTCTTTTGAGATATTTTCTAATATCCATTCAAATATCTGTGTTGATCTTTCTGAAAAACCAGAATTTGAAAAGAAGAAGGTATCTCCCTTATGACTTAGGTTGTAAGAATAATTTTTTTTATATTCCTCTTCAATCTTGATTTTTTGCAATATTTGTGCATTACAAACCAAACCGCAACTCATACATTCAATTTTTTTTAGATTTTTTTTAATAATTTTCCTGTCGCTAAGCATTGAAGGACCTTTACGATCTATCAACACTTCAAATTTAGTTGAATCACATAAATCGCATTTTTGATTAATTTCCATTTTTATCGTTTCTTAATTTAATATTTATTAATTCAATATTGGTCGGTTTATCCTTGACCCCTTCGATAGGTTCTCTTGTCTGGGTCACATCTAAATTGTTCTACACTATTTGGTGGAATTGACCAATATCCCAAAACTTGGCCAATCTTACTATTTTTGTCATATTTTTCTCCTAGGAAAGACGGTAAATCAATTTGTTGTTTAATGAAAGGCCTTGTAAATTGATGGTTAACTGCCCTACGAATAATATTGCTTTTATTTGAACCTCCTCTATGAATTAGCATACTATCAAATATCATTACTGAACCAGCTTTTCCATTAACTTGGGTCGCATTTTTTTCCAAGTATTCTTCTGGGGGCCATTCACTTTCTTTATGTGTACTAGGTACTACCCATGTTGCTCCTGTTTCATAGTTAAAATCATCAATCATCCAAATTGCATTAAGAGATAAGGGTATACTACTAACAAAATCTTTTTGAAAATCACGATGAAAATGACTTTGACCGTGTTTCTTCTCAGGATAAACAATAATTGAATTTTGTAGATGTAAAATTGCTGTTTCTCCCATTATTGCACTTACAATTGGATACACTTTAGGATGAAGAATTAAAGTTGTAAAATATTCATCCTTTGCCATTAAAGCTCTAATTATACCAATTTCATTTAGCTGTGCTAATCTTTCTTTTCCAAAATATTTTAAATCTTCTTCAGTTAATTTATCTAACTTTTCTGAAATTAATTTACATTCATCTACTGATAGAACATTATTTACTATAGTATATCCAACTTTTTGAATATTGTTTATGTGTTCTCTGTTTAGAGATTCAAAAGATTCTTGTTTCATGGATTAGACAATTTTTATGCTAATAATAAGTTTGTAGGTTAATTTTCAAACACAAGTATACTTCAATTATAGTATATAGCATAACCAATTCCAGTTTTACCATAATTATTACCGTTATACAACATGAATTTTCTTCCACTAGATTCAAAGACATATGGATATTCAATTGATACTGAATCCCATCCTGAATTAGAATTAGAAATCCCTGAAACATTATCCATTCTTTTCCATTGTTTGCCATTTTTTGATTCTGCGTAACCTATCCGATAATTTTTTTTGGAGTAAGAATACCACATTTTGTATTTTCCTTTTTCTTTGATAACTGAAGCTCTCCCTAAACCAATTTCATTTGGTTTTAGAGCAACTGCAATTTCATCATTCAATTTCCAATTAATCCCATTTTTTGATTCTGCATATTTCAAAAAATAAGGCGCAATAATAGAACCTCGTAATTTTTTCCATCCTTTAGTAGAAATATACCACATTTTCCAAACATTTCCATCTAGAATGACCGTTGGGGAGCCTACAAAAATAGGATCATAGGGATTTCGTGAAATAATTGGAGCATAAGAAAATTTTTCGAATGTTTTACCATTATTTTCACTTATAGCTAAACCGATTGACCAATTAAAAGGAGTTAATTTTGAAGAAGACCAACCAGTATAGTATAGAAATTTTTTCTTCCTAAAATTTACTATGCATGAGCTCATGACTCCATTCTCATCAAATGTTCCAATTTTACCATGACGCAAAATAGGATTTTTCGAAATTTTCAAAATTTTTGAAGTATTATTCAAATCAAGTTCAATAAAACCTGTAGATGCACGATTTTTAGAATCTCTTGTGCTAAAATAAATTCTAAATAAACTATCCTGAATTCTATCAGCAAATGGTAATGCTGTGTGAGTTTTCATCCATTCTCTCTTCTTTGTAATTTTGAAAATTAATCCTTTTTTTATCCACATAGCTAAATAAAATCTTAAATCTTCTTAAGATCCCCACTTTTAATTTTTAAAAGTTTAGTCGAACTCGTAGTGTAAACTTCATTTTCTTTGGTATGTTTTAAAATTACAGCGCCTGCTCCAATTACATTTTTGCTTGCAATGTTAATGCCGTCTCTTATTGTTGAATTTACACCTAGGAAACAATAAGGTTCAATCGTTACTTTTCCAGAGATGACAACATGTGAAGCTATAAAACAATGATTTTTAATAATAGAATGATGACCAATATGATTTCCACTCCAAATTATTACATCATCTCCTATCTTTACATATGGTTGAATGACATTATTTTCAAGAATAAAACAATTTTCTCCTATCTCGACATCTTCCCAAACAACTGCTTTAGAATTAATGTAACTAATTAATTGATAGCCCTTTTGTTTTGCTTCTTCGAATACTTTAGCTCTAGTTTGATTCAGATTAGTATAAGGTATAGCAATAAACATTGAATATTCACTTGGTGGATACTGTTTTTCTAAATCCTCAAACGGAATTACAGGGAGGCCAAATAATTCTCTATTTTTTATTTTATCTTTATGAGCAGTAAAGGCGACAACTTTGTAAGGACTATCATGAGTTAAATAGAAATGAACGACTTGTCCAAAATCTCCAGGACCAAAAATCACAATTTTCTTATTACTTTTCATTTTGGATTCAATCCTTAATTTGATAATTTACCATAATTATAAACATAGAAATTTTTGAAGTTCTCCTTAAGTAGATTTTCACCCAATTCATTAATTTTTGAAAAATTGCCATAGACATAATAGTTATAATAAAAATCACCTGTACCCCATCCTTTTTTAAAATTATATAACGATTTTTGTTCCATATGTGTCCCTCCAAAATTATAATATTTCATATTATTGGCTAAGGATTTTTTCATGGATTCCCAAATTAGTAAACTTGTTCCTTGCAAATCACTTTTGTCAACACTATATGCTGGCATATAATATTCCGTGAACGACTTAAAATAAAAGACAAGAAGATAAGCTATAGGTTCAGAGTCATGAATGGCAGATAAAATATCATAATCCTTCCCAACTATGAAACTATCTTTCAATATTTTAAAAAACCCTTTCGGTTTTGTAGCCCCATTTTTTGATGAGATGTTTGCAACATGCGTCTTGTAAAAATCATCCAATAGTTTGTTATCTGGTACTGAATATTCAACCGAAACCAAATTCTTTTCTGCTTTTCTAATGGATCTTCTTACTCTTTGTTCAAAATTGTTCCAAAGTTCATCTTTTGAAATATTATTAAATTTCAGACATTGGATCATCCTTCTTTCTTTTTCATTGAATTCATAATATTTTTCGTAAATTTCTGAGGATTCAAAGGGATTTTCTATAATTACAGAAGAAAGCACATCATTTTCTTTGTTATATTCATTTAAGAAATCGATAATATTTTTTCTAGCCTCCTTTTGATCTGAAATAACCCCACCATAGCTACCAAAAAATGGTAATGAATTTACAACAGTACCTAAGTTTGTTTTTTTTCGAAAAAATGGCATGACGCCAATCATTTTCCTATTTTCGATTGCTGTGATGAACTCTGTTTTGATTTTTAGTATTTTCTCTAAAAAATTAAGATATTTTCTCGATTGATAAAATGTACAAATATTATTTTTTAAGAATTCATCATATTCATTTAGACAACTTTCAAGTTCTACTTTCATAATTCACATTAGTAATCAAATACTACCTTTTAATAGCATACGCTTAACTTTGAGTTTTTGAATTCATTTTTTCGTAAGACCTTTAATCATGACTATAAATATTAATTCTGAATGGAGAAAAAAATTTCAAAAAAAATTTACGACTATTATCAAAGCTTATTTGAACAGTATGGCTTTGATCCGAAATCTGTAGGATGGGGTTCTAAAAAAGGTAAACAATCACTTCGCTTTAAAATTCTTTGTCAAATAGGCCAATTATCAAATTCTTCAATTTTGGATGTTGGTTGTGGATTTGGTGATCTTTATGGATATTTACGGTATAGAAGAATCAAATTGAGATATCATGGTGTAGACATTAATCAAAATTTACTGAATATAGGTAAAAAATTCTACCCAGGAATCTCATTAGAACTTAGAGACATTGAGAAGAAAAAATTTCATAAAAAATTTGATTGGATATTAGCTTCAGGAATCACTTCTCATGGTAGTACTTATTTCCATCTTGCAGGAGTAATGAAAGAAATGTTTCGAATTTGTAAAAAAGGTTTTGCCATGAATTTTGTTAGTGATAAGGTAGACTATAAAACCAAGGGTCTTTTTTATAGTTCTCCAGAAAAAATTCTTTCAATAACAAAATCGATTACCAACAGATTTGTATTACGACATGATTACATGCCTTTTGAATTCACATTATATATTTACAAAGATTCTAGAAAAACTACCAATAACATTTTCAAGGATTATATTAAAAATTCTGGGGTATATCTAAATGATGAGAAATGGCATCCTAGTTATAAACAGAATTAACGTTTTCTAATAGTGGATTCATTCAAATTCCATTCAATAAACTTAGATAATCCATCTTCTATCGACACTTTCGGTGTATATCCAAGAATTTTTTTTGCATGACCAATATCAGCTAAATGCCTCATTACATCACCAGGTCTTTCTTTTTTATACACAAAGTTAGCACTAATTTTTTTTCCAGTAATATAATTATATTTTTTAGTCATTAATTTAGCAATTTTATTTATGGATGTTTCTTTACCCTGTGCAATATTGAACGTACCTCCAATAGCCTGATTCGTTTGATCAGCTAACATAATCCCTTCACACGTATCTCCAACATATGTGAAATCTCTTGTTTGTGTTCCAGTTCCATTAATTATGCATGCTTTTCCTTTCCTCAATCTTTCAAGGAATTTTGGAAATACAGCTCCATACATATCATCTCTCATGAATTCTCCATAGCTATTAAACGGCCTTATAATGACCATCTTAAGTCCATCTGTTTTTTCAAATCCTCTTACATAAAGCTCTGAAGCTGCTTTTGAAGATGCATAAATTGTAGATGGAAGAAGTGGATGTTCTTCTTTCATTGGTAAGGAAACAGCAGAACCATATGCTTCACTTGAGGACACATGTACAAGTTTTATCTTTTGTTCCATACAGGTTTTAGCAATTAAATATGTGCCAAAATCATTTACTCTTACCACTTCATCTGGTTTATTAAAAGACATTACAAGAGGTTTTACCGCGAGATGAAAAACTACATCAACTTTCTTACAAACATTTCTGAATTTCTTTATATCGAGTATATCCCCCTTAACTAATTTTACATTCTTTGGAATATTCTTAATTCCACTACCATTTGAAAGATCATCAATAGCAATTACATCATAATGATTTTTTGATAATTTCTTACACAGATGGGAACCTATAAAACCTGCACCACCAGTCACAAGAGCATTTCGTTTTGCCATTAAATCAGACCCCTTAAGTAATTATAATATATTTTATTTCTCAATTCAAAAACAACTCTCAATCAAGTATTTTTTTGATTATTTTGCAAATATATTCCTGATCATTAGGTGAGAGTTCTTCATGAAGAGGTAACGAAATCGAATTTTTGTATAAAAATTCTGAATTTTTCAATTTACCTCTTTTTGGAAGGTTTCTGAATACTGGAAGACAATGCAATGCATAAGTACCAATTTGAGTTTCAACATTTTTCTGCTTTAGTTCCTTCATTATTCTATTCCGTAAACCTTGTTTCGTAATAACACAAGTGTACGATTGGTAGGTATGATAAGATTTTGGTGTGGGTTCTTGATTTTCAATAAAATCTATCTTAGATAACATCTCGTTGTAAATCTTCGCTTTATGTTGTCGTTTCTTTATTATCTTTCCAATTTTTTTTAATTGAGCTAAACCAATTGCACTCTGTATATCTGAAAGTTTATAATTAGTTCCAATCTCATGAAATTCTAGCCCTTTTTTTCCAAAGGTTTTAAAAATTCTAAATTTCTCTGCTAATTTTTTGTCATTAGTAGTTATCATCCCTCCCTCTCCTGTTGTAATGATCTTTCGTGGATGAAAACTAAAACAAGTAACATCAGCCAATGAACCAACAAATTTATTTCCTATTTTTGTACCTAAGTTTGTGGCTGCATCTTCAATTATTTTCAGACTATTTTTTCTCAGTTTGTAAAAATGCTCTTCTAATGGATTTCCAAAAAGTGATACAGGAGCTAAAAATTTTGTATTTTTATCTAATGATTCCTCAATAATTGCTCGGCTTACATTCATAGTTTCTTTATCTACATCTACAAGGACTGGTTTTCCTCCAGCTTGAAGAACTGCAAGAGCAGTAGCGGGAAAAGTAAAGTCAGATACTAGAACATTTTTTCCTTTAACTCCAATACAATGAAATACTGTATGAAGAGCAGTAGTTGCAGAAGTAGTAGCTATTGCGAATTTTGAATGTACATAACCTGCTATAGAAGATTCAAATTTTTTAGTAATTTCTCCCTCAGTTAGAAATTTTGATTGAATCACTCCTTTTATTGCATTAATTTCTTCAAATCCTACATTTGGTCTCATTAGGTAAATCCGTTTACGCATGGCTAATACGAATTATCAATTATATGTATTAAAAAACTATTGTAAAAATGCAAAAATTAATTATCACTACTATTTGCATATTTCATAACCATGAAACAAAATAAGGATATTGTAGTAGGTCTTGGAGAAATTGGTACACCCATTCTTAAATTACTATCTAAATCTAAAATCGTCGTTGGATATGACGTGGACACAAAATTAATGGATATTAAAAAATTCAAAAAATATCAAGAATTAGAAACTTGTTTTGTACATATTTGCATTCCTTTTACAATCAAATTCATCTCTCAAGTTAAATCACTTTATAGGAAATTTTCTCCTAAATGTATAGTAATTCATAGTACGATTAGTCCCTATACTACTAAGAAATTACAATCTGATTTACTAATCCCAATTATCTACAGTCCAACACGAGGAGTTCATAATAGAATGATCTCTGATATAAAAAAATACACAAAATTCTATGCGCTTGAAAAAAATGCTCCAAATAATAAATGGGCATCAGAAAATTATTCCAGTCTTTTGAAAAAATGTGGAATAAAATCAAAAATAATGTCTAAGCCCATCACACTAGAATTAGCAAAGATTGTAGTTGACACTTCATACTATGGTTGGTTAATCAATTATGCCCAATTGAGTAACATGATTGCAAAAGAGCATAATGTAGATTACGATGAAATGTGGTCTTTTACAGATGAAATTCACAAATTCCTTGGAAATAGGCCAAAAATGTTCCCAGGATTTATTGGTGGTCATTGTGTAATACCTAACTTAGATTTAATACACAATCAAACTCTGGACTTGATTAAGAAAATTAATGATTCTTATCTCAAAAAAATCCCTAAAGCAAAATCAATTAATAAAAAATACGATAAATCTAAAAAACAATCTTACGATGTATAATTAACCCAGTCTATCCTTTACATAATCAATGGCTTTGACAGGTGTAGGATCTATTTGGGACATAACTGCACGATAAATGGTTGAATAGTCTAACAAATAGATTAGATGGATGAGTTTTGATAAAATATTTCCATTTACTGATTTAATTTCATAATATTCTATCTTGCTTTCTTTGAAGAATTGTTTTAAAATCATCCATCTTTCTCTAGTTTTGATATAATCTTCTTCTCCTTGGATTAAGATTGGCTTCACTGAAGATGGTTTAGCCCATGAAACTATTCCATTATGACACGCTTCAATCACATCTTCAGTGATTGCATGAATTTTTGCATTTTCTTGAAGAGAATTCTTAAATCTAATTGCTGCTGCTTGTAATCCCCAAGGATAGTAAATTAATGGAATACCTGAAATCCAATTTGCTAATAATAAAGAAGGATTTTCTTCACTTAAATTCGAAGATGAAATTTCATTTTTTAGTTTTTCTAGTTTTTCTATAGAATCTATAACATCTCCTTTTCTGATTGGTAAAACAGGTTCTAAGATCTTTAACATAGAAAATAAAAATGTCGTAAATGAAGCACGTGGAGAATGTCTCATTGGAATATTTCTATGGTTTATACTATTTTCTTGACAGAATTTCTGCATTTTACCTCCATTAGAAAATGCAATTATCCTACTTCCTAACTTTGTAGCAGAATTCAAAACACTGAG
>Ga0209640_10002787_pt1 | contig 15259 bp, 13 predicted proteins | sample RifCSP10_1_FD_184018 | JGI IMG/M metagenome (GOLD analysis project Ga0209640, IMG submission 184018) | Soil microbial communities from Rifle, Colorado - Rifle CSP2_sed 10_1 (SPAdes) (version 2) | ecosystem: Environmental > Terrestrial > Deep subsurface > Rock core/Sediment | place: Rifle...
CTGGGAGGGCGCAGGGGCACGTCCGGTGTCCTTGGGGGCAGGCGGCAAGCCGTCCACAGTTTCGCCGTGATCCTCCGGGCGGCTGCGGATCACCCGTGCGAGCGGCCAGCCGATCAGGATGGCGATGACGCCCGAACCGAAGGCCGTTGCCCGCCAGCCGTAGGTTTGAATCGACCAGGCAACCAGGAACACGAAAAGGCCGCCGATTGCACCGCCGAACTGGAGCGCGGAGAGCGCGCGCGCACGGCGCTTCTCGAACCACTGGATGATCGTCACACTCACGAGGAAGTTGCTAAACATGCTCGAGCCGAGTGCCACAATCACGAACGCCGCGTAAAAGCCGGCCAGGGAATCGATCTGGCTGAGGAGCATGAAACCGATGCCGAACGTAATGATGCCGGCGCGGATGATGCCCTGCGACCCGAAGCGGTCGACCATCCAGCCGAGCACCGGGCCGAGCAGCGCGACTTCCGTCGATTTCAGCGCGGCTGCGCCGGAAAGAGCGGTCTTGCTCCAGCCACGCTCCTCGACAAGGACTGCAAGGTAGACACCGAAAGCCTGGTTCAGCAGCAGGCTCTGCAGAAACTGCAAAGCGCCGCCCGCAACCACGATACGCCAGCCGTAGAAAGTCTTCATGGGATGCCCGGCAGGATAACGCAGATGCGACGACTCCGCATCGCCTATGGCGTATTCCACCGGTTGGTCTGCCGGGCCGCGATGCCCTGTGCTCAGGCGATGTCGGAAACCAGGTGACACGGCCGGGGATCGTGCATATAAACCTGCCGCTTGATTGTGCGTGTCGCACCGACTGGTTTGGGTCAGTATTGGATTTGCTGGTATATTAATCTCACCTTCTTCTCTGACCGCAATAACCGGGATTATGAACGGACGCCTTGTGACTTGCCCGCAATGCGGCAGAAACGTAGCATGGGATACTACCAACCGCTACCGTCCATTCTGCTCGGAGCGCTGCCGACTGATCGACCTTGGCGCGTGGGCGAGCGAAAACTACCGCATCCCGGTACAGGACAGCAAAGACGAAGTCGAATCCGCCCCGGAACCGAGCGAGCCGCCGACGGCTGGTTGAGGATCGGTCGTTACGCTGCGGGCCATGCGGCGCGCATCATGCTGATGCCGTGCGCACCGCGACTCCACGCGTGCGCAAGATCGCCAGGCTGCATCCCCGCGAGCGCGTACACCGGCAACGGATAATCGCGGATTAATTGCGCGAATTGCTGCCAGCCCAGAAGTTTCGCGCCCTGATGGCTGGGAGTTGCGTTGACGGGCCCCAGCACGACAAAATCGGCTCCGAGTTCGCGTGCGCGCGCGAGCTCGGCGGCGTCGTGGCAGGACGCGCCGCACCACTCGCAATCAGGGCGGCGCGCTGCCGCCATCAACTGTGCCGCCGTGAGATGTACGCCGTCGGCATGGGACTGAGCGGCGATCCCGGCGTTGCCGTTGACGAGCACGCGCGCGCCAAAGCGGTGGCCCAGCGCGACGACCTCCGACGCAAAGGCGCGCAGCGCGTCGTCAGCGAGCTGCTTTTCGCGCACCTGGACTAGCCGCAAGCCATTTTGCAGCGCCCGCTCGAGCCGCACCATGAATGCATCGCGGCCCAACTCGCCGGCGCAGGTAATGCCGTAGGCATGCGGCAGTTCGAGCGCACGCAGAATCGGCCCGTTGGCCGGCAGCAGCGGAGCCACTGTGATTGCGCGGACCGACTGCCAGACAAATCGCTGCTGCTCCCTGCCATGCAGCTTGCCCGCCCACTCGATGACGCGAAAGAAACGCAGCCGCACTGCGGCATGGTCATAGTCGAAATCGCGCGTGAGCCATGGGTAGGCGGTGATCGCATCGATGCCGAGTTCCTCGTGCAACTCGCGCCTGAGCGCGGCTGCCGCCGTTTCGCCGTCCTCGACCTTGCCGCCGGGGAATTCCCAGTAGCCGGCGTAGACCTTGCCGGCGGGCCGCTGCGCGAGCAGAAATTCATCGCGCTCGTTGAAAATCACCGCCGCGACGACTTCGATGCGGTCACCGCCTTCATCCTTCATCCGTACTTTGTTTTCCTTCCGCCTTCCACCTTGTGTTTCCCGGCCCAATCGCGCGCAAACTGCCACGCCACGCGGCCGCTGCGCGATCCACGCTGCAGCGCCCATTGCAGCGCCGCCTGCCGCACCGCATCGGCGCTGGCACCGGGGAACCTGAAGTGGGAAAGCCACTGCGCGACGATGTCCAGGTACTGATCCTGGTCAAACGGATAGAACGATACCCAGACGCCGAAACGTTCCGACAACGAGATTTTTTCCTCGACGGACTCGCCCGGATGGATTTCGTCGTCGACGCGCTTGGCTTCGAGGTTTTCCGACATGTATTCCGGCATCAGGTGGCGGCGGTTCGAGGTCGCGTAAATCAGGCAGTTTTCGGAGGCCGCTGCGACCGAGCCATCGAGCACGACCTTGAGCGCTTTGAAGCCCTGCTCATCGGCATCAAACGACAGGTCGTCGCAAAACAGGATGAAGCGCTCCGCCCGGATATCGATATGATCGACGATTTCGGGCAGGTCGATGAGGTCCTGTTTGTCGACCTCGATCACGCGCAGCCCTCGCGGCGCGTATTTGTTGAGCAGAGCTTTGATCAGCGACGACTTGCCGGTACCGCGCGCACCAGTCAGCAGCACGTTATTGGCGGGATAGCCCGCGACGAATTGCCGCGTGTTCTGCTCGACGATTTTCTTCTGGCCGTCGATCCCGTGCAGATCGCCAAGGCTTATCTGGTGGACGTGCCTGACCGCTTCGAGCACGCCGCGGCCGTCGCGCTTGCGCCAACGGAACGCAGTCGATGCCTTCCAGTCGGTCGGCACCGGGGCGCACGGCAGCAGCTTTTCGATGCGTCCGAGCAGCGCCTCCGCGCGTTGCACCAGCTTGTCAATATCGCTCATGACCGGATTCTAACTCCGATAGTCGGCGTTGATACTGACGTAATCGTGCGACAGATCGCAGGTCCAGAGCACTGCTGACGAGCTACCGCGGTTTAGAACGACGCGCACGGTGATTTCACTTTGCTTCATTACGCGCTGGCCGTCGGCCTCCTGGTAATCCGGGTTCCGCCCGCCGTGCCGCGCCACCAGCACATCGTCAAGGTAAAGCTCGAGCTTCTCGACGTCGAGATCGGCGATCCCCGCATAACCGATCGCCGCCAAAATACGCCCCAGGTTGGGGTCGGAAGCAAAAAACGCGGTCTTGACCAGCGGCGAATGCGCGATTGCAAACCCGATCTTGCGGCACTCATCCTCCGAGCGGCCGCCCTCGACGCGAACGGCGATGAATTTAGTCGCGCCCTCGCCGTCGCGCACGATCGCCTGTGCGAGCCGGGTCGCGACCTCGGTAATCGCGTCGCGCAACGCAACGAAGCCGGGACTGCGCGCGTCACCAAGTTCGTCCATGGCGGCCTTGCCGCTGGCGATCAGCATGCAAGAGTCGTTGGTCGAGGTGTCGCCATCGACCGTGATGCAGTTGAACGAATGCCTGGCCGCGTACGCGGCGGCGCTCTTCAGCAACGGCAGGCTCACGCGCGCATCGGTCGCAATAAAGCCGAGCAGCGTCGCCATGTTGGGATGGATCATGCCGGCGCCCTTGGCGATTCCGGTAATGGTTACGGTTGAAGTGCCGATACTGACCCGGCGTGATGCCGCTTTGGGCAGCGTGTCGGTGGTCATGATCGCCTGCGCGGCAGCGAACCAGTTGTCTTCCCGCAGGTCGGCGACGCACGCCGGCAGGCCGGCGGTAATGCGCTCGACCGGCAGCGGCTCCATGATCACGCCGGTCGAAAACGGCAGCACCTGGATCGAGGTGCAGCCGAGCAATTCCGCAAGCCCGGCACAGGTCTGGCGCGCATGCGCGAGACCGTCCTTGCCGGTACCGGCATTGGCGTTGCCGGTGTTTACCACCAGCGCGCGTATCGAGGCAGCAGGATCAAGCATCGACAGATGCTGGCGTGTGACCACTACCGGCGCTGCGCAGAAGCGGTTCTGCGTGAACACGCCGGCGACCTTCGCACCGTCATCGAGGCGAATCACCAGCAGATCCTTGCGGCCCGGCTTGCGGATATTCGCTTCCGCCACGCCCAGCGCAACGCCGGGAACCGGCAGCAAAGACCTGGGATCAGGAGTGGAAAGATTGACTGGCATGGTGAGGATTCTAGTGTCGTGAGTCATTAATTGGTTGCAAAATTCTGGGCGGCTTCTGAGCCGCCGAGTAACGCAGACGGGCCGGTGAGTCCGCCACCTGCTAAGTAAGTCTCCCGTGGCAGTGTTTGTACTTCTTGCCCGAGCCGCACGGACAGGGATCGTTGCGCCCGACCTTCTGCCCCTGCCGTACGAACGTCTGCGCCGCGGGCGGCGCCTCGGCGTCGGCGCCTGCCTGCTCCAGCGCCTGGTCGTAGTCGGCGTGGTGATACTGCACGTTCGTCGGCGCTTCCGGCTCCTCGACTTGCTGCAGCTCGGCCTCGCTCCGGATCTGCACCGTCATCAGGATCTTGGTGACTTCCGTGTTGATCAGGTCGAGCATCAGCGAGAACAGCTCGAACGCCTCTTTCTTGTATTCCTGGGTTGGTGTTTTCTGGGCGTAGCTTCTTAAGTGTATCCCCTGGCGCAGATGGTCGAGCGCCGCGAGGTGCTCGCGCCAATGGGAGTCCACGCTTTGCAGCATGATCGCGCGCTCGAACTGGCGCATTGCCTGCGGATCGACGCTGGCGGTCTTGTCCTGGTACTTGCGGCTGGCGTAATCGATGATGCGCGCGCGCAGCTGGTCCTCGTCGAGGTCGCCCTCGTCCGCGAGCCACTGCTTGATTGGCAATTCGAGCTGCAGCTCGGCCTCGAGCGTTTTCCCGAGTCCGTCGATGTCCCACTGCTCTTCCAGGCTCTCGGGCGGGATGTGCTGGGTGATGAAGCCGTTGATCACTTCGGCGCGGATGGCAGTAATGCGCTCGGAGATATCGGCGGCCTCGAGCAGCTGGTTGCGCGATTCATAGATTGCCTTGCGCTGATCGCTGGCTACGTCGTCGTACTCGAGCAGGTGCTTGCGCATATCGAAGTTGCGCGCTTCGACCTTGCGCTGCGCGTTTTCGATCGCGCGCGTAACCCACGGATGCTCGATCGCCTCGCCGTCCGGCATCTTGAGCCTCTGCATGATCGCGGCGACGCGGTCGGAGGCGAAAATCCGCAGCAGCGGGTCTTCGAGCGACAGGTAGAACCGGCTCGAGCCCGGGTCGCCCTGGCGTCCCGAGCGGCCGCGCAGCTGGTTGTCGACGCGTCGCGACTCATGGCGCTCGGTTGCAATAATGTGCAGCCCGCCGGCAGCGACCACCTGGTTGTGCAGCTTCTGCCAGTTGTGGCGGACCTCCTCGACGCGCCGCTGTTTGGTGGCCCCATCGAATGCTGCGTCGGCGCGGATCTGGTTGATTTCCGGCTCCGGATTGCCGCCGAGCACGATGTCAGTACCGCGGCCCGCCATGTTGGTGGCAATCGTGATCATCTTCGGCCGCCCTGCCTGCGCCACGATCTCGGCCTCGCGCGCATGCTGCTTGGCATTCAGCACGTTGTGCGGCAATTGTTCCTTTTCCAGCATCTTCGACAGCAGCTCGGAATTCTCGATCGAGGTGGTGCCGACCAGCACCGGCTGGCCGCGCTCGTAACAATCCTTGATGTCCTTGATCACCGCGTCGTACTTCTCGCGCATGGTCTGGTAGACCTGGTCCATGCGGTCTTCGCGGATCATCGGGTGGTGGGTCGGGATCACCACCGTTTCCAGGCGGTAGATATGCTGGAACTCGTAGGCCTCGGTGTCGGCGGTGCCGGTCATGCCCGCGAGCTTCGCGTACATGCGGAAATAATTCTGGAACGTGATCGAGGCCAGCGTTTGGTTCTCGCGCTGGATCGCCACGCCCTCCTTCGCCTCGACCGCCTGGTGCAGGCTGTCCGACCAGCGCCGCCCCGGCATCAAGCGTCCGGTGAATTCGTCGACAATGATGATTTCGCCGTCCTGCACCACGTACTGCTGGTCGCGGTGATACAGCGTGTGCGCGCGCAACGCTGCGTAGAGGTGGTGCACCAGATTGATGTTGGAAGGATCATAGAGGCTGCCCCCGAACGGCAGCAGCCCGCTCTCCGCGAGCAGCGCCTCGGCGCGCTCGTGGCCGGCCTCCGACAGCAGGACCTGGTGCGCTTTCTCGTCAACGCTGTAATCGCCGGGGCTGTTTTCGTCCTTCTGGCGCGCAAGCCGCGGCGCGATCTCGTTCATGCGGTAGTAAAGCTCGGTGGTGTCCTCCGCCTGGCCCGAGATAATCAAGGGCGTGCGCGCTTCGTCGATCAGGATCGAGTCGACCTCGTCGACGATCGCGTAGTTGAGCCCGCGCTGGTAGCGCTCGGACGGGCTCGCCGCCATGTTGTCGCGCAGGTAGTCGAAACCGAATTCATTGTTGGTGCCGTACGTGATGTCGGAGCCGTAGGCGCCATGCTTGTCGGCATGGTCCATCTGCGACAGGATCACGCCGACCGTCAGCCCCAGAAAACTGTGGATGCGCCCCATCCACTCCGCGTCGCGCGTGGCAAGGTAGTCGTTGACGGTCACGATGTGCACGCCCTTGCCAGAGAGCGCATTGAGGTAGGCGGGCAGCGTCGCCACCAGCGTCTTGCCTTCGCCGGTCCGCATCTCGGCGATCTTGCCCTGGTGCAGCGCGATGCCACCGACGAGCTGCACGTCGAAATGGCGCATGTTGAGCACGCGCTTGCCCGTTTCGCGCACCACCGCGAACGCCTCGGGCAGCAGCCGATCGAGCGCCTCGCCATTGGCATGGCGCTGCTTGAATTCGGCGGTCTTGGCCTTGAGCGCGTCGTCGGCGAGCTTCGCGATTGCCGGCTCGAGCGCATTGATCGCGCGCACCGAATGCATGTACTGCCGCAGCAGCCGTTCGTTGCGGCTGCCGAAGATTTTCTTGAGCAGACCCGTAATCATGGATCGTTAAGAGTGATTCACCTAAATAAAAGGGGGTGGGGAAACACCCCACCCCCTTCTGACGCCATTCCTAAACCCGCTAGCTAGGCAATCGAAGAAAGCGCGTCGGATTCAGCGGGGCTCCATTCTGGCGAACCTCGAAGTGGAGGTGCGGCCCGGTCGATTGTCCGGTATTGCCGACTGCGCCGATCGTTCCCCTGCTCAACACCACATCGCCGACTTTCACGTCGCGTTTCGACAGATGCGCGTAACGCGTGATCAGTCCGTTGCCGTGATCAATTTCGACCATATTACCATATTGAGGGTGGAATTCCGAGGAGATCACCACGCCACCGGCCGCCGCGTGTGCGGGCGTGCCCGACTTGGCCATAAAGTCCATCCCCTCGTGAAATGCGCGCGTGCCGCTGAACGGGTCGATACGCCAGCCGAAGTTCGATGAGAACAACCCGCCTTCGACCGGCAACGCCGACGGCAGCAGTTTCTTCTTCGCGCTGTCGACAATCATCAGCGCATCGAGGATGGCGAGCTTCTCGGTGCGGTCGTCCACCTGCTTGGTAAGCAGGTCGACCTGGCGGTTCAGGTCGCCGAGCGACAGATCGTAAGTCGGCAGCGTGGAGACCGCACCGCCGCGCCCGGGCGCCTGGTCGAACATGAATTCCTGGGGTTTGAAGCCGGCAGTCCTGGCAAGACGCTCGCCGAGGGTGTCGAGCCTCAGCATCTGCGCCTGCATCTCGCCGAGCTTGGATGCCATCGCGTTCAAGCTGTCGCGCAGGTAACTTTGCGTTTTCTCGTTCTGCTCCTGTTGCGCGTTAAGCACCAGGGCGGTCAATAGAGGACTGTCGATGCTGGATGCGTAGCGCAGCATGAAGTACTGCAGCCCGAACGCCAAAACCAGCACGCCGAGCAGCGTCGCAACGGCGCCCACCGCCAGATGCGGGGTGGTCAGCGTCAGCGTCAGCGCCCGCGCCTTGGCCAGTTTTCCGGAGACTATAATTATGTTCATCAATACCTCACAATCTCAGCCATGCCCGCGCATAAAATCGATTTTTATCTCAATTCGTCAAACAGCTTGCGTCAATTGGCCGACGAGGCCCGGCGCATCGCTGCGCTGCAGCAGGTATTCCTGAAAACCGCGCCACAAACGCTGACCCAAGCGTGCTGCGTCAAGCAATTACGCGCGGGAACTCTTTTCCTGTTGGCTGAAAACGCGGCGATCGCTGCGAAAGTTAAGCAGCTCTTCCCTAGGTTGTTAACTATTTTTCAGAAACTCGGGTGGCAGGTTACTTCAATTCGGGTCGAGGTGCAAGTCAAGGAGACCGCGCCACCACCCGTTGCCGGGCGCGCACGTAAGGGCTTAAGCATTGAAACAATTGATAATTTGGAACGCCTTGCGGCCGGCCTCGAGGACTCGCCGTTAAAGCAGGCGCTGACCGATATGGTGGCGCACCAGCGCGGCAAGAGTTAGCCGAATCAAGCTCCCGACGAACGCCGGTCAAATCACCAGCACCAGGCGTTCGAGCAGTATGAACGTCAGTACGACTATCGCCACCACCATGCCGTATTTGAGCACCTGCCAGGCGAACGTCAGGTAACGCCGGTTCCTGGTCAGCAGATAAGTCACCAGCGAGGCGCCGATGGTGATCAGGATCAGAAAGCCGACGACACGCAGGACAAACACATCAAGCGAGCGCAGGCTGGGTGGAGGCGACGCAGGCGGGCGCGTCTTCGGCGCGGTCAAAGCTCACGTACTCCCACGCCTCCGGCTGTTCCAGCAGGCGCTGCAGCAGCGCGTTGTTGAGCGCATGCCCGGACTTGTGCGCGGCGAACATGCCGATCACCGGATGGCCGAGCAGATAAAGGTCGCCGATCGCATCCAGCACTTTATGCTTGACGAATTCGTCGTCGTATCGCAACCCGTCGTTGTTGAGCACGCGGTATTCGTCGAGCACGATCGCATTGTCGAGCGACCCGCCGAGCGCCAGACCCTGCTCGCGCATCCACTCGACTTCGTGCATGAAGCCGAAAGTGCGGGCGCGGCTGACTTCTCTTACGTACGAGGTCGTCGCGAAATCAACGCACACCGACTTGGCCGAGTTTTCGAACACCGGATGGTCGAAATCGATGCTGAACTCGATCTTGAATCCATGGTGCGGCGCGAAACGCGCCGACTTGTCACGAGCGCTGACTTCGACCGGCTGGAGGATGCGGATGAATTTTTTCGCGGCCGGCTGCTCCTCGATGCCCGCCGATTGCAGCAGAAACACGAACGGTCCCGCACTGCCGTCCATGATCGGCACTTCGCCTGACGACAGGTCGACGTACAAATTGTCGATTCCCAGACCGGCAAGCGCCGACATCAGGTGCTCGACCGTTGAAACGCGCACGCCGTCTTGTTCGAGGCACGACGCAAGCCGGGTGTCGCCGACATGATACGGATCGGCTTTGATCTCGACCGGCTGCGCGAGATCGATGCGGCGGAACACAATGCCGGTATTCGGCGCAGCCGGACGCAGGCTCATATAGACCTTCTCGCCGGTGTGCAGGCCGACACCCGTGGCACGAATGATATGCTTCAGCGTGCGCTGCTTGATCACGGATTAACTCTTTGATTTTCCACATTGCCAGTGCTTATTTTATCACGGCCGACACGCGGCCGGCAAAACCGGCGGGTCATGCCGCGACCTGCGTGCAACATCCTCATCAGCCGCGGTCAGGCGGCGGCCCGATAGCCGCCGCTTAATCGGCCTGTTTGCGCAGAAATGCCGGGATATCCAGCATCTCGACTCCCGATTTTTGCATCGCCTCAATGGTCTGACTGCGGTTGCGCCGCATCACCGCCGGTTGATCGAGCTCCTCGTAATTGACCGCCCCGGAGGCGGATGCGCCGTCGGTGCCGGTCGACTGCATTACTACGGTCAGCGGTTTCGGCTGTGCGCGCATCGTTGACTTGCCCAGTCCGGTGGCGACGATCGTGACGCGCAGGTTGTCTTCGAGGTCGTCCTCATAGACAGTGCCGGCAATCACCGTTGCCGATTCGGCGGCAAACGCCTTGATCACCTCCATTACGTCATACATCTCCTGCAACTGGAACAACGACTTGCTCGCCGAAATGTTGACCAGCACGCCGCGCGCGTTGGCGATGTCGATGTCCTCGAGCAGCGGGCAACTGACCGCCTGTTCCGCCGCCATGCGCGCACGGTCGGTTCCTGCCGCCATGGCCGAGCCCATCATCGCCATGCCGGTTTCCGACATCACCGTCTTCACATCGGCGAAGTCGACGTTGATCATTCCCGGGCAGCTGATGATTTCAGCGATGCCCGCGACCGCACCGTGCAACACTTCGTTGGCGGCGCGGAATGCCTCATCCAGAGTGACCTGATTGCCGAGCACCTGCATCAACTTGTCGTTCGGGATCACGATCAGCGAATTGACCTGCTGCGCCAGCGCCTCGAGCCCTTCCTGGGCGATCCTCTGGCGCTTGCCCTCGAACGCGAACGGCTTGGTCACCACCGCCACGGTGAGAATGCCCAGCTCGCGCGCAATTTCAGCCACCACCGGGGCCGCTCCGGTTCCGGTACCGCCACCCATGCCTGCGGTCAGGAACAGCATGTCGGTGCCCGCAAGGAGCTCGATGATGCGCTCGCGGTCTTCCATTGCCGCCTGGCGGCCGACCTCGGGATTGGCGCCGGCGCCGAGTCCCTTGGTAACGTTGGCGCCGAGCTGCAGCTGGGTGCGCGCCTGACAGCGCTTCAGCGCCTGCATGTCGGTGTTGGCGCAGATGAACTCGACGCCGTTCACCCCGTTGGCGATCATGTGATCGACCGCATTGCCGCCGCAACCGCCAACCCCGATTACCCTGATTACCGCTTCCTGTGATGGTACTTCCATGATTTCAAACATAGTTATCTCCTGTGGCTGAAGTAGAAATAAAACTCGCGAGATTTGCCGTCCCCGTTGCTGCCGGGTGTGTAATCCGATGCTCACCCATTCTTGTATCCCTCAAAAATTTCCCTTGAACCAGCTCTTCATGCGTTCGATCAGGCCCTGCAGCGACCCGATCTGCGCCTGTGTTAATTCATACTGACGCTGCTGCTGCAACCCGAGCAGCAGCAGGCCGACCGCAGTCGCGTAGCGCGGATTGCGCACGACTTCGGACAACCCGCCGTGGTATTGCGGCTGGCCGATGCGCACCGGCATGTGAAAAATTTCTTCGCCAAGTTCGACCATGCCCTGCATCGAGCTCGAGCCGCCGGTGATGACGATGCCTGACGACAGCAGATCCTCGTAGCCGGAGCGGCGCAGCTCCGACTGCACCAACGAATACAGCTCTTCGGTGCGCGGTTCGATTACTTCCGCCAGCGTCTGGCGCGACAGCTGGCGCGGTCCGCGCTCGCCGACGCCCGGCACCTCGACCATGTGCTGCGGATCAGCGAGCTGCCTCAACGCGCAGCCGTAGCGCTGCTTGATGTCTTCGGCGTCCTTGGTCGGCGTTCTCAGCGCCATCGCGATGTCGTTGGTGATCTGGTCGCCCGCGATCGGGATCACGCCGGTGTGGCGGATCGCGCCCTGGGTGAACACGGCGATATCGGTGGTGCCGCCACCGATATCGACCAGACACACGCCAAGGTCCTTTTCGTCTTCCGACACCACCGCGGTCGCGGAGGCCAGCGGCTGCAGGATCAAATCGCGCACCTCGAGTCCGCAACGCCGCACGCACTTGATGATGTTCTGCGCTGCCGACACCGCGCCGGTTACGATGTGCACGTTGACTTCGAGCCGCACGCCGCTCATGCCGAGGGGCTCGCGCACGTCGCCCTGGCCGTCGACGATGAATTCCTGATTGAGGATATGCAGCACCTGCTGGTCCGTCGGGATCGGAATCGCCTTCGCGGTCTCGATCACGCGCTCCACATCCTGCTGGGTCACCTCGCGGTCCTTGATTGCGACCATGCCGCGCGAATTGATGCTCTTGATGTGGCTGCCGGCAATCCCGGTATAGACCTCGTGGATCTTGCAGTCCGCCATCAACTCGGCCTCTTCGAGCGCGCGCTGGATCGCATTGACCGTTGCTTCGATATTGACGACCACACCCTTCTTGAGGCCTTTCGACGGATGGCTGCCCATGCCGATGATCTCGAAGCCGCCGCCCGGTTTGACTTCGGCGACGATCGCCGCGATCTTCGAGGTGCCGATATCGAGACCGACGATCCGGTTCTTGTTCTCATTGGCCTTGCTCATCGGTTCCCCTGGGCCTGCGTCAGGCCGCGCGCGGCTTTGCCGCTGCGGCGTTGGTGCTGCGGTTCGGGTCTCAATTCGGGTATGCGCACCGCAAAACCGTTCGGATAGCGCAGATCGACGTAATCGAGCTTGCGCTGCAGCCGGCCGAGGGTGCGGCCATAGACCGCGATGTAACGGTCGAGCCGGGCTTCGATACGCTCGCGTCCCAGCTTGAGCGTAAGCCCGCTCGCGAGCCGGACCTGCCACGCGCGGCGCGGCGATACCCGGACTTCCACCGGCACTTGTCCGATGGTGGCCAGCCGGCGCAGGAAATAGCCGTACTGAATCGCAACCTCCTTGGCGCTCGCCTCGGGACCTTCAAGCAATGGCAATTTGCCCTCGAACGAGGCGGCGAACACTTCGCCGCGCGTGTTGACCAACGCCGCGTTGCCCCAGCGGGCAAGCGGCACGTGCTCTTCAAGCGCGACTTCCAGCCGGTCCGGCCACTGCCGGCGCACATCGACCTTGCTCACCCACGGCAGCGTTGCGAATGCGGCACGCGCCTCTGCCAGATCGAGCGTGAAGAAATTGCCCTTTACTTCGCGCCGGGTGAGGATCTCGAGCTGCTCGCGCGTGACTTGCACGAGTTCCCCTTCGATGCGTACCTCGCGCAGCGGAAATACCGGCAGCCGCATGACGTAGTGCACGCTGCCGTACGCCGCAAGCAGCAACGCGGCGGCGAACAGCAGGCCCGCAATTGCGTTCAGGGTGTCCGGCTTATCCCACATGGCTTTCACAGACGCGAGTCAAGAGTTCAGAGTCAGGAGTTACACTGCGCTTAGCCGACATGGGCCAACTCCAGTATTCGGACCACGAGGTCATCGAATTCGATGCCGGCGGCACGTGCCGCCATCGGTACCAGTGAGTGCGCGGTCATGCCGGGCGAGGTATTCATTTCGAGCAGAAAAGGCTTGCCGTCGTCGCGCAGCATCAGGTCGGCGCGCCCCCAACCGCTGCAGCCGAGCACCTCGATTGCGCGCATCACCAGCGCCTGCAACTGCTCCTCCTGCGCGCCGGGCAGGCCGCACGGGCAGTGGTAGCGGGTTGCGTCGCTGAAGTATTTGTGCTGGTAGTCGTAATTGCCCTGCGGCGCTTCGATCCGGACGAGCGGCAACGCCCGCTCGCCGATAAATCCGGCGGTGAGTTCGCGTCCGGCAACGAATTCCTCGGCGATTACCGAGGTGTCGTACTGCGCCGCGAGTTCGTAAGCAGGCGCTAGTTTTTCGACGCTGGCCACCTTGGTGAGCCCGAGACTCGACCCTTCGTGCACCGGCTTTACAATCAACGGCAGCCCCAGCCTGCTCGCCACCGCAGCCCAGTCGCTGCGCGCGTTCAGCACCTCATGCCGCGGCGTCGGGACACCGCAGGCGAGCCACACCAGCTTGGCGCGCAGCTTGTCGAGGCACAACGCGGAAGCCATCACGCCGCTGCCGGTATACGGGATTGCCATCAGCTCGAGCGCGCCCTGCACCGTGCCGTCCTCACCATAGCGGCCGTGCAGCGCAATGAACGCGCGTTGGTAGCCGTCGCTCTTGAGTTCGAACACCGGACGCTCGGCCGGATCGAAAGCGTGCGCGTCGACGCCCTGGCGACGCAGCCCCGCGAGTACGTTTCCGCCCGACAGCAGCGAGATTTCCCTTTCGGCAGAGCGGCCGCCCATCAAGACTGCGACTTTTCCAAAATCGCCGGCCATTAGCGCGCGCCCCGCAAAAAATCTGCCGCAAAGGCGCAAAGGTTTCTGCCCGAAGAAAGTGCTCTTCCTTGCGCCATCTTGGCGTCTTGGCGTCTTGGCGTCTTGGCGGTTAAGTCTTTTCGAATCATTCCGGTTCACCGATGATGCGAACCTCGCGCTCGAGGTCGACGCCGAATTTCTGCTTGACCGCACCGCGCGCAGTCTCGATCAATGCTTCGATATCGGCGGCGCGCGCGTTGCCGGTGTTGACGATGAAATTCGCGTGCTGCCCGGAAATCATCGCTCCGCCGAACGCGTAACCCTTGAGCCCGCACGCTTCAATCAGGCGCGCGGCGTAATCGCGCGGCGGGTTGCGGAACACGGATCCGGCGTTGGGCTGATTGAGCGGCTGTGTCGCGATGCGCCGCTCGAGCAGCAGCTTGATCGTCGCACGCGCCTTCGCGCTGTCGCCGCGTGGCAGCATGAAGCGCGCGGCGACAAACCATTCCTCGTGAGGCGCGGGAGATGCGGTAGCCAGGCGTTCATCCCGGCTGACTTTGAGGCTGACGTGCCGGTAGCCGATGTCGTAATCGGCACGCGTGCGCTGGCGCAGTTCGCCTGTGCGGTCGACGGTGGTAACGCTCGCGACGATACGCCAGGTCTCGCCGCCGTAGCAGCCGGCGTTCATCGCCAGCGCGCCGCCGACGGTGCCGGGAATGCCGGCCATGAACTCGGCGCCACCGAGTTCATGCATGGCGGCAAAGCGCGCCAGCTTGGGGCTTGGCACGCCGGCCTCGGCGAAAATTGTGAGGCGTGAGTCGTGAGGCGCGCGGTGGTCTTCCACGCGTATCTGGTTCAGCACATGATGCGTGAAGATCACCGTGCCGCGCACGCCACCGTCGCGTACCAGCAGGTTGCTGCCGAGCCCGACCAGATACACCGGCTCGCGCTGCGGCAACGCCGCGAGGAACGCGCGCAGGTCGTCGAGATCGGCCGGAATATAAGCGTGGTCGGCACAGCCGCCGGCGCGCCAGCTGGTATGGCTCGCCATGGGCTCGTTGTGCCGCAGCTCGCCGCGTAATCCGCGCATCCCGGCTTTTATCTGCTCGCTCATATCCATAATTGCGCGAGGCGCGAGGCGCAAGGGGTGAGGCGCAAGTTCAGCGAACTCACCCTTTTCACATTGCGTCTTTCACTCATCACTCATCATTCACCAATTGCCCAGCAACGCTACCGATCGAGCCGGCGCCCATGATCACCACCACGTCGCCGTCCCTGACCGCGTGGCGGATCACCGCGG
>Ga0209640_10002789_pt1 | contig 15254 bp, 8 predicted proteins | sample RifCSP10_1_FD_184018 | JGI IMG/M metagenome (GOLD analysis project Ga0209640, IMG submission 184018) | Soil microbial communities from Rifle, Colorado - Rifle CSP2_sed 10_1 (SPAdes) (version 2) | ecosystem: Environmental > Terrestrial > Deep subsurface > Rock core/Sediment | place: Rifle...
CCTCCTGTTCCTCTACTGTGTGAAGGACGCGGCCCTCGAGGCGAAGCTGGCGCGGGCCGGCGGTCCGGCCGAGTTGCGCGTCGAGATATCGGCCGAGGGCCGGTCGTTCAGGGAAGTGGCGCGGCGCGCGTTCGATTTCCGCGCCCCGAACTGGTATCTCCCCAACACCGCCGTCGACTGCCTGCTCCGTGTCCGGCTCGGGATCCGGGAGCGGACGGGGTTCCGGGAGATCCTGGCCAGCAACGTGGTACGCGTCCCGCGTGAGGGAGCGGGCGCCGGGCCCGAGACCTGGATGAAGTTCGAAGAGGGGCGCCCGCAGGCGACGCCGCGGGAGGCTCCGCGGCCGCCCCGGGCGATCCCCGCAGGGCCCCGGATCGGGGCCGCCCCGCGCGCCTCCTCCCCGGGCGCCGGCCCCGGCTGGCGGGCCGGCACCCGGCCGCGCGCGGCGGGAACGGAGCAGCCCGTCGCGGCCGGTGTCGTGGGCGACCTGTGCGTCGTCCTGCATTCCCACCTGCCCTTCGTGCGCCACCCGGAACGGGACTATTTCCTCGAGGAGAACTGGCTGTTCGAGGCGATCACCGAGACCTATCTCCCCCTGCTCGACATGTTCGATCACCTGGCGGAGGATGCCGTTCCGGCGCGGGTGACGCTGTCACTCAGCCCCACGCTGATGTCGATGCTCCGCGATCCCCTGCTGGTGGCGAAGTACGAGCGCCACCTGGACAAGACGTGCGTGCTGGCCGGGCGGGAGGTGCAGCGGACCCGCCGTGACGCCGATTGCGGGCCCGTCGCGGGGTTCTACCTGGATCGGCTCGAGCGGCTGAAATTCCTGTTCTCCACGAAGTACGGGCGCGACCTGGTCGGCCGGTTCGCGGGGCTTGAATCCGAAGGGCGGATCGAGATCGTCGCGTGCGCCGCGACGCACGGCCTGCTGCCGCTCCTGGCGGCGACGCCCGAAAGCGTGCGGGCGCAGATCGCCGTCGGCGTGCGCGAGCACCGCCGGCAGATCGGCCGCGCGCCGCACGGCATGTGGATCCCCGAGTGCGCCCATTTCGAGGGGCTCGACGGGATCCTGGCGGAGCAGGGGATCGAGTACTTCTTCGTGGACGCCCACGCGATCCGGAACGCCTCGAGCCCCCCGCGGCTGGACCTGCACGCGCCGCTCGTCTGCCCGTCCGGGGTCGCGGCGTTCGGGCGCGACGAAGAGTGCTCGACCCAGGTGTGGAGCGCCGAGCAGGGGTACCCCGGCGATCCCTCGTACCGCGACTTCTACCGCGACATCGGGTTCGACCTCGACCAGGAGTACGTGGGACCCTTTCTCGACCCGGCGGGCATGCGCGGCATGACCGGGCTGAAGTACTACCGCATCACCGGCCGGCACGATCACAAGGAGCCGTACCGGCGCGACTGGGCGCTGCGCACGCTCGAAAGACACGCGGCGGACTTCGCGCACAGCCGCCGCGCGCAGTGCCTGCGCCTGGCCGGGACGACGGGGCAGAGGCCCCTCCTGATGGCGATGTACGACGCCGAGCTGTTCGGTCACTGGTGGTTCGAGGGGCCGGAGTGGCTGGAGGCCGTGCTGCGCAAGCTCCCGGCGCAGGGACTGCGGGCCGTGAGCCCCCGGCAGTACCTCGCGGACCAGCCGCGGCAGCAGGTGGCCGAGCCGTCGGCCTCGAGCTGGGGCGACGGCGGGTACTACGAGGTCTGGCTCGGCGGGCCCAACGACTGGATCTACCCGCCGCTGCACGACGCGGCGCGCCGGATGATCGATCTGGCCTCGCGCGACGGCGCCCCGGACGAGGTCGAGCGGCGCATTCTCGCCCAGGCCGGGCGCGAGCTCCTGCTGGCGCAGGCGTCCGACTGGCCCTTCATCCTCAGGAACCGCACGTCGGAGGAGTACGCCCTCCGGCGCATCCACGATCACCTCGGGCGCTTCGACCGGCTCGCTCGGCAGCTGGAGGAGGGACGTCCGGAGCCGGCGTACCTGGCCGCCGTGGAGGCGCGGGACAACCTGTTCCCGGATCTCGACTACCGCCTGTGGAGGAGGGCGTGACTCCCGGCGCGCACGGCGCCGTGGCGTTCGTGCTGGCGGGAGGCGAGGGCAAACGCCTGTTCCCGCTGACCCGCCGCCGGGCGAAGCCCGCCATGCCCTTCGCCGGCCAGTACCGCCTGATCGACTTCGTCCTGACCAACCTGGTGCACTCGAACATCTTCCGGATCCACGTCCTGACCCAGTACGAGTCGTACTCGCTCATCCGCCACCTGTCGCGCGGCTGGACCTTCTCCGCCCACCTGGGCCAGTACTGCGAGGTGATCCCGGCCACTCCCGGCGAGGGGCATGGCTGGTACCAGGGGTCGGCCGACGCCCTGTACCAGAACCTCGAGCGCCTGGGACGCGACAGCACGCGCCTCGTCGCCGTTTTCGGCGCCGATCACATCTACCGCATGGACATCCAGCAGATGATCGCGGAGCACGTCGAGGCGCGGGCCGACGTCAGCATCAGCGTGGTGCCGCAGCCGATCGAGGAGGCGCACCAGTTCGGCTGCCTGGAAGTCGACGAGAAGATGCGCGTGCGCCGCTTCCTGGAGAAGCCGGTCTCGCCGCCGCCCTTCGCCGGCGCCCCGGGGAAATCGCTGGTCTCCATGGGCAACTACCTGTTCAACTACGAGGTCCTGCGCGGCGTGCTGGAAGCCGATCACGCCGACCCGGAGAGCCGGCACGACCTCGGGGGGGACGTGTTCCCGTGCTGGTTCGACCGGCTGCACATCCACGCCTACAATTTCCTGAACAACCGGGTCCCCGGCACGCGGGACTCGGAGAGGGGGTACTGGCGCGACGTGGGGACGATCGGATCGTACTGGCGCGCCTCCATGGACCTGGTGAGCGTGACGCCGGCCTTCAACATGTACAACGATGCCTGGCCGATCCTGACGGCCCGCACCGACAACCCGCCCGCCAAGTTCGTCTTCGCCGACCGGGAATCGAACCGCATGGGGATCGCCACCGACTCCCTGGTCAGCAGCGGCTGCATCATCTCCGGCGGGCACATCGACCGGTGCGTCCTGGGCCCCCGGGTGAGGATCAACTCCTACAGCACGGTGAGCGAGAGCATGCTCTTCGAGGACGTCGAGGTGGGCCGCCACTGCCGCGTCCGCCGCGCCATCGTCGACCGGGGCGTGCGCATCCCGCCGAACACGTCCATCGGCTACGAGCCCGAGAAGGACCGGGCCCGGGGCATCACCCTCTGCCCCGAAGGCATCTCCGTCGTCTGCGCGGACGCCCGTCTCGAATCTTTGTGAAGCCGGTCGCGCTGGCTTTCCTCTGGCACCTGCACCAGCCCCTCTATCGCCTGAGAGGGGAGCGGGTCTGCTTCCTCCCGTGGGTGCGGCTGCATGCCATCCGTTCCTACTACGACATGGTGCGCGTCCTGGAAGAGTTCCCGGAGGTGCGGGTGACGTTCAACCTCACCGCGACCCTGATCGAGCAGATCCGCGCCTACGAGGGCGGCGCCAGCGACCTGTTCTGGGAGACCTCCGCCGTCCCCGCCGGGGACCTGGACGAGGCTCGGCGCAGCTTCATTTTCGATCATTTCTTCGCGGCCCAGGAGCGGCACATGATCGCCGATCTTCCGCGCTACGCCGACCTGCTCGAGCGCCGCAACCGCGCCCGCCGCCTGCGCGGCCCGGCGGAGGCATGGAAAGAGTTCACCACGGCCGACTACACCGACCTGCTGGCGCTTCTCGATCTGTCCTGGTTCGGCTTCAAGGCGCGCGAGGACTTTCCGGAGCTGCGGGCCCTGCGCGAGCGCGGCCTGTCCTACACCCGCCGGAACATCGCCGACATCCATGCCATCGAGAGGGAAATCCTGCGCCGCATCCTGCCTCTCTACAGCGGGGCCGCCGCCCGCGGCCAGGCCGAGATCTCGACCTCGCCCTACGCCCACCCCATCCTGCCCCTGCTCATCGATTCCGACTCGGCCCGCGAGGCGACCCCCCGGGCGGCCCTGCCGCCCCGGCTGCGCCACCCGGCGGACGCGCGCGCCCAGATCGAGGAGGCCCTGGCGCTGGTGCGCAGCGAGCTGGGCGTCCAGGCGCGCGGCATGTGGCCCTCGGAAGGGGCGGTGAGCCAGGAGGCGGCGGAGCTGATGGCGGAGAGCGGTGTCGAGTGGGCGGCCAGCGACGAGCAGGTCCTGGCTTCTTCCGACCTGGAGGACCCCCCCGACCCGGGACGGCCCTGGGCCCTGAATCCCGCCGGGCGCGGCCTGTCGCTGGTCTTCCGCGACCACGATCTCTCGGACCGGATCGGCTTCACGTACGCCCGGTCGGACCCGGCGCAGGCCGCGCAGGACTTCCTGGCGTCGGCCCTCAAGCGCGCGCGATCGGCAGGGACCGGCGATCGCCTGGCCCTGGTCGCTCTCGACGGGGAGAACCCGTGGGAGCACTATCCCCGGGCCGGGGCGCGCTTTCTCCGGGCCCTCTACGGGGCCCTGGCCCGTCACCCCTCGCTTGCGGGCGAGACGGTCGGCGGGGCGGTCGCCGGCATTCCGCAGCGCGGCAGGATCCGCCGGCTGCGCGCCGGGAGCTGGATCCGGGCCGACTTCTCCGCCTGGATCGGCGGGCCCGAGAAGAACCGGGCCTGGGGCGTCCTGGGACAGATCCGCTCCGGTCTGTCGAGCGCGCTCTCCGATCCGGCCGGCCCCGCGGACGGCCGGGCGGCGGCGTGGGCCTCGATGCGGGCGGCGGAGGGGAGCGACTGGTTCTGGTGGCTGGACGGCCAGTTCGACAGCGCCTACCGCGGCCAGTTCGATCGGTCCTTCCGCGGACACCTGCGGCAGGCGTGCGAAGCGCTCGGCCGTCCGGTGCCGGATTTCCTGAACTGGCCGATCCCCTCGCCCGAGCACCGCACGGAGGCGGGGGATCTGGCGGAGCCCACCGCCTGGATGTCGCCGCGCATCGACGGGTTCGAAGGCGACTTCTTCGAGTGGCGCGGGGCGGTCCTTCTCGCCTGGGCGAGCCTGAGCGCGAGCGCCAGCATGCAGCGGGCGGAGCGCGGCATCGATTCGCTGCGCTACGGGTTCTCACGCGACGGGGAGTTCTGCCTGCGCCTCGATCCGGATCCCGGCGCCCCGGCCTTCAGGGGCCTGGGAGCGGACCTGTCGTTCCGGCTGGGCGAGGGCGCCGTCCACCTGTGCGTCGCGCTGGACGAGCGCGGCGACCTCAAGGAGGCGCACGTGTGCGCGGGCACCGTCCGGGACGAGGGCCCCTGCGCCGATGCCCGCCCCACCTCGGCGCGCGCGGCGGCGCGGAAGATCTTCGAGATGGCCGTTCCCTGCCGGGAGGTCGGCCTCGAGGCCGGATCCGGGGCCGGCCTGCAGGTGCGGCTGCGGACCGTCACGGGGGAGACACGGCTGCGGGAGTTCGGCCTGCGCGTGCCGGCCTTCCCCGCCGGCCGCGGGACCCGTGTCGCATGAGATCGCGCCTCCTCCTGGCCCTCCATTTCCACCAGCCGGTCGGCAACTTCGACCACGTGTTCCGGGACGCGGTCCGGCTGTGCTACGCGCCGCTCCTCGAGCGCTTCGAACGCCATCCCGGCGTGCGCGCCGCCTTCCATCTCTCGGGTTGCCTGCTCGAGTGGCTGGAGGGCCACGATCGCCCCTTCCTGGACCGCGTCTTCGCCCTCGTAGCCGGCGGGCGGGTCGAGCCGCTGGGCGGCGGGTTCTACGAGCCGATCCTGCCGGTCATCCCGCGCGCCGACGCGCTCGACCAGATCGAGCGCCTGGCCGCGTACTGGCAGAGGCGCTGCGGCATACGGCCCCGCGGGGCCTGGATCGCCGAGCGCGTCTGGGAGCAGGGGCTTGCCGATCTCCTGGCCGAGGCGGGCGTGCGGTACACCATCCTCGACGATCAGCACCTGCGCTTCGCGGGCCTGCTCGACGAGCGCTTCAGCGGGGTCTTCGTGACCGAGCGCGCCGGGCGGCCGCTGGCCCTCTTCCCGTCGGATTTTCAGCTGCGCTACCTGATCCCCTTCCGGCCGATCGACACGCTGCGCCGGCACTTTCTCGAACTTGCGGAGCAGGACGGACCCCGCGCCCTGACCTACGGCGACGACGCCGAGAAATTCGGCCTCTGGCCGGGCACGCACCGCTGGGTGCACGAGGAGGGCTGGCTCGAGAGCTTCTTCTCGATGCTGGAAGAGGAAGGCGGGCCGGTGCGGGCCGAGGCGCCGGGGGCCTATCTCTCGGAGAACCCGCCCGCCCGCCGGGTCTACATCCCGAACGCCTCGTACACCGAGATGCTCGAGTGGGCGCTCCCCGCAGCGGCCGTCCCCGCCTACCGGAGGACGCGGGCCGCCGCCCTGGAGGGCGCGCCGGCGGAGGACGTGCGGGCCTTCGTGCGCGGCAGCCTGTGGGACATGTTCCTGGCCCGCTACCCGGAGGCGGACCAGATGCACAAGCACGCCCTGTGGACCTCGCGCCGGGCGCGCGCTCTGCCCGAAAACTCCGCGGGGCGCGCGGAGGCGATCACGGCGGCCCTGCGCGCCCAGTGCAACTGCGCGTACTGGCACGGCCTGTTCGGCGGCCTCTATTTTCCCCACCTGCGCCAGGGCGTCTTCGAGAGCCTGCTCGCCGCCGACGCCCTGCTGGCGCGGGGCGATGCGGGGCAGGTGCGGGTCGAGGCCGCGGACCTGGACGGCGACCTGGAGAGGGAGGTGGTGATCCGATCGGAGGAGACGCAGGCGTTTTTCCGCCCGGCCGACGCCGGCACGCTCGTGGAGCTCGACTTCCTGCCGGCGCGCTTCAACGTCGCCAACGTCGTGTCGCGCTGGAGGGAGAGGTACCACGATGCGGCCGACCTGACGCACTCGCCGGCGGCCTCCGGGGCCCTCGCCTCGCCGCACGAGCAGGCCGTCGGGATGCGCGCCGGCGCGCTGGAAGGACGGCACTTCGATCGGCTGCCTCTGCGCTCCCTGCGCGACTTCTGGAGCGCGGCGGCCCCGGAGTCCGGCGGCCTCGCGGGTTTCCGGGAGATGGATCTCCTGAGCGGCCGGCTCGAGGAGTGGGAGACGACCCGGAGAGGCTTCCGGTCGCGGGCGGCCCTGGGCCCGCTGCGCTACGGCCGGAGCGTTGCGATGGAGCCGTCCGGAGATCTGACGATCTCCTGGGACCTGCCGCCGGAGGCGGCGAAGCGGGGAGGATGGTTCGGGACCCTCCTGTGCTTTTCGCTCCTGACCCGGGAAGCGCCCGACCGTTCGCTCATCCTCCGCGAAGGGAGCGGGCGGGAGGTCCGGCAGGCGCCCGGGGCCTCCCTGGACAGGGAGACGGTCGCCGGCGCCGCCCTGGAGGATCGCGCCTTCGGCTTCGCCCTCGACCTGGCTCCCCGGCCCGCGGCCCGCCTGGCGGCCTGCCCGATCGAGACCCTGCAGCGCTCCGAGGACCGCATCGAGACGGCCTATCAGGGAACGCTTTTTGCGCTATGCTGGCCGGCGGCGGAGGTCGCGGGCGGGCCCGGCGGCCCCGGCCTCCGGATCGCCTTTCGGAAACTCTCGCCACGAGGATCGCCATGACGTCCGAGCTCCGCAAGGACCCGGTGACCGGTCGCTGGGTCATCATCGCAGGCGAGCGCGGCCGGCGCCCGAACCCGTTCCGCTGCCATCCTCTGCCGGAGGAGTGGGGCGAGGCCTGCCCGTTCTGCCCGGGCCATGAGGGGATGACGCCCCCCGAGGTGCTGGCCTACCGCGACCCGGACGACGGCGCCAACGCGCCCCGCTGGAGCGTGCGCGTCGTGCCCAACCGCTTCCCGGCCCTGCGCATCGAGGGGACGCTCGACAAGCGGGCGGAGGGGCTCTACGACACCATGCGCGGCGTGGGGGCGCACGAGGTGGTCGTCGAGACGCCCGGGCACGACAGCGACCCCTCGCAGTACAGCGCGCGACAGATGGTGGAGGTGATCAACGCCTACCGCGATCGCACGACCGACCTGCTGCACGACGCTCGTTTCCGCTACGTGCTCGTCTTCAAGAACCACGGGACCGCCGCGGGCGTGACCCTGGCCCACCCGCATTCGCAGATCGTCGCGCTGCCCGTGATCCCCGCCCGCATCGAGGCGGAGCTGAACGGCGCCCGCCAGTACTTCGAGTACCGCGGCCGCTGCGTTTACTGCGACATCCTGTCCCAGGACATGGCCGACACGCGCCGCGTGGTGGCGCAGAACGCCGACTTCGTGGCCCTGGCTCCCTTCGCCTCCCGCTTCCCCTTCGAAGTCGTCATCCTGCCCCGGACGCACGACCCCTTCTTCTGGACCCTCACCCGCCACCAGATGGAGGCCCTGGCGGAGATCCTGCAGGACGTGCTCCGGCGCTACAAGCTGGCCCTCAAGGACCCGCCGTACAACTATGTGATCCACACCGCCCCTCCCGGGTATCCGGCCCCGGAGGTCTATCACTGGCAGGTCGAGGTGATGCCCCAGCTCACGGAGATCGCCGGCTTCGAGTGGGGCAGCGGCTTCTTCATCAACCCGATCACGCCCGAGGAGGCCGCCCGCACGCTGCGCGACCTCGAGAGGGTGATGGACGTGCCGGGGGGACACCTCCTTCACGGCCCCCGGCCCGGCCCCGGCCCGGGCTGACGCGCGGGACGCCGGTGCCGGCCGAAATCTGGATGGTGGCGGCGGAGGCGGCCCCCCTGGCGCAGGCGGGGGGCCTGGGGGACGTGCTGCGCGCCCTCCCGGCGGCCCTCGCGGCGCGCGGCTTCACCGTCCGCCGCTTCCTGCCGGCCTACGGGTGCGTGGACCGCGCGGGGTTCGACCGCGAGGAGATGAACCTCGCGGTGCCGCTGGGGCCGGCGCGCGTGCCGGTCCGCTTTCTCTCCCGAAGCGATCCCGGGGGCACCGTCACCACGCTCGTGGTGTGCGAGGAACTGTTCGCGCGGGAGGGGATCTACGGCCCGCCCGGGGGGGAGTATGAGGACAACGCGCGGCGCTTCACCCTCCTGTGCCGCGCCGTCTGCGAGCGCGCCCGCCGGGCGGACGCCCCGCCCGGCATCCTGCACGTGCACGACTGGCACGCCGCCCTGGTGCCTCTGTTCGTGCGCTTCACCGAGGGCTGGCGCCGGCGGCCGCGGACCGTTCTCACCATCCACAACATGGGCTACCAGGGACGCTTCGGCCCCGAAGAGATCGACTGGCTCTCCCTGCCGGCGGCCGCGCTGCGCCAGGCGTTCCACTCCGGCGGCATCGAGGACCACGGAGGCCTCAACTTCCTCAAGGCGGGCGTGGCGTACGCCGATCACCTCACCACGGTGAGCCCGACGCACGCCCGGGAGATCCTCGCCGCTCCCTTCGGCTGGGGCCTCGATGGGATCCTCCGCCAGCGGGCCTCCGACCTGACCGGCATCCTGAACGGGGCCGACTACGACGTCTGGGACCCCGCGGCCGACCCCCGCCTGCCGCGGCCCTACGGCCCCGGCTCGCTCGACAGGAAAGAGGAAGCCAGGCGGGCGCTCGGCGACAAACTGGGCCTGCCGGCGGGCCGGCGTCCCCTCCTGGGCGTGGTCGGCCGGCTCGTCCCGCAGAAGGGGATCGACGTCCTCGCCGCCGCCGCCCCCGCGCTGCTTCAGGACGGGGCCGATCTCGCCGTCCTCGGATCGGGCGACCCCGGGGTGGCCGGCGCGCTGGCGGATCTGCAGCGGCGCCATCCCGGGCGCATCGGCCTGCACCTGGCGTTCGACGACGACCTGGCGCACCTGGTCGTGGCCGGGTGCGACCTTCTCCTGGTCCCGTCGCGCTACGAGCCGTGCGGCCTGGTCCAGATGCACGCCCTGCGCTACGGCACCATCCCCGTCGTTCACAGGACGGGCGGGCTCGCCGATACCGTGCGCGACGAGCGGACCGCGCCGGGGCGGGGGACCGGCTTCGTCTTCGAGCCGCTTCTGCCGGAGACGCTGGCCGGCGCCGTGCGCAGCGCGCTGTCGCTGCGCGCCGCGGATCCGGAGGCCTGGCGCGCCCTGCAGCGCCGCGCCATGGCCGAGGATTTCTCCTGGGCCAGGGCGGCGGCGCTTTACGCGGAGCTGTACCGCGATCTCCTGGGCCGGGATCCGGTCCCGACGCCCGGACAGAGCGGTACCTAACCTCGGGTGTCGTGGCCGGAGGTCAGGGAGCCGGCCGCGTCCAGGTAGCACTTCGTGACGTAATCGATCGCCATGCGGTCCGAGTTGTACCGCCAGCCCAGAGTGTGGAGGGCGCGCCGGATGCGCTCGATCCAGCGCTCGGGCACCGCCTCGGGGGAGCGCTCGAAGAAATCGGGCAGGACCTGCCTCTCGAGGACGTCGTAGACGTCGGTCGCGTCCCGCCGGTCGTGCAGCGCCGTGTCGGTGTGGGTCAGTCCCTCGCCGAAGGAGTAGCCGTTCAGCCCGTCGTAGGCTTCGGACCACCAGCCGTCCAGGACGGACAGGTTGAGGGTGGCGTTGAAGACGGCCTTCTGGCCGCTGGTGCCGCAGGCCTCCAGCGGCCGCCGCGGCGTGTTGAGCCACAGGTCGCACCCCTGCACCAGGTGGCGTGCCGTGTTCATGTCATGGTCTTCCAGGAGAAACAGGCGTCCCGCGAAGCGCGGATCGCGGCAGTGCTCGTACAGGGCCCGCAGGATCGCCTTGCCGGGGTCGTCCTGGGGGTGGGCCTTTCCGGCGAACAGGATCTGGACCGGGCGGTCCTGAATGGAGAGCAGCCGCGCCAGGCGATCGGGTTCGGTGAACAGCAGGAGCGCGCGCTTGTATTCGGCGAACCGGCGCGCCACGCCGATCGTGAGCGCCTCGGGGTTCGGCCCCGGAACGCTCTCGGAGAGCCCCAGCCGCTCGCTTCGCTGCCGCAGCCGGCGCTCGACGAACTCCAGGAGGTCTCTCTTCAAGAGGCACTTGGTGCGCCACAGGTCGAGGGCCGGGGCGTCGTTGATCTTCTCCCACAGATCGGGGTGGCGCAGACGCGTCAGCCAGTCGGACCCCAGGTGACGCTCGAAGAAGTGGGCCATCTCGGTGGCGACCCAGGTCGGGACGTGCACGCCGTTCGTCACGTGGCCGATCGGCACCCGGCCGGACAGGCGGTCGGGCCACAGGACGCGCCACATGCTCCGGCTGGTGCGCGCATGCAGGGCGCTGACGGCTTCCGCGTGACTCGCGAGCCGGAGCGCCAGGACCGGCATGCAGAAGGGCTCACCCGAATCGGCGGGGTGCACGCGCCCCAGGCCGAGGAACTCCTCCGGCGACAGCCGCAGGCGGTGGCGCAGCGGTGCCAGGTGTTCCTCGATCAGGGAGGGAGGAAAGCGGTCGTGGCCCGCGGTCACGGGCGTATGCGTCGTGAACACGGTTCGCGCCCGCACTCTGTCAACGGCCGTCTCGAAGGGCAGCCCCTCCTCCTCCATCGTCTGGGCGACCGCCTCCAGTGCGGCGAAGGCCGAATGCCCCTCGTTCAGGTGCAGGACGCCCGGGCGGACGCCCATCGACAGCAGGGCCCGGTACCCTCCGATCCCCAGGATCATCTCCTGGAGCAGGCGGGTGCGCTGGTCCCCGCCGTAGAGGCGAAGGCTGAAGACGTCCCGGTGCGACAGGGCGGGATCGCGGGACCCGTCGAGGAGGAGCAGGCGGGTGCGGCCGACGCGCGCCTGCCAGACGTCGATCGTGAAGATGCCCGACACGGTCTGCACCTGGATCCAGAGCCTCTGCCCGCGCCCGTCGAGGACCGGCTCCAGGGGGACGCGGCGCAGGTCCAGGTCGAAGTACTGCTCCTCCTGGTCGCCGCGGGCATTGATGCGCTGCGCGAAGTACCCCTGCCGGTACAGGATCGTCACGCCCCAGATCGGGACGCCGAGGTCGGAGCAGCTCTTGAGGTGGTCGCCCGCCAGCACGCCCAGGCCGCCCGAGTAGATCGGCAGCGACTCGTGCAGGCCGACCTCGGCCGAGAAATAGGCCACGGGGCGGGTCGCCAGGCCCGGCGCATGGCGGGCGGCCCAGTGCCACGTCTTGAGCATGTAATCGCGCAGCGACCGGCAGGCGTTCTCCAGGCTCTGGCGGTAGGCGGGATCGCCGGCGCGGGCCTCGACCCGGTCCTCCTTCACCTCCGCCAGGAAGGCGACCGGGTTGTGGTTGACTTCCCGCCAGAGATCGACGTCGATGTCGCGGAACAGCCCGTCGAATTCCCCGTTCCAGGTCCAGCGCAGGTTGCCGGCCAGCTCGGCGAGACAGCCCCGTACGTCCTTCATCAGCACCTCCCGCGACGCGGCCCCTATCCTAATGCCAGTGGGCGCCTGGCCAAGCCACGAATAGGGTGGACACCCGTCTTGCGCAAGCCGCCGTGACGGACTATCTTGGAGGGCAGGTGGGAGCGACCGGGACAAGCCATGCCTGTGACTCTCGGGTTGATGGGGTTCGGCCGGATCGGACGGAACCTCTTCCGGCTTTTGTACCGGAGCGAGGACATCCGCATCGGTGCGATCAGCGACATCGCGGATCCCGAGGCCCTGGCCTACCTCCTGCGGTACGACACCATCCTGGGCCGGTTCCCGGACCTGGTCACCTACAAGAACGGCCACCTGTACACCTGGGGCCGGGAGATCCCGATGCTTTCGGGCAAGGACCCCGGCGACGTGCCCTGGTCCGACCTGGGCGTGGACTACGTCGTGGAGGCGAGCGGGCGCGATCGCTCGCGCGCCGAGATCGAGCGTCATCTCGAAGCCGGCGCCCGCCGCGTCATCCTGTGCGTGCCGCCGCGGGAGCGCCCGGACATCTCGGTCGTGTACGGCGTGAACCACGAGCGGCTCCGCCCCGAGCATCGCATCGTCAGCAACGCCTCCTGCACGGCCCACTGCGCGGCGCCCGTGCTCGCGGCGCTCCATGAGGCGTGCGGCATCGACAGGGCCCACCTCACCGCGGTGCATGCGTACACCAGCACCCAGAGGCTGGCGGACGTCCCGGCGGAAGACCTGAGGCTGTCGCGGGCCGCCGCGGAGAACATCGTGCCGGCCGAGACCAACGCCGCCGCCGTGATCGAGGAGGTCCTGCCGCAGCTCGCCGGCCGGATCCACGCCTCCGCGCTGCGCGTCCCGCTGCCCAACGGCTCGATCGTCGACATGACCCTCTGGACCGGGCGCCCGATCACCCGGGACGGCGTCAACGAGGTGATGCGGACCGCGGCCGCCGGCCCGTACCGCGGCATCCTCGAGTTCATGGAGGACCCGATCGTGTCGAGCGACGTGGAGGCCAGCGCCCATTCCTCCGTCTTCGACGCGCTGGCCACCATGGTCCTGGGAGGCGACCTCGTCAAGGTGATCGCCTGGTTCAACAACGGCTGGGGCTACTCGCACCGCGTGCTGGACCTGGTGCGCCGTCTCCGGGAGATGGACGGGAAGCCCGCGGCGGAGCGATCATGAAAGTCCGGATCGGCATCAACGGGTTCGGCCGCATCGGCCGGACGATCTTCCGCATCGTCAGCGAGCGTCGCGACATGGAGGTCGTGGCGATCAACGACCTGTTCGCTCCCCGGGCCCTGGCCTACCTGCTGCGCTATGACACGGTGATGGGGATCTTCGAGCAGCCGATCGCCTGGGAGGAGGGGGCGCTCGTCGTCGCCGGGCGCCGCATCCCGCTGAGCGCCCAGCGCGACCCGGCGCGGCTGCCGTGGGCCGGCACCGGCGCCGACGTCGTGATCGAGGCGACGGGCGTCCTGCGCGAGCGCGCCAAGCTCGAGCCCCATCTCCGGGCGGGGGCGAAGAAAGTTATCCTCACCGTGCCGCCCAAGGACGAGGTGGATGCGATCATCGTGCTCGGGGTCAACGACTCGATCCTCACGCCCGCGCACAACATCGTCTCCAATGCCTCGTGCACCACCAATTGCCTGGCGCCGGTGGCCAAGGTCCTCGATGAGAGCTTCGGCATCGAGCGGGGCTTCATGACCACGGTCCACGCCTACACCAACGACCAGCGCCTCGCCGACGTGGCGCACAAGGACTTCCGCCGGGCCCGCGCCGCCGCGCGCAACATGATCCCGACCACCACAGGAGCGGCGCGCGCGGTGGGGAAGGTGCTGCCCCACCTGCAGGGGCGCCTGGACGGACTGGCGGTCCGCGTCCCCGTCCCGGACGGGTCGGTCGTCGATCTGGTCGCCCAGCTTGCGCGCGACACGACGGCCGGGGAGGTGAACCGGGTGATGCGGCAGGCGGCGGAGGGGGGCCTCAGGCGCGTCCTCGAGTACTGCGAGGAGCCGATCGTCTCCTCGGACATCATCGGCAACCCCCACAGCTCGATCTTCGACGCTCTGTCGACGCGCCAGGTGGGCCCGCGGGCGGTGCGCGTCCTGGCGTGGTACGACAACGAGTGGGGCTACTCGCACCGTGTCGTCGACCTGGCGGCACGGCTGGCGGAGATGATCGGCTAGGCGGAGGACGGAGCGGTGGGCGGCGACGGCGCGCGCGACCTTTTCGGAGCGTTCAAGGACGTCCTGACGATCTCCCCGGAGGGAGAGGTCGTGCTGCTGCGGCCGGACGCCCTGCAGGGCGAGACCATGGATCGGCTGGCCGGGCGGGCCGTGTTCGGAGGCCCGGGCGAAGCGGCCGCGGCGCGCTGGCTCGTCCGGGAGCTGGCCCGCATCCGCGGCGTCGTTCCGGCATCGATCCAGACGCTGTACGAAGCCATGGGCAGGGGGGAGGCCGGCGGATTTACGACGCCGGCGCTCAACCTCCGCGGCATGGCGTACGACATGGCGAGGGCGGCCGTCCGCGCCATGCTGCGCCTGGAGGCGGGCCCCGTCGTCTTCGAGCTGGCGCGGTCCGAGATGGCATACGCCTCCCAGACTCCCGACGAGTACGCCACGGTGGTCATGGCGGCCGCCCTGCGCGAAGGGTACAGCGGGCCCCTGCTCATCCAGGGGGATCACTTCCAGGCCAACGCGAAGAAGTTCCGCGCCGGGGACGAGGCGCGGGCGGGCGAGCTGCAGGCCCTGCGCGACCTGGTGTCGGACGCCGTCCTGGCCGGATTCTACAACATCGACATCGATGCCTCGACGCTCGTGGCGCTGGAGCGCGCCAGCGTCAAGGAGCAGCAGCGGGACAATTTCGAGACCCAGGCCGGGCTGACCGCCCTGGTGAGGCGCCTGCAGCCGCCCGGTGTCGTGATCTCCGTGGGCGGCGAGATTGGGGAGGTCGGCGGCAAGAACTCGACGCCGGAGGAGTTCCGCGCCTTCATGGACGGCCTCAGGGACGATCTGGAACGGCGGGG
>Ga0209640_10002790_pt1 | contig 15254 bp, 13 predicted proteins | sample RifCSP10_1_FD_184018 | JGI IMG/M metagenome (GOLD analysis project Ga0209640, IMG submission 184018) | Soil microbial communities from Rifle, Colorado - Rifle CSP2_sed 10_1 (SPAdes) (version 2) | ecosystem: Environmental > Terrestrial > Deep subsurface > Rock core/Sediment | place: Rifle...
GCGCTTTCTTGACCGCCGGGGCGGTCCGCGAAAGCGGACCGCCCAGCCAGCATAGCCCGGTCGGGTCGCAAAGCGACCCGACCCCGGCGAAGGCGGTCGCCGCGGCACGATGACGGCCACAGACGAAGTCCTCCAGCGGCACGGCCTCACGCGCGAGGAGTACCAGCGCATCCTCGAGATGCTCGGCCGGGAGCCCACCCTCACCGAGCTCGGGATTTTCTCGGTGATGTGGTCGGAGCACTGCAGCTACAAGAGCTCGCGCGTCCACCTGAGAACGCTGCCGACCACCGGCAAGCGGGTCCTGCAGGGGCCCGGCGAGAATGCCGGCGCGGTGGACATCGGCGACGGCCTGGCCGCGGTCTTCAAGATCGAATCCCACAACCATCCTTCCTTCATCGAGCCGTACCAAGGGGCCGCCACCGGCGTCGGCGGCATCATTCGCGACATCTTCACGATGGGCGCGCGCCCGATCGCGCTGCTCAACTCGCTGCGCTTCGGTCCGCTCGACGACCCGCTCGTGCGGCGGACGTTTGCCGGCGTGGTCGCTGGCATTGCCGGCTACGGCAACAGCATCGGCATCCCGACGGTCGGCGGCGAGATCGCCTTCGACGAGAGCTACACGGGCAATCCGCTGGTGAACGTGTTCTGCCTCGGCATCTCGAAGGCCGACGAGATCATCAAAGGGGTCGCCTCGGGCGTGGGAAACGCCGTCTACTACGTCGGCGCCAAGACCGGGCGCGACGGCATCCATGGCGCGACGATGGCGTCGGCGGAGTTCGACGACAAGTCGGCGGAGAAGCGGCCGGCGGTGCAGGTGGGCGATCCGTTCATGGAAAAGCTGCTGCTCGAGGCGTGCCTCGAGGTGATGCAGACCGGCGCGCTCGTCGGCATCCAGGACATGGGCGCCGCGGGCCTCACCTGTTCGACCTGCGAAATGGGCTCGCGCGGGGGAGCGGGCGTCGAGATCGACGTGGCGATGGTCCCGCAGCGCGAGTCGGGCATGACGCCGTACGAAATCATGCTCTCCGAATCGCAGGAGCGCATGCTGCTCGTCGTCAAGCGCGGGCACGAAGCGGAGGTCGAGCGGATCTTCGAGAAATGGGATCTTCACGCCGTCCACATCGGTGAAGTGACCACGGACGGCCGGATGCGCGTGAAGGACCACGGCGCGGTCGTGGCCGACATCCCGACCGAGGCGCTCACGGACGAAGCGCCCGTGTACAAGCGCCCGATGGCGCAGCCCGCGTATCTGGCGGAGGCGCAGCAGCTGTCGCTGGGAACGCTTGGGGCGCCGCCGCCCGCGGCTGACGTTTTCCGGCGGCTGCTCGCCTCGCCCGGGATTGCGAGCAAGCGCTGGGTGTACCGCCAGTACGACCACATGGTTCGCACCAATACGCTGGTGTTTCCCGGTATGGGCGCCGGCGTGGTGCGCATCAAGGAGACGCGCCGCGCGCTGGCGCTCTCCGTCGACGGAAACGGCCGCTTTGTGTATCTCGATCCGTTCGTGGGCGCGCAGCTGGCCGTCGCCGAGGCGGCACGCAATGTCGCGTGCGCCGGCGGGCTGCCGATCGGCGCGACCAACTGCCTCAACTTCGGCAACCCCGAGCGGCCCGAGATCATGTGGCAGTTTGCGCGCGCTGTCGAGGGCATTGGCGCGGCGTGCCGCGCCCTCGACATACCGATTACGGGCGGCAACGTCAGTCTCTACAACGAGACCGACGGCAGGGCCGTGCTGCCCACCCCGGTTCTTGGCGTCGTGGGGTTGATCGAGGACGCCGACACGGTCGTGCGGCGCGCCTTCAGGGGCGACGGTGACGCGGTCGTGCTTCTCGGGGAGAGCCTCGACGAGCTGGGCGGCAGTGAATACCTCAAGGTGGTGCACGGCCTGGTGAAGGGCGTGCCGCCGCGGCTCGATCTGGTGCGCGAGGCCGCGCTGCAGCGGCTGCTTGTGAAGGGAGTAGCCGCCGGTCTGATCCGCTCGGCGCACGACTGCGCCGAAGGCGGCCTCGCGATCACGCTGGCGGAATGCTGTTTCGATACCGCGCTGGGCGCTGACGTCGACGTCCCCGCGGTCGATGCGGCCGTCGCGGCGTTTGCGGATACGGCGACGCTCTTCGGCGAATCGGCGTCGCGCGTGGTCGTCTCGGTGGAGAGCGGGCGAACCGTTGAGCTGGAAACGCTCGCGAGAGAGGCCGGTGTTCCCGTCGCCGTGATTGGCCGCGTGGGCGGCAGCCGCATTCGTGTCGCCATCGCCGGACGCCGGGTGCTTGATGAACCGCTGGCCGACGTCGAACGCCTCTGGTCAGGCGCGATCGGCCAGTACTTCGAATCTCAGCGAGCGATTGCCTAAAGCCGTACACTGGGAGGGCCGACCGAGGTCGGCCCCTACACAAGGTGCCCATGTTTGATAAGTTTCGCGAAGAGTGCGGCGTCTTCGGGATCCACGGCCACGCCGAGGCTGCCGCCCTCACGTACCTCGGCCTGTACGCGCTCCAGCACCGCGGCCAGGAGAGCGCGGGCATTGCCGCCTCCGACGGCGTGCAGATCCGCCACCGCAAGGCGATGGGGTACGTGAACGAGGCCTTCGACGCGGAGTCGCTCGCGGGACTCACCGGCACCCTGGCTATCGGGCACGTCCGCTACTCGACGGCCGGCGAGAGCAAGCTGTCCAACGCGCAGCCGATCGTCGTCGACAGCGTCCACGGGCCGTTCGCGATCGGCCACAACGGCAACCTGGTCAATGCGGGCGAGCTGCGCGACGAGCTGGTGCGGCAGGGCGCCATCTTCCAGACGAACAGCGACACAGAGGTCGTCGTGCATCTCTTCGCGCGTTCGCGCGCGGAGGGCACCGAAGCGGCCATCGTCGACGCGATCTCGCAGGTGCGCGGCGCGTTTTCTTTCGTCATGATGACGAAGGACCGCGTCATCGGCGTGCGCGATCCGCACGGGTTCCGGCCGCTGGCGCTCGGACGGCTGGGCGACGCGTGGGTGATGTGCTCCGAAACGTGCGCCCTGGACCTCATCGGCGCGACCTACGTCCGCGACATCGAGGCGGGCGAGATCGTGGTGGCCAGCGCGTCGGGGCTCAAGTCCATCAAGCCGTTCGCGCCGGCGCCCTCGGCGCAGTGCGTGTTCGAGCACGTCTACTTCGCGCGGCCCGACAGCTACGTCTTCGGCGAGAGCGTCAACGAGGTGCGGACCGACCTCGGGCGGCGCCTGGCACGCGAGTCTCCGGCGGATGCGGATGTCGTCGTGCCGATTCCCGACTCGGGCGTGTGCGCCGCCGTGGGCTTTGCCGAGCAGTCGGGCCTGCCGATGCGCATGGGGCTCATCCGCAACCACTACGTCGGCCGGACGTTCATCCAGCCGCAGCAGTCGATCCGCCATTTCGGCGTGAAGGTGAAGCTGAATCCGGTGCGCAGCATCATCGAAGGCAAGCGGGTGGTGCTGGTGGACGACTCGATCGTCCGCGGGACGACGAGCCGCAAGATCGTCCGCATGGTTCGCGCGGCGGGCGCGCGCGAAGTGCACATGCGCATCAGCTGCCCGCCGACGATCTCGCCCTGCTTCTACGGCGTCGACACGCCCCGCCGGTCAGAGCTCATCGCGGCGACGCACACGCTGGAAGAAATCCGCAAGTACCTCGACGCCGACAGCGTGGCGTATCTCAGCCTCGAGGGGCTGACTGACGGCGTGAAAGGCGGCCGCTCGAAGTACTGCACGTCGTGCTACACGGGCGTCTATCCGGTGGCGTTCCCGCGGGACGAGGCGGCCTACCTGCAGCTGGCGTTGAAGCTCAATCCCGAGTTGGAGAAGGATCCAGTCGCGAGCTGACGCCGTGGCGCCACGACTCTTCGGAGCGTTTTACCTCATCCTGGCTGGCGCAGTCAGCAGCCTCATCCTTCTGGCCGCCGTGCCCGCCCCGGGGCAGGACAGGGCAGCGGCCGACCTCGCCAGGAACATCGACGCGCTGTCGGCCTTCGACTACCCGACCAGGACGGCCGCCGCGCGGATGGTGCGCCGCACCGCCGCGTCCGAGGCGATTCCGGCGCTTTCCCGCGCCGCTCGCACTCACACCGATCAGTTTGTTCGCTACCGCGCGCTCGTGCTGCTGAGCGCGTTCAACGATCCAGGGACGGGCGCCATCATGCGGGGGCTCCTGGCGGACCGGAACGATCGCGTCCGCGAGGTCGCCTATCGGTGGTTCGAGCGGCATCCCGAGCCGGCGCTCCATGACACGCTGCTGGCGGCGCTGAATACCGAACAGGCGGAGTTCGTGCGCCCCGCCCTCATCCGGGCGCTTGCCGCGCACGCCGACAACATGGTCGTCGAGCGCGCGCTGATGGCGGAGGCGGGACGCGGCCTGGACTTCTTCCGGAGCGCGGTCCTCGAGGCGCTTGGCGAGCATCGCGCAGCGTATGCGGTGAAGACGATCATCCCGATCACCGGATTGGAGGGGCCGCTTCAGGATGACGCCATCCTGGCGCTCGGCCGCATCGGCGATCGCGCCGCGGTGCCGACTCTCGCCTCGCTGACGACCGTGCCACCCGAAGCGGCGCCCGCCCTCGAAGCGGCGCGATGCATGGTGGGTGACAAGTGCGAGGAACGCATCGCCTGGCTGTCGCAGGCCGCCCGCGCCCAGGAGAGGCCCGCCATCGCGCGCGCGACCGTCGCCGCGCTTGGCGCCGTCGCGTCGGAAGGGCATTCGGCGGCCATTGATGCGCTTTTCGATCTGGAACGTACGACCAATCGCCTGCGGGGCGACGTCGCGGTGACGCTGGCGACGATGGCGCTGCGCCGGCCGCAGGAGACGATCAAGTGGCTCGCAGAGGCGCCGGGCGACCGGCGTGTCCGGGCGATCGATCTGCTGCGCGAAGGGTTCGAGAGTCTCGAGGAAGATTTCGCCGAAGAGCAGTTTTTTGCCGCTGCCCGCGCCGCGTATTGGGCGGCGCCGGAGGGGTCGGCCACGCGCACGTTGACGGCGTCGCTGATCGACAGGCTGGAATTCTGAGCATGGACTACAAGAGCGCCGGCGTCGATATCGATGCCGGCAACGATACGGTGCGGCGGATCCGTGCGCTCGCGCGCTCCACCTTCACCGCGGGCGTACTCTCGGAAATCGGGACCTTTGGTGGCTTGTTCCAGCTCGAGCCCGGGCGGTTTCGCGAGCCCGTCCTCGTGGCGAGCGCCGACGGCGTGGGCACCAAGCTGAAAGTCGCGTTTCTCGCTGGCCGGCACGACACGGTCGGCGTCGATCTCGTGAATCACTGCGTCAACGACATCCTAATGCAGGGTGCCGAGCCGCTCTTCTTTCTCGACTACCTGGCCACCGGCCGCCTCTCGCCCGAGATCGCCGAGGGCATCGTCGGCGGCATTGCCGCCGCGTGCCGCGACAACGGGTGTGCGCTGCTCGGCGGCGAGACGGCCGAGATGCCCGGCTTCTACGGCGATGGCGAATACGATCTCGCCGGCTTCATTGTCGGCGTCGCCGACAAGGGGAAGCTGATAAACGGCCGGACGATTGCGGTCGGCGATGTTCTGGTGGGGGTGCCTTCATCCGGCTTGCATACGAACGGATATTCACTGGCGCGGCGCATTGCGTTCGACCAGCTCGGGCTCACGGTCGATCGCCATATCCCGGAGCTCGGACGCACGCTCGGCGAAGCGTTTCTCGAGCCGCACCGGGCGTACCTGCCGCTGGTGCGTCCCCTTCTCGACGGCGGCCGCATCAAGGGACTGGCGCACATCACCGGCGGCGGGATCACCGACAACCTGCCGCGCGTGCTGCCGCACGGCACCGCCGCGGTCGTGGACGCGGCCGCCTGGGAAGTGCCGCCGATCTTCCGCTGGCTGCAGCAGAACGGCCGCGTGCCGGCCGATGACATGATGCGGACCTTCAACATGGGCCTCGGTCTGATCATCGTCACCGCGCGCGACAAGGCGGAGCAGCTCATCGAGGAGCTCGCCGCGCGGGGCGGCCGCGACTCGCGCGTCGTCGGCGAAATCGTGCCCGGTGAGCCCCCCTCCGTGACTTACGTCAACCTGTCGTGAATCGCCGTCTGGGCGTCCTGATCTCGGGACGGGGCAGCAACCTCCAGGCGCTCATCGACGCCACTCGTGACGGTCGTCTCCAGGCCACCATTGCGGTCGTCATCTCGAATCGGGCCGACGCCGCCGGCCTCGACCGCGCGCGGAAGGCGGGCATCGAGACCGTCTGCATCGACCATCGTCCATTCCCGTCGCGCGACGAGCACGATCGTGCCGTGGCCCGTGAACTGCGGGCGCGGGACGTCGGGCTGGTCTGCCTGGCCGGCTACATGCGGCTCGTCGGCGCGCCGCTCCTCGAGGCCTTCCCGAACGCGATCCTGAACATCCATCCCTCGCTGCTTCCGGCGTTTCCCGGCGTCGATGCGCAGCGCCAGGCGGTCGAGCACGGCGCCAGGGTCAGCGGCGTCACCGTGCACCTGGTGACGGCGGAACTCGATGGCGGCCCCATCGTCGTTCAGCGCACGGTCCCGGTGCTCGATGGAGATACACCTGAAACGCTGGGCGAGCGGATTCTCATGGAAGAGCACCGCGCGTATCCCGAGGCGGTGCAGGTCATCCTCGAAGGGGGATGGCGCGTCGAGGGCCGCCGATTCGTCAGATCTGTGAGCGCCGCTTCAGGGTGACGATGGCCACCTCCGGCGGGCAATTGATCCTCACGGGCACATAAACCGTCCCGATTCCCCGGCTCACAAAAATCGACGTGTTCTCCTTGGAGCCGAGTCCCTCGAGGACCGGGAAGCGCCGGCGTGCCACGGCGCCCACGCCCGGGAGGACCACCTGTCCGCCATGCGTATGTCCCGACAAGACAGCCGGCACATTGAAAGCGGCCGCCTCCGTCAGGCGCCGCGGGTCGTGCGCCAGCAGCATCACGGTATCTGCGGTGTTGCGGAGCACCTTTGCGATGTCTTCGGGCCGCCGGGTCCAGAAGCGGAGGCCCGCCAGCTCGAGTCCTTCACCGCGGATCTCGAGGCGCGTCCTGGCGTCTTTGAGCACTTCGATGTGCTTCTTTGAGAGCGCCGCGGGCATGTCGCGGTCGTCATCGTGGTTGCCAAGGATCGCGAAGACGCCCTGGGGCGCGTTCAGCGGCGCCAGCAGCTCCGCGACGGGACCCACGAACCCGCGGTCCCCGAACGTCACGTAGTCGCCGCCGAGCACGATCAGGTCGGGGCGCTGCGCCATCAACAGGGTCACCGCGCGCGTCACGTCATCGGCCGGCACCATCCCGCTGTGATGGACGTCCGTCAGCAGGCCGATGCGGAGGCCATCGAGCGCGACAGGCAGGCCCGAGACCGGCAGCGCCGCCTGCGTCACGCCAATCTGATGGCGTTCGTACGCGACGCCGTACGTCGTCGCGCCCGTCGCGGCGCCGATGCCGGTGACGAGCAGACCTTTGATCGCCGCGCGGCGGGAGAGGAGCATAGCGGCTTGCCCTGAGCTAAGTCGAAGGGCCGGTTTATAGTAGCGGCTGATGGACCTGTATGGCGAGCTTGAGTGGCGCGGCCTCGTGTACGGCGCTACAGACGGGCTGCGCGAGGCGCTCCGCGAGCCCGTCACGCTCTACATCGGCTTTGATCCGACCGCCGCGAGCCTTCACGTCGGATCGCTTCTGCCGATCATGGCGCTGGCGCGGGCGCAGCGCTGCGGACACTCGCCGATCGCGCTCGTCGGCGGGGGCACGGGCCTGATTGGGGACCCGAGCGGCAAGACCGCCGAACGGATGCTGCTGACCGTCGAGCGCGTCGAGGAGAACGTCGCGGGCATCCGGGCGCAGCTGGCGCGCTTCCTCGACTTCGACAGCAGTTCAAATCCCGCGCGGCTCGTCAACAACGCCGAATGGCTCACCAGGCTCGGGGCCGTCGAATTCATGCGCGATGTCGGCAAGCATTTCACCGTCAACGCGATGCTGGCCAGAGAATCGGTGAAGCGCCGCATCGAGGGCGAGGATGGCATCTCATACACGGAGTTCAGCTACGCGCTCCTGCAGGCCTATGACTTCCTGGTGCTCCACGAGCGGTTCGACTGCACGGTGCAGATGGGCGGCAGCGACCAGTGGGGCAACATCGTGTCCGGGATGGATCTGATTCGCCGCGTCCGTGGAGGCAAGGCGCACGGCCTGGTCATGCCGCTGATCACGACGTCCTCGGGGACCAAGTTCGGCAAGACGGAAACAGGCACCATCTGGCTCGATGCCGGGCGAACCTCGCCCTTCAGGTTCTACCAGTTCTGGTTGAACGTCGACGACAAGGACGCCATCACGTATCTGAAATACTTCACGTACCTCGATGCCCGCGCGATCGCCGGGCTGGAGGCGGCTACGGCCGCGGCGCCTGAACGTCGAGAGGCCCAGCGCGCGCTGGCACGCGAGGTCACGCGACTTATCCATGGCCAGGAGCATGTCGAGCGGGCCGAACGTGCATCGAGCGTTCTCTTCGACGGCGACCTTCACACGTTGCCATTGGAAGACGTGCTGGCGGTCTTCGAGGATGCGCCCTCCACCGAGCTCGCGGCGGGCGAATTTGCCGGTGCCGGCCTGGCGATGGTCGACCTCCTGGCGCGCCTGGAGCTGGCCCCCTCCAAGAGCGAAGCCAGGCGCCTCATTCAGTCAGGCGGCGTGTACGTCAACAATCGGCGCGTCGCGGACCTGCAGGCCCGTCTCACCAGCGGCGAGGCGCTGGGCGGGCGGCTCTTCGTCGTCAGGAAAGGGCAGCGCGAGCAGCGTCTTGTGAAGTTGATTTGAATGGCATAAGCTCACCGATCTCCTTATGAATCCATCAGTTTCAACGCTGTCGCCTGCCGATCGCGTGATCCGCTCGGTCGATCTCCCGGCATCGGCCGTGGGGACGGTCGCCAACGGCATCGAGGACCTCTACACCGGCACGCTGGACGTGATCGTCGTCCGCCAGGCGCTCGACCCTGCCACGATGGACGCGGCCGGAGACCGGCTCGACCACAGCGACGGCGTGGGCTGGGAACGGCCCAACCAGGCGAGCCCGGTCGAAGACATCGGTATGCTCGGCACGCCCGCGACGCCCACGTACAAGGCGCCGACCGGCCCCGCGCTCGACGCGTATCTCAAGGACGCGGCGTGGCATCGCGCGGCGTCGGAACGCATCTTTGGCCCCGGGTTTGACGCGCTGGGCGAAATCGAGCGGACGCTGGCGAAGTTCTCGGGCGGCCGTCCGGTGCACCTGCCCGTCTCCGCGGACGGACGCCAGTACGAGCCGTTCACGATTCGCCGTCTCGTGGATGGCACGCAGATCGGCCTGCATCACGACTATCACTATCCGCTGCCGCTCTACAAAGAGATCACGCCGCAGTGCGATACAACGACGCTGATCAGCTGGGTCGTTACGGTGAGGGGTCCTGAAGGGGGCGGCGAGCTGGTCGTCTACCCGATACCGACCGACGAGCCGAATCCGCCGAAGATGCCCAACGGATGGTCGTGGGACGTCGATGCCGTCGAGAAGCGTTATCCGTCGGCCCGCTTCCCGACCAACGAGGGTGACATCTTTCTGTTCGCCTCAGGACGGTGCCTCCACCGGGTCAATCGAATCGCCGGTCCCCGGGCGCGGATCACGATGGGTGGATTCCTCGCGCTGGCGAAGAACCACGAGCGCGTGCTGTTCTGGAGCTGATTGGTGAACCGGCGCCCGAAGTGGCGCGCCTTCCTGCTGCTCTCCCGCGTTTCAGACCTGCCGACCGTCTGGAGCAACGTGCTGGCCGGCATCGTGGCTTCCCAGGCGGGCGTGTCGTGGCCGGACGTGATCCGGCTGTCGGTTGCCGTTTCGCTTCTGTATACCGCCGGGATGTTCCTGAACGACGTGGCCGATCGGGACTCCGATGCGGTGCACCGGCGGGATCGTCCGATTCCGGCGGGTGATGTCACGCTGCGCGCGGCCGCAACGGTCGGCCTGGCACTGCTCGTTGCAGGCGAGGCCGTCCTGATCGCCCAGCCGCGTTTTCTCACGCCGCTGCTCTGGAGCCTTGGCCTGGTCGCGACGATCGTTTATTACGACTACCGCCACAAGCGCGATCGCCTGGGCCCGCTCTTCATGGGGATCTGCCGCGGCCTGGTGTACTGCGTCGCCGCCGCGGCCGTCGCGAATCGCGTGTCCCCTTCCGTGCTGGTGGCGGCGGCGGCCCTCACAGCCTACGTCGTCGGTTTGACGTGGATTGCGAAGCGCCTCGGTCCCAGCGCCGGCTACGCCGTGCCGATCCTGCTCGCGGGCATTTCGCTGGTGGACGCCGCCGTGATTCTCGCGAGCGGAGGCGGGCCTGCGCTCGCGTTGACGGCGGCGGCGGCATGTCCGCTCACGCTGCTGTTTCAGCGGGTCGTGCCGGGCACCTGATCGAAGAGGTGCGCGAGGATGGCGTCGCGGACCGCCGTGGCCTCGACGACAGGCCCGGCGGCGTCTGGCTCGGACGAGATGAACAGCGGACCGTCCTCGAGCCGGTCGGTCACCCGTCCGTGGGATCCGCGGACGAGTGACGCGTCAAGCGGAATGACCTCGAGCAGATACCTGAACCCGAGGGCCTTTCTTGCGAGCGTCCACGCGACCCTCAGTCTGGGCGCTGAAAGCGCGGGATCGATGAACAGCTCCGCCGGGTCGTACCCGGGCTTGCGATGGATGTCGACCGTGCGCGCAAAATCGGGCGCTAGGCGGTCGTCAAGCCAGTAGTAATAGGTAAACCAGCGATCGGGCGCGGAAATTGCCACCAGCTCGCCGGATCGCTCGTGATCCAGGCCGACAGCGCGCCGCTCGCTGCCCATGAACACCTGTTCGACGCCCGGAATCGCCTCAACCGTCCGTTTCACGTCGGCCATTCGGCGCGGGTTGCGCACGTACACGTGAGCGACCTGCCGGTTCCTGGGGCTTCCGTCGAGCATTCTCGGATCGCGTCAGCAGGCGACATCCTTTGACCAGGGAGGCAGCACCGCCTCCGGCACGTTCAATCCCGGAGTCGGCGCGGTACTGCGCGTGCTCTTCATGCATGAAAGCATCACAGACTCCGCCCGGTACGATCGCATTCTGGGCGGGGAAGGGCTCCACCGCAGCGGCTTCGATCCGCAGACCTTCGATTTTGGAGTCGTGCGCTACTCGAAACCCGACATCGGCGGGTTCGATGGCATGACGGCCGCGGTGTCGCTCAATCGGCAAGCCGATGGGCGCTTCGAGCAGGCGCGCCCGAACACGCGCCTGGACCGACAGGAGGCGACGACCACGGCTCTGGGCTATCAGATTCAGGGGCATCGCGATTTCGCATCGCGGCACCAGTTCATCGTGGGCGGCGAGCTGTATGACGAGTCCATTGACGCGTCGAGGCAGCTGGTCGAGCCGAGCGGCGTGGTCACGGCCTCTCGCCCTGACATTCCGGATGGAACTTCGTACACGAGCGTTGGACTGTTCGCCCAGCAGAGGGTGGAGCTGATACCGGACCGGCTGAGCGTGCGCGGTGGTCTCAGATACAGCAGACTTGGCTTCGGAACCGCGGCCGATGCGGCCCTTGGCGTCTTCGAGGAGAACGTCTCGATGCGGTCAGTGACGTTCGAGACGGCCGCTGTCGTCAATCTGACCGACCGGCTCAATCTGACGGCCAACGTGACGCACGGATTCAGGGCGCCGAACGCCTCGGACTTCGGCACCATCGGGCTGACCGGAGGAGGGGGATTCGAAATCGCGCCGTCGCGGGCAGTCTCGATGGACGCGCTCGTCGGAAGCACGGCCGCCGCCAACGCCGTCTCGACCGGCGAACGCGTGACGGGGCTCCGTCCGGAGGTGGCGTATCAGTACGAACTGGGCCTGAAGGCGCGGACCGGCCGCTTCAGCGGCGTGGTGAACGGCTTCGATATGGAGATCTTCGACTTCATTCAGCGGCGGGCGGTGGTATTCGATACGAGCGTCGTCGGCACGACGATCTCCGGGTTTCAGATCGTCCGACAGGATGACGCGGGCCTTGCGTATATCGCTCAGGATGTCAGGCCCATCGCCACGCGCGTGAACGTCGATCGCGCACGCGTTCACGGATTCGATGTCGAGGGCGAAGCCCGTCTCCTTTCGTCGTGGACTGCAAAGGCGTACTTCTCGATGACCCAGGGATGGCTGCTTCCAGCCGGCGAATCGTTGCCGCGGATGCCCCCCCAAATGGGCGGGGCCCGGCTCCGATGGAACGGCCGGCGCCTGTGGACCGAAGGCGTCATCACCTTCGCCACAGAACGGACCGGGCTGAACAGCGCGGACCTCAGCAACGCGCGTATCGGGGCGCTGCGCACTCGGACGTCGATCGCCAACTTCTTCAATGGAACCGCGACCGATATGGGACTCGTTCGCGATGGCGTTCTCGTCCACACGGGCGAGACGCTGCCGCAGATCCAGGACCGTGTACTCGGCACCGCCGCATCCGCCCCGCTCTACACGACGCAGCCGGGATTCTTCGTGATGGGCCTGCGCGCCGGCGTACGGATCGTCTCGCGTGTGGACGTGACGGTGATCGGCGAGAATCTTGGCGACGTCAACTATCGCGTGCTTGACTCGGGCCTCGATGCCCCGGGACTGAACGTCCAGGTTCGGATGCGGTATCGCTGCTAGCTTAGCTATAGCTAAGCTACACGCCGAACGCCGATTTCAACGGGAGCGATAGTTTCACCTACGCGGTGGATGACGGCAACGGCGGGACTGACAACGAAACCGTGAGTATTACTGTCAGCCCGGTCAACGATGCGCCGGTCGCAGCTGCGGGCGCGGCCACGACCGATGAAGACATGGTCGTCTCGGGTCAGGTGACGTCGTCAGACATCGACGGCGGCGCACCCATCTATGCGTTGGCTGCGCAGGCGTCGAACGGCACGGCGGTAGTGAACGCGGACGGAACGTTCAGCTACACACCGCACGCCAATTTTAACGGGGGCGACAGCTTCACCTACACGGTGGACGACGGCAACGGCGGCACCGACAGCGAGACCGTGACCATTACCGTCAACGCCGTGAACGACGCCCCGGTGGCCGCTCCGGCTTCGCCGGGGACCGACGAAGACACGCCGCTACTCGGCACCGCGCCGATCAGCGACGTCGATGGCGATCCGCTCACGACGACGCTCGTGACCGATGTCTCTCATGGCACGCTCGTGTTCAGCCCCGACGGGTCGTACAGCTACACGCCGGCGCCGGACTACAACGGGCCTGACAGCTTCACGTACCAGGTGAGTGACAGCCACGGTGGGGTTGCGACGGGCACGGTCAACATCGCGGTCGGGTCGGTCAACGACAACCCGGTGTGCTCGGTGAGTCCGGATCTCGACGAGATCTGGCCGCCGAATCACCAGATGGTGCCGATCGCGCTCAGCGGCGCGACCGACGTGGATGGCGACGTGGTGACACTGCTGGTGACCGGGATCTTCCAGGACGAACCGACGAACACGCAGGGCGACGGCAATACGCCGAGCGATGCAACCGGCGTCGGGACGTCCACGCCTGCCGTACGGGCAGAGCGCTCCGGCACGCCGAGAGTGCCGGGTGACGGCCGCGTCTACCATATCTACATCAGTGGCAGCGATGGTGTCGGCGGATCCTGCACCGGCGAAGTGACGGTCGGCGTGCCTCACGATCAGGGCCAGCGAAGCACCCTGATCGATGAGGGTCCGCTTTTCAACTCGGTGACCGGCGCGCCCGGAGCGCCGTAAAGCAAGGATACGCGCCCGCCCCGGCACGCGCCCGCGGGTGCACGATCAATCGTAGCTCCCAGTCCGCCTGAGATCTGAACGGATGGCTGCGTGGAGCCGTCTTGGACCACACGTGGCGAGCGCCGCGCGGAGGCCCACGAAGCGGTCGGCCCGAAGCGGGTCCCAATGCTGGCCCGCCAGCTTCATGCGTTTCTGTACGACATGGCGATGGGCGCTTTCGATCGCGCCGCTCCCGCACGGGAGGCCGAGCGCGCGGTACCGGTCGTAGCGCATCCGGGTGGCGTGGGTGCGGTAATACCGCGCGAGGTCGATCAGCGCCTGCCGGTCCCGGCCGCGCGCCGTGAAGGCGCAGGCCTCCAGCTCACGCACGACCTCGTCAACCCGGCCCGCGTGCAGCTGGCGTTCGATGGTCGCCACGAACACGCGGTCCAGCCCGGACTCGGGCCGAAACAGGACCTGCGCGGCGGTCACCGCATGCTCCAGCGCATGCGGGTAGTCGAGGATCTGGATCGCGCCGGGGCACAGGTCGTCGGCCAGGCCCCAGACCCACGGGGCGCCGTCGCCGCCGACCACGACACGCGGACATTCCCACGCGCGCTCCAGGTGCAGGGCATCGGTCAACGCGGTCTTGAACCCGTCGAGGTCGCCGAGCCGGGCGACAAATCGCGCCTCGGTAATGAGGCCCCGCTGCTTGTTGGCCACGATGTGGTCGCTGCGCGTGACCAGGCCCACTTTGACCTCACGCCACGGATCGGGGCCCCGCGTCGGCAGCATCGAGCCATCCACTTGGACGACCAACGTCGCCGGGACCTCCGCCGCGGCGGGGCGCAGCCGCGCCCCGAGATCCGTCTGCGCCTGCGCACAGCGCCCGACGCGGTCGATCACCCGACGCACCAGATTCTCCGACAGCGCCACCCCGTGATGCAGCGCACAGCGCTCGGCGGCTTCCGCAAACGGCCCATGCAGCCCCAGGTCCAGCACGACCTGCTCGAGGCGAGCCGTCACGTCGCCTGCGTCCGGCAGACCCAGCGCGAGGTCCAAGGGGAACCACCCCGTCCGGCAGCGCGGGCAGTAGTGATAGTGCCGGCGCAGCACGTGCACCCCGTGCAGCGACTGAATCGTGCGCTGCACGCGCGGGCGGCGGACTCGGCACAGCTGACCACAGCGCGGACACGGCTGACTGGCCGTCGTTTGGGTCGCTTCGCGCGCCGCATAATAGGCGTCCAGCTGCCTCGCCACGTACTGGTGCGCCTCCGCTTCCAGCCCCACCTCCACGGCGTAGCTATCCTCCGCCACGCGCTCGCGGCTCCGCCGCTGCGCCAGCTCCGTTTCCAGTGCCTCAGTTGTTAACTGACTCAGATCGGTGCGCTTGTCCATGGGACAAGCAGATCACACCGGGCGACCCCGCGCAATAATCAGTCGTGCACCCGGTGGTATGTTTCATTTTCATGCGACTCCCGCTCCTGGTGGGTTCGGCGCTCCTCGCGCTGGCCGCCGGCGCCTCGGCCGAAGACTGGCCACAGTTCCT
>Ga0209640_10002791_pt1 | contig 15254 bp, 32 predicted proteins | sample RifCSP10_1_FD_184018 | JGI IMG/M metagenome (GOLD analysis project Ga0209640, IMG submission 184018) | Soil microbial communities from Rifle, Colorado - Rifle CSP2_sed 10_1 (SPAdes) (version 2) | ecosystem: Environmental > Terrestrial > Deep subsurface > Rock core/Sediment | place: Rifle...
AAGCGGACGAAGAAGAACGCCCGTGGTGAGTTCGTCAATGATACAGAGTTCTTCACCATACCGCTCGTTTTCCCAAGCAGGATCTTCAACCATCTGATTCTCAGCCGGCACGGGTTGGCTCAGGCTATCGGTCAGGCAATCTTTGAAGAGTTGTTCGATGCCTCGCACCAGCAAGGTTATCCGCACGGACCTCCGGGTGTTTGGGTCATCGACACGCCAAGGGGATATGGCGTGATGGTGGATGGCATTGTTGTTGATTGCGGTCACGGATGTCCGACACTTGTTGCTCAGATCGCTGCGGAGTTCTACGGCGATCCGGGCTTCAACAAGGATTTCGAGTGTCGTTCTAAGAACTGTCAATACTGCGACGGTGGTCCGGTCACAGAGGAATCGTATCGCGGACATAGCGAACTGAGGAAAAAGGACGAGGCAGGCAACCGAAGTCGGAAGGCGTACAAGCCAGGTCGTTTCGATATTAGTCTGATTCCGCCAAAAGACGGGTGGCAAGTCCCTCCTGGTCTTGCAGAAGGATTTGTAGCCGAGCTGAAAGCAGAAGAAAAGCGTGAGATAGAACTGGCGATCATGACTGACGAGGAATTGTCCGAAGAAGAAATTTCTGCGGAGCGGGAGGATAATAAACGCATGAACCGTCGGTCGTAGATCAAATGCCTAAGTGGAAGCGTAGAGGCAAGAAGGTTCGTGCCATCGAGGAAGCTCTGTACGAAGAGGCTGCTGACGAACTGAACGCTAGGTTCTACACAGCCTTTCCTTACGTCTACAACCCTGTAGCACAGCTCTACTGTCCGTGGTTACGGATCGAGCAGCCGGTGTTCGAGGATGATCTACGTAGGCGTGCCGATGACGATGAGCCCATACGTGTGCGGACGTTGTTCTACGGTGATGATGGTCCGTACGATGTACGATTGAGACATCTGGAAGGTTGGGCGATAGGGCAATACGGCGATCTGAGGATGGAAGAACTAAGAATACCGAACCGGCGGTCAACATAAGGCACCCCTTCTTTTGGAGCCTAATAGGAGAAAAAACCTCCACCGCCAAAAAACCAACCAGTGACCTTTTTGGAGGGGGTGGGGGGTCCATTTTTTTTATTTACGGGCACCGGGCGCACGGGGAAATACGGGAGAACCACGGTGCGGATTCTGAAGGACCGCCGGGCTGTGACCACCAGTCGATCCGCACGCACCGACGGTGCAATTATACTGAATGGAGTCACGCCCATGGAGCGGACTGAATCGGTGCGCGATCAAGTGCTCACGATGACCCCGCCGAGCATGCTCCCGCTTGCAGTGACTAGACCGACGGTCTAACGCACCGTGTTAGACCGCATAACAGTGCCTCTCTTTTCTACTTGACCTCTAGTTAATCGTGCGGTAGTCTATCCATGTTGGTTGGACATACACACCCTGGAGGCTCACATGAATCGTACTGACATCCACGCTCCCTCGACTTTCAGCCCGGCTGAATACCGCTACCTTGGCTCGCTCTACTTCGGACCGGACGCTGACGCATGGGAGAACAGCCCGGAGCTGTTGGCAGCGGTCCGGAATAGCGCCTTCAAGGGGAATTTCGCAGCCAAGGCTACGTGCGACCACTGCGGCGCTCATTTCAACTACGGTGAGGCGTTCGAGCATGTTAATGGTGACGTGATCGTCGTCGGTCACATCTGCGCGAACGAAGCCTTCGGGTATGATTCTCGTCGTGAGTACGAACTGGCTCGCATGAAGAAGGCGACCGAGTTGAGCCGTGAACGCGGCGTGCGTGCGACCCGTGTGGCTCGTTTTCTCGAAGCCAACCCTGGGTTGGGTGCAGCTCTCGAAGTCGATCACCCGATCATCGCTGACATCAACGGCAAGCTGATCAAGTACGGCGATCTGAGCCACAAGCAGGTGTCGTTCGTGTTCCGGCTTGCTGCCGAGGTCGCTCAGAAGGCAGATCGTCAGGCTGAGCGTGACGCTGAGCCCAAAATCGCAGTCATCCCTGGTCGTCGTGAGATCACTGCTACGATCTTGGGCACCAAGGTCCAGGACAGCCAGTTTGGCATCCAGTTCAAGATGCTGGTCCGCTGCACCGACGGTCAGAAGCTGTGGTCAACCATTCCGGCGAGCGTTGTGCAGACCGTCGGTAACGAGCCGGTCTCGATCCTCCGTGGTCGCACGATTCGCTTCACCGGTACGGTGCAGGTCAGTGATCGTGACGCCTGCTTCGGCTTCGTGTCGCGTCCGTCGAAGGCGAGCATCGTCGAGACCAGCGTTGCAGCGTAACGATCAACGATTCACACAGGAGATCAGACCATGGCTAAGCTAGCGAAGTACGCCTATGACTGCGGCATGAAGACCATTGCTGAATACCAGGAGGAAGGTGGAGATCCACGAGCCTGGCTCACCGCACAGAACAAGGTGTGGGAAGAGTTACAAGCACGGAGCGATGGCTTACCCCCTGGTGAGGTTGTCGGTGGTCTGCTCAAGTTCCAAGTCGCCGACGGGTATGCCGTCTACGTTGTCACGAAGGCTACCCCGCTGACGCTCACTCATGTTCCGTTCGGTGATGCGTACCAGGTTCACGATGCGTTGATCCGTGGGCTGCGACGTGCCGACGTGCTGGCATCGCTCGAACGTGACCGCAAGTTGTCTGCGATCTTCGCGAAGAAGAAAGCGATCTGACTTGACCGATGGTCAAGTATCTGCTACTCTCGCCTGAACGGTTGGAACTCAAACCCTGGAGGATTACAAATGAACAGCCCTTGGAACAGACGCAACGCCGACGACGGCTTCACGGATTTCACATCCCTATCCACCATGCTTCAAGCTCGCAAGGCTTCTGGAGCTGAGCGCGTGATCGCAAGCTCGGCGATCACCGTTCACGCCTACGAAGACGGGAAGCTCGGGATGACCGCCGGTGGTGCGGGTGCTGCCGAGCTGACGAACTGGAGCTTCGGGCAGCTATGTAGTCTCGCTCGTGCGAACGCGAGCTTTCTACGGAAGCTGCCGGCGAACCTTGTTGTCGATCCGCTCAACTGGTGTCTCGCCAACACTGCGAGCGATCAAGTCAAGGTGCTACTCGCCAAGAACGGTGTATGGGCTGCGCGTGCGATCACAGGGAAGGACTACGGTCGCATCTATGACGCTGACGTTGTAGATGACGTTCTGAGGATCGTCGGTAACGACTGGAATCCGCCGACCACGTTCGACCGCAAAGGGAGGGCGAGCAAGCTCTATGCTTCTGACCGGGACATGCACCTGACGCTGGTCAACGAGACGAACCCCATAGAGATCCCTGGCAAGAACGGCATGGACACGCTGTTCCGTGGGTTGATCATCGGACACTCCGAGGTCTCCAAGTGCGTGTTGTGGATCAAGAAGTTCCTCTACCGGTATAGCTGCTCGAATCGCATGATCTGGCAGACGGAGGAGCTTGGCGAGATCCGGATCAGGCACACCAAGAACGCGCCGAATCGCTGGGTCAACGAGGTCATTCCCCAGCTTCGTGAGTTCGTGAACACGCGCAGTGCTCCGATCCTCGAACTGGTCAGACAAGCTCGGAGAGCTTCGCTCGCGGTTGATCACGATGCCCTGGTGACCTTTCTGCGATCACAGGACTTCACCATCGAGATCGCTACAGCGGCGGCTGAGCGTGCGGAGCAGAACGCCGAAGAAGCCGATCCGCGATCTGTCTGGGGTGTCGTTCAGGCTCTGACCTCGCTCGCCCATGATACGCCCTACCAGGATGATCGTATCGCTCTTGAAACCCATGCTGGGCGGTTGATGTCGCGAGCAGCGTAGATTCGATCAGCGGACCGTCGGCGTGGGCGACCTCCAGGTCTACCAACCAACAACGCCGACGGTCCGTCTGGTCTTGGAGACACATGGGACCGTTGTTCAAAGGACCAGAGCTGACCCGCTACGTGAAGGATCTCGCTGACGCCTTCACCTGGAAGATGGTCAACGATCACACGCCCAAGTCCCAGCAAGCCTGGCTCGAAGAGTTCATCGCCTACCTCGACGACAAGAAGAAAGAGCTAGCCGATCCAAGTCAAGACAACGGTGAGCAAGACGTGGCGAACCATGTGGCTCAGCCGTATGGAGGAAGAAAGCGATGAAGCCGAAGCTGTTGATCCTCGATGATGAACTACCCATCGTACGGGCGTTCGAGCGCTGTCTGAAATACACCTACGATGTCGTCACCGCTACGAACGTCCGTGACGCGGCTGCCTTGATCGGCTCTGTCGATGTTCTGCTCACCGACTGGAACATTGGTGCTGACACGCCAATGACCCTCTTGGGCAGAGTACCGACGGTCATCCTGACAGGGAACCCAGACCGGGCAGCCAAGGCGGTACGATCATCGACGGTATGCGTGGTCATCGCCAAGCCTGCGTACAACGATCTCGTGATCGCATCCCTTCGCGCAGTCCTCGAAGCTCACTGCGGCGATTGCGCGAGTGGAGCACCATGATCGTGTACAGCTCACAGACCTTCGTCGAGCTGCGGAAGGTCCACCTCGACCCGTGTGAGCACTTCTTGACCAGCCTGTATGTACCTCCAAACCTGGCTGGGCTCTGCATCGAATGCGGTCATCAACGGTACAGCCACAAGCACGAGCGACATAGACCTCGATGACACATAGCGTCAATGCAGTGATCTTTTCTTGATCATTTCACTTGACCATTGGTTAATCACCTGCTAGACTGTTCTCAAGGTTGGCAGCTCACCAGTCGGCTGGTGAGTGGGTTGACAGAGTAGGTCCGCTTCGGGGAGATCCGTCTACATTTCCGAGTACAGCCGACACCTCCCCGAAGCGACCCTACTTCTCCGCTACCTCTCAGAGACCGTCGGTCTCCTTCTGCGGCTGCTTGTCGTATGTGCGCTGCTCTCTACCCACCGGGCATAGCGGACCTCCTTTTTTAATCATGTGCTCAACTGAACAACGATGTTCAGTTTAGCACATGATTAACCGACGGTCAAGTGAAAAGATCAAGCCTTCATACTTGACCACCGGTTAATCGTCTGCTAGGCTAGTGGTGTTGGTTGGAACTGGAGGACAGCATGGCTGGCGTGATCACTACGAAGCACCTCATCACCGAAGCGCGAGCGATCATCGTAGGCTTCGGGATTCGCACCTATGTACGTTGCTGGGCTGCCGTCCTCTCCGGCGGCAAGCACACCTTCCTCTCACTGGTATGGAGCTGAGCATGACGATCACGGATAGAGTCACCAACGATGCGAGGAGTGCTGCGCTGCACTGTCGTATCCTCAAACGCCTAGCACTGGCAGTGGACCGACGGTCACGGTTCTGGATCAATGGCTGGCGTAGATGCCTGCGTACCAACGGCTACGACGACGTTGTGTGTTGATCAAGACCGCCGGGCTGGGTCCGCAGGTAGAGGCGGACCTAACTCTGGGCGCGTGAGTGGTGATCGCACCCGCTCTGGTACAGCAGGGGCGTAGATGATCTCTTCCTCGGTGTCCTCGGTGTCTTGATCGAGCGGCGGACCTAGCTCGGGTCTGCGCCTACCAACATGGGTGTGTACGTACCGTGCTCGAATCACCTTCATGGTGAGAAGGTAACGATGGTGTCAAGCAGACCGTCGGTACGCCTTGATCTTCTTCTCTACAGCAGTGAGCGCTTCACCGATGGTCAAACCATAGCCGAATAGTTTTGGCATGGATGGCTCACCGATGCCGACAGACCAGAGCGAGGTAGATTGCCGGTCAGTATTGGGTGATAGACCTTCGGCGATCACCAGGCTGTTGTCCATGAGGACTCGTTGGATCACAGTCCCAGGTACGCGGACACCTGCAAGGCGCTCCAGTGCTTTGATGCGTTGCTCGAAGGTCATGTGAGTATCGCAGCATAGCCGTAGCGGCTCTCGACGTTGTTCCCGAACAGCGCTCGGAGTCTAGCCCGAGCGTCGTCAGGGTCAGCAGCCTCTATGGTGAAGTAGACATGCTCGGTCCCGGCGGTCACTCCAGCACAGGCTGGCAGGGTAGAGATCCGATCACGCCACTGCTGTACCCATGCTGGACCGACGGTCATTCGGACTTGGTAGCTCATGGAGCTGACTCTACCGCATCATTGACCACCGGTCAAGTTGCCTTATGAGCATTACGACCATGATGATCATTACGACGTAACGCAGCCTGATTAGCCTTACGACCATTACGGGATGTTCACCTGACCGACGGTCTAGCGGACGACGCGACCGTGATTCTAGTCGCAGCTCCTTCTATGTCGAGCGAGCAGTGAAAACACGCGCCCGACGATCAACTATTTTTTGATCGCGCACGTTCAACGCTGCACCAGCTCCAACAGACCGGCGGTCTCGTTCACCAATGAGCCTTATGTGCCTCAGTTCGTAAGGCTACTGAATATACTGGCGATTTCTGTCCGAAAAAGAAACTTCTGGTCGCCAATAAGGCACCCGCATCTACCTGATATCATAAGGCAAATAAGGCACGTAAGGCTATGGTGAGACGAAGCGTAATGTTATCAAGCAGTTGAAGATCACACGTAAGGCACATAATGGTGTAGAAACGGACCACCGGTCTTTTTTCAATAGGACCGTCGGGCTCAGCCGTGGCTGATATAGACCACCGGGTTCTAGCACTGTAGACCGTCGGGCTCGATCTCCTGGGCTCTATGCAAAGCCGGTGTAGATCACGCCAATAAGGCTGCCTTATGTGGGCGATCCAGCGAAGCTCAGATCCGCCAAGGAGAGCGTTCTAGTGCGTGTAATAGGCATTTGGATATTTATGCGTCCCCACCCTGAAGCCCACAGGATGAGCGTACCCTACTTGAGCTTCACCCGGTATCGCCTAGGATCGCCTAGGATCGACGCAGAGCCGAGATTGGGTATAAGACTCAACTCAGGTGGATAGCGCTGTCCAGGGCAGCCCCAGCGATGCCAGGTAGGCTCTGGCGGTGTCGTCAGCGGGTGCGTACATGCCTAAGAACTCTGCATCGGTCATCGTAGTGATGACATCCCCGATGATGACCACCCAGGTATGAGCGCCCATGCAACGGACCTCTTTACAGATACGAACATTCCCGTCAGCGTCGGACCTGTGTGCAGTGACTCTGACCTGACCTACGAATACAGGCATGACGAGCCTCCATTGTTCGTAAGCCTTCGGTGTGTTGCTCTGTAAAGTAAGGCACCATGAAACCTACCAAGCCAAAGATCGATCACCGAACCGTGAAGGCTGCCCTCGCCTGGCTGAAGGCAAAGGAACTCGAACGGGTGAACGGCGGGCAGTCATCCTATCGTGGCTATGCTACCGGAGAGATCCTACGCGCCCTGAAGCTCGGTGACGGGTATGACAGCCGTGAGCGTGCGTACCAGGTTCTGATCCGTGGTCTCAAACACGCCTGCGAGCTGGGATTCCTCGAACACACGGACAACGGCACCTGCAAGCGGTTCAAGTATACAGGACCAGAGATCGAGACTGCCAAGCACGCTGCGGACTCTCTCAAGGCTGAGAGAGCATCGGCAGTGGTGTCGCTCGCCAAGCGGAAGCGGATCGCCATAGATATGAGCTACGACAAGACCACCGTGACTGTGCCGATCAGAGACTTCCTGAAGCTCGCCTGATCATGATTGCGAGCCTCCCTACTTGGATCATGACCAACGCCATGACTCCTTTCATGCCATCTACCCATCCGTGGAAGTGGCGCTGGTTCACCCTCTCCGAATGGGCGGTATCGCGTACACCGCTCACGATCCTGTTCGACACGCTAGCCTGGACGGTGATCATCCCGTCATGCGTACTGGCGATGCGTTTGTATTTGATGTAGACGCCTACCCTGTAAAACGATCACTCACACCCCAGAAGGATTACTCCACATGACTGTCCCATCCCAGATCGAGACCGACGGCATCACGCTCGACCGCGTTGTACTCGTCGGTGAAGCAGCGATGCGTTTCCTGGCTGCGAGCATACACGGTGGCGCGCTCGACCCTACCAAGATAGGTGGAGCGGTGCGTGACAGCTTCGATCTCGCTGAAGCCTTCTGGGTCGAATACGCCCGACGCTACGATTCCGTAGAGACGCCTCATGACTGACACTGGCTGCGGTCATACTCGTGTTGTGCTGAGACCGCGACACGGGTCAGCCTACGACTCCTGGGAGTGCGCAGCAGGATGTGGTGCTACATTCGATCTCGCCACCTCGGCTGACAGACTGCGGTCTAGAGTACAAATCCTGGAACATGAGCGGATCGCCACCCAGGAATCAACCCGTACACTGACCTGCGTATTCTGCGGTCATGCCTACCCGCCCAATACCCCGGCGAGCAATCATCAGATGCTTGCCGCCCATGTGCTGGTATGTCCGTCCCATCCTGCGGCTGCGATTCGTGCAGAGCTGGTTGGGCTCGCTACCAAGACCGTTGATTGCCTGGCTGTATTGGGATACCGGCAAGGGATCGTAGATCAATCCAGACGCGGGAAGGATCGGAATACCGATGCTCGCGTAATGGTGCTACTCGATCATCTAGCAGGGGTCATCCACAACTACGCGGAGAAAGCTCCCAGCCCTTCCGCCGACCGTGCTTGTCCTCAGTGCGGACAGGTCTGGAAGACGGATGCTGCCAACCTGCATCCCTTGAGGTGTTTCAAGTGCGGCTGGTCACGCCCCGGTGAGCACATCCTGCACGGTTCCCGTGGTGAGTGTCACGAAGAGAAGTGCAACATCTGTGAGGGCGGGTTGGGGTTGTGTACCGTTTGCGGTGGTGCGGAAGGCTCGATGCCTACGAGCTGTCCGGGTATACGGATGACTGGCACCCAAGCTGATGCTGTGTTCGCAGGTACGATGGACTACGTAGGTGGTCGTTGGATCGAGCGTGAAAATCGTGGGCATATCCGGTGACCACGGTTCTCCCAGACTATGGAATACGCATCCATGCGTGTGTATCCTTTCGTGAGCTTCGCCACGGACGCGGGTTGGGGCTTGGCTGGGATACCGTCGGGTCTGTGATTACCAAGTGCGGGAAGACTCTCACAGGCGTCATCTCGCTTGGGAAGCGACCCCCTACGTGTCGATCTTGTCTGCGCAGACCACGAGTCCAACTGAGGTTGGTACGATGAAAGTGTCCATCTACTATGAGGACTACGACTGCGGATCACCCTGTACGCCGAATGGCTGTCCTGGTCACGAAGGGCGACCAGTAGGACTGGTCATCGACGGTCGATTGCTGTGCGACGATGATCACGTACGCGGTGATGACCTCCACGAACCGGAGCGGTTGGAAGCTGTGCTGCGTCAGGCTGCTGACATCCTGAGCAAGCCGTGAGTGCGAATCAGCACCTACCCGATACGTGCGATGCTGCGACCTTGACCGCCGTTGCGAGCTTCTACGATACCGAATACCGTCGGTTACTCGATTGGTCCGAACGTGAACGCATCATCCACGACTTCAAGCCTCACGGTGAGAGTTCATCTGCATTGAAGCTCTGTGGAAAGCTCGAAGTGTTCGCCCAAGAAGCATGCTGGCTCCGAGGCGAAGCATCGCGGCTCACAAAGCTCAGACCACCGAAGCGCGCACTGAAAAGGATTGCCCCGTGAGCAGCGTGACGACAGAGCTTCATACCAACGAGGCATCGTTAGAGGTGCTGTTGCACCTGTTTGATCACTACCGCATTCCTCATCCAACCGAGGTTGAGACATCCACGATCACGGGGAACATCCACTTCAGCATTCCCGGACCTCGGGATAGCGTTGCGATCTACCGTATCTGGGGTCGCGGCATCGCTGATGTCTGGTTTGGGAAAGCAAACGATGACTCCGGTGGACGTGCGATGCAGGGGCAGATCCCGACGGCTGGTTCACGCCCCGATGAGCAGTTCGGACACATACTGAAGCTGCATCAACGCTTTCTGCAATCGGGTCGTCGGAAGGTGCTCAGGTCACGATGATTGCCTGGGTTCTCCACGGTGACGGCTGGATGTTTGTAGCCGCTGGTGCCTACGCGGTTGTTGTCTGCGTTCATAGCATCTGGATGCGACGGGTGCATGTGAAGGTCTACCGATTGGAAGCTCGTATCCAAGGCTTAGCTGAACGGATCTCCTACGCGAACGAACGCACGGATAAGGTCACGCAAGAGATGCGGAGAGTCACAGGGAAGTTCGATGCGGTGGTGATCGAAGAGTTGAAGGAAGCAGCGGAGCGCATCAAAGAGCGGATCGATCCGAACCTCCCTGACGTTGAAGACGACGTTGAATACGTGGACGAAAGCCCTATCGATGATGACGATGGTCTGCACACTGACGACACTCGGATCAAGAAGCCATGAGCTGCACCTGCTGCGACAGCAATACGTACACGAGCGAAATGGAATCACGCCACGGTACTCCTGCTGAGTTCAAGGCTGCGGTCTTCGCTTGCGTTGAGATCAGTACCGCCGAAGCTGAAGCTGCTGTGGCTGAGTATCAGTCTGTTTGGATCAAAGCAGCGCGTCGCGAGTTGATGCCGCTGTACTCGGACCGCCGATGAACGATCAAATCGTAGTGGTCTTCAAAGCGCTTGACGATCTGATCAAGCAAGGGAAATTCGCGCTCGAAGACATCGGCTTCATGGAGCGCTACTTGAGCGAAGCTCTGAAGTCTACACGAAAGCTGTCCGCCCGTGTTGGGCTGTGCGAAGTCTGCTTGAAAGCCAAAGCAGTTGGAATACTGCGACACATACCTGGCGTGATCGTCGCCCCCGGCTCTGACAAGCCGTTGTCAGCCGACCTTCGGGTCTGTGCTGAATGCAAGACGAAGGAGCAGAAGTGAAAGCCACGATCAAGCTATTCCCGTGGGAGCTGGCTTCCATGGACGAGTATTCGTGCTCGCTGCCCTCCGGCACTACGATGTGGAAGATGTGGAAGAACAACTGGAACGCCTACGCGGTAGGGGTGACCTGTACGAACTGCGGCTTCGTTGGGCGTGCGAGTACGGCATCCCGTCCAGCGTCTACACATTGTCCCGGCTGCAAGACCGACGGTCTTGTCGGGACAAGACTGCCTGAGCACTGGTTCGTCGGTCAGTACATTCCGTGCGACATCCCCGGTCAGATCGGGATTCGCTGGCATGAGGTAGTGCTGCTCGAAGGTCCGAAACCTGCGAGCTATGTGAGCCCTGACTGGTCGAACTACCAACGATGGCAGAAGGAACGTAAAGCTGAGCGTGCTGAGCGTGCAGCATGAGATGGTTGCTCGACCCGAGGTTGTTCAACCTCATCATCCTGGCGCTCTACGCCTTCGCTGCGATTCGCTGGTTCGTAGCTGGTCGCTTCGGTGACGGTATGTATTGGGTAGGAGCGTTCTGGATTACTGCCACTGTCACCTTCCTGATGAAGCACTGAGCAAGAGCATCCCCTTGTAGCTCCAATGGTAGAGCGCCGAGAGTAATGACCTCGGAGGTTTGCGGGTTCGAGTCCCGCCGAGGGGGCTCTTTTCTTCTTGACTCTGGTAGAGCGTTCAGAGACACTGCTGCCTTATGGCGACTCGCGCAAACAGCCTGACGTTATGCACCCTACGACTTCTGTCGGGGCTGCTATCGTTGTTGCGCTAGTAGTCCCTTCTTCTCAGATCCACGAGTGGCGAAGCTGGTAGACGCGCAAGGTTGAGAGCCTTGTGGGCGCAAGCCCGTGGGAGTTCGACTCTCCTCTCGTGGACCATGCTCGGGTGGCGGAATTGGTAGACGCTCTGGGCTCAGAACCCAGCGATCCGAAAGGGTCATGCGAGTTCGATGCTCGCCCCGAGCACCATTCGATGCGCAGGTGGCTGGAATTGGTAGACACGCTGGTCTCAAAAACCAGTGCTCCGAGAGGAGCGTGAGAGTTCGACCCTCTCCCTGCGCACCATCTTTTTCTTCTTGACTACAGCACTGCATTGTCCTAGGTTCTCTCCCATGCGTCATTAACACAGACCTCGTTGACCGCCCAGATCCGTTGACCCACTACGTTGTGGTCCGGTCTGACATCCCTGTTGGAATAGCAGTAGCGCAGATCGTTCATGCCGCCGGTGAATCCTCACCAGGCTCGCTCCCGCCTGACACCTACGCCGTAGTCTTGGCAGTCCCGTCTGAGGACGCCCTGCTGTGTTTCGCAGATCGCCTTGTAACAAACGCCATCCCTCACGTCCTTATCAGAGAACCGGACGCGCCCTTCAACGGAGCCGCGACCGCCGTAGGCGTGTTCCCTGCACCTCGCTCAAGTTTGCGGAGGTGCATGTCGCGCCTTCGTTTGTATGGAGAAAGTCATGAAAGAAGCAATCAAAGCAGTAGAAGTAGAGATCAAGACACTGAAGAAGCTGTACCGTGATCGCAACGCACAGCCGCCGCACTGGAAGACCTACCAGGGTCTTGCCAGACTGAAGCTGGTCTCGACCGTGATGTACGCTACAATCGCGGCGTCGAGAGGAAGAATCCATGCTGCCAAATGGGATCTTGCTTCCCAGGCGAAGTTCATCGCAGACAACGCGAAGCTGCTACCTGTGCGTGAGGCTGAGAAGGTGTCTGCTGTTGCCTAGCGAACAGCCTTCTTCTTGATGACGTTGAACAGCCACTTCGTTTCAACGTCACTGATCTTTTCAGGATGAAAGCTATAGCTCGTGTACGATCCGTCGTGCATGTCTTGGTCCGCCTCAGTGGTCCACCACATGCCCTTGTGCGGACTCGATGAGCTGGGCTCGAAGCCACCGCCGTCGTCGATGATCTCCTTGGCAACATCGAACAAGGACTCGAACTCCTTGTCCTCGTACTCGAAGCCGCGTTCCTCTGCGTCGCCTTGCTCGGCAGACTCTGGCGTCACGACCTCGAAGGTCTTGGACATCTTGTAGGCAGGCGTCTTGATTGCAGCGTATCCCTGATCGAACACCTTTCGATCCGTGTCGGGATAGAGCTTCGTCATGACCTCGAACGCCTCGTCGTCTTTGTACTCGCCGAGGTACTTGTGGATCTCCTTCAAGGCTTCCTCGGGATTGCCTTTCGCTGTAGCCTTCACGACTTCGGCTGTGAGATCGATGAGCGGTGATGCTGTAACCACCACCGACCCACCAGTCCACTTCTGACTGACTTCGTACCCGAGCGAAGCCATGTATTCACCATCGGTGATGAGCTTGTGCGGGATCGCGAGCACGCGCTGAGCCCGACCCTTCGGGAGCTGAGATGGGATGTTCGGATTCACCGGATAGTAGTAGTGCTCGTAGACGAAATCGTACTTCGTGCCTGCCGTCTTCGCGGGATACCGACGCTTCACTTCGGATTGCTGCTGCGGTGTCAGCTCGTGGAACGCAGAGTAGTCGTAGCGTTTATCGCCAAGCAGCTTGGCAGTGCGTTCATCCATGAACTGCGAGTCCCACTTCTTGATCGCAGTGACCACTACAGCCGCCATAGCGTTCGCCAGGTCTGGACGCTTGCTGGCGAGCATGGTTGAGATGATCTCTTTCTTCGCGCTTGTATTCATCACACTACCCCTTGGCTTTCGCAGCCGCAGCTTTGAGAGCGTCGATCACATCCGTAGACTCGTGCGGCTCTAGCTTCTCTGCCATGTGTGACAGGATAGCTTTCGCCTTTGCCATCTTGGTGAGGTTCTTCTTCGAGTTCGCGTAGAAGTAGTCACCGAAGATAGCATGGAGGAGCTTCCGCGACTTCGAGAGTAAAGCATTAGAGGCGTCTGACAGCTTGTGCTCTTTGCCGTTGATCACAAACATGAACGTCGAGCCTGCTGTGTAGTCCTCCTTGATGACCTCGAACACGATGTCGATCCTCCCGGTTTTCCATTGCTCGGGCACAGCCTCGCCGAGCATCGACATCGCGTCTTTGAACGAGATCGAGCGACCTGTCATGAAGCTGAGCTTCGAGACGAACTTCATGTCCTCGGGAATGATCTTGACCTTGGCGTTGTAGCCCTTCACTTCTTCGCCCATCGAGGTCCACAAATCACGGATGGCTTTCGGTGCGACCTTCGACAGCTCTTGGGAGATCGGAAACTTCACGACCTCCATCCGGTATTCGTCGATGTCGAGAGGCGCGTTCATGTTGCCGATGTCGTAGTGGTGGTGGACACCGACGAAAATGTGAGCTTGGTCGGTCTTGCCGTACACGACATACAGTGACAGGCTGCGATCACCGTACCCGCCAGAGCCGGTGTCGGTCTTGAACTTCCACTCTATCCCTGATGTCGGTACATGGGCTTCACGAGCTGCATCCTCGAATGAGGTGTGCTGAGCTTGCGGCTTGGTACGCGGCGTAGTAGTCCAAGTCGGTGATGTCGGTGTGTCATGACCAGGGTCATGTCCTGGTCTTTGCTTGCCCGTCAGGATGTCACGGGCAACGTTGAGCTGCACCATCATGTCCTGATCGCCGCCGCGATCTGGATGGTGTTTGAACGCGAGCTGCTTGTACGCCTTCTCGATCTCGTCTTCGGACGCTCCTGGCTGGACGCCCAGCAAGTTCGCTGCTTCCTGCATGCTCAGAGCAACGCAGTAGAGTCGGTAGCTCCGGCGATACCAGTCGTTAACCGGATGGTATGCAATGACGTTGGCGAGGTCTTGTCGGTTCGCCGCAAGAAGCGTTGCGATGACTTGTTGTTTGGCTCTGCCGTCCATTGCTATCCCTTTGATTCAGAAGATAACGCCGCACACCCAGGCTGTGACGGACAGAACCGCTACCAGAAAGCCGGTGATGCGAAACAGCCATGGCGAGCGGTTCAAAGACGACGCACCCTTGCGTAGATCCGAGTACGTGGAGTATCCGATGCTGCCGTAGCAGAGATCAACGATACCTGCACCGACGAAGATCGTGATCAACATGAACGCTGGCGACAACGGCTCAGCCAGGTTGGCAGCAGGGAGTGCTACAGCCGCGAGCAGATTCGGGATGCGAGGTGCGAATGAAACGATGGCGTGGTAGCTCGGGATGAGAGGATCTTCGCTGTACGCATACTCGACCGCTCCGAACCTGAACCCCGCCTGCGGATCTACGTGCGGGTAGAGCCGCATCCTGACGAGCTTTGCTCGGAACAGGTAGCGCGCTGCAAGGTAGTGGCTGCACTCATGGATCGTGGTCCATACGAAATAGGCAAGCACAGACGCGATGGCGTAGAGAGCGATCATCCTCTATTTAGGTAAGGGTCGTTACGACCGCTGCCAGGTTCCAAACACGGCTTCGGCTGGCAGTCCGGCAACGTACAAGGGATGCAGCCCGTATTGCTGCACGTCGGGCAGGTTACGTTCTTCGGCGGGTTGCCCTTACA
>Ga0209640_10002792_pt1 | contig 15253 bp, 12 predicted proteins | sample RifCSP10_1_FD_184018 | JGI IMG/M metagenome (GOLD analysis project Ga0209640, IMG submission 184018) | Soil microbial communities from Rifle, Colorado - Rifle CSP2_sed 10_1 (SPAdes) (version 2) | ecosystem: Environmental > Terrestrial > Deep subsurface > Rock core/Sediment | place: Rifle...
CAAAGAACAACGGGCCTGCGATGTCGTAGAACACAACGCCCGGGGGCAGTCCCTCGGCTAGGTGCCCGTGCTCTCCCCCGATCAACCGCGCACCGGAGATCTCCACCATGCGACGCATGAACAACAAGGCGGCCAGCACCACACCGACCGCGACCGCCACCACCATGTCGAACACGACGGTCAGCAGAAAACACACCAACAAGACGGTGACGTCGCTTCGAGGAGCTATCCGAACCATCCGCCCGAAATGGCGGGCATCGCTCATGTTCCACGCCACCACCAGCAAGAGCCCGGCCATAGCCGCCATCGGCACGAAGCCCAACAGGGGAGCGAGGATCAGCATCGCGGTCAGCACGAACCCGGCGTGAATCACCGCGGCGAGCGGGGTCCGCCCGCCGGCACGAATCGCAGTGGCGGTCCGAGCGATGGCGCCGGTGGCGGCGAACCCGCCGAAGAATGGCACCACCATGTTGCCCAGACCCATCCCCAACAGTTCGGAATCAGGGTCGTGCCTGGACCCGGTCATCCCGTCGGCCACAACCGCGCACAGAAGCGATTCGATCGCCCCCAACATTGCGATGGCCAGAGCGCTGGGAACCAACTCCAAGGTAATCGACCAGTTGAGGGCTCCGTCGAATGTCCACGGCAGCACCGGCACCGGCGGAAGGGCTGGGATCCCGCCGAATCTCGACTCGATCGAGGCAATCGGGAACCCGGCCCGATCGAGGGCCACCCCTGCCAGCGAGGCCAGAATCAGCGCTACGAGCGGGGCGGGAACCCGTTTGGTTATCCGCGGGAAGGTGATCATGGCCGTCAATGTCAATGCGGTCAGCGCGGCGTCCTGCCAGTGGGCTGAGGGCAACCTCGACACGAAATCCTCCAACCGCTCCCAGATCCGGTCACCGGATAGGGAGCCGATCCCAACCAGGTCCCCCAGTTGGAGCACCGCGATCACGACGGCGATCCCTGCCGTGAAACCGGTGGTGACCGGATGCGGGATGAACTGGATGAGCCTGCCGAGGCGCATCAGCCCCATTGCCACCAGGACCACACCGGCCATCAGCGATGCCACCAGTAACCCTGACAGGCCGTACCGGGTGGTGATCGGGGCGAGGATCACCACGAAGGCGGCGGTTGGCCCCGAGACCGAGTGCATCGACCCCCCTGCCAGCGCGATCACGGCGCCACCCACGATCGCCGTGAACAAACCGAGATGAGGCGGCGCACCGGAGGCGATCGCCAATGCCATCGACAAAGGGAGAGCGACCACTCCCACCGTGAGACCAGCACCGAGATCCGCCCTGAAGTCGGCCGACCCATAGCCGCGCGCCCTGGTTCCTCTCAGGGCCGAGGCGAAGGGCACGCGAGACTCTTCAGATACGAAACGCCTCGGCATTTCGCAACTCTAAGTCTGACAACTCCGACGCCGGCCGGGTCGGGATCGCAAACGGCTACTTCCCGAAGCGCCGTTCGCGACTGGTGAAGTCACGCAATGCGCGAAGGAAGTCCACCCGGCGGAAAGCCGGCCAGTTGACGTCGACGAAGACGAACTCGGCGTAGGCCGATTGCCAGAGGAGGAAACCGGAGAGACGGGACTCACCGGAGGTTCGAATCAGCAGATCGGGATCCGGCATGTCGGCCGAGTACATGTGGGAGGCGAGAGCGTCGGCGTCGATGTAGGTGGCGACCTCCTCGGGTGGCACGCCGTCAGATAGGAGAGTCGAGACCAGGTCCTTGGCGGCGTCGACGATCTCCTGACGACCCCCATATCCCATGGCGACATTGAGACGTTTCGACCCTCTCGGATGCGCCTCCTCGGCTGTTTTGGCGGCTGACACCAACTGATCGGGGAGAAGGTCGAGGCTCCCGATGAATTTGATCGCCATGTCGTACTTCTCGCATAAGGCGGGGAGACGCTCGAAGAGCTCGATTAGCACCTGGAAGTAGGGCTCCAGCTCCTCCTCAGGCCGGCTCAGGTTCTCCTTGGAGAGAACCCACGCCGTGACCGCCGGGATATCCAACTCGTGGGCCCAGCCGAGGAACTCTTCGAAACGGCGCATCCCCACCCGGTAGGAGTCGGTGTAGGTGGGAAGCCTCTCCTCCCGTGCGTGACGGCGATGACCGTCGAGGACGATGCCGATATGCCGGGGCAGGCGGTCCTTGTCGAGACCGTTGAGCAGGTTTCGCTCGTAGATGCGGTAGAGAAGACCGAGGGCCATGGCGAATGCTCTGATGCTACCGGCGCCGAGCCGTCTCACCAGCGCGGCGTTCAACCCGATCCGGCTTACGTCTTGGCCCTGGGCCGAAATAGCCTGTGGTCTGATGGAAAGGCTCACCCTCGGCAGGATGCAGAACCCGATTCGAGGGTTTCTCCACGGAACGGCTGCCATAGCCTCCATAGTCGGGCTGCTCGTCCTCCTCAGCCGAGCGTCGGGCAACCGTGCCGCTGCCGTCGGGTCGCTCGTGTTCGGGGTCGCCATGCTCGCCACGTACACGGTTTCGACCCTCTATCACTCGATCCGGTGGAGTCCCGAGTGGAAGATCCGTCTGCAGAGGGTCGACCATTCGATGATCTTCCTCCTGGTGGCCGGGACTTTCACCCCGATCGCCATTGCCGCCGTCGACGGAACAGTGCTGGTGGTGGCTCTCGCCCTGGTGTGGATCACCGCGCTGACCGGGATCCTCCTCAAAGTGTTTCTCCCCAATGTGAAGACGCCGCTCTCGGTAACCCTGCAGATGGTGATGGGGTGGTCGGCGCTGATTCTGATGCCCTGGGTGCTGAGCCGTCTCGGCCTGGGTGCAGCGGTGCTGATCGCCCTGGGTGGGATCTGTTACACGAGCGGGGTGGTCATCTTCACGTCGAAGCGGCCCAAGCTGTTCCCGAGGACCTTCTCCTATCACGAGTTGTTCCACGTGCTCGTGATCGGCGGGAGCACGTTCCATTTCCTCGCCGTGCTCTGGTACGCGATTCCGGCCACCGTCTAACCGGCGGGAAGCATCGACGCCTCGGCGCAGAGCGCCTCGACTTTTTCCCAACCTGTGGGCACCGCGGATGTGAGGTTGTCGTGTCCCTGGTCGGTGATGACCACGTCGTCCTCGATCCGGATCCCGATCCCGAGAAACGCCTCGGGGAGGTTGTGCGAGATCTTCTCCGCATCTTCCTTGGCCTTGTTCTCCTTGGCCATCGCGGCGGTGCGGCCCTCCAGGATCCTGCGCTGTGCCCATTCGTCGAGGTCGTACTCGAGGAGGGCGAGCTCGATCTCCGCCTTGTCGGGCGCCACATAGAGGCCCGGCTCGACGGTGAACGCCATCCCCGGCTCCAGCTTTCGGGAGACGCCGTCGATGCGATAGGCGCCCGCGTCGTGCACGTCGAGGCCGAGCCAATGACCTGTCCCGTGGAAGTAGAACTGGTTGTAGTGGTGCATCGCCAAGCTCTCGTCAACGGATTTCGGGAGGAGGCCCAGCTCGACCATCCCCTCGGTGAGGATGCGGGTGGCGGCGTCGTGGATGGACCGCATGCTCGATCCCGGAGTCGACATCTCCAGACCGGTCCGTTGCGCGGCGAGCACCACCTCATAGAGGGCCCGTTGCGGGCCGGTGAACCGGCCGTTGGCCGGGAAGGTGCGGGTGATGTCCGATGAGTAGCCCTCGAACTCTGCGGCAGCGTCGATCAGGACCAGGTCACCGTCCTCGATCAACCGGTCGTTCTCGACGTAGTGGAGGACGCAGGCATTGGCTCCCGAGGCGACAATCGACGGGTATCCGTTGTGTCTCGACCCGCCCACCCGCCAGTGATACTCCATGGCGGCCTGGACCTGGTACTCGTAGACACCGGGTCTCGCGAAGCGCATCGCCTCGGTGTGCCCCCGGGCCGATAGATCGCATGCCCGACGCAGACTTGCCACCTCGTCCTCGGTCTTGAACAGCCTCATCTCCCCCAGCGTCACCGAAAGGTCCCGCACCTCGGAGGGGACGGTGCCCCCGTAGCGGGCCCGGTGGTTGCGTGCCTTGGCGATGAGGGCGTTGACCCGGGCATCGTGATGCTCGTTTCCGGTCTCGTACCACAAGGCTTCCCGGCCGATCATGAGCCGCGCCAGCACCTCGTCCAACTCGCCCAGCTCGTAGGCGGCATCTGCGCCGTAGAGGGCCTTGGCCCCTTCCACCCCGGCCCGGTAACCGTCCCAGGCTTCCATCTCGGGGTCGCGGGATCGCACGAAGAGGGTGTAGTCGCCCTCGGTGTGGCCGGGGGTGATCACCGCCACCGCTTCGGGCTCGGGGAATCCGGTGAGATAGAGAAAATCGGGGTCTTGGTGAAAGTCGAACGAAGTGTCGTAGCTTCGGATCACCTCGACCGCGGCCGGGACCACGGCGATGCCTTCGATCCCGATGATCTCGGCCAATCGACGTCGGTGGGCAGCGAAGCGCTCAGACATGAGACCAACGGTAGCCCTTCCGTAATTGGGAGCCACAGGGCCGTATATGACCCCTGTGGCTCCCAATTACGAAGAGCTCGACGTGGGGGTTGTCCATCGCCCTAGCTTCCAGTAGGACGAGACCGATGGAGGTGAAAGGGGAGGCTGCGCTGGCGGAGCGAGCGGCCGCGCAACACGGCGTGTTTCGCCGAAGCGACTGGCTTTCGCTCGGACTGAGTGACACAACCCTCAAGCGACGGACGCGGGCCGGCCTCCTGCTTCGTCTTTGTCCCGAGATCTACGCCTTCAGTGGTGTGCCCAGAACTTGGCACATGGAAGTCGCGGCCGCGGTGCTCTCCTTGGGTTCCAGAGCCGCTGCCTCGCATCGAACAGCGGCTCACCTGCATGGCATCATTGACCGACCCGAGCGCATTGAGGTAGTCAGCCTTCGAACAGGACGTCGACCGCATGAGTTCGTGTTGCACCAGTCGTCCGACCTGGCCCGCTCCCACATCATCTCAGTTGTGGGCATACCAACTACGACCCTGGCGCGCACCATCGTCGACATCGGGGTCCCCCACGGAATAGGGGCGACCGGCTCCTGTCTCGACGAGGCTCGGCGTCGTGAGCTGGTGACGCTCGAGGAAGTGGCTCGAGTCCTCCACCAGGTGGCGAGGAAAGGTCGCAACGGTGTCGGACCAGCGAGACGGATCCTCACAGAACGCCTGGCCTGGGACCAAATAACCGACTCCCAACTGGAGGACCGCTTCCTGAGACTGATCCAGCGGGCGAACCTGCCGCAACCGAGAAGCCAGTTTGTGGTCACCGACGACGTCGGAGCCTTCGTTGCCCGGGTCGACTTTGCCTATCCCGAGGCCTCCCTTCTCATCGAGCTCGACGGAGCGGCGTTTCACAGCGATCGCGCCAAGTTCCAGCGGGATCGCTCCCGCCAGAATCGACTGGTCGCCCTCGGCTACACGGTGCTGCGTTTCACCTATTGGGACGTGCTGGCCGGCCCGGACGTGGTGGTGGACACCCTGGCCGGGTTTCTCCCCCGTAATTGGGAGCCACAGGGCCGTATGTGACCCCTGTGGCTCCCAATTACGGAGAGGGGGGTACGTACTCCAGATCCACCAACAGGGCGAAGTGGTCCGAGCCGAGACTTGGCCCGAGGTTGCGCTCCCGGACTCGAAGAGCATCGCTGTGCAAAAGGTGATCGATGGGCACCCGCAGGAAGCCAAACGAGGTGGCCGCGAAGGTGGGTTGCAGCCCGAACCCGATCTGGGAGTTGCGCAATCCCCCCTTGGAGACGAGGTTCCGGAACGGCCACGACCACGGGGTGGCGTTGAGATCGCCCACCACGAAAAAGGCGCCTTCTTGTTCCGCAGCCCAGTCCGCGGCAAAGGCCAGTTGAGCGTCCCGGAGCGAGGCTCGCTCTTCGGTGGTCGGAGCCAGGGTGTGGGTGGAAAGGACTTCAACCGGAACCGGCCAGCCGTCGGGCTGGTAATCAAGTGCCACGGCACGCGGCTGCGCCTCGGCGAACCCGTGGGACACGGCTTGCACCTCGTCACGAGCCAGAACCAGGGTGCCGAAGATGAGATTGTCAGATCGGCCCCTGATGATCTCGTAGTCGAGGGCCGCCGCGTCCAGGGCCACCTCCCAGGGCCGGCTCGCCTCATAAAGGAAGACGAGGTCGGCGTCAATCGCCTCGATGTACTCGATGACCTCGTTGTATCTCTCGTTGCTCGAGAAGAGGTTGAAACTCATCACCACCAGGTGGGGGGCAGCCGGATCGGACTCCCCGGGGGAGCCGAAATAGAGCGGTGCCACGAAGATGAGGTTGATCAGGGAGACGGCGAGGATGACCATGCCGGTGCGTCGCCAGCGTGACAACACCACGATCCCGCCGAGCAAGGCGAGCACGACGAAATACTGCGCCCGAAAATTGGCGAGAACATCCAGCCACCAAACCCAACGCCCGGCGAAGGAGGCAAGGCTCGCAACGGCAATCACCGCCGCCGGGATGATGACGAGGATCACATCCGGCTAGTTCGGTTCCGCGCCGATCCGAGCGCGGATCGACGCAACCTGGCGGTGGACCGAGCTAGCGGTCCCCGATCCGGGCGACCGTTCCCCGGTCACCGACCGCTCCACGTCGACCACAGCCAGGTCGGACTCCTCGAAGCTGTCGTGAACCGACCTCAGGTCTTCGTAATTGGCCTCGGCAAGGCTCCGGCCACCCGCCTCCAGGGCGACGATGAGCCGACCGACCGTCTGATGCGCCTCCCGAAACGGGACTCCACGTCTCACCAAGGCCTCGGCGAGGTCGAGACTGGCTGTCGCTCCCTCGGGCAGAGGTGGGTCGAACACGATGTGACCGAGCATCTCGGTCATGGCCAGGAGCGAGGAGGCCAAGACGTCGTCGGCGTCGAAAACCAGCCTCTTGTCCTCCTGCAGATCACGGTTGTAGGCAAGAGGGAGGCCCTTCTGCAACGTGATCACGGCGGCCAGATCCCCGGCCACCCTCGCCGTGCGCCCTCTGACCAGTTCGGCGATGTCGGGATTTCGTTTGTGGGGGAGGGCCGACGAACCGGTGCTGACCGAGTCGGCGAGCCGGGCCCAACCGAACTCGGTCGAGGTCCACAAAACCACCTCCTCGGCCAACCGGGAGAGGTCAACCATCGCCTGCGCGCAGCAGAAGACGTACTCCGCCACATGGTCTCTCGAGCCCACTGCGTCGAGTGAGTTCTCGAAGACGCCGCCCATGCCCAGCAGTCGTGCGCTCTCGTCGGGATCGATACCGAGGGACGTCCCCGAAGAGGCCCCCGCCCCCAGCGGCGACACGTCGATCCGCGCAGTGGTCTGGTCGAAACGCTCGACACTCCTCAACGCCATCCAGGCGTAGGCGAGCAGATGATGGCCCAGGGTGCTGGCCTGCGCCTGTTGGAGATGGGTGTAGGACGGGACCGGGACCGCCGCATTGACCTCGGCGAGCGAGCACAGGTGAAGGGCGAACTGATGCAACTGGCCGACACGTTGGGTGGCGGCCCGCGCGAGATACAGCCTGAGATCCAGTGCGACCTGATCGTTGCGGGAACGGCCGGTGTGCAACTTGCCGCCGACCGGCCCGACGATCTCGCCCAGCCTCCGCTCGACCGCGGTGTGCACGTCTTCGTCTCCTTCTTCGAAAACGAACTCCCCCTGCTCCGCCTCGGCCCGGAGCGCCTCGAGCCCGGCGACAATCGTCACGGAATCCTCGGCCGGGATGACACCGGTGCTGCCCAACATGGTCACGTGGGCGATCGAGCCGGTGATGTCGTCGAGGAGGAGGCGCCGGTCGCTGGGGTCGACGGTGTAGTCCCACAACACGGTCCCTGGGGCGCTCTCGAAACGCCCGTCCCAGAGTGTCATCCGAGCCTCCCGTCGCCGAAGCCCCGGATTCTCAGAGCGTTGAGGTTGATGAATCCCTCGGCATCGGCCTGTCGATAGACATCGTCGGCTTCGAAGGTGGCCGAACCCGGGTCGTAGAGGCTGTTGGGGGCTCGCCTCCCGGTCACGGTCGCCGAGCCCTTGTAGAGCAGGACCCTCGACTCGCCGGTCACCGGCGCCTGGATCTCATCCATGAAGCTCTGCAACGCCAGGCGCTCCGGGCTGTACCAGAAGCCGTTGTAGACCATGGCGGCATATCGGGGAACCAACTGGTCGCGGAGATGCATCACCTCCCGGTCGAGGGTGATCGACTCGACGGCCCGGTGGGCCAGATGCAGCAGCGTTCCCCCCGGAGTCTCGTAGACCCCCCGGCTCTTCATGCCGACGAATCGGTTCTCCACGATGTCGATTCGGCCGACCCCATGACGCCCGGCGATCTCGTTGGCCGCCTCCAACAACTCGACCGGGTCGAGAGAGCGCCCGTTGATCGAAACCGGATTCCCGCGGGAGAAGCCGACGATTACTTCCTCGCCCAGGTCGGGGGCATCGCTGGGATCGACCGTCAGCCGGAACATCTTTGGCGGCGGCGCCGTCCACGGGTCCTCGAGAACGCCGCCCTCATAGGAGACGTGGAGCAGGTTGGCATCGGTCGAGTAGGGAGCCTCCTTGGTCACCGGCACCGCAATCCCACGGGCGCGGGCGTAATCCATCAGATCGGACCGACCCTTCAGCTTCCATTGCCGCCATGGGGCGACGACCTTCAACTCCGGGGCCAGGGCGGCGACTGACAGCTCGAAACGGACCTGGTCGTTGCCCTTGCCCGTGGCCCCGTGGGAAATGGTGTCGGCCCCATACTGCCGGGCGGTGCGCACCAGGCCCTCGCTGATGATCGGCCGGGCCAATGAAGTGCCCATCAGGTAGTGGCCCTCGTAGACCGCCGCGGCCCGCAGCGCCGGGAACACCGCACCGGTCACGAACCGATCTCGAAGATCCTCGACCACGGCATCCGTCGCCCCGGTCTCGAGAGCCTTGACCCGGGCCTCGCCGACCTCGGCACCCTGTCCCACATCGGCGGTATAGGTGACGACTTCGGCCCCGAGCTCCTCACGAAGCCAAGCCAGGATCACCGAGGTGTCGAGACCCCCCGAGTATGCGAGTACGACCTTCATTCCTCCTCCTCTGACACCGGAGGTTGCCCCGGGTCGGAAACGCCCTTTCCCAACGCCCACTCACGAACCAATCGGTAGGCCTCTTCGTCCGAATAGGGGCCGTCTTCGATGCGACGCTCGAGCAGTAGCTCCATGATCTCACCAACCATGGGCCCTGGGGGAATCCCGAGATACTCCATCACCTGGTGACCATCGATCGGGGCGCGCAGAGCGGCCAGCTCCTCCTGTTCGGAGAGCTCGGCGATGCGAAGCTCCAACTCGTGGATGCCCGTGGTGATCTCCCGTTCCCGCCTGGTATTGGCCGTCGTGATGTCGCACCTAACCAGCTCGTTCAAGGGCCCGAGGAGATGCCCCGCGTCTCTCACGTAGCGACGAACCGCCGAATCGGTCCAGCCCATCTTGAGGGTGTGGGGTCGAAGATGGAGAAAAACCAATTGGGAGACGTCCTCGACGATCTCCTTGGGATAGCGGAGCGTCTTGAGACGTCGTCGCGTCATTCGGGCCCCAACCACTTCGTGATGATGGAACGACACCCCGTCCGGGCCAAACTGCCGGGTGTCCGGCTTCCCGATGTCATGAAAGAGGGCAGCCAGCCTGAGGATGAGATCCGGTGATGTCTTGTCGACGACGGCGAACGTGTGAGCCAGCACGTCCTTGTGACGCTGGTGGGGGTCCTGTTCCATCGCCAGAGCCGGAAGCTCGGGGAGGAAGTGATCCGCGAGACCGGACGTCACCACCCCCTGAAGAACGGAACCCGGCGCCGGAGCCGTCAGGAGCTTCGACAACTCGTCTCTGATCCTCTCCGACGAGACGATTTCGAGCCGGTCCCCCATCGACGCCACGGCCCCCAGAGCCTCCGGGTCGGGATCGAATCCCAGGGTGGCCTGGAAGCGAAAGAGGCGGAGCATGCGCAGGGGATCATCCGAGAACGACACCGTGGGGGCGACCGGGGTCCGCAGTCTCCTCGCTGCCAGGTCCGCCAAGCCTCCGAAGGGGTCGACCGGCTCCATTGCCATCAGGGGAAGAGCGATGGCATTGATGGTGAAGTCGCGTCGGGCGAGATCGTCCTCGATGTGGTCGGAGAAGGTGACGCGGGGCTTGCGTGAGTCGTCGCGATAGATCTCGTCGCGAAACGTCGTTACTTCGACGATCCTCCCATCCTTGCGGGCGGCGATGGTCCCAAACGTGGCACCAACCGTGTAGATGGCGTCCGCCCAGCCCTCCAGAATCTCGGCTATCCGGTCGGGGCGGGCGTCCGTCGCAAAGTCGTAGTCCTCAACCGGTCGCTCGAGGAAGGCGTCGCGCACCGATCCACCCACCAGAAACAGCTGATGACCCGAGTTGGAGAACCGCGGAGCCAGTTGGGCGGGCGGGAGCTCAGGAGATACCAGGAATTCGAGTCGCTTCGGAATCACCCGATGAGGTTAAAGGGGGCCGAACCTCCCGGAGCTCCTGACTTGAGACTCGAGGCTTGAGACTTGAGACCTAGATCGCGATCCCGGCGGCCATGGCCTTGGCCCGCAGCTCGTGCACATTGCGAGCGTGGGGAAGGGCGATCGGCAGCTCGATGACTCGACTCACGACCAGTTTGAGCATCGACTGGTCGAAGGTCTGCATCCCGAAGAACTCGCTCTCCTTCATGATGTCGATCAGGAAGTTGGAGTCCTTGGCGCCGAGTATCCACTCCTGGACCCGCTCGTTGTTGTTGACCACTTCATATGAGAGAACCGGACTGCCCTCCTGGCCCTCCAGCAAACGCTGACTGATGATGCCCAACAATTGCGACGCCAATTGGGCACGGACGATTCCCTGCTCGGTTTCGGGGAACAACGAGATGATCCGATGGACGGTGTCGGCCGGATCCGTGGTGCGCATCGAGGAGATCACCAGATGCCCCGTCTCCGACGCGGCGATGGCGGCCCGCGCCGTCTCCAGGTCCTCGATCTCGGACACGACGATCACCTCGGTGTCATGACGCATGGCGCTGCGAATCGCTTGCGCGTAGTCGGCGGTGTCCACCCCGACTTCCCGCTGCACGACGACACTGCGCTTGTCGGTGTGGAGAACCTCGATCGGATCCTCGATGGTGAGAATCGAGACTCCCCGGTTCGAGTTGATCCAGTCGATGATCGAAGACATGGTCGAGGTCTTGCCCGACCCCGAGGGCCCGGTCACCAGAAGCAGCCCCGATCTCTCGGCGGCGAACTTCTCGATCATCTTGGGGAGTCCCAATTCTGCGAATGTCTTCGATTCCCCGACCACCTTCCGGAGCACGAGCGACACCGATCCGCGTTGACGGAAGGCTGACACCCTGAATCGGCCCAGGTCCTGGCGGCCATAGGCGAAATCAGCGAAGCCATTGGCCTTGAAATCCTCAGCCGCCCGCGGGGTGAACAGGGTGTCGGCAAACGCTTGGGTGTCTTCCGGGCTCAGGGAGTGGAACCCGTCGAGTCTGGTGATCTCACCATTGATCCGGGCAACGGGGGCGGATCCGACCTTGAGGTGAATGTCAGTGGCGTCCTGAGACACAGCCTGCCGCAAGAGCTCTTCGATGTTGGTTTCCATGTCCCTTCCCGAGTATTGACCCAGGTGCTCTATATCGGTAGATGGCTCCGGGAATTGAAGGACTTTGGAAAGGGCTTCTAAATCAGACCGCCCAATGTCTGGAGACGCCCTCGAAGACCGGATCCAGCACGTCCTGTGCATCCCACGGCGAGACCAGCCCTTCGCCGAATTGGTCCTGACCGGACACTCCACGCAGTGTCTCGGCCGTCGAATCGCGCAGGGCTTCGAGGTCGTAGCCACCTTCGAGGGCAAACACGATGCGATGGGCCGGATGGGTGGCTGCCAACTGGGCCGCCATCCACCCGTAATCAGATGCGACCAGGCGCAGTTCGGCCATTCGGTCGGAGATATGAGCATCGAAACCGCAACTCACCAGGACCCAATCGGGCTCGAACCCCCTCACCACCGGGATCACAATCTCACCCCAGGCCCGTCGATAGAGATCACCGGCGGTACCGGCCGGTACCGGCACGTTGATCGTCGTGCCCTTTGCCTCCCGCTCGATGTCCCCTACATCGCCCTGGAAAGGGTAGAAGGCGTCCTGGTGAACCGAGACATAGAGGATCCCCGGGTCCTCGATGACCATTGCCTGGGTCCCGTTCCCATGGTGCACATCCCAGTCGAGGATGGCCACCCGATGGCCCTTGGAGCGCAAGAGAGCCGCCCCCACGGCCACGTTGTTGAAGAGACAGAACCCCATGGCCCTGCTCCGGAGCGCGTGGTGACCCGGGGGGCGGGCAATGACGAAGGCAGTGGCGTCACTTCGGCCCTCCAGCTCCTCGATGGCCGCCGAGACCCCACCGGCCGCAGTCAGGGCGGCAACCCAACTCTCCTCCGAGGCGAACGTGTCCCTGTCCAACAGCCCGCCACCCATACGACAGAAAGTCTCGATCATCTCGATGTAGGAAGGGTCGTGAACCAGCGCCAGCTCGCTGCGGCGGATCTCCGGTGACTCGATCTCGACCACGTCCAAGCCGCTGTCGGCGATTCCCTGCGCCACTGCCCCCACCCGTGCCGGGCGCTCCGGGTGAGACGGAGTCGTGTTGTGCTCCAGCGACGACGGATGGGACGCGACTACGACCTCCATGGCCGTACCCTTTCCGGGGTGCCAAACCGTCTCCACATGGATGGCGTCTGGCCGGGACCGCTTGCCCTTCGTCGGGGATGGGCACGGGCCGCGGCCAGACCCTGGAACGACGACGGCCCGGATGTGGCCATGAGGCTGATCCGGGGGTCGCACGACTTTCTCGGCGAAGCATCCCGAGAGCTCCAGTCCCTGGCCATACGTGACATCTTCTCACCTGCTCTCTATCCGATGGCGACCCGGATCTGGGCGCGGGCCGGGTATGCCGAGCACACCGCGCTCTCCGTCATGGAGCGACACCTGGACGGGAACATAACCGAACCTCGTCATTCGGTGCGTCCCTGCGAGTCTCCGAATTGGCCGGCCCTGGCCAAGGTCGATCGCGCTGCCTTCACCGAGTTCTGGAGGATGAGCGTCGCCGGGCTGGGCGAAGCGATGAAGGCCACCCCCAGATCGGTTCTGCTCCAGATCGAGGAAGCCGAGGGGATCGTCGGGTACGCCATCGTGGGCACCCAGTTGACCGTTTCCTTCCTTCAGCGGGTAGCGGTTCTGCCCACCCGATCCGGCAACGGTCTTGGCACGACACTGATCAGGGCCTCGATGCTCTGGGCCCGAGCCCAAGGGGCGCGCACCATGGTTCTCAACGTTCGACCCGAGAACATGAGAGCCGCCGATGTCTACTCCCGGGAGGGCTTCGCAGAAACCGGGACCGCCCTGCATGTCCTCAGATTCAGCCCTTGAGGCTCGACGGCTGCTGGACTGACTAGATGCCGGCTGCAATACCCGACCGCTATCGCCTCGAGATGCGTCTCGGGCGTGACGGCGACATCGAGGAATGGCTGGCCACCGACACCTCGCTGGAGCGTCCTGTTCTCGTCAGGTCGCTGGGCCCGGAGAGCAGCACCGAGAGGCGCACCCAGTTCGTGGCGAGCGTCAGCGACGCGGCCAAGACCACCCACCCCCACCTCGCCCGGGTCTTCGCGGTCGAGGTGGTCGCGGGCGGGGCCTACTCGGTGTCGGAATGGACCGGAGGCGCGACCGCGCAAGACCGGGTGGACGCCGCACAGACCTTCGAATTCGAGGAATTCCTGCCCAATGCGGCAGGTCTGGCCGGAGCGCTCGCTGCCCTTCACCAGGTCGGAGGGGCCCACGGCGGGCTGGATCTTTCGGCGATCTACTACTCCGTGGCCCACCCGGCGAAGTTGGGGGCCTTCGGCCGGCCCCCAAGAACCGATGCCAACGGGGACGTGCGCGCCCTGTCGGCAGCCCTGGAGACCGCCCTCACCGGCTCCCCACCTGGCGGCCCACCCCCGTCGGAGCGAATCGATGGCATCCCCCGGACCCTCGACGCGGTCCTCCGATCCGGTCAGTCGGGGAGGTTGAGCTCGGCGGACCTGGCCAAGGCGCTCCTCTCCTCTCCCACGCCCCGCATGCCCCGCCCCGAGCCACGCTCCACGTCGCGTCGTCTCCTGCTCGCAGCGGGAATCCTGGTCCTCCTGGCGGTCGCTCTGGTCGCTCTCGGGCTGCTGTTCACTGGCGGCTCCCCTGTGGTTCCGGCATCGCCTACCGCCACCCTGCCCGACAGCCCCACCACCACCGTCTTGCCGACGACAACCTCGCCACCGGTGGCTCCGGTCACGATTCTGGGGGCAACTTCATTCGATCCGTTCGGTGAAGGGGGTGAGAGTGACACCCTGATCCCGAGTCTGTTGGACGGCGACGGCACCACCTCATGGCGAACCGAGCGTTACCAGGACCCACTTCCGTTGTTGAAACCAGGGGTGGGTGTTCGCTTCGAGATCGAGGGAGCGCCGCGTCGTCTCGAGCTCCACGATCTCACCCCGGGCACCTCCTTCGAGCTCTACTGGTCTGAGAACGCGCCCACTGCGCTTCCCGATTGGGAGCGGATCGCCGGTGCCCAGTCGCCGCCCGGCACCACCTCCCTCGACCTGCCGGCACGACCCAACGGCCATTGGCTGATCTGGTTGGTGAACCTCCCACAGCAGCCGGATGGCACCTTTTCGTCATCTATCTCAGAAGTACGCTTCATCGGGTGACGATGCCAGGGACCGAGACCGACCTCTTGGCTCGGGTCATCACCGGCGATCGCGGTGCCTTCGACTCCATCATGAGAGCCCAGGAGGACCGCGTGTTCTCGGTCTGCCTGCGGATCTTGGGGGACCGGGACAACGCCCTCGACGCCACGCAAGAGACCTTTCTCACGGTTTTCAGGAAAGCGGGCCAGTTCAAGGGCGACTCGGCTCTCGGCACCTGGATCTACCGCATCGCGGTCAACACTTGCTATGACCAGATCCGGAAATCGGCGCGGAGGCCCACCGAGTCCCTGCCCGACCATCTCGAGCCGCCCGATGCCTCGGCTGAGGACGCCATCGATGCAGCCGGGCTCCGCCCGGAGATCGAGCGGGCACTGGCCGGGCTTCCACCCGAATTCCGAGCGGCTGTCGTGTTGTCAGACCTCGAGGGCATGTCGCTACCCGAGACTGCTCATTTGCTCGGAATCCCCCTGGGAACGGTGAAATCGCGGGTGTTTCGGGGGCGCCGGCTGCTGGCGGAGCGTCTGGGGAACCAAACGG
>Ga0209640_10002793_pt1 | contig 15251 bp, 14 predicted proteins | sample RifCSP10_1_FD_184018 | JGI IMG/M metagenome (GOLD analysis project Ga0209640, IMG submission 184018) | Soil microbial communities from Rifle, Colorado - Rifle CSP2_sed 10_1 (SPAdes) (version 2) | ecosystem: Environmental > Terrestrial > Deep subsurface > Rock core/Sediment | place: Rifle...
AACCTGCTCTTAAACGGCGCATCGGGAATTGCGGTCGGAATGGCAACTAATATCCCTCCCCACAATATAACCGAAACAATTGACGCAATAATGTTCCTGATTGATAACCCGGACGCGAGTCTGGAAGATTTGATGGGCTTTATTAAAGGTCCCGATTTTCCAAGCGGCGGTCAAATTTTTGACATATCCGAAATTAAACAAGCTTATGCGACCGGCAAGGGAAAAATCATGATGAGGGCCAAAACAGACATTGAAGAAACTAAATCCGGAAAATTCCAAATTATTGTAACGGAACTTCCTTATCAGGTTAATAAAGCCTCGCTAATTATTAAAATTGCGGACCTAGTCAAAGACAAAAAAGTAGAAGGCATAAGCGATCTAAGAGACGAATCAGATAGGCGCGGGATGAGGATCGTTATCGAATTAAAACGGGACGCTAAACCGCAATCTCTTCTAAACAATTTATACAAACACACTAATCTGCAGCAATCATTTCCGGTAAATATGGTTGGCCTAATCGACGGCACTCCTCAAACTTTGACCTTAAAAATAATTCTTGATCAATACATTTTGCACCGCCAAACGGTAATTACTAAACGTTCACAGTTTGAACTTGATGAAGCCAAAAAAAGAGAACACGTTTTGTTAGGTTTAAAAATCGCCGTTGATAATATCGACGCTGTTATTGAAACCATTAAAAAGAGTAAAGATGCGGATACTGCAAAAGTTAACTTAATGCAAAAATTTAAGTTAACGGAAATACAATCGACGGCAATTTTGGACATGCAGCTTCGACGCCTTGCCGCTTTGGAAAGACAAAAAATTGAAGACGAACTTTCGCTTGTCAGGGAAACTATAACTTATTTGGAAGAATTGCTTGCCAATCATAAAAAAATATTACAGGTTGTCAAAAAAGAACTAGAAAGAGTTAAAGATAAATTCGGTGACGACCGTAAAACCAAAGTATTTAAACAAAAAATAGGCGAGTTTTCCGAAGAGGATTTGATACCTGACGAAGCCTGCATCGTAACACTAACCAAAGGCGGATATATTAAGCGTCAGGACTTAACGGCTTTCAGAACGCAAAACAGGGGCGGTAAAGGAGTGACCGGAATTACAACAAAAGAAGAAGACTTTGTTTTCCAATTATTTTCCTGCCGAACACACGATGATATTGTATTCTTTTCCGATAAGGGTAAAGTTTACAAATTAAAAGTTTATGATTTACCCGAAGGTTCAAGAATTGCAAGAGGCCAGGCTATTGTTAATTTAATTGATATTGCCCAGGATGAAAAAATACTCTCGGTCCTGCCAAGCAGAAAAAGCGACGCCACAAAATTTATTTTCATGGTTACCAAAAACGGAGTCGTCAAGAAAACCGAGATAAAAGCGTACGAATCAATAAGGCGGTCGGGAATTATTGCCATAAAGCTTGCGGGTGATGATCAATTAAGATGGGCAAAACCGTCAACGGGAAATGACGAAATTTTTCTTGTTTCACAAAACGGTTTGTCAATCAGATTTTCAGAAAAGGGTGTTCGGCCGATGGGCAGGGACACAATGGGAGTTAAAGGAATTAATTTGAAAAACGGGGACGAAATTATCGGAATGGACGTACTGGCACAAAATGATCTAAACGCCCATCTTTTGGTAATAATGGAAAAAGGTTTGGGTAAAAGAACAGCATTTAAGGAATGGCCGAAACAACTAAGAGGCGGAAGCGGAGTCAAAGCGGCCCAGGTTACGGACAGAACCGGAAAACTGGTTTCGGCAAGAGTCGTAACCGAAGAAGACGAGGCTCTTGTTTTAACAAGCCAAAGCGGACAATTAATTCGGCTGCCGTTAAAATCAGTTCCAAGACTTGGCCGTCCGACCCAGGGAGTTACCTTAATCAGATTAAAATCAGGAGACAAAGTCGCAGCCGCGGCAACAATTAAACGAACCCGCGAAGAAACCGGAACAATCGAGCCACCGGGAGTTGAAGATAAAAAAGTTCCCAAAAGAGAAACCAAAGAAGCAAAACCGGCTTTGGGTAAAGTAAAAGCTCAATCTAAAAAACCGGCTCCTAAAAAAAAGCGTAGTTGACAAAAAACTAAAAAACCTTTAACTTAATAAAGGGTTAATTTGCATAAAGAAATATTCCCGGTAATATCAGAAGATAAAACTAAAGAAGCCGATGGGGCTTCTTTTTTTGAAGAAAATGTCAAACCCATAAGAGAATTTAAAAACGCCCACATTATCCAGGCGGAACAATTCAATCCTGCTAATCTGGAAGTATTATTTCATGAGGCAGGTAATATGGAGAGTCTGGGACGCAAAAAGATAGATTTATTGTCTGATTTCACTTTAGCGACGCTCTTCTATGAAGCTTCAACCCGTACCCGTTTGTCATTCGAAACCGCAATGCATAATTTAAAAGGAGACGTAATTACCGAATCAAACGTCCAATTTTCATCCAGAATTAAAGGCGAAACTCTGGAAGATACAATAAGGATCGTCAGTAATTACGCGGAAGTAATCGCCCTGCGTCACGAACGAATTGGCGCCGCCAAAATTGCGGCGGAATTTGCCGGTGTTCCGATAATTAATGCCGGTGACGGAGCAGGACAACACCCAACCCAGGCTTTTTTAGATGTTTATACAATAAATAAAGAAATCAACCGTCTTGAAGATTTTACAATTTCCTTCATCGGGGATCTTAGGTACGGCAGAACGGTCCATTCATTAACTTATCTTTTATCACTTTATCCTAATGTCAAAATGCATTTTGTTGCTCCAAAGATCTTGGGACTGCCGAAAGGAATTAAAGAATACTTAAAAGCTGCAAAAATTAGTTTCAGCCAAAACGATCGCCTAGATGATCAAACTTACCGATCCGATGTTGTATACGTAACCAGGGTCCAAAAAGAACGATTTACTGACCCCAACGATAATGAATATGAACAGATCAAAGCCGCTTATTGGCTGCCTGCCAATTTCCCTCTAAAATCCGAAGCAAGAATTTTGCATCCTTTTCCCAGAAATGAAGAAATTCCACAAGAGATTGATAAATATTCTCAAGCGGCTTACTTTAGGCAAAGCGCAAACGGTGTACCGATCAGAATGGCTCTTCTAAAACTTGTTCTTCTTGGAAATTAAAATTAATCACATGCAGTTAAAATGAATGTGATTGACAGATTCATCAATAGGGAATAGAATTTATCTTAACTTAAGCAATTTCCGCTTGAGCTTTTTTGATTTTTGGGTCACTTTCTTCAAGTTCTCTTGCCGCAACTTGCTGTGGACTGGAGAGTAAGGAGAGAAAGGCTTAAAAATAGGCGCGCGGCTGGCACATTACCACGCACAATAGTTATAAGGAGGACCTCTTGAGTCGAGGGAGAAAGGTACGTCGAAGACAGCGGGTGAGCGGTCATCAACCGACTGAAACTACACCCAAAAGGTCTAAGACAAGAGGAGAGCAACAACCCCGTGACTTGACCACCAACTTCAAGTCGCTCATCAGCTCAACGCCGCCTTTTCGGCCAAGACCTGGGAGCTGGGCTCCGTACCAATCTTAAAGGGAGCAACCCAATCCTTCGCCAGCCAATAACGCCAATTTGACCCGCCGCCGTTAGGTGAGAGTGATTTTGCAAACGCAGAACATTCATCACACGTCCACTTCGGACACTAACGGCGGTTTTCTCTAAAACTTTTTGCAATTTACAAAAAGTAACGAATCGGTTCATACTTCCAATTTAAACCAGACATTTTTTCACCTTAAATCGCGCAAGAGTTGCGCAAGTTATCGCGCAATATGATATTATAAATTTACCGTGGCTTATAGACCCAACTACCAAATCTCCAATAAAATTATCAATGACTTAACCGAAATTGCCGAAATTAAGGCAATTATCGAGAGGGCTCCGATTTTGCCAAGGGATGAAGCAAGGTTGAGACGGCAGGCATTGATCCGAATGGTCCACGCCTCCGTTTCCATCGAAGGCAATCGTCTAAACGCTTATGAAGTCAATAAAGTTATAGAAGGTCAAAAAGTTGATGCCGCAGAAAGAGAAATTCACGAAGTCAAAAACTACCAAACCGCTTTAAATTTTATTTCCCAATGGGTAGAAGCAAAAAAAAGCCTGAATTTGCATTTAATTTTAAAAGTCCAGGAACTTGTTACCCGAAGTACCTTACCTCCCGAAAAATCGGGGCATTTTCGTAAAAACGACGTTTATGTTGCCAACATTTCAAAAATTCCTCACAAAAAGGATAAGGAAGAAATTCTCTACGTTGCACCGAAAGCCGAGCAGGTTCCCGGTCTTTTAAAAGATTTGATTGAGTGGGTTGCAAACGCAGACAAAAATCGGGTTTCGCCGGTTATTATCGCCGGAATTTTCCACTACCAATTTGTAACTATTCACCCGTTTACCGACGGAAACGGAAGAACGGCTAGAATTTTGGCAACTTTGATTTTGTACGAAAGGGGATATGATTTTAGGAAATTGTTTTCCCTGGAGCAATATTATAACGAACACCGTAAAGAATATTATCTTGCACTGTCAACCGGAAAGAATTACCAAGTTCGAATCGGAGTCAACATTACTTCTTGGCTTGAATACTTCACAAAGGGTTTTGTTGAAGAAATGCGCCAGATCAAACAAAAATTAATGGCCGTTTCATTCAACCGGGTTGCCCAGCCCGCCGAAGAACAGGTTTACTTAACCAGCGAGAAAATTAAAATCATGGATTATGCAACAACAATGGGCTCAATAACAAGCGACGAAGTGACTGACATCACCGGTGCAGCCAAAAGAACAGCCCAATTGCATCTTCAGGATTTAGTTCGGAAAGGTTTACTACGTCGAATAGGAAAAGGACCATCGTCCAGATACGTAATTGCATCACAACTTAGGCCGTAAATTTCAAATTACTTTACAATTCGGTTACATTCTGATATATTTTGCCAATTCATGATCGAAACTCCAAAAGATACTTTATCGCAAGAGAACTCCTTATCGGGTGAAGGTAAAACTCTCAAAGAAGTGTTAAATGCCCAATATCCTAATTTAGTTTTGGAAATTAAATTACCACTAATAAGCATTTTCGACAAATACGACAAATTAATTGAGTCTGGGGCTTATTGCCAACCCAAAAGTCTAGAAGAAATAAACAGTATTTTATTAAAATCAAATGTTAAAAAAGTAATGGAAAAATACTTACTTGCGGAAGAACGACTGGATTATTTACTTAAAGACGATGAAAACTGGGAAAAAAAGGTGGACGAAACACTCATTAGAATGGGCATTAGCGGAGAAATATTTGATGAAAATTTTGGGGTATCTATTGATAAAATCCTAAGTCAAAATGTCCCTAACTTCGATGGTTCTGAAAAACCAATAGTTCCTTTAATCGATTTAAGAGAAACACTCATGTTATATTCAGGGATTAAGATTGGTGAAAGAATTTTTAATTTTAAACAAGGATACGCAGATAATTTTTTAAAACTTTTAAATTTAGGTGTTGCCAGAATCAGTTCTTTAAGGGTAAATGGGCAACCATCAAAAACTTTTGATTTCATACTTTATGAAGGTGATCTTCCAACCGATCCAAAAGCAAGAAGAGGAATGAAACTTGAACTTGATAAAACATTTTTTGCGTGCACAATAATTGGCGATCGGCAAGTTAAATACATTCACAAAGTAGATAGCAGGTGTACCGAGTTTCTCCCCATCGATCGCACCATAGAGGAATTTTAAACCGATTAAATTAACTTGCGCAATTCTTTGCGCGATTCCTGCGCCTCACATACGTTCGGCGTAAACGCCTCATATTCGTTCGGCGTAAACGTCTCACATACGTTCAACGTAAACGATCATTAAATTACTTCACCCACGTACATAGCTTGGGAGATATTTATACTGAGCGAGTTCTGCAAAGTAGAACGAGTCGAAGTGCGTGATTTTGCGGGAATTATGCGGTCTACAATTAGTTTATATAAAAAGCAGCGGGGTTGATTTTATGAGATGGGCTTGTTTAAAATACTTATCATGCCTAAAGAGAAATCGACAAACTGGTCAAGAAACGGAATTCCTGAAGGATATGTATCCTTAAGAAGTATTGCAAGAGATAATAAAATATCCAGCCACAGAATGACCAGAGAATTAAACGCTTTGCCTGATAATAATGCGGTTCATTCAATTAGAATAGGTAGAGTTATTGCAGTACCGACCTCGGAAGTAGAAAAAATTATAGAGCTTTGCAAAAATAATCCTAACGAAACTTAAGCCTGGTTGCTGTCCAGGAAGCAATTAGGGTAGTGATCGGTTTAGTAATATTTTAAATAATTTCACTAAAAGAATTTTAGCACATCAATTTTACTTTGAATTTAATAAAAAAAGCACCTTCTAACTGTTCACTACAAATTGTAGTAATCAATCAAAAAATGCTTTTTGTCTTTAGGCGTAGGTAGTGCTGAAAAAAAAGAGTTAGCAGCGCGATTGCCGCATTTCTTTTTGAAAAGCCTTACTTTCCCGCCTTTTTCGTCCGTATTAAGTTTTTGGTTCAGGTATGACCCTGACCAATCTCTTCCCAACAACATACCCAAGCTCTTCGCTCGCTGTTTGCTGGTTAGCCCACACAGACACGATTCCCGTGACCGCTAAAACGGCCACTAAGTAGGGCACGTCGGTTGCCGGGCTGAAGCTGATGCTTCGGTTAATTCCGATCAACAAACCGGTCGCGAATGCTCCGGCCAGGTAGTAAACTACCCCAATCCAGCTCGTTGGGAACATTCTGCACACTTCCTTTCTAACGCGCCTTATTTGGCCGCGTACTTGTAGCCTTCGAACAGGATTTGGGATCCCGCCCAGGCTACGCGTAATGAACTTAAAGAAGAGAAGAAGACTATCTTTTCTCTTCTTTAACCCGGGTATCGGTGACCTGATCCTGACTCTCGCTCTCTGAATCAAAGCGAAGGAAGTCAGGAAAAATAATCATTGCCGCCAAAACAAAAGAAACCAATCCGGAAATCAGGACGGCCGGTAAGATCTCCTCCGAAAAAGAGGGATTACGCCACTCATTATCGGAGATGTAAGCCCCGAGTATCATTCCAATGAAAAAAATCAACATGAAACCCACTAGAGTCCTTACGATTGATCCGGTCTTCATTTTTGCCTCCTTTGGGCCTGAACTTACGGACGAGTTGTTAAGGTACCTCAAACTCCAAGAAAACCACGGCCAAACCGCGGAGTCTTTGAAGTGTGAATAAATAAATTATATAACAGATGAGTTATGAAATCAAATACTATGGGACAATGTTATTTTTTATCCGCAGAAACGGGTTCGTGAGTATCATTCCCAGAATGAAACGCTTTGTGCACGTCACGAAGCTGGGCGTTTGTAACGTGGGTATAGATTTGCGTCGTGGCCACGTTTTTGTGGCCAAGCATTTCCTGAACACTTCGCAAATCCGCACCGTTGATTAGTAAATCCGTTGCAAAACTGTGGCGCAAGGTGTGGGGGGTCGCCTTAACCGGAATTTTGGCTTTTAGAACATATTTATCTAAAATCCGCTGGACCGATCGGGGAGTCAAACGCATTGATTCGCCCGTTCCGGTTTCCTCACTTGTTCCGGAGTACCTTATAAATAAAGGTTTATACTCATCTATTCTTTGTGTCAAATATCTGTTTATCCAATCTGCCGCTTTATCGGAAATAAAAACAATTCTTTGTTTTTGACCCTTACCGATAACTCCGAATTCTTTTCTGTCGAGATTAATCCGATCCCTGTCAAGTTTGGTTAACTCGCTGACCCTAAGTCCTGTTGAAAATAATAATTCCAAAATAGCCTTGTCCCTTAAACCCTGCGGCGTCGAAATTTCCGGTGAGTTAAGAAGTCTTTCGACCTGATCCCGGTCTAAAAATTTTAATGATCGGCTTTCGGCTTTTGGTAATTCAATTTTTTCCGGTGCGACAACGTTTAAGTCCTTGCGAACCAAGTACCTTAAAAAAGCACGAAGTGCAATTACATAATAATTTTGGGTTATTTTCTTAAGGGGTAAATTGCCGTTTGGACTATTGTAATGAGCTAAATAAACCCGATACTTGCGGACCAACTCGACGGTTAAATCTTCGGGTTTTGATATTGGCGCGTTTTCGGCCGACCAATTATAAAAATTTGTTAAATAGTGGCGATAATCCCGGATCGTCAGGGGAGAAGCGTTCTTTTCAATTTCCAAATATTCCAAGAATTCTTCAATTAAGGCAGATAAGTCCATTTATTAAGTTATAAATTATAAGTTACAAGTTATGAATTAATCATACAAAAAAGCAGGAACGTAGTCAATATTGTGCGACGCGGTAGCATCTTTATGATATAATGCAGGCACAAATGAGCAATATCGAACAATTGATTAGTAAAATTAGATCTGACCGTGAGAGAATTGAAGAACTCCTGAAGCAAAAAAACTTAGAACGGGCAGAGGCTGAAAAACCAAGAATAGAAGAACATCGTGCATTAACCGAGCCTGAATATATTGATTTAAGCATGCTGGCAAGAAATCTTGGTATTTTGGAACACTTTAAAATCATTAAATACAAACTCTTGAAAGAAAATGCTTTTATCAAAGAGGAAACTAGAAGAGTGGAAAAATGCATAGAACACCCAGAGTCTTTGGAGGGGTCAGACGGGGATAAGGAATATTATACTGGCGGAAGAGTTTATGTTCCAAGCTATCACGAAGATTTGTTCGGCTGGGAATATGACGTCGGGTTATACTGGAGCGAACAAGAAAATAATCCTCCCAAAGCAGGAAAATTTTACGGAATAGCTTTAAAGATTATAAACACGGCTTATAAGAAAAGTGGACTTGGAATCTCAATAAAACAAGAACTTAAACTCGAACTTAAAATGCAGCGCAACCAGCCAATCGATCTTAATAACAAAAACGAAGAACGCTTAAAAACAACAATCGAAAGAAAGATAGCCGAACTTTATTTGAAACCTTCAGAATTTCAAGTTGAGTCAATATTATTATCAGCTCATTCCAAATAACCTTCAAACACTTCCTAAAAATCATTCAAATATAATTATTACTATGATCTGTAACTCAAAAGATTTTTGATAAAATAAAACCAAATGGAAACTACCGAGAGCGATTTTAAAGTTACATTTATCCATCCCAAAAAAGAAAAACTCCAAAATATCAAAGATTTGTTCAGTTCTCAAGAAAAAAATCTCAAATTTTATTTTCAACAGTTGGGCAATCAAAGAATCGTCGGAATTCGCGGCAGTTACTATGGATTCGGACTTTTTGAGGTTACAAACAAAAGCCAATTAGATACTAACTCGTCGACAGTCGAAAGTGAAGATTTGATGATAATTGATCAGGACGACCCGATAAAAGCCCTAATAAATCGCTTGCCGGACTTTATTGACCAATATTATCCCCAAATTGCCAAAAAATTTATAGGTAAAACTACCGAACTGGATCTAGGATTTCCACGCGTTCGTAAATTTCTCAAAAGATCAGCTTTTAAAGTCAAATTTTAGCTGCGAAATACAACACTATTACTGTCATAATAACAATATCTCACTAGTAATTAATAATTTTAGCCTCAATTTAGCCTCAAAAAACGGTTACCCTACGCACAAAACCCAGGGGAGTAGGCTTGTCCCGACAGAGGAGGGATCAAAATAGGGCAAAATAAGGCTAAGTAGGCTGATACAAGTACAAAATTTGTAAATAAAAACTAAACAAAAAAAATTATAAAAGAGCGAACTCGAAAAGAGGAAGTAATAACAAATGAGTCAATTGTTAGTTGTCAATTGTCATTTGTAGCAGAATTCCACCCCTCCTCTGATTAACCCTGCTTGACGTCGCAAAAGTATCATTGTGCGACGTAAGCACATAATCAAAAACTACCCCTCTTTTAACCGGAGAATAGTGAAGACCCGAGGATATAAAACAATTATATACAAACTTATTGGTGGAACTAGTCGTTCCACCTTACTGTCGGCCTTTAAAACGGCTTTTAATACGTCGCACGACCCCTCCCTAAAAGGCATTTATCCAGAGTAAATCGAGGGATTAGCACTCACTTGGTGACTCCGGTAGTTTTCTACCTTGCTACGCCCGGTATAAACACACGGCAAATGTAAGAAGAAGTTTTCCACATTTCGCGAAGTTTACACTGAACGTAGTGAATGTGCTCAATGTTAACAACATACACGCAGGAATGTAAGAAAGAAGTCTGCTTTCACAGCACATCTTAAGCTAATTTTTCACACAATTAGACTCATAGTTTTTCACAGATGAGTAAATAATGTCCCATTTCGATTCTTCGAGAATCAGGACCGAAGGTCCTATAGTTATCCCATAACTATATCACACTATATCACGTGAATTTGCCATGCTACTTCCCTAACTTCTCTATCAAAAAATTTATTCCTAAATAACTTTACACTTTTCACTTTAAACTTTGAACTTCTTTTATGGCGGGGAGGAATAAAAAAATCGCTGTTTTTAACCTCTCTCCCACTTCCCCATTTCCAGGGTTTTCACAAGTGAAAACAAACAATTGAAGCTAAAACGAGTCTAATTCGTGGCTAAAATTACTCTTTCTCCCCTACATACTCAATCTCATCCTCACTTAATCGTCTATATGGTTTCTCTTCAACTTGCTCTTCCAAAACGTGTGCAACCAAACCTGGAGTTCGGCCGATTATGAATAAACCTCTTCCCAGCCTCCAATCAAGGCCAAGTTCAAGCATTAATGCGGCTAAGATTCCGTCAATATTTAGTGGTAATTTTTTACCGGTTTTGATTTGAAGCTGTTTTTCAACCTCTTGTGCCAAATCCACAAATTTGCCCTTAAATCCTAAATTTTGCGCTATTTTTAACAAGGTTTGTGTTCTTGGATCAACATCGTAAATTGCGTGCCCATATCCGGGCATTCGTTTGCCGACTTTAACAATATCTTCAACTAAAGTTTTGGCTGCTACAATAGGATTCTCTTCGCTTTTTAAGGCTATTTGGAACAACCGTGCACACTCCTCTCCGGCTCCGCCATGATATTCACCCATCGAGGTTATCCCAGCCGCAACGGCGGTGTTAACTGAATTTCCCGTGGACGCTACAATGCGTGACACAGTTGTAGAGGGCGGTCCCATTCCGTGCTCTAAAGTTGCCACAAAGATGGCATTTAGCATTTTTGTTTGCTTCTCATCTGGCAGTTTACCCGTCAACAATAAATAAATCGCTTCTACAAAGCCATTTTCTTCAACAAGCTTGGTAAATTCTTTTCCACGAATAATAAGCTTTCCATCAACCTGACCGGCAATTTTTGTTTTCCATTTACCCATTTAGACTCTCCTTTAATAATTTTGGCAGATCTTCGATTGTTTCAGCAACCTTTACTTTAGCTGATTTTAAACTATTTACTTTCGATTCCCAAGTCCCCCGTCCTTGTTCAATCATAGCCCCGGCATGACCTAAAGCCGTCCCTTGAGGCAAAAAACCTACAAATTTGCCTCCAATGTAAGCAACAACCGGCTTATCAAAACCAAATGACTTTAAGTACTCTGCTGCTTCTTCCTCATAAGTCCCGCCTACCTCACCAAATAAAACTACAGCTTTAGTTTCTTTATCGTCTTTGAATAACTTCAAAATATCAACATAATTTGAACAAGCAATTATGTCTCCGCCAATTCCAACAACGGTTGACTGCCCCAAGCCTGCTCTGCTTAATGTGTTGGCAATTTCACTTGACATACCGCCGCTTTTAGATATAACTCCAATATTTCCCCTGGTAAGCCCTCTGTTTTCCAAGCCGCCAACAGAACCAATCTTGCCCAGACCTGGGGAAATTACTCCTATTGCTGCGGGTCCGATTACTCTAACACCAACCTCTTTCGCTTTTGAGTAAATTTTGGCACTATCCAAAATCGGCACCTTTTCTGTAAAAATGTGAATTAAAGGAATCTTTGCTTCTATTGCTTCCAATGCCGCATCCAAAACAAATCCAGGTGGTACATAGATCAAGCTTGTATTGACTTCGGAATGGGTTTTTAAGGCTTCGGTTACAGTATTGTAAACTGAAACACCTCTGACTTTTTCTCCACCTTTACCCGGCCTGACGCCCGCAATAACCTGGGTATCGTAATTTTGCAACATCTCACAAACTTGTTCTCCGGCATAACCGGTTATTCCCTGTATTAAAACCTTGGTATTTTTATCGACAAGTATTGCCACTATTTAAACTCCTTTACTAACTTCACAATTAACCTTGCCGCTCCATCAATTGGCATTTCTTCACCAAAAAGGTAAATGTTTAACTTGTGTTCTTTTGCGGCACTTTTAAGTATTTCGTGTGCTGCTTTATCGTTTGGGCCTGCTCGTCTTATTACAATAGGATAACTAGGCTTTTTTTCGATTAAAACCTCCAAAACTCCGCTTAAAGTTTCTTTAATGTCCGTAAAGTTGGCAATTGCGCCGGCAATCAAAAGCCCTTTCAAACCTTTCTTTGATAGAACAATTGACGCCAATTTCTTAACTTTTTCCTTTGGCGGATTTCCGGAGTACTCTGTATAGTTAGCTGGTTTACCACCTGCCGATAAAACCCCATCTAATGCAACTAGAGATCCACCGCCACCTGATGCTAAAATGGCAATATCTCCATCAAGATCAAAATAGGTTGAACCGGCAACGCCGCGGTGGTCATTTTGATCAATTTTTTTAGCTTCTATCTCGGCTTTGGTTGGCTCTTTCCCGTCAGTTCTGGACGGCAAATTCAAATCCGGATGGCGGTAAAGTGCTGAATCATCAAGGATAATCTTTGAATCAAGTGCTATAAAACTCGCCTCGCTTCGCCCGCTGAAAGCGAGGTTCGCCTTTGGCGACTTGCGAAGCGGGCCATCCTTTGTTTTTACTAAGGGGTTTATTTCAACAAGTCTGGCATCATATCCAAAAAATAAATCCACCATCTTTCTCACGATTTCTCTCAAATCATTTCTTTCTTCTTCTGGGAAATTCTTTCCCCACAGTGGTACGTCAGAAAGGCCATCCAAAAACCTTTCTACGTTAAAACTGTCTAATCTAACAAGTGGATGAATATTTATCTCATTTTCAGACTCAATACCTGTACCAGCTTTCGAAGAAAATAAAAGAACTGCTGATCTAATTGATGTATCATAAGTCACAGAGAAATAATATTCTTTTTGAATCTCAACCTTTTTCTCGATCAAAATCTTTTTTACTTTTTCCCCATCAATTTGTTTGTTCCATAAACTTTTTAACCTTTTATCAATATCTTTTTTTTCTACAACCTCTATAATTCCTCCTCGCTTGGCACGATTTCCGGATAAAAGTTGAGCCTTTAAAACTGCCGGGAATAAATTTTTAGGAATTTTATCAACCTGATCTAAACTTTCTAACAAAAAAAAGTCGGGGGTTTTAATCCCGAACTTGCGAAAAATTTCTTTTCCTTCGAATTCAAACAGTTTCATTGACTAATTATTTACCCCTCTCCAACTCGTGGCTAGCAATATTAATAATAAAACAAAAACGCCGACAAACGAATATTCGAAAACCGTTTTTTGCATCAATCTTCCGGCGATATAAAATTGCGTTAACCCTAAAATAACATACAAAGCCGCGGTTACGGCAAGACTGGCCAAAACCGGACTGGTTGGCAGGAAAGCAAAAACCCAGGCCAGCTCAAATACACCCAGTGCAATTGCCAAAGCGAATGCCAATCCCCTTTTTGGCATAAAATCCTCCAGAATGAATGTCCAAACGGTAACCAGCGTAATCACAAATGCGATAAAAAATGCGATTACAGATTGAATGTAAAAAGCCAAATGAAAAGAAAACAAAACCGTAAAAGCAAAAAAGGCTGTCAGTAGGGTAAAAATAAAGCCGACTGCATGGGCGGCTCTTATTAGGGCAATCGTTCTAATAGCTGCGACGTTGTAAATGTTTTGAGTCAGAAGCAAACAATACATCCCGAATCCAAACAATAAAACCAGTCCCCCTTTCATCCAGAAATTATCGGGTAACAAAAAACCAAAAAGAGAAATTGATACTGCGAAAAAGATCGGCAAAATCAAAAGAATAAAATATTTTACTCCTGCAAAATCCTGCCATAGAGATACTAAAGAAAATGAACCGGTCACAAAAATTAACGCCAAAACAAGCGCCGTTCTTAGTTCCGGTACAACAATTTGAGTCAGTAAAAACGCAACCGAAGAAAAAAGCGCCGTTAAAATAAATTTGTGGCGCTTGGTAATTACCAGCCTTCCTGTTCTTACTACCCTGCCCAATCTTGCCAAGGTTATCGTTCCGTTATTACGCATAATCTGTCGTATTTTATCACAAAGTTAGCGCGCGCTACATCAAATATAAACGCCTGCTGGTCACGCTATACATTTAAGATTTGAAGATATTGTGGGAAATGGCTATTGCAATTGCATCAATGGCATCATCACGGAAGCCGTTTTTCGGTTTATCAAGCTTTCTTTTGCCTAAGTGTTTTAAGACGTGTTTTTCGACCAGCTTCTTATCAGCTCTTCCGTCATTGGTTATTAACTTTTTAACCTGTAAACCCTGATATTCAAATATTGGAATTCCAACTTCTTCTGCCGTGACCAGAACGACTCCCCTGGCCTGGCCGACGGTCATTGCCGTTCTGGAATTAATTCCGAAAAATAGTTGTTCAATGCAAATAACGTCCGGTTTGTGAAGCATAAGAAGTCTTTTCAGTTCTTTTCTAATTGTTAAAAGTCTTTTGGGCATCTCCATCTCTTTTGAGGTAACAATACAGTCGTAGTAAAGAAGCTTATATTTTGTTTTGCCGTTATTGCCGATTGCTTCAATCAATCCGTATCCTGTTGTAGCAGTTCCCGGATCAATCCCTAAAATGATCATCACATTTATTATACCCTACTGCACTTTTATTATATCGAATGATTTCAAAATTTCTCCCACTTATTCCCCTTTTATCCACTTGGATAATTTAACTCCCCAATTTGAATAAACCGGCAATCTGGAAGTGATATAACCCGCTCCCCAATTGCAGACCCTTTCTAAAGCTTCAAAATTCTTCCTGGTATTATTTGGAATCTCAACATAATTTCCTGTGATTGCTCGCTGCCTAACAAAAGAATATACATCGGCAGATTCTAAAGGGCCAAATATGGCGTGACAGCATTCATGAGCAATTACTGTAATTTGACGGTCATAGGGTTGATTACTTGATATTTCAAAAACGGT
>Ga0209640_10002794_pt1 | contig 15251 bp, 15 predicted proteins | sample RifCSP10_1_FD_184018 | JGI IMG/M metagenome (GOLD analysis project Ga0209640, IMG submission 184018) | Soil microbial communities from Rifle, Colorado - Rifle CSP2_sed 10_1 (SPAdes) (version 2) | ecosystem: Environmental > Terrestrial > Deep subsurface > Rock core/Sediment | place: Rifle...
GAGGCGTGATGGCGCACCACGATGATGTCGGGGTGCATGGCGTTGAGCGTGATCGCGGTGTCGATCAGCGTCTCGCCCTTGCGGATCGAGGAGGAGGCGACCGACATGTTCATCACGTCGGCGCCGAGCCGCTTGCCGGCCAGCTCGAACGACGCCTGCGTGCGGGTCGAGGCCTCGAAGAACAGGTTGATCAGCGTGCGGCCGCGCAGGCCCGCGGTCTTCTTTTCGATCCGGCGGTTGAGCTCGACGAATTCCTCGGCCAGATCGAGCAGCCCGACGATGTCGGCGTGCGAAAGCCCCTCGATGCCCAGCAAATGACGGCTGCCGAGCACGAATGTGGACTTGTGGGCGATGTCCATTAAAGCGGAACCTATAGGCGCGGCGGCGCGCGGCGGCAAGCCCGCAGTCGCGCGGTCCACAAGCGGCCGCCGGCGGTGCCGGGCGTGCTACATTCCCGCCGCCAGCATCCGCCGAGGAACGGTCATGGCCGCCCGCTTCGACACCCAAAGGGACACCGATGCGGTGTTCAACCAGTCGCCGCCCTATCGGGACGTCGACCTGTTCGGCGGCGACCGCGCGCTGCAGGAGGCGGTGGCGGCCAACGGGGCGGCGGGCGAGGCGGTGGCGCTTTCGGCCTTCGGCCGGCACTGGGGCTCGGCCGGGATGTTCGAGCAGGCGCGCTTGGCCAACGAGAATCCGCCCAAGCTGCGCGCCTTCGATGCCAGGGGGAACCGGTGCGATATCGTCGAGTTCCATCCGGCCTATCACCACTTCATGGCCGAGAGCGTGGCGGCGGGCCTGCACGCTTCGACCTGGCAGGCCGATGCCACGCGCGCTCCGCCGCCGGCCGAGGTGGCGCGGGCCGCGCGCTACTACATGGTCGCGCAGGTCGAGAACGGGCACATGTGCCCGGTCACCATGACGCGGGCGTCGGTCGCCGCCTTCGCCTCCGATCCGGCGCTGGTCGGGATGCTGATGCCGAAACTCACCTCGCGGCATTACGACCCGATGTTCCGCCCCTGGCGCGAGAAGGTCGGCATCACGCTCGGCATGGGCATGACCGAGAAGCAGGGCGGCACCGACGTGCGCGCCAACACCACGCGCGCGGAACCGGCGGGCGACGGCTACCGCATCACCGGCCACAAATGGTTCATGTCGGCGCCGATGTGCGATGCCTTTCTGGTGCTGGCACAGGCCCCCGGCGGGCTGACCTGCTTCTTCCTGCCGCGGTTTCGCCCCGACGGCAGCGTCAACGCGATCCAGCTCCAGCGGCTCAAGGACAAGCTCGGCAACCGCTCGAATGCCTCCTCCGAAGTCGAGTTCGCGGAGGCCTTCGCGCTGCGCGTGGGGGACGAGGGCGGCGGCGTGCGCACGATCCTGGAGATGGTGCAGCTCACACGGCTGGATTGCGCGATTTCGTCGGCTGGCATGATGCGGGCGGCGCTGGCGCAGGCGCTGCACCATTGCCGCCATCGCAGCGTTTTCGGAAAGCGCCTCGCCGATCAGCCGATGATGCGCGCGGTGCTGGCCGACATGGCGATCGAGGTCGAGGGCGCGCTGGCCGCGGTGATGCGGCTCTGCCGCGCCTTCGACCTCGCGCCGCGGTCGCCGGCGGAGGCGGCGCGCGCGCGGCTGCTGACGCCGGCGGTGAAATACTGGGTCTGCAAGACCGCGCCGGCTCTTGTCTACGAGGCGATGGAGTGCCTCGGCGGCAACGGCTACGTTGAGGACGGCATGCTGGCGCGGCTCTACCGCGAGGCGCCGGTCAACGCCATCTGGGAGGGTTCCGGCAACGTCGTGGGTCTTGATGTGCTGCGGGTGTTTTCGCGCGACAGCGAGGCCGCCCGCGCGACGATTTCGGCGCTGGCGGGCGAGGCACAGGGTATGCCGGGCGTGGCGGAAGCGGCGGACAAGGCCGCAAAAATCTTCGCCGATCCGTCGGGCGAGGCTGCCGCGCGCGTGGCGGTGGAAACGCTGGCGCAGCTTGCCGCCGCCGCCGCGCTCAAGGCTAGCGCGCCGCGCGAGGTGTCGGAGCTTTACGCGCGCACGCGCCTGCCGGCCCTGCGCGGGCGGACCTTCGGCACCGCCGCGCTCGACCCCACCGCCACGGTGACGTTGCTCAATCGCGTGCTGTCCGACGTCTGACCGGCACAGAATAGCCTCATTCGCTCACGCCATCGTGTTTGGAAACCCGCTTCGCCTGCCCTGGCTGCACGGATGCGGGCGGAACTCTCCCAACGACCCTGCGTTGTCCCGGCGACCTCGCGCATCTTCGGTGCGCGGGCGGGCGGACATGCCGTCCGACGAAACAACTGAGGAGACTGCATATGAAAGCCTTCATAAAACCCGCGCTCATGCTCGGGATGGTCGGCGCCCTGGCGCTCGGCTCGATGACGCCGTCGGAAGCGCGTTCGGGGCGGTGGGTTGGCGCCGGCATCGGCCTTGCTGGCGCGGCCATCGTTGGCGCGGCCATCGCGAACTCGCGGGCCTACGGGCCGGGTTACTACGGCGGCCATGCCTATGCGCCGGGCTACGCCTATGACAGCTATGCCTATACGCCGGGCTACGTCAGTCCGTCATATTATGGGCCGGTCTATAGCGACCAGCCCAATCCGTACTCGGACAACGAGCGCTACAGCCCGTATTACGGCGGCTACGACAGCAACTACACCGGCCCGCTGCGCGAACGGCAGCTTCAGGGCCGCGACTACTGATCTCGCAATCAGAGCTGAACGGACCGATCGCCGGCGCAAGCCGGCTTTTCGGTTTTTTACAACCGCATCAGACGATCCAGCGCGCCCTGGAGGATGAAAGCGGCCGCGTGCTGGTCGATCACCGCCGCGCGCTTGCGCCGGCTCACATCCGCCGCGATCAGCTCGCGCTCGACCGCCGCGGTCGAAAGGCGCTCGTCCCACAACGCGATCGGCAGCTCGGTGAGCTTGGCGAGATTGCGCGCGAACGCCCGCACCGACTGCGCCCGCGGTCCCTCGCTGCCGTCCATGTTGAGCGGCAGCCCGAGCACGAAGCCGACGCAGCCGCGCTCCGTCGCCAGCGCGAGCAGGCGCTTGGCATCGACCTGGAAGCTTTTGCGCGCGATCGTCTCGACGCCGGTCGCTAGCCGCCGCGCGGGGTCGGAGGTGGCGACGCCGATGGTCTTGCTGCCGAGATCGAGGCCGAGCAGCGCGCCGCGTGCCGGCAGATGGCGCGCGGCCTCGCTCACGTCGATGACCAATGCGGGCATGGGCTTTAAAATTTGCGCGCTTGGGTCAGGCCTTGCGTCAGGCCTGCACGAAGCGGATGCGGGTGCCGAAGGGGTCGGCGCTTTCGATGCCTTTGTCGGTGACGCGGACCGGCACCTGCGCGGCCTTCAGGCGGGCGCCGACGGCATCGAAAGCGGCCGCATCGGCCGCCTCGATCGAGAACCAGGCGAGGCCGGCGCGGTCGTCGTCGCGGCGGCCGGCGCCCTCGCTGTGCCAGACATTGGCGCCGACGTGGTGGTGATAGCCGCCCGACGACATGAAGGTGGCGCCGCCGCGCCGCCGCGTGAGATCGAGCCCGACCGCGCCGCGATAGAACTCTTCCGCTTTGCCGACATCGCCGACGCGCAGGTGGATGTGGCCGATGCGCAAGCCCTCCGGCGCCGACGGGTAGTCCGCGGTCGCCGGATCGACCTCGCGCAGGATCGCCTCGATGTCGAGTTGCTTGGTCGGCATCACGACCAGTCCGTTCTCGCGCTGCCAGCGCTCCGGCGGGCGATCGTTGTAGACCTCGATGCCGTTGCCTTCGGGATCGTCGAGATAGAACGCCTCGCTCACGCCGTGGTCGGATGCGCCGGCGATCGGCACGCGGTTTCTCGCAATGTGCAGAATCCAGCGGGCATGATCCTGCCGCGTCGGCATCAGGAAGGCGGTGTGATAGAGCCCCGCCGTCGCCGGATCGTCGGGCTTGGCGTTTGGCCGGTGCTCGATCTCGATCAGCGTCACGTCGCCGACGCCCAGCCGCGAAAGGCGGTCGCTGCGCTCGTGCACGGTCAGCCCGAGCAGGTCGCGGTAATAGTCGGTCAGCAGGTCGAGGTCGCGGGCGACCAAGCCGATGGCGCCGATATGCAGCGGCGCGCGGCTGGCGAGGGTCGGGGTGGCGGAGGGATTGGGTGCGTCCATCGACTTTATAATATCGGCCGTTGCGTGCGACAATTCAACCGCTTCCGCGTCACAGGAATGCTGCCTTTGAAAGTTACGAATTCGGTTTCGCGGCTGGCGGTGCTATGGCGGCTGCGTAGAGCCCCGTCATCGACCGCCGTCACTGCCCGGGAGCGACGCGCATGTGGCCCGACCGCCGTCTGATGGATTTGTTCAAGATCGAGCATCCGATCGTGCTCGCGCCGATGGCCGGCGCGATGGACTTCGAGCTTGCCGCGGCGGTGGCGCAAGGCGGCGGGCTCGGCTCCCTGCCTTGCGCCATGCTGACGCCCGACGCGCTGCGCGCGCAGGTCGCGCAATTCCGCGCCCGCGCGGCGAAGCCGCTCAATCTCAATTTTTTCTGCCACACCCCGCCGGTTCCCAACAACGCGCGCGAGCACGCCTGGCGGGAGCGGCTCAAGCCCTATTACGTCGAGTTCGCGGCCGATCCGGCGGCGCCGATTCCGAACAGCAACCGCGCGCCGTTCGACGAGGCCTTTTGCGACGTGGTCGAGGAGATCGAGCCCGCGATCGTGAGCTTCCATTTCGGATTGCCGGAGGCTTCGCTGCTGCGGCGGGTGAAGGATGCCGGTTGCCTCGTCGTCAGCTCGGCCACGACGGTGAAGGAGGCGCGCTGGCTCGAGGAGCGCGGTGTCGATGCGTTGATCGCCCAGGGCCTCGAGGCCGGCGGCCATCGCGGCATGTTTCTCGGCGACGAGCTTGCCGGCCAGGTCGGCACCTTCGCGCTGCTTCCGCAGGTGGCCGATGCGGTGAAGGTGCCGGTGATCGCCGGCGGCGCGATCGGCGACGCGCGCGGGATCGCGGCGGCGTTTGCGCTCGGCGCCTCCGGTGTGCAGATGGGCAGCGCCTATCTGCATTGCCCGGAATCGAAGATCTCGGCGCCGCACCGCGCTGCATTAAAAAACGCAGCCGACGACGGCACCGTGCTCACCAACGTGATATCCGGCCGGCCGGCGCGCGGCATCGTCAACCGCCTGATGCGCGAGGTCGGCCCGATGAGCCCGCTCGCGCCGGAATTCCCGCTCGCGACCGGCGCCTTGGTGCCGCTGCGCGCCAAGGCGGAGGCCGCCGGATCGGGCGATTTCTCGCCGCTCTGGGCCGGCCAGGCGGCAGGCCTCGGCCGCGCCATGCCGGCGCACGATTTGACGCGCGCGCTCGCCGCCGAGGCGCAGGCGTTGCTGCGAAAGATGGCGGGATAGAGCATGCTGCCGAAATCGCCGAGTGGCGATATTGCCGGCACCGAGGCGCCTTTGCTATAGCGCGCAGGTAACCCGAGAGCCCGCCATGTCCGTCGATGCCTTGACCGTCCGCCGCATCGCGCATCTGGCGCGGATTGCGGTCGCCGACGACGAAGTCGAGCACCTGCGCGGCGAGCTCAACGCCATCCTGGCCTTCGTCGAGCAGCTTTCCGAGGTCGATGTCGCGGGCGTCGAGCCGATGACCTCGGTGACGCCGATGGCGATGAAGAAGCGCGCCGACGTGGTGACCGACGGCGGCGACGCCGAGGCGGTGCTGCAAAACGCGCCGGCGCGGGAAGGGAACTATTTTGTCGTGCCAAAGGTGGTAGAATAATTGAAATTGGTCTCATACCGTCATCATCCGCGAAAGCGGATGATCCAGTAACCACCGGCGGTGCGATCGAAGGCAAGCGGTGATTACTGGATGCGCCGCCTTCGCGGGGCATGACAGCAGCAGTGGATGAACGTCCGATGTGCATGGCCTGTGAGGAAATGCAGCTCTACTACGCCTACCTCGACGCGATCGAGGAGGAAAAGCGCAAGGCCCAGCCGTGGCAATGCGAGGTGACGGTTATGGCACCGGCGGACGAGCCGGCAGCGGCCAAACCGGCGGTCGCCGCCGCGCCGTCGCCCGCGGCGAAGCCCGGATTTGCCTGCGACGACCCGGAATGAACGAGCTGACCGCGCTCACCATCGCGGACGCGCGCGAGGGCCTGAAGCAGAAGAAGTTCTCCGCAGCCGAGCTTGCCGACGCACATCTTGCCGCAATCGAGCGGGCGCGCTCGCTCAACGCCTATGTGCTGGAAACGCCGGAGCGCGCGGGCGCCATGGCGAAAGCCTCGGATGCGCGCATCGCCAAGGGCGAGGGAGGTCCGCTCGAGGGCATTCCGCTGGCGGTCAAGGACATGTTCGCGACCGCCGGCGTGCGCACCACCGCCTGCTCGCACATCCTCGAAAATTTCGTGCCGAGCTACGAGTCGACGGTGAGCGGCAACCTCTGGCGCGACGGCGCGGTGCTGCTCGGCAAGACCAACAACGACGAGTTCGCCATGGGCTCGTCGAACGAGACCTCGCATAGCGGCCCGGTGACCTCGCCGTGGCGGCGCAGCGGCTCGAACACGCCGCTGGTGCCGGGCGGCTCATCCGGCGGCTCGGCTGCGGCGGTGGCCGCCCAACTCGCGCTCGGCGCCATCGGCACCGACACCGGCGGCTCGATCCGGCAGCCGGCGGCGTTTACCGGCATCGTCGGCCTTAAACCCACCTACGGCCGCTGCTCGCGCTTCGGCATCGTCGCGTTCGCCTCCTCGCTCGACCAGGCCGGCCCGTTTGCGCGCACGGTGCGCGATGCCGCCATCCTCTTACGCTCGATGGCCGGGCACGATCCGAAGGACACCACCTGCGCCGACCGGCCGGTGCCGGACTACGAGGCGGCGGTCGGCAGATCGGTGAAGGGGATGAAGATCGGCATCCCGAAGGAGTACCGCGTCGATGGCATGCCGGCGGAAATCGAGACGCTGTGGCAGCAGGGCGCGGCGTGGCTGAAGGCGGCCGGCGCCGAGCTCGTCGATGTGTCGCTGCCGCACACCAAATACGCGCTGCCAGCCTATTACATCGTGGCACCGGCGGAGGCCTCGTCCAATCTCGCGCGCTACGACGGTGTGCGCTACGGGCTGCGCGTGCCCGGCCGCGACGTCACCGGCATGTACGAGAACACCCGCGCGGGCGGTTTCGGCAAGGAGGTGCGCCGTCGCGTCATGATCGGCACCTACGTGCTCTCTGCCGGTTATTACGACGCCTACTATCTGCGGGCGCAGAAGGTGCGCACGCTGATCAAGCGCGATTTCGAAGACTGCTTTGCCAAGGGCGTCGACGCCATGCTGACGCCGGCGACGCCGTCGGCGGCCTTCGGCATCGGCGAGAAGGGCGGCACAGACCCGATCGAGATGTATCTTAACGACGTGTTCACGGTGACAGTGAACATGGCGGGGCTGCCGGGCATTTCCGTGCCGGCCGGGCTCGACGGGGAGGGCCTGCCGCTTGGATTGCAGTTGATCGGCCGGCCGTTCGACGAGGAGACGCTGTTTGCGCTCGGGCAGGCGATCGAGGACGCCGCCGGACGCTTCACGCCAGAGCGGTGGTGGGCGTAACGATGACGCCCGCAGCCTTCAAGCGCAGTTTGTCAAACGCCGTTCCTTCGAAGGCTCTCGAACCCGCGCTGCAGGCGCTGTGGTGGGCAAAGAAGGGCGATTGGGACAAGGCGCATCGTCTGGTGATGGACGAGCACTCGCGCGAGGCCGCCTGGGTGCACGGCTATCTGCACCGGCTCGAAGGCGACGAGGGCAACGCCGGCTACTGGTACCGCCGGGCGCACCAGCGGCCGGCGGCGGGCGCGCTCGACCCCGAATGGGCGGCGATCGTCGCGGCGCTACTGTAGCGCCGGCCGGATCGTGGTGCTGGGCTCGCTGTGGCAGCCCGGCGATACCTGCGCACCTTGGCGATGCCGACGGCGAAATGCCGGCGTTAACCATGCCGGCACCCGATCCGCCCCGTAAACCATTTTCGCTAATGAAGAATTTACCTATTGACGGGTCCGCGCGCGGGCGTCGATAAAGACAGCCAAGGGGGCATTTAGGCCCTCAAAGGGCCGCTAAGGGCCCTAGGGGGTTGCGTATTTGACCCGGCGAGTACCATTCATTCGGATTGTTGCGCCTGCCGCCGCACTGGCGGTCTGGCTGGCGGGTTGCAGCGCCATTGCGATGCGCGATGGGCCGCTCAACAAACCGATCACCGGAAGTGCCGAAGAGGCCTTTGCCGCAAGCCGGCCGGCTGCCAGCGGCAGCAACCCATCGGGGGCCGACGATGTGCTGGTCGGGCTGGCATTTTCCGGCGGCGGCACTCGCGCGGCGGCGTTTTCCTACGGCGTTCTCTCCGAGATCGACAAGACGTCGGTCTCAAGCCGCACCGGCTCGCACTCGCTGCTCGATCGCGTCGCCTTCGTGTCCGGCGTGTCCGGCGGCTCGGTGCTGACCGCCTATTACGGGCTCAAGAAGCGCGCCGCGCTCGACGACTTCCGCGAGCGCTTCCTGCTGCGCAATGCCGAAGAGGGGCTCGAGACCAGCATCAATCCGGTCAACCTAATGCGCGCGCTCGGCGGCGGCGTCAACGATTCCAGCCTGTTCTCGAACTGGTTGAGCAAGAACCTCTACGACGGTGCCACCTTCGCCGATTTCCGGCGCACGCCCGGCCCGCGCATCTGGATCAACGCTTCCGACATTTACAACCGGACCGCCTTCGTGTTCGGCGAGGCAGCCTTCATCTCGCTGTGCAGCGATCTGGCCGCCTATCCCGTCGCCGACGCTGTTGCGGCCTCGGCCGCCGTGCCGATCGTGTTCACGCCGGTGGTCATCAAGACCTATCCGAAGGAATGCAGCGACAAGCTGCCGGATTGGGTGCAACGCGCGCGCCACAATCCGAACGCCGCGCCGATGCTGAAGGCCTTTGCCGATGCGCTTTCGCGCTACCACGAGGGCTCGATGAACTACGTCAAGCTGCTCGACGGCGGCCTGGTGGACAATTTCGGACTCTCCGGCTTCACGATCGCGCGGCTGTCCGCCCGGATGCCCTTCGAGCCGCTTTCGCCGGAGCAGGCGGTGCGGCTCAAGCGTTTCATCGTCGTCATCGTCGATTCCGGTCGCGGGCCGTCCGGCGACTGGGTGAAGACGGTGGAGGGGCCGACCGGCACCGAGCTCGTGATGGCGGCGGCCGACACCGCCGTGGCCGCGAGCGTCAATGCCGGATTCACCGCCTTCGAACGTACGATGAAGGACTGGCAGGCGCAGCTCATTCGCTGGCGTTGCGGCCTGTCGGAGGAACAGCGCAGGCGCGCGCAGGCGCCGGCGGGCTGGAATTGCCGCGACCTGAAGTTCTTCGTCGACCGCGTCGGCTTCGAACATCTCGGGCCCGACCGCGCCAAAGCCCTCAATGCGGTGGACACGCGATTCCAGCTGCCGGCGGAGCAGGTCGATATGGTGATCGCGGCTGGCCACGACGCGCTGCGCGGCAATCGCATCTTCAACGACTTCCTCGCAAGCATTGGTGGCCGCAAGGGGCCGCGACCGAGCGCGCCGCCGAAACCGGAATCGACGCCGGTGGCGCAAGTTCCCGCCACGACGACCGGCCAGAAGACCGCGACGCGCTGAGTCCATAGGGCCGCTTCGCAACTGCAAACCGCAGCATGATCGACGGAACGCAAGGTGGGTGACCGCGATCCCTTGGCGCTATGCTGGAGGTAAATTGGCCGGCAGGAATTGCAACTCAGGGGGAGGGGGCCATGCGGCGGATGTCCGGTTCGAGGCAACTGGCGAAGCTACAGGGCGTGCGAACGGCGGCGATACTCGCCGCAGCGCTCGCCGGATTCGGATCGCTGCTGCCAGGCTGCGCGTATGCGCAGCAATACCCGACCAATCCGATTCATATCCTTGTAGGCTTCAACCCAAGCTCCTCGGCCGACGTGGTCACGCGCATGGTCGGCAAGCATATCGAGAAGCGGCTCGGGCAGCCGGTGATTGTCGAGAACCGCACCGGCAACAGCAGCATGATCGCCGCCGAAACGGTCGCGCGCGCGTCCAATGACGGCTACACGCTGTTCACCGCGACCGTCGCCAACACCATCTACCCGGCGCGCACCGGCGCGAAGTTCAATCTGGGCAAGGACATGCAGCCGATCGCGCTGCTCGGCACCGTGCCCGGCGTTCTGGTCGTGCATCCGTCGGTGCCGGCCAAGAACATGACGGAACTGGCGGCGCTGATGAAGTCGAAGCCGGAGTCGCTGACCTACGGCACGTCCGGTGTCGGCACCTCGAGCCACCTCGCGGCCGAAATGCTCAACCTCAAGCTCGGCACCAAGGTGGTCGCGGCGCATTACCAGGGCGGCTCCAGCCAGCGCGTCGCCGATCTCCTGGCCGGGCGCGTGAATATTGCCTTCAACGTTGCCATCAGCGTGGTGCCGCAGATCCGGGCGGGAACATTGCGGGCGATCGCGGTGGCGCAGAAAAAACGCACCGCGATCCTCCCCGAGGTTCCGACGCTGGAGGAGGCGGGCATTCATGGCATCGAGGGTGGGGTGTGGATCGGCCTGCTGGCGCCCGCCAACACGCCCGCGCCGATCGTCGCCAAGCTGTCGGCTGCCGCCGACGAAGCGCTGAAGGCACCCGACGTGGTGCGGGCGTTCCAGTTGCAGGGCATCGATCCGCTGGGCGGTAGTGCCGAGGAGTTCGCCAAGTTCATCGACGAGGACATCGAGCGCTGGACGTCGGCGCTCAAGGCGCTCGGGCCGCCGAAGACGAAATAGCCAAATAACGAGTGTCGAAATGACCAGCCCTGCGCATCAGACCGCGACGGTTGCGTCCGGTGACGTGACCCTGTTCTACCGCCGCTTCGGCGCGCCGGGCCGCACCCCGATCGTGATCCTGCACGGCGCCAACTACTACGACTCGGCGGATTGGATCGACGTGGCCGCGCGGCTCGCCGGCGACCGCGAGATCGCAGCCTTCGACGCGCGCGGCTACGGCCGCTCGAGCTGGAGCCCGAGCAAGGATTATTCGATCAACGCCAATCTGGGCGACGTGCTGGCGGTGCTCGACGATCTGCGTTGGCGCAAGGCGATTGTCATGGGCGCCTCGCGCGGCGGCGCCTTCGGTCTCGCCTTTGCCGGGCAGTTCCCCGAGCGCACGGCGGGCTATATCGCGGTCGATTTCGTTCCCGACATCGCCATCCGCCACCCGGGATCGCCGATCCAATTGACCCAGACGATCGGCAACAAGCCGCGGGTCTTTGCCACCGTCGAGGACGCGCTCAAGGCCACGAGCCGCGACAAGAACGCTCCGCCCGGTTCCCCGGCGCGCAAGCGGTTTGAAGAGGTGCTGAAGAAAGTGGCGGGCGGCTACACCCTTCGCTATCGCGATCCCGACTTCTGGAACCCGGTCCCGACCGCGCCCGGCCGCTGGCCGACGAATCTGACCTTCGAGATCGATCTGTGGCAGGAGCTCGCCAAGGTGAAGGCGCCGGTGCTGTTCATCAAGGCGATGGCTTCCGCGTCGGGCCACGACCCGGGCGCGCTCGATCGCATCCGGCGCGAATTCCCGCAGGCGCAGGTGACGCAGGTCGACGGCGGCCACGACGTGGCCGCGGGCCAGCCCGATCAGTTGATCGACCGGGTGCGGACGTTCCTTGCGGCGACGTCGCTCTGAGCACGGTTGCCGAAGGTATCGGCGGCGGGTGCCGTCAGGGCAATTCCAGCCCGGCCGCCTTGTAGGCGGCGTGCGCGGCCGGCGCGGTCAGGAACGCCACCAGCGCCTTCGCGCCTTCCGCATTCTGCGCGCCGGCTTGAATACCGCTGGCGAACACGGTGATCTTCTGCACGTCCGGCGGCAACGGGCCGATGTAGTCGATGCCCTTGATGTGCACGAGTTCGCTCACCTGCTGAAAGCCGATCTCGGCTTCGCCGCTGGCGACGATGGTGCCGATGGTGCCGCCGGAGGGCACGCCGCGGTGCTTCCCCTTCACCGCGTCGGCAATGCCCATGCGCTCGATCAGCGCGGCCATATAGACGCCGCTCGGCCCGCTGGTGTAGCCGACCGTCCTGGCGGCGAGTAGCGCCGCTTTCAGCGCCTCGCCCGAGCCGAGGTCGGGGCGCGGCGCGCCCGCGCGCACGGCGACGCCGATGCCGGACTTGGCGAGGTCGACCCGGCTGCCGGCGACCACCTTGCCCTGCCGGATCAACTCATCGAGTTCGGCGCTGGAGATGATGATGAGGTCGTGGCGCTCGCCGGCCGCCATCCGCTTCATGATGTCGGTGGTGCCGGCCCAGGTGGTGGCGACCTTGTGGCCGCTGGCGGCCTCGAACCGCGGCAGCAGTTCGAGATAGGCCTCCCTTGTGGCGATGGACGACAGGACTTTGATTTCGACCGGTTCCGGCATAGTTACGGAGCAACGCATTCCGCGCGGCGGCGATCAAGCCCCATTTGACGCTTGTCCCCGCATGCGGATGGCCGGCACTTTCGCGCTCGGGTGATGAAATGAACGTTCAGAGCAAACCGTCCAAGCTGATCAAGGGCGCGACCGGCGACTGGGAGGTGGTGATCGGCATGGAGGTGCATGCCCAGGTCACCTCCAACGCCAAGCTGTTTTCCGGCGCCTCGACCGCCTTCGGCGGCGAGCCCAACAGCCATGTTTCGCTGGTCGATGCCGCCATGCCGGGGATGCTGCCGGTGATCAACGAGGAATGCGTGCGCCAGGCGATCCGCACGGGGCTTGGCCTCAACGCCAGGATCAATCTGAAGTCGGTGTTCGACCGCAAAAACTATTTCTATCCCGACCTGCCGCAGGGCTATCAGATCAGCCAGTACAAGCAGCCGATCGTGGGCGAGGGCGAGGTCGCGCTCGCCATGCCGGACGGCGAGGCCGTCACCATCGGCATCGAGCGGCTGCATCTGGAGCAGGACGCCGGCAAGTCGCTGCACGACCAGCACCCGACCATGAGCTTCGTCGATCTCAACCGCTCGGGCGTGGCGCTGATGGAGATCGTGTCGAAGCCCGATCTGCGTTCGGCCGAGGAGGCGCAGGCCTTCCTCTCAAAGCTGCGCTCGATCCTGCGGTATCTTGGCACCTGCGACGGCGACATGGAGAAGGGCAATTTGCGCGCGGACGTGAACGTGTCCGTGCGCCGGCCGGGCGAGGACCTCGGCACCCGCTGCGAGATCAAGAACATGAATTCGATCCGCTTCATCGGCCAGGCGATCGCCTACGAGGCGCGCCGCCAGATCGAGATCATCGAGGAGGGCGGCAAAATCGAGCAGGAGACCCGGCTGTTCGATCCGGGCAAGGGCGAGACGCGCCCGATGCGGATGAAGGAGGAGGCGCACGACTACCGCTACTTCCCAGACCCCGACCTGCTGCCGCTCGAGTTTGACCAGGCCTATGTGGATGCGCTGAAGGTGCATCTGCCGGAGCTACCGGACGAGAAAAAGGCGCGCTTCATGTCGGCGCACGGCCTGTCCGCCTACGACGCGGATGTGCTGGTGATGGAGAAAGCACTCGCCGACTATTTCGAGGCGGTGGCGAACGGACGCGACGCCAAGATCGCGGCGAACTGGGTGATCAACGAACTGACCGGCCGGCTCAACAAGGAGGGCAAGGACATCGCCGGCTCGCCGGTGAGCGCCGCCCAGCTTGGCGGGGTGCTCGACCTGATCGCCGAGGGCACCATTTCCGGTAAGATTGCCAAGGACTTGTTCGAGATCGTCTGGACCGGGGGCGGCGACCCGCGGACCATCGTCGAGCAGCGCGGGATGAAGCAGGTCACCGACCTCGGCGCGATCGAGAAGGTGGTGGACGAGATCGTCGCCGAAAATCCCGACAAGGTCGCCGACGCCAGGTCCAATCCGAAGGCGATCGGTTGGTTCGTCGGACAGGTGATGAAGGCCTCCGGCGGCAAGGCCAACCCGCAGGCGGTTAACGCGCTGCTCAAGAGCAAGCTCGGACTCTGACCGGATGCACGCCTGTGTCGTTCGCGCTGTCGCCGCGCGACGATGCGTTCGGGAATTTTCTCTCCCGCGTGCACGGCAAGGTCGCTTCGACCTCGTTCGAAGCGCTCACGGCATGGCGCGCGCGGCTCGTTCAGCCGAATCACTTGCGGCTGATTCGCGCGGTTTTGATCGAATCCGGCTTCTGTCGAGGCGTCCGCGGGGCATCTGTGGAAAAAAAATTTTTGGACTGGGTAAATGCGACACAAGGCGCAATTTTTCGGCGGCAAAGCGACGACGCGGCGGTGTCTTTGCAATCAAATGCGGGCTTGAATTGAATTCGACGAAGCGCGCGAAAAGCCAGATTCCATCTAGGTTTTCGCGGAGCGCGGAATTTTCGCTCGCGCATTCGTCGTCGCGCGCATTGGTGCGCCGCGAACGTGCGCGATGTGCGCCGATCTCAGTCTTGGTCGGACGATATCGGCGGGCGCGTACACGATCTGTTAAGTGGAGTCGGTGTTTTTTTCGTCGTGCTGGTGTAATCGGAATGCAGTGCACGTCGATTCGCGGCGGCACTGTTCCGACATCGCCACATATCGTGGCTAGGAGGGCAGCAATGGCGAAGAAGAGAAAAGCGAAGAAGGTAGCGAAGAAGGCGGCGAAGCGGCGGAAGAAGAAGTAGGTCGCGCCTCTTTCCATCTTCGGCCTTCACCTTGAAGGTCACGTCACATGGTGCGGTGAGCGTCACGAGCCGATGAGCGCAACGCAATCGACCTGAGACCAACCGATTACCGATGGACGGCAGAGGGCGTCGACGAGACTGGAAGTCTCGTCGACGCCCTCGGTGCGTTCAGGGCCGCCGCAGGGGCCTGCTTTTGCTCCCGCCATTGCGGCCTCCTTCATTTCCCGCTGTTGCGGGGCGCGCGTCCTGGCCGCCTTTGCCGGCTTCTTCCCGCTCTTGCCGTCCTTGCCGCTCTTCCCGCTGGCGGCCTGCAATCCCAGGTGCTTGCGTCCGATTGCGGTTTGCCGGCGACGGACTTAGAGCATGATCCCGAAAAGTGGGACCCGGTTTTCGGAAAAGATCATGCTCACGCAAAGAGCTAGAATCTGATCCGATTCAATTGAATTGGATCAGATTCTAGACCGGACCAAGCCCACGACCGTTCACCGCCGGAGGGAAGCGCGCGATGGCCCGCCGCAACGACAAGCGCAAGGTCAAGCGTAGGGCCATGCCGCAGCCGGCCCGCGGATCGCGCCCGCGACCGGCGCCGTGCTCCGCCCGCAAGCCGATC
>Ga0209640_10002795_pt1 | contig 15250 bp, 13 predicted proteins | sample RifCSP10_1_FD_184018 | JGI IMG/M metagenome (GOLD analysis project Ga0209640, IMG submission 184018) | Soil microbial communities from Rifle, Colorado - Rifle CSP2_sed 10_1 (SPAdes) (version 2) | ecosystem: Environmental > Terrestrial > Deep subsurface > Rock core/Sediment | place: Rifle...
TTTGCTCACAACAGTGAGCGTCAGTTCGCACTCCTCCTCGATTTCTACGGTGTCCCTTGGGATTACGAGCCTCGGTCCTTCCCCATAGCCTGGGACCGTGACGGCACCCCGACCCAGTTCTTCACACCCGACTTCTATCTTCCCGACGACGACCTATACATCGAGATCACGACGATGAACCAGAAACTCGTCACCAAGAAGAACCGCAAGGTGAGAACGCTCAAAGAGCTCTACCCGGAGGTCAACTGCAAAGTCTTCTACCAACGCGACTACCTCAACCTGGTGGTCAAGTACGGGCTCGAGGAGCCCGACCACCTCGAGGATGTGGTGGCGCCCACTCGGATTCCGGGGAGACCCGAGATCGTGCGTCTCGAAGACAGGGGAGAGCGGCTGACGGGATGAATCGCTCCCCGCTGGACGACCTCCACCGTGGGCTGGGGGCACGTTTCGTCGGTTTCGGTGGATGGGAGATGCCGCTTCAGTACGAATCGGTGCTCGCCGAGCACAAGGCGGTCCGTGTCGGGGTGGGGGTCTTCGATGTGAGCCATCTCGGGAGATTCGATTTGTCCGGGCCCGGCGGCCATGACGCCCTGGTCCGCCTCCTCTGCAACGACATCGAGAAGATCGCGCCCGGACAAACCCAATACACCATGATCCTCAATCCATCGGGGGGGATCATCGACGACCTGATCGTCTGGTGGTGGGAGCCTGATCGGTTCTGGGTGATGCCCAACGCGGCCAACCAGGAACGGGTGATGGCCGCCTTCTCGGCCGAGCCCGGCTGCCTGACGCGAAGCCTCCGGGAGGACACCGTGCTGATCGCGGTCCAGGGCCCCTCCGCCCCGGAGACCCTGGACTCGGTACTCGGAAAGTCGCCAGGCAGGCTTCGTGTCACCACGGCGACTTGGGAGGGACAGCCGGTTTCGATGGCGGGAACCGGGTACACGGGGGAGCGTGGTGGTGAGATCATTTGCGATCCTGCGACCGGGCGCCGGCTGTTCCAGGCCCTTTTGGAATCGGGGGCAACACCCTGCGGATTGGGCGCCAGAGACACCCTTCGCCTCGAGGCCGGTCTTCCGTTGTGGGGCCAAGATCTGGACGAGACAACGACGCCTCTGGAGGCAGATCTTGGCTTTGCGGTGGCTCTGGACCATTTCTTCGTGGGGAGAGAGGCTCTTGTCGAGCAGTCCGATGGGGGAGTGCCACGTCGGCTCACCGGCTTTGTCCTCAATGAACGCGGGATCCCCCGTCACGGGCACCGGGCCCGCACTGCCCATGGCACCGGGGTCGTCACCTCCGGGAACCTGAGCCCGATGCTCGACAGGGGGGTGGGTTTGGCATACATCTCGCCCCCGCCTCGTCCGGAGGAGACCGGCTTGGAGGTCGAGATCCGGAATCGCTGGACACCGGCCACGATCAGCACGCCGCCCTTTCACAAGCGCGCAGCCGTGGTGCCCACCCCCCACGCTGCCCTTTAGGATCGGGGCCATGGCTGTGCGACGCACCGGCCGGCCCATGATGCCGGAGGGATATGGAGTGGTGGAATCGGGGCCGATGCTGGACTGGGAGGCGGTTGAGGCCCGTCTCGTGGAATCGATCCACTACTGGCTGAGCACAACGAGGCCGGATGGGCGACCCCATGTGGTGCCCAGGTGGGGGGTCTGGATCGACGAGCAGTTCTTCTACGACGGCTCACCCGAGACCCGCCACGCCCGGAATCTGGGGATCAATGCGCACTGCGTCCTTCACCTCGAAGATGGCGACGCAGCGACGATTGTGGAGGGTACCTCTGCCGTCCCTACACCGGTCATCGGGGAGCTGGGGAACCGGATGTCCAACGAGTACAAACGCAAGTACCAGAAGTTGGGATACGCCCCCGGGCCCGACGCCTGGTCGGGTGAGGGTGCCGGCGGCCTCCATGTCTTGGCCCCGACCTCTGCCCTCGCCTGGTCACAGTTCCCCAGGGATGTGACTCGCTTCGAATTCGACTGACCACACTGAGAACGACGAGAGCGAGGAGACTCATTTGCGAAGCGTGTCACGACCCGAGCCGATGTCGGGCTTCGGGATCGAACAGGTCAGGGAATGGGCGCCGGAATCGGAACCGAAGGCTGTCGTGGTCCTGGTCCACGGAATCGCCGAGCATTCGGGTCGTTATGAGCGAACCGGGTCGCTTCTGTCTGACGCCGGATTCTTGGTTCGCTCCTTCGATCTGATCGGGTTCGGAGCATCGGGTGGGCCTCGCGGCGACCTCTCGGATTGGAGCCTGTACCACGATCAGATCGAGCGACATGTGGTGTGGGCGCGGGAACAGGGTGTGCCGCTGGTTCTCATGGGACATTCCATGGGCGGCAACCTCGTCGCGGGCTACGTCCTGGCCGGGCGGCCGGCGCCTGACCTGCTCGTGCTCAGCGCACCGGCGCTGGGCGGTGGTGCGGGATGGCAGCGGGCTCTGGCCGGTGTGTTCAGCAAGATCGCCCCAGCCATGGCCATCTCCAACTCCCTGAAGGGCGAGCAGCTATCTCGCGATCCGGCGGTGGGGGAGGCCTACTTCGCTGATCCCCTGGTGTATGCCAAGACAACACCACGGCTTGGCGCCGCGTTGTTTGCGGCCATGTCCGAGGTAACCCGGAATGTCGCTCGCATCGAGATCCCGACTTTGGTGCTGCAGGGGGGGATGGACACCATCGTGCCTCCACAGTCAACGGCGATATTGGGAGAGGTGCCCGGTGTGGAGCGCCGTCTGTACCCCGAGCTTCGACACGAGATCCTGAACGAGCCCGAGGGCCCGAAGATCGTGGCCGAGATCGTGGCTTGGGTGTCCGATCACCTTTGAGGGACTCCAAACCTCGGGACTGGTCAGCCCGACCCCACCCAGTTGATCAACACCTTGCCCGACTCGTGGGAGGCTGCGACGCCAAAGGCGGTCTCGAAGTCGTCGACCCCGAAACGATGGGTTATCACCGGGGAGATGTCCAGCCCTGAGCCGATGAGGACGTTCATCTTGTACCAGGTCTCGAACATCTCACGCCCATAGATCCCTTTCAGGTTGAGCATGTTGAAGATGACGATGCTCCAGTCGATGGGAAAGGGGTCGGAGGGGATCCCGAGCAGGGCGACATTGGCCCCGTGGATCGTATTCTGCAAGATGTCGTCGAGAGCTGCCGATGTCCCTGACATCTCGAGGGCGACGTCGAATCCCTCCGTCATCCCCAGCTCGTCCTGCACGTCCTGAAGATCCTCGAATCGTACGTCTACGGCCCTGGTGGCTCCCATCCGCTTTGCCAGCTCCAACCGGTAGGGGTTGACGTCGGTGATCACCACGTTGCGCGCCCCGGCCTGGGCCACCACGGCAGAGGCCATGAGCCCGATCGGGCCCGCTCCGGTGATCAACACGTCTTCACCGAGCACCGGGAACTCGAGGGCGGTGTGGACCGCGTTCCCGAACGGGTCGAAGATGGCGGCGATATCGAAGCCGATCCCCGGTATGTGTCGCCAGATGTTGCTTTTGGGGAGCACGACGTAGTCGGCGAATGCTCCCGGGAGATTGACGCCGATCCCGCGCGCGTCGTGACAGAGATGCCGCCGGCCCGCCAGACAGTTACGACACATGTTGCATACGACGTGACCCTCGGCGCCGACCACCTCACCGACCTCGAATCCGGAGACGTTCGAGCCGAGTTCGACGATCTCACCGGCGAACTCGTGTCCAACCGTCATCGGAGCCGGGATGGTGGCCTGGGCCCAATCGTCCCAGTTGTAGATGTGGAGGTCGGTGCCGCAGATACCGGTGGTGTGCACCTTGACCAGCACGTCGTCGGCACCGACACGCGGAATCTCGACCTCGTCGAGCCGGAGCCCGACCTCATCAGAATGCTTGACCAGCGCTCTCATCGCCAAGCCAACTCGAGGTCCGCCCCACCGGCGGCGTACGCCGGGGCGATCACGTCCTCCCACAACTCGACCTTGGTCTCCCAGGGACAGAAGGCCGCATCGAGGCTCCGCCATGTGGTTCGGGCAAGATCGAGCGTCTCGAACCCGTGGTATTTGCTGACGAAGTCGAACTCGTCGGACATGGCGATCGTGCTCATCAGGCGGTTGTCGGTGCTCAGCGTCACATTGAAGCCGGCGCGGTACAGGGCCCCAACCGGGTGGGCCTCCGGCTCGAGGCCGCCGGTGGCGAGGTTCGATGCGGGGCACATCTCCAGCGCAATCCGGCGTTCCCGGATTCGTCGGGCTACCCGGCCCAGCTCCACGATCTCGCCATCACGCACCACGCAATCATTGATCAACTCGACACCGTGGCCCAGACGCTCGGCACCACAGAGATCCATCGCAGCTGCCATGAAGGCGACCCCGTCCCGACCGGCGTGCTCTCCGGCGTGGATGGTCAGACGCAGACCTTGGGCTCGGGCCAGGCGGAATGCGGCGAGGTGATCCTGGGGTGGGTGTCCCGCTTCCGGTCCCGCCAGGTCGAACCCCACGACTCCGAGATGTCGGGTTTCCGTGGCTAGTCGGGCCATCTCGAGACTGTCGTCACGGTTTCTGAGAGCATCGACGATGATCCCCCAGCGGAGACCGGTTTCCCGTGCGCCGTTTGCCAGGCCGGAGGCGGCAGCCTCGACCACCCGTCGCGGGTTGATTCCCCCAACAGTGTGCAACGCCGGGCAGAACCGAATCTCGGCGTAAACGACACCGTCGGCGCTGAGATCGAGGGCAGCCTCGTAGGCGACCCGTTCGATCGCCTCCGCATTTTGCATGACACCGATGGTGTGGGTGAATGCCTCCAGATACTTCGTCAGCGAGCCGGAATCGGACTGGTCGAACCAAGCTGCGAGCCCCTGCGCCGTGTCTGATGGGAGACCGGGATGTTCGTGCTCCTCAGCCAGTTCCAAAACGGTTTGTGGTCGCAACCCACCATCAAGATGGTCGTGGAGAAGCACCGACGGAAACGGCATATCGACACGCTAGTCAGAAGGGCTATCAACCATGCCGCCGGTACGCTGTCGGCGTGTCGAAAGCCCTTCTGCTGACGCTCATCGCCAGCCTGATGAGCGCCTGCGCCACGGCGCCGCCGGAGCGAAGCGCCCTGCCCGACGTCGGGGAAGTGCTCGAGCTCCCGGTCGCCTGTTCGTTCTTCATCGGCGAACCACAGGGCGTCGAGGTGAGCGAAGTCCTGGAGGACAGCGGTGCCGACGGAGTGCTCGAAGCGGGGGATGTCATCGTTGCGCTCAACGGGAAATCGACCGCCGATTCGGAGCATCTGAGACAGGCTTTGAGCGAGCAGTCGATAGGTGATCCGGTGGTCCTCGGCTTGCGACGAGACGGCGTCGAGGAGTCGGCCGAGGTAGTTCTGGGAGCGAATCCGGAGGACCCGGAGCGGCCGTACATGGGTGTGATGATCCACACCGCCTATGAGCGGCTCGTGGCGACCGCGGCGAATCAGACGATCCCCGAGTTGCCTACCACCCGGGCCGTTGTCATCGGTGGTCTCCTCTACGGGGCGGAGCCGGCCGAATCCCTGTGGCTCAACACCGGTGTGGCCATCGGAGACGACACCAACTGGGTGGCGACCAGCGAGAGCGTCTTCGCCCTCAGCACCGGCGAGGAACGTGTGCTAACCGATGTTCTGAGCGGTGAGGTGGTCAACTACCGAGTCGAAGATTGGATGCCGGCGCGCCTGATCGGAGCCATCGACGATGATCTCTTGCTGGCTGTCACCCAGGAGGTCCCCGACCAGCCGGAGTTGGTGGCCATCGCCATCTCGCGGTTCGACCCCGAGACCGGCGACCCCGAGTGGACCGAGCCGATCAGTGAGGGGTTCGGGGTTCCGTTGCTTGCTTGGGCCTCCCCGGGCTCTGGTTTCATCACCATGGCCGGTGTCGAGCCGAGCGACGCTTCCTTGACCGGGGTCGAGATGCTGACAGGAGACGGTTTGACGGCAGGTTTGGACGAGCTCCTCGCGTTGGGAGCACCCATCGGCTGGCTGGACGAGGAGACAGCCGTCTTCCGGACCTCGGCAACCACTGTCTCGACTGTGAACGCGATCACCGGGGAAGTGAACGAGATCGACCTTGATCCCAGTCTGGAGGGCGTCCCTCTCTACGCCGTCGCCGATGGGCGCAGCGTGCTCGCGGTGAGCGACCGCTCCCTGCTGATCGATGATCTGACCACCGGCGGCGAGGTGCGTGTGCTCGCGGAGAACTGCTCCATCGGCCGGATTGGAGACACGGGCTGGCGCCCGTGAATATCAGTCGCCCTGACCGGACTCGGCTTCGACCGGGGTGGCCGGCGCCACCTGTCCATTGCCGGGGCTGTTCGCCGCTACCTCCCGACCGGCCTTGGTCAGGGCATCGCGCTGACGGTCTGAGGCGATCTCGTCCGAGATGGCCTGCCATCCTCGAGGCTCTCTCATGGTGCGCGAGCCCGGGGCGGAACCCATGATCTCAGCCACTTCCTCACCGGAGATGTTCTTCTTCTCCTCGAGAACAGCAGCAAGTTCCAAGACCTTGTCCTCGTGCTCGCCGAGCAGGAGGGCCACCTGGTCGTAGAGAACGGCCAGTCTCTCCTCGATCTGCTTCCTGCGCTCCCTCAAGGCGGTAGACACCGGATTGGCGGGCCCACCGGCCTCGTTGGATCGGGTGCCCATGGTCGAGGACAGGCTGCCGCCCATGCCGTAGACGCCCTCCATGAGGGCGGCCACGGTCGAAGCGGACTGGAGGTCGCTGGAGACACCGGAGCTGTTGTCCCCACCGAAGAAGAGCCGCTCACCGGCCAGGGAGGCGAGAGAGACCATGATGTCGCTCTCGAACTCCGACCTCCATTGCGTGAAGCGCTCCTCCTCACCCATGGACTTGACCATCCCCAGGGTGGAGGCGCGTTTCTCGATCGACACCATGTCGATCCGTCGATGTGCGCCAAGGAGATGTGCCGTAACCGCATGGCTGGCTTCGTGGACCGCCACCGCGTGCCTCTCCCTCTGGATGTAGTCGACATCCTCGGGGGGGCCCAATTCCTTGAGCGACTTTGCCCGCCACACGTCGGGCCACTCGATCGACTCACGGCCGGCGCGGACCGCGATGATCAGCGCCTCGTTGACCAGGTCCTTGATGCTGGCTCCGGAGTAGTAGGGAGTGATCACCGCCAGATGCTCCACCTGCTCCGGGGTCAGCTTGTGGTCGACTTTCTCCAGGTAACCGACGATGGTCTGCTTGCGGCCCTCTTTCGAGGGGTATCCGACCTTGTAGATCCGGTCGATCCGTCCCGGGCGCAGCATCGCCTCGTCCAGGGCGTTGGGCATGTTGGTCGCCATGATGTGAAGGATTCGGTACTTGGGCGGGGGCTTGGGCCGGAACCCGAACATCTTGCGAATCCTGTTGATCAGCCCTCGCGGCTTGGCGAGACCGTTCATCTCGGTGAGCAGCGCTTGCAGAGTGCCCATCCCTCCTCCACCCATCATGCCACCCATCATGATCCGGTTGACCCAACCCGGTTTGGGAGCCTCCTCGGCTTTGATGAGCCCGGTCTGGCTCCAGTAGTCGACCAGGGCCATTTGGGTGTGAGATCCCAGGTAACTGAACCCGTTGCAGGTGAAACCAAGATCATTGCGAAGCGATTGCCCGAACTGGCCCTGAGGAGCCCCCATGCCACCTCGAGAGCCGAGGGCGTCGGCCTCGTCGAAGAAGACGATCACTCCTCCGTGACGGAGGCTGAGTCTGCGCAGCTTGCGGTAGAGGCTCTTTACCTTGAGGACGCCGATTCCCATGAACATGTTGATGAAGGACCCCGGCTCCACGAAGACGAACGGCCGGCCGGTCTCACCGGAAATCGCCTGGGCCATGAGAGTCTTGCCGGTGCCCGGCGGGCCCCAGAGCAGGATCCCGCCCGGGATGTAACCGCCCTTCTTCTCGATCTCGTCGGGCTTCTCGAGGAAAGCGATGTTCTCCTTGATCAGATCGAGCACATGATCCTGGCCCCACACGTCGTCGAAGCGGGTTGTCACTTCCTCGGGGAGGATCACGTCCATCCCGCCCCGAGTCAGCAACCAGAAGATCCCGACGAACTGGATCGCGACAAAGAGGAAGCCGAACATCAACTGGAGGGCAAAGGGGAGGATGCCGGCGATGAGACGCGGCAACTCCACGATGGCCTGGATCGGGCCCTGCACCTCGGCTACGAAGTAGTCGACCAGGAGCCCGATGATGAACAGGTAGAGGGCCCAACGGACGAACCTGCCGACCCTGAATCGGGTCCACGGCTTGAAATGAGCCTGGGTCCAGTGCTCGATACCCCCGAAGAGGCTGTCCTGCCAGAAGGAGTTGTAGACGGCGGAGCGCTCGGACAACCAGTAATGGACCTGGCGAAGACATTCCAGCAAGAAGATGATGCCGAGAGCGCGCCCGGTCGTCGTGGAGAAGAACCCGACGATGACGTCCCAGAGGCTGACGAACCCCAGGTCGTCGGAGCCGGCGTTTATCGCGGTCATCACGACCGCAAGGAAAACGAGGAACTTGATCCGGTCCCACGTGTCGAGGCGTCGCCTGGTCTGGCGGACGTCTCGTTTTCTTGTGTTCAGGCTCTCTTGTTCACCAGCCATGAGTCAACAACTCCCACAATCGTGTCTTGGTGCGTGATGAAACATTCCCGGCTACAGCCGGCAATCATCGAGTACATCCTGGTGTCCTCGGGGTTGGACACCGTGATCAGATACGCCACTCCCTGGTTCTGGCCGGCCTCGTCTTCGTAGGCCACCAGGACCCTAACCCCGTCGAACCCTCCGCCAAATGTGAAGTCCTCCTTCTGCAGCTCTTGGCTGTTGGCCAGGTTGTAGTAGGGGAGGACGGATTGGGTGAGCAGCGCCCGTGAGAGGAAGTCTTTCTCCGTCTCGCCGATCTGGCGGACCGACATCAAACCGATGGGGTACTCCGCCTCGGGGAGGGCTCGGCCGAGGTGGGTGACGTCGCGGACCGGGTCGCCGTCGAAGGCGAGGCTGCTCACCGGCGGGAAGGTGAACCCTTGGACCGGCTCGTCGAATGGGAGGTCATCGAGGGCCGAGAGCTCGGACAATTCGTACGTGTGCCATTGTTCGGGGATCTGAAACCGCCCCAAGCGCTCGGTGTCGGTGTAGGTGACCACGTCGGCAGAATCACCCCCGCAGGCCGGGATCAAAAGACCCGTGGCCGCTAGCACGAGTAGATGACGTACCGAGCGTGACGAGAATCGAATCTTGATGCCGACAGACTATCCGCCCATTCGACTTGCGGGAGCTCAGTAATGCGGCAATGACCGACGTATGGCACGATGACCGCGTGATCGAGACCCACGCCGGAAAGCTCCTGGTCGCAACACCACTTCTGATGGACCCTCACTTCTGGAGGACGGTGATCTTCATGCTCCAACACGACGACGAGGGCACCGTTGGGCTCGTGCTCAACCGCCCGACACCGGAGCTCGTCGTCGATCACCTCCCCGAGTGGTTTGCGGAGTCAAATGAGCCGCAGCGTGTCTTCTATGGGGGGCCGGTCGAGCCGGAGATGGCGATCGCATTGGGGCCGGGAGGAGGCGGCGATCCAACACCCCTGCCCGGGGTGACACTGGTCGATCTCTCAACCAACCCACCGGGTGATCCGAGCCGGATTCGCATCTATTCCGGCTATGCGGGCTGGGGCGCCGGCCAGCTCGAAGCCGAGATCGCAGCAGGTTCTTGGTATCTGGTCCAGGCGGCGCCCGATGACCCGTTCGACCGGCCTGACGGCCAATGGGCGAGAGTCCTTCGCCGCCAGAATGGATATCTTTCCCTGGTCTCCACCTTTCCCGACGACGTTGCGCTGAATTGACCCACCGCATGCAAACGACACCAAGACCGCTGCGTCGGGCCGGGGAGACCTACTCTCCCCATCGGATGACCATTGTCACCGCGCCCAAGCTGAGGCCGAGCCTGAAAAGACGGGCACCGGGACTGGACGTGGAGCGGGCACTGTGGGCCGCGGGGGCGCCGATCGTGGTTGGTGTCGATGAGGTGGGGCGTGGCTCATGGGCGGGGCCTCTGACCGTCGGCGCCGCGGTGGTCCCTGCCACGACGAGGGTTTACAAGATCCGTGACTCCAAGATGCTCAACGAGGACGAACGCGAGGCCCTCTTCGATCGGATTGCGGGATGGTGCGCCGCCTGGGCCGTTGGGCACGCCAGCCCTGCCGAGTGTGACGAGCTGGGGATGTCCGAAGCACAGCGTCTGGCCGCCCGCCGCGCCCTCGATCAGCTGGGTGTCAAACCCGACCAGGTGCTGGTGGACGGCAACTGGGATTTTGTCGGAGGAGCGAAACGAATCGTCCGAGGGGATGCCAGCTCGTTGTCGATCGCCGCAGCCTCGATCCTGGCGAAGGTCAGCAGGGATCGGATCATGCGAGAGACGGCTGTCAACTATCCCGGTTACAACTTCGAAGCCAACAAGGGATACCCGTGCCCGGTGCACAAGGCGGCCCTTCAGGCATGGGGGCCCACCTCGATCCACCGCCGGTCCTGGGTGTTCATGGATCACCTGATGTGGAACGGGCTGGCGCGCTTCCAGCGACCGATGCCGCAGCTCACATTCGAGCTCGAGGTCTAGCCACCCAGGATCTTCTCCACCAGACGGGCGCCAATCATCATCGTGGCGGCATTGGTGTTGCCCGACACGATTCGAGGCATGACGGAGGCGTCGGCCACCCGCAATGAGGAGATCCCGTGCACCCGGAGATCGGAATCGACGACCCCTTGGTCGGTCGAGCCCATGCGACAGGTCCCCACCGGGTGATAGAGGAGCTCGAAGCGGTTCCGGACGAAATCCTCCAATTCGTCGTGGTCGCGGACCATGGGCCCGGGCAGGATCTCCTCTCCCCGAACCGCGTCGAACGCCCGCATCGAGACGATGTCCCGAGCCATCGTCACCCCCCGAATCAGGGCTTCCACATCCTCACGCCTGGCTAGGTAGTTGCCGATTATTCGTGGTGGCTGGCGGGGGTCCTGGCTGGTGAGGAGCACCGACCCTTCACTCCCCGGGGTCAACAGGATCGGGCCGAGACTGAACGCATTCCCGGAGAACGGCACCAGGCCGTGACCCTCGAAATAGACGGGGCCGAAATGGAATTGGAGGTCGGGGTGGCTCAGTCGGTCCGAAGAGCGAGCGAAAGCCCCAGCCTCGGCGACATTTGACGTGAGACGCCCCCGGCGCAGCAGGAGCCACCGAAGGAGCTCCGAGATCGACTCGGCATCGTCGAGCGTGCCTCCCACCGTGGCCGTCTGGATGAGCCCCGCCACCGGGTGGTCCTGAAGATGACGGCCGACATGGCGGTTCGGATTGGTGACATCGACGCCTGCCCCTCTGAGTTGGTCAGGGTCTCCGATACCGGACAGCTGAAGGAGGTGCGCCGACCCGAACACACCCCCGCTCAGAATCACCTCGGCGCGAGCCTCGATGCGCTCCAATCGTCCATCCTTTAGATACTCCACACCTACCGCCGACCCGTTCACGACCTCGATCCGGGTGCACAACGCATCCGTGATCACGTTCAGGGTGGGGCGCCGCATCGCCGGCCGGAGATAGGCATCCGCGGCGCTCCACCGCCGACCACGGTGCTGGGTCACCTGGAAGACGCCAACCCCCTCTTGGGAAGCGCCGTTGAAGTCATGGTTGGCGGGCAGGCCGTATTGCATGGCTGCATCTACGAACCGCCTCGTGAAGGGGTTGGGATTGCGGAGATCCTCGACACGAATCGGGCCGTCCACCCCGTGGAACGGTGACTCGCCTCGGCTGTTCGATTCCATCTTCTTGAAGACGGGCAGCACGCTCTCCCAACCCCAACCGCTGGCACCTTGCTCCTGCCAGCCGTCGTAGTCCGATGCCCGTCCCCGCATGTAGATCATGGCGTTCATCGACGACGAGCCGCCGAGCATGCGGCCCCGGGGGAGGAAGAGCCTCCTCGAGTTTCCCGACGGTTCGGGCTCTGTCTCGTATGCCCAATCGCGCTCGGTCTTGAACAACTTGTAGAACGCGGCCGGGATCGCCACCTCCAGCGCCCGATCGCTGCCACCGGCTTCGATGAGGGCGACGCTGTGTCGAGTTGACAGTCCCTCGGCAACCACACATCCAGCCGAACCAGCACCGACCACGACATAGTCGACAACCTGTCGCATGCCGGCTCACGCTACATGCGCACTCCAGAGGGCTCGATCTCGATTGCGAAAAGTCGCCGGCAGTGACGAAGATTGCATGGGAACAGCGTCCCGCGGTACCAGGGCCGAGGTTCGCAACGAGGCCAAGTCCAGGGAGGAAATCGTCCGCGACTCCATCGACGTCGGTGAACTGAACGCCTTCTTCAAGCGAATGCCGGTGGCGTTCTATCGCAGTGCGCTCAGCGGCGAGTTGGTGGCAGCCAACCCGGCACTGGCAACTCTCCTCGGATATGAGACCGTGGAGGACCTGAAGAGCCAGGTGACGACAGTGGAGAGTGTCTACGTCAATCCGGAGAGACGGCTGCGCTGGATCGAGGAAATCGGTGCAACCGGCGTCGTGTACGACTTCGACATCGAGCTGAGAAGGCCCGACGGGACCACGATTTGGGCCCGAGACTCGGCGAGAGCCATCCGGGACGAAGCGGGGGAGGTCATCTACTACGAAGGCTCCTTGATCGACGTGACGGACAAGATCGAAGCCCAGAAGGCCAAAGACGAGTTCATTGCCACCGTGTCCCACGAGTTGAGAAACCCGATCGCTGCGATGCTGGGGCTCGGTCAGGAGCTCGCCAACAACTACGACTCGTTCACCGATGAGGATCGCCGTGAGATGGCACAGATGATCGCCCGCCAGGCTGACGACGCCTCGTGGCTGATCGAAGATCTCCTGGTCGCATATGGGGACGACCTGAATGGGGTCAGTGTCCATCCTGAGGTGTTCGACGTGGTCAAGGAGATCGAGCGGGTGCTCGAAGTGGAGGAACACCCCATCGACCTCCAGGTGTTCGATGCCTCGTCACAGGTGCGAGCCGACCCGAGGCGAACCCGCCAGATCCTGAAGAACCTGGTCTCCAATGCCCTGCGCCACGGAGGACCGACTGTGAGCGTGGCACTGGCCAAAGTCGGTGATCGGATCGAGGTGAAGGTCAGGGACTCCGGAGTAGCCATTCCCGACTCTGATGTCGAGGGGATCTTCAAAGCCTTCGAACTGGGGAGTCGAGGAGCCCATCCGAACTCTGTTGGTCTCGGCCTGACTGTGGCGCGTCGGCTGGCACGTCTCATGGGAGGCGACCTCACCTATCGCTACGAGGACGGTTGGTCGAGCTTCGTCCTCTCGGTTCCGACGGCCTGATCCCAGGCGCCCTCTAACCTCACGTCATGCGCGTACTAGTCACCGGGGGCGCCGGGTTCATCGGCAGCCATACCGCCGTATCCCTCATCGAAGCCGGCCACGAGCCGGTGATCGTCGACAACCTGTCCAATTCCCATCACTCGGTGATCGCACGCATCGGCCAGATAGCCGGTACCCAACCCGAATTCGTGAAAGCTGACATCAGGGACCACGATGCGATGAGGAAAGTGGTGAGTCGGGGATTCGACGCCTGCCTGCATTTTGCGGCTCTCAAGGCAGTCGGCGAATCCGTCGAGCAGCCCCTCCTCTATTACGACAACAACGTCGGAGGGACCATCGCCCTCGTCGAGACCCTGCTCGAACACGACGTCAGATGTCTGGTCTTCAGCTCGTCGGCAACGGTATACGGAGATCCAGTCGAGCTTCCCTTGCTCGAGTCGATGCCGACCGGGACCGCGGTCAATCCGTACGGGTGGACCAAGATCATGATGGAGCAGGTCCTCCGTGACCTGCACCGGGCCAATCCGGATTGGTCGATCTCCTTGCTCCGGTACTTCAACCCGGTGGGGGCGCACCCATCAGGGCTGATGGGGGAAGACCCGGCGGGAGAGCCCAGCAACCTGATGCCTTACGTGGCCCGGGTGGCTGCCGGGCTCCTCCCCAGGGTGCGTGTTTTCGGCGACGACTACCCCACGCCTGACGGGACCGGCGTGCGGGACTTCATCCATGTCGTCGATCTTGCCGAAGGCCACGTCCGCGCCCTCGATCGTCATAGCGAGGAGAGCGGGGTATTCACCTACAACCTGGGCACAGGGGAGGGCCACAGCGTCCTCGAAGTGATTAGAACGTACGAGCAGGAGTCGGAGAGGCCGATTCCCTATGAGATCGCCGACCGCCGGCCCGGCGACGTTGCCTCCAGCTATGCCAACGTGTCCAAAGCCGGGGTCGAGCTCGGTTGGAAGACGACCAGGGATCTCGCCGAGATGTGCGCCGATTCCTGGCGGTGGCAGCAGCAACCCCGCTGACCATCGGTAGCCTCGCCCCTGTGACTGACACCCTCGAGGCAGCACGCGCCTGGATCGCAGGTGACCCCGATCCGGAGACGTCCGCCGCCCTGCAGAGGATGATCGACTCCGGGGACGTATCCGCCCTGGAGAGAGCGATGGGCGAGAGGCTCAGCTTCGGCACGGCGGGAATTCGAGGTGAGGTGGGGCCTGGCTCGAACCGGATGAACCGAGCCGTAGTGATCAAGACGACGCGAGGGCTCGCCGACTATCTGATCGAACAGGGCGGGGGCCTACCCGATGCCCCCGTGATCCTGGGGTTCGACGCCCGGCCTTCGAGCCGGCAATTCGCCGAAGACGCGGCCGGTGTCCTGGCGGCGGCGGGAATCCAGGTCGGTTTCTTCCCCGAGGTGACTCCAACCCCACTGGTGGCCTACACCGCCAAGCATGTTGGTGCTCCGGCGGCGGTGGTCATCACCGCCAGCCACAACCCCCCGGCGGACAACGGATACAAGGTCTACGGAGCCAACGCGGCCCAGATCATCCCCCCGGTGGACACCGCGATCGCCGCTGCCATCGATGAGGTCGGGCCGGCCGTCGACGTTCCACGGCTCGAAGGGGTCTTTGCCGGAAGCTCCGATCTGGTGACACCAGTGCCGGAGGAGATCTTCGAGAGCTACCGGGAGGAGGTTTACGGGTCGAGACCCAACCCTCAGACTTCGGACTTCAGGATCGTCTACACACCCCTCCACGGGGTGGGGGCCAGGATCCTCAATCGGTTGTGCGCCCAGGCCCATCACAGCGGCATCATCACGGTGCCCGAGCAGGCGGAGCCGGATGGCAGATTTCCGACGGTCAGCTTTCCCAACCCGGAGGAACCGGGCGCCCTCGACTTGGCCCTTGC
>Ga0209640_10002796_pt1 | contig 15248 bp, 15 predicted proteins | sample RifCSP10_1_FD_184018 | JGI IMG/M metagenome (GOLD analysis project Ga0209640, IMG submission 184018) | Soil microbial communities from Rifle, Colorado - Rifle CSP2_sed 10_1 (SPAdes) (version 2) | ecosystem: Environmental > Terrestrial > Deep subsurface > Rock core/Sediment | place: Rifle...
GCATCGAGCAGCTCGATACGCCGCGTGGTCTCTATATGCGCCCGCGCACGGCGTTCGTGGCGCGTTTCGTCGGTGGCGCCAATGTCATCGAGGATGAACTGGCCCGACGCCTCACCGGCTTCGCGCGTCCATTCGCCATCCGCCCCGAGATGATGTCGTTCTATTCAACCACCAGCACGGTGACTGACGGCGTGATCAGCTGCGCTGCCACCGTGATCGATGTGCAGTATCACGGCGCGACGAGCCGCTGGCAGGTGCGCACCGAGGACGGCAGCGTGCTCGCGGTAGTGAGACCGGAACCCGGAGTCCGGGGTGACTCGTACGCGGTCGGCAACAAGGTCCGCATCGTGTGGCCGCGAGACCAGATGGTGATGCTTGAGAGGCAGTGATGAAGGAGAGGACCAATCGTTTCCGCCCCCTCTCCCGTTCTACGGGAAAGTATCGTCCTCAGACCCTCTCCCGCGAAGACGCGGGAGAGGGTGCGGGTGAGGGCAATGGCTAGCGCGGCAGCAACAATTGAGCCGGGCGCCCGTGCGTTGGGCCGCGGACTTTCGACATTCTTCTACCGCCGATCAACATTTTATCTCCTTCTTCTTCTGTTGCCCCCACTGCTGTGGCTCGGCACGGTCTATCTCGGGTCGCTCTTCGCGCTGCTGCTCCAGAGCTTCTATGCCATCGACGAGTTCACGGCGACGGTCGTCCCGAAGCTCACGCTCGAAACGTATCGCCAGCTCATCACGCATCCGGCCAACGTCGACATCATCCTGCGGACGCTGGCGATGGCGATTGCGGTAACGCTGGCCTGCGCGGTCATCGCCTTTCCGATCGCGAACTACATGGCACGTTACGCCAGCCCGCGGATGAAGGCCTTCTTTTATGTGGGCGTGATGCTGCCGATGTGGACCAGCTATCTGGTGAAGGTCTACGCGTGGCGTCTCATCCTGGCCAAGCAAGGCATCCTCAACTGGGGGCTGACAGCGGTCGGGCTTGATGGCGTGCTTGAGACGGCGCTGACAACGCCCGTGATCGGCGGCCCATCGCTGGCTTCTTCCTATCTCGGCATGTTCATCGTGTTCGTCTACATGTGGTTGCCGTTCATGATCCTGCCGCTCGCCGCCGCACTCGAGCGCGTGCCGCAATCACTCATACAGGCGTCTGCGGATCTGGGCGCGCGTCCACGGCAGACCTTCTGGGGCGTCGTGTTGCCGCTCGCATTGCCGGGACTCGCGGCCGGCTCCGTGTTCACCTTCTCACTGACGCTCGGAGACTACATCATCCCGAGTGTCGTGGGCGCGCCTGGCTACTTCATCGGCATGATGGTGTATCAACAGCAGGGCACAGCCGGGAATATCCCGCTGGCCGCGGCGTTCTCCGTCGTCCCGATCGTACTGATCGCGATCTATCTGATGCTCGCCAAGCGCATGGGAGCGTTCGATGCGCTATAGAGATTGGAACGGTGCCTCGACGGGTCAGAAGCTCGCGGCGTTTGCCGGCCTCGCATTCATGCACTTCCCCGTGCTGGTCATCATCCTCTACGCGTTCACCACCGAGGACCGGACGTATGAGTTCCCGCCACCCGGACTCACGCTGCATTGGTTCGAAGTGGCGTTCGCGCGCGAGGATATCTGGGCGGCGCTCAAGCTCTCGCTCACGGTTGCCGCGGCCGCGACCGCGCTGGCACTGTTCCTGGGGACGCTCGCCGCCTTTGCCCTGGTGCGCTCGCGCTTCTTCGGCAAGGACGCGCTGACCCTGCTGTTCATCCTGCCGATCGCCCTGCCGGGCATCATCACCGGCATCGCGCTGCTGTCGGCGATCAAGCTTGCGAACCTGGCGCCCGGCTTCTGGACCATCGTCGCCGGCCACGCCACGTTCTGCATCGTCATCGTCTACAACAACGTGATCGCGCGCTTGCGGCGTCTGCCGAAGACCTGGGTGGAAGCCTCGATGGATCTTGGAGCGGATGGCGTACAGACGTTTCGCCATGTCGTGCTGCCGCAGATCGCCACCGCCCTGCTCGCGGGTGGAATGCTGGCGTTTGCGCTTTCATTCGATGAAATCATCGTGACCCTGTTCACCGCGGGCCATGAAAAGACGCTGCCGATCTGGTTTTTCAACGAGCTCTTCCGCCCACGTGAACGGCCGATCACCAACGTGGTCGCCGTCGTCGTCATCGCCGTGACGCTCGTGCCGATCCTGTTGGCGTACTATCTGACCCGCCCGAAGGAGTAAATCTCTTATGCATACCAAGCTCCTGATCAAAGGCAGATTCGTCACCGGCAAAGGCGACGTCGAGGACATTCTCGATCCCGCCACCGGCAAGTCCATCGTTGAAGTCGCGGAGGCCTCGGAGGAACAGGTGAACGCCGCCGTCGAAGCTGCCGCAGCCGCATTCGACGGCTGGTCGCAGACGGCGCCGAAGGATCGCGCGACCCTGTTACTCAAACTGGCGGATCGCATCGAGGCCGAGACCGACGATTTCGCCGAGCTCGAATCGTTGAATTGTGGCAAGCCGCTGGCGGCAGTGAAGGGCGACGAGATTCCCGCGATCGCCGACGTGTTGCGTTTCTTCGCGGGCGCCGCACGCACGATGACGGGCGCACTCGCCGGCGAATACATCACGGGATTCACCAGCATGATCCGCCGCGATCCGGTCGGCGTCGTTGCGTCAATCGCGCCGTGGAACTATCCACTGATGATGGCCGCGTGGAAACTTTCGCCCGCCATCGCCGCCGGCAATACCGTCGTGCTCAAGCCCTCCGAGCAGACGCCGCTCACCACACTCAAGCTCGCTGCGATCATCGCGGAGCTCTTTCCGCCAGGCGTCATCAACGTCATTACCGGACGCGGCAAGACGGTTGGCGCGCCGCTCGTTTCCCATCCCCTGGTGCGCATGGTTTCGCTCACGGGAGACGTCTCGACGGGAGAAAAGATCCTGCAATCCGTTGCAAAGGGCGTGAAGCGGACTCATCTCGAGTTGGGCGGCAAGGCGCCGGTGATCGTGTTCGATGACGCCGACCTCAAGTCGGTGGTCTCGGGCGTGCGCACGTTCGGTTTCTACAACGCGGGCCAGGACTGCACTGCTGCGTGCCGCCTTTACGCCGGCGCCAAGATCTTCGATCGACTGGTGGCCGACCTCACCAGCGCCGTGGAATCGATCAAGGTTGGAACACAGCAGGAGGAAGGAGTGGAGATGGGCCCGCTCATCAGCGCACGGCAGCGCTCACGCGTCGCCGGATTCGTCGGCCGAGCATCGAATCTCCGGCACGTCGACATCACCACGGGCGGCAAGCAGCGCAGTGGCGGCGGCTTCTTCTACGAACCCACCATCGTCGCGGGCGCCAAGCAGAGCGACGAGATCGTGCAACGTGAAGTGTTCGGCCCCGTCGTTTCGGTGACGCGCTTCAAGGATGCGGAGCAGGCGATCGCCTGGGCAAACGACTCCGAATATGGCCTCGCCTCCTCGGTCTGGACCAAGGACGTCGGCAAGGCCATGCGGGTGGCCGCGCGCCTGCAGTACGGCTGCACCTGGGTCAACACGCATTTCGTGCTCGTCAGCGAAATGCCGCACGGCGGCCTCAAGCGTTCCGGCTATGGCAAGGACCTCTCCATCTACGCGCTCGAGGACTACACCGTTCCGAGGCACGTGATGGTGAAGCTCTAGGCGGCAAGCTCGAGCGTGACATGGCGAAAAAGCTTGCCGTACTCGTCATTCATGGAATGGGGACGCGGACGCCCGGCTTCGCCGATGCGCTGGTTGCAGAACTGCAGAGTCGACTCGCGGCTCACGGCAAGAACGCAACCGACGTCGCGTTCGGAAGCGTATTCTGGGCGGACATCACCGAGGCGGCCCAGCAACTCTATCTGGACCGCGCACGCAAGGATTACGAGCTCGATTTCATGAGCGTGCGGCGATTCGTCGTTGGCGCGCTGGGTGATGCGGCCGCATATCAGCGGATCGAGGATCCGAACAACAGCGTCTACACCGCGATCCACGAGCGCATTCAGGCAGTCATCCACGATCTCTTCGTGACCCAGCTGGGTGAGACCAGCGTGCCGCTGGTGGTGATGGCGCACTCGCTGGGTGGGCACATCATGTCGAACTACATCTGGGACATTCAAAAAGGAAACGTCCCCAGGCAGGGGCTCTCGGGCTTCGAGAAGTTCTGGAGCCATGCCGGGATGATCACGTTCGGCTGCAACATTCCGCTCTTCACATTCGCGTACAAGAAGATCGAACCGATCGAGTTCCCGTCGCCGCGTCTTCCAGGCAACGTGAAGTCCCTTGCGCGCTGGTACAACTTCTACGACCCCGACGATGTCCTGGGGTATCCGCTCAAGCCCGTGAGTCCGAGCTACGCCCGAATCGTCGATGCCGATACCGCAATCAACGTTGGTGGATTGCTGACCAGCTGGAATCCTGCCTCGCACACGCAATACTGGACGGACGACAGCTTCACGAAACCGGTGGCGAAGTTTCTGGCGACGCTGCTGTAAGCCTCAACGCTTCGAGCTGCCGCAGGTGTTGACCACGATCTTTTGTAGCTCGCCGCGCAGCGCCGAGCCGAAGAATGCATCAAGTGTGAAGTTGATCGCCTCGCGCGCGGCGTCCTTGGCGAGCTTGTCGAGGTTGTTCTGCACGCTGTAGATGTTGAGATCGCCGATACTGACGCTCAGGCTATTCGGATCGTTGCTCCAGATGAGCTTGCAGGCACCGTTGCCATCGAAGGACAGCATTGGCCGCGCCTTGTAGACGGCCTTGACATCGGTCATCTGAAATCCGAAGCCAGCGCCGACCCAGGCGCAAGGACCGAGCTGGAACTTGAACGACAGGCCGTCGGCACGGATCTTCGCGATGTTCTGCGTCACCGTGAGGCCTTGCGGCGTCAATGTGTACTGCGGCGGGTCGACCCCGAACTGAAAGCCGCTCGTGGCCTTGAAGCGCACGCATGACGTGCGCACTTTCTTGCCGGTCACCGGCTCGCGCACGTACTGGTCGTTCTCGTATTCCTTGTCGAGAAACGTGAACTTCACGTCGAGCTTCAGCTGGCTGATCGCCTGCTGCATCATCCCCGGCCCTTTGGCGTAAGCGGAGAGCGGGATGGTCGGCAGGACCTGTTGCGCGGCGTCAACCACCGCGAATGCCGGCACGCACATTGCCGAGAGACACAGGATCAGTAAGCGCTGGCAGATGCGGCGTACAGAGACATAGTGTATTGCGTTCATCATCCGATCCTCGCTTTGGGAACCTGTTTGGTCGGTTGCGGCAGCGGAACGAACATTTGTGCGACCACCTGCGCGTTATTGCCCTCATTCGACTCGCCCACCTCGCTCTTGGTATCGACGGCCAGTGAAATGAACTGCGGTGGCGCGGGCATTGGGCCGCACGGCAGCATTTCGACCGAGTACCCAACGGCGGTGTGATCTCCTGATGCGAGGCCAGCGACTCGCGCCGTATGCACGACCTGCGGGCCGAAGCGCACTTCGACGGTGAACGCGCCTGCCGCCAGCGTGCCGGCGTTCTTCACCCCGATACCGAACTGACTCATCGGGCAAGCACCGCACGGCCCGCTGCACGGTGGCGACATCGGCCACTTGACCGGTTGGAGATCCGTGAACTGGATCTTTTGCGTCGCGGCCGGGGTCGGCTGCGCCGCGCTGCCTGACAGCGATACCAGCAGGACAGTCGCTGTGGTCGACAGCAGAGTCATCGCAGGCGTTGTGCGAATACGCATTTCTCATCTCCCGTGTCGAAATCTCAGCCGCCCGGTCTGCGGACTGTTTGAAACGATTCGACGCTCGTCTTCATCGAGTCGAGCGTGCTGTGCAGGTTCTGCAGCGCTGTGGACGCAGAGCCGAGGTCCGGCGACTGCCGCAAGCTGGTGAACGCCTCCTTGAGCCCGTTGCCCTGCCCCGTGAGATCACCGAGCAATTGCAGGCCGAACATCACGAGATTCAGGTTGCGGTGCTTGCTGCCCATCGCCGGCACACCGGTGGCGACCGTGTCGACGGTCGATTGCAGCTGCGCGAGTTGTTGATCGACGCTGGCATTCGACCAATCGCCAGCGCTCGCATCGCCGCCCGCGCCACCGGCCGCTTCGACAACGGCGTCGATCTTGTCGAGGCGCGTGTCGAGCTGCTGAATCTGCGTCAGTACTGCGTTATCGAGCGCGGGCATCGCCGGTGCCGCAACCACCTTCGCAGCCACCGGCGTTGCATCCGGCACCACGCTGTAGCGATAGATCATCCCGTGATCACCCACGACATAGGCGCGGTCGCGGCGCGGCAGGCTGAATGCGTTCGGCATCGCGGGGAACGTGAGCTGGCGCGAGACCCAGCGTTTGCCACCATCGGTCGTGTAGCTGAGGTTGTTGTAGCGCATGGCCCAGCCGACGCCGGGATCCGCAAAGACGATGCGCCGGCCAATCGACGTGGCTGGCATGCCGGTCCATGTCACGCCGCCGTCCGTAGTACGAAATGCTGACTTCGCGTCTTTGGTCGACAGGTAGCCGACGTTTTCGTCGATGAAGAAAAGTCCGCTCTCCGAGCCATTCTCGTTCTCGAGCAGCTGCACGACCGACCAGCTTGCGCCGCCATCCGTGGATTTCATGACTGCAGCGGCGCTGACGTCGCCGAATGTCTCACCGAATGCATAGACGACCGCTGGCGACGCAAAGCGGACCTTCCACAAGTTGCACCGAATCTGGCGGACCAGGCCACCGACCTCGGCGCGGGCCGCGCACCGTCCCACTTCGGTCCAGGTCTTGCCGGCATCCTGAGTGCGGAAGATCTGCTCGTCGTTGACGAAGACGCCTTCGGCTTCGCTGGCGAACGCAAAATCCTCGTAGTGCTCGGGAAGCGTTCCGATGCGCGTCCACAGGTCGCCGTCGGTCGTGCGCAAGAGATTCGTCTCCGAGCTGGTGGTCTGCGCCGCCCATCCGATCGTCGGCGTCACGAACCAGAGCTGCTTGATCGCGCGTTCCTGCGACTCAGGATCCCCGCCGAGCAGCGCTGTCCACGAGGCACCGGCGTCGGCGGTCTTGAGGATCGTCCCGGCAGCGCCACTCACGTAGCCGATTTCCGGCGTCACGAAGAAGACGTCGAGAAGCGCGATGTCCTCGCCGTAGTTCACCGGCTCCCAGATGCCCTTCAGCTTGGATGCGGCCGCGCCTGGCGGCGGGGTCTGTGCGAGTGCAGCCAGGCTGGCGACGAATGTGAGCATCGCGGCGACCAGCACTCGTGCAGTCCCGGCGCGGGCGGCCAAGGCAATCCTGTTCATGTCGTGGACTCCTGCGTCACGGACCAATGGGGGAACCCGGCGCGATGTAGATCAATCTGGAGTTGTTGTTCTTGTCTGCCTCGCTCGCCTCGGTCTGCACGACCAGGTTGTAGTTTGGCTGGGGAGCGGAGCTGACTGTCGTCTGCCCATCCTGATTGCAACGCACGATGGTCTTCGTGAACCAGCCGGGTGCCTTTCCGCCCCCGGCGGCGACGTCGGTGACGCTCCATTCCCGCTGGACGCTGCCCGAAGGGTGCGCAAGCAACTTGATCTTCACGAGCCCTGAGAGCGGGCGACTGCTGATGTTGTTGGTACCGAGCGAAATGTTGATGACCAACGGCGGACATTCGCTCTCACAGGTCTCGCCCTGCGATTCATTCCACGAACAGGACGAGATGACGGTGCCGGCACTCGCCACGAGATCCGGAAGGAGCAGCTGTGGATTCAACGCGACGATGGCGGCGTTGGGACTGGGGACTGAATAGTTGGTCGAGACGGTCTTCGTTCCCGCACCCGGCGCTGGCAGCGGATTGCTCCCCGTGATCGGCGGAACGGTGGAGGTCTGAATGATGCTGCAGCACGGTCGCGTGTTCGCGGCGAGTGTCACCGTCCTCGCCGTGAAGTCGGCGAACACCGTTTGGCCGACCTTCAGACTTCGCAGTAGCGCTGGATCGGTGACCTTGAATTGGAACGTGCGCTGGCTCGCGGTGTCGCGTGCCGTAATTACCCCGGTGCGCGCATCGATGGCGGTGATGCCACAGGGAGTGGCTGCATTTGCAGGTGGGATTCCTTCGACCCAAACCGTTTGCGCGAGAATGATCGCGACCGCAAGAAGCAATGCCCGCCGCATGTGTGTCTCCCGACCGGGTCTCTTGCCCGGATACTCACCGCGTCACCCCTTTGACAAGCGGCGGCGGATTTCTTGCGCGGGAGACTCGCTGACGGCTGGAATCAGGGTTCGAAGCGGTAGACGGTTCCGTCCCAGACGACGACCACGCGGTCGCCGAGCTCGGTGAATGGCGTCAGTTCGGGAATGCGGGCCAGCAGCGCAGATCGTTCATCCGCGCCGCGGATAACCACGGTTGGAACGCCGAGGGACGGATCGAAAGCCGCATCGACCCACTCGCCCGAGGTCATGCGAAATGTCTTGCCGGCGACGATTCGACCGCCGCTGCGTTTGGTCAGCAATTCTTCTTCTGATACGCCCGCGGCGGGCGATTCACCTTCGGTCGAAACATCCGGCGAGGTCGCAAGCTGGAACCACGCAAACGTACCCACCAGCACCGAAGCGGCAATGGGCAACCAGACGCGGGCGTTGGACCATTGAATGCCCGGCGCAGCAGGACGCTTCGCTGCCCGCGGCAAACTGCCGTCCGCAATGGCTCGACCCAGATGGGCCAGCGTGCGCCGGCATTCGACGCACTCCGCGACATGGGTGATGACGCGCTGCCGATCCGGTTCGTCGAGCCGGCCCTCGGCAAAGGCCGCGAGCAGGTCGAGATCGTGAGGCTGGTCCGGCATCATCTGGTTAGACAACTTCATACCGCCCTCCTGTCGGTACCGACTCACCCCCGAGCAACTTGCGGAGGTCGAGCTCGATGCGTCCAAGATCGAGCCCGTCGCGCAAAGCCTCGGCCGACGCCCCCGTCTGGCGACGTGACAGGGTCTCGATCGCAGCCCGCAATTCCTCGCGCGTGCGTTTGAGACGACGGCTGACTGCGGCGCTCGATGCGTGCAGCGTGACGCTCAACTGGTCGAGCGTCAGTCCCTGTTCGTAGTAGAGCTGCAACAGCAGCCTGCTTTCCGGCGGCAATCCGCGCGCCGCCTCGGTGAACATTTCGCGCAGCAGGATTGCGGCCTGCTCATTCGCGGGTTCGATGCACTCCAGCTGCGTTGCATCCACGCCGTGGGTGCGAGCCGGTTCGCTGTCGAGCGGCACCAGCCGGCTCATCGCCTTGCGCGAGTTCAGGGCGGCATGCGCGACCACGGTGCCGAGCCAGGTGCGCAGCAGACTTCGACCCTCGTACTGCCGCAGCCTCCCTCGCTCCCAGAGATCGGCGATTACCTCGTCGGCAACGTCCCGCGCCGCCGGGGGAGGCAGAAAACGACGGGCGAACTCGCGCATGAAGTCGAAGTGCGTCGTCGCGAGCTCGTGCCAGGCGCGTTCCTCGCTGCGCGTGCAGGCCGTCGCGAGGTAGAGATCGTCGAGAGAGAGCCGGCCGATGTGTTCGCATAGCGATGGATTGGAGGCCCCGCCGTGCGCCCTGCCCAGCTCGCGAACGCGGGCTGCAAATTCCTCGATGCTCACTTCAAAGCGAATCCGCACGTTACGCGCGATCAGCTCGAGCACTTCGTCCACTATGGCTCACCGACCAGCGTGAACGCGGCCCACAATGCCGGATGCGGGTACCGCTTGAGCGTCGCCAGTTGGGCGGCACGCAACGACTGTGCCTTGCCACGACCGGCAACCAGTTCCGCATAAAAACGATCCATCAGGTGCGCGGTGCTCAAGTCACTGACATCCCACTGGCTGACGAGCACCGACGGTGTGCCGGCAAAAATGAAGGCACGCGCCAGCCCGACGATGCCGTCCCCGGAGATCTTCCCGAGACCGGTCGAACATCCGCTCAATGCGACCAGGTCGGCCCGCAGATCGAGCCCAAAGATCTCCGGCACCTTGAGCCAGCCGTCGTCACCGTCGCCCGGCGTCAGAATCAATGCTGACTCCCACGGACGATCATCCCGTATCAGCCCGTGGACCGCGAAGTGAAGGATTGTCTGCCCGGGACTGAGGCGTTTCGCGTTGGCCTCGGTGGCGTGGTCGCCGGCGAGCGTCAAGCGGCGATCAGCCGGGAAACGGCGGCCAAGTTGCTCCACCTCCGTGCGAGCTCCGGGAAGGGCTTCCAATGCCACGTCCTTCGGCGGCTGCGGATCCGCCAGCGCGAGCAGGTGCGGGCGACCAGCGGAAACGACCTGCTGCTGCTTGATCGCCGTGTAGCGCAGGACGCCCGCGGAAGGCACCGAGACGAGCGTGTGGCGCTGCAGGACGTAATCGCCAGCCTCATCGACCAGCGCCGCGAACGGAACGAGGAGCAGCGCATCGTGCGGAACGACATAGATGAGCTCGGCGGGGTCCCGAGAAAGCTGATCGGCCACCGGAGCCAGCGTCCAGCGATAAAGCTCGGCGAGTTGTGCCCGAATCGCACCCCGCTGCCGCAGCTCCTGAGCGGTGAGGTTGTTCAGCCGCGCATGCAAGGCCCGCACCTTTTCGCGCAGCACATCGCGTCCGATACTCACGACCTCGCTGGTGATCTCCCCTGTCGGCCGGATCACCCAGATCATCAGGCGCTGCTCCGTGACCAGGTATTCGATCAACGTGGCGTTGAGGCGCGCCGCAATCGCCGAGATTTCGCCAGCCGCCAGGGGCTCGACCGCGACGAGGCTTGCGAGCTCCGGCTGCTCGTTGCGTAATGCGCGCAGTTTTCCCGCAAGCTGCGCTTCGGATGCGGCGCGCGTCTGAGCAATGCGTGCATCCGCGATGTCGTCCGCCGATGCGCTCACCTCCTGAGCTCGGAGCCTCGCTTCGGTTTCGCGGATCGCCGCGAGGGATGCCGCCGCATCGGGCTTGAGCTCGAGCCGTTGCGCCGCCAGCAGATCGCTGAACGCACGACCGCGCGCGGCCTCCGCGATCTCGAGTGCTTCGGCCAGCTGTCCTCGCTCGCTCAGCGTCACGGCGAGCTGGTGATACACCGCCTGGCGAATGTCGAGATAGCCGATCTTGCCGCTGTCGGTGAGCACCCGCCCGCGTACGCTGTCGATGATCTCTATACTGGCGTACAAGTGACCCACTGCATCGGCGGTGTCGCCAGCGGCACGGGCTGCGCGAGCCAACACGATATGGGCCTGCCATTCAAGCTCAGGCGAGCGCGTCTGACGTGAAAGCTGCAGAGCCTGCTCCGCCAGCGGACGCGCTTCCGCCGGCTGACCTCGTGTCAGGCGAAGGTCGGCAATCGATGTCAGACACGCAGCCTCGTCGGCGAGAGCTCCAGCCGTGCGTGACATCTCGAGCGCCTGTTGTTGATAGCGCAAGCTCTCGTCGAGGTTGCCCAGGCGAGCGTACGCATTACCGACATGACGTAGTGCGACCGACTCGAGATGCTCAGTGCGAATCTCGCGGGTCAGCTCGAGCTCTCGTTGCGCGTACTCCAGCGCGCGCCGTGTGTCGCCCGCCGCCGTCCAGGCCTGCGCCAGTTGACCCAGCGCCACGGCGACGCTGCGCTTCTCACCCGCCTGCCCGCATAGTTGTACGCATTGCTCGTAGTGCTCGATGGCGCGCTCGTACTGACCCAGCGCGTAGTACGCATCGCCAATATTCGAATGCGATATTCCAACGAAGTACTTGTCGCCCGACCGCTGCCGTCCCTCGAGCGAAATAACGTGTGCCGACAGTGCATCTTCGTAGCGGCCCAGGTTCGTATACGTGATGCCGATTTCATTGAAGAGCGTGTAGTACTCGTCGTCCTCGACGCTTTCGAGCCCGACGCGCGCCTGCTCGTAGGCTGCAAGTGCCGCCTCGTATTCACCCATGAGGTCGCGAATTCCCCCGATGGTGGTCCAGCCGCGCGCGGCTTCACGCTTCTGCCCCAGCTCTGCGTAGATCGCAATGGACTCCGCGCTCGCCCGGAGCCCTTCCACATACGTCCCCTGCTGTTTGTGCAGGCGGCCGATACCTCGCAAAACCTCCGCTTCAAAGGCGCGATCCTTTGCAGCCCGGCTGACCGCGAGCGCGCGCTCAAACAGCGGGAGGGCCGTACGGTAATCGCTGAGGAAGTAGTGACTGCGTGCGGTGTAAAAGAGCGTGCGTCCGAACACTGTCTCGTCGCCGGCGGCTTCGGCCTCCGGCAGCAGCCGGCCCAGGGCCGCGAGCGCTTCGGGATAGGCGCGACGGTCGAAGAGCGCCTTCGCCTGGTCCAGGCGCACTTGCAGCGACTCTCCCGCCTCGGCCAACGCAAGCAGCAGGGCGAGGAACAAAACGACGGACGGACGCGTCATGACATACATCAGAAGTCATCGTCCCGCGCCCGGAGTTATCGTAGGTATGGGGGCGAGGCCGGACGATGCTGGCATACCGCGTAAGCGCCTGTCCATCGCATAATCCCGGCGCACGGGGCCCGGAGCAGGGATGACTCAGCGAACGATTCTTCTGGTGATTGTCAGCCTCGCACTGGGAGCAGCCGGCGGTTACTGGCTGGGTTGGCGCGGTCATATTTCCAGCGTACACGCGTTGGAACCAAGTGCGCGCGAGAGCGTGAGTCGAGGTACGGGTGCGCCGTCCGAATTCGCCACCCGCCTCAGTTCGAACGAAGTCACCCGCCCCCCGATCTCGGAAGCCGAAACCAAGAACCTGCTCGACGACCCGCGCGCCTCGATCAAGGCTGCACTGGCGCTAGCGAATCATGACACCCGACGGAATCAGCTGGCTCGGCTCGGAGAGGCATGGGCCCGGTTTACGCCCGAAGATGCCTGGCAAGAAGCGCTGCGGGTGGCGGATCCCGCCGCGCGCAGAGCGCTTCAAAACGCGATCGCTGTGGAGTGGGCTTCGCAAGAGCCCGAACAGGCGCTTGCCAGCGTTGCCGCGCTAGCACCCGACTGGCAACGCGATGAGCTGCTGAAGCAGGTGATGACGGAGATCACGCGCCACGACCCGCATCTGGCGCTCGATCTCGTCAAGGCGATCAAAGTGCCGGACCCGGATTCCCTGAGCGCGCTGATCGTCAAGGAGTGGTCGCGCTACGATCCGTCGAATGCCGCGCAATGGATCGAGGGCCAGAGTCTGCGCTTTCAGGGTCGATTCGCCTACCAGATCGCCGATGCCTACGTCGCACAGCAACCCAGCGAAGCGTTGGAATGGGCGCTCCGCATCAGTCGCTCGCCCGAAAGATTTCTGTGGTCTTACATGCTGCGGCAGATGGCAATCCACGATCCGCATGAAGCCCTGAGGCTCGCACTCGGTGCCGAGAACCCGGCACAACGCACGCAGGCGCTCGGTGGCGTACTCGGGTCGATCGCCAGGAGCGACCCGGCGCTCGCGACCAGCTACCTGGAGAAACTCCCCGCGGGGCAGTATCGCGCGCAGGCTGCGATGCAGATCGCCTCACGGCTCGCTGAATCCTCTCCAGCAATGGCGCTCGATTGGCTCATCAGCCTCGATGACCGGGCCACGCGCATTCAGGCCTTCATGCAGGTCGGCCACTCAGTAGCGCAGCAGGACCCTGATGCTGCCGCCGCGCTCCTCGACCGCGTGCCAGCGGAAGCCCGCTCCGCATGGATCGGCGCCGTCGCGAACGCCTACTCCGAACACGACGTCGACAAGGCAGTCCAGTGGATCAGGAAGTTCCAGGATGAACCCGGCTACGCCCGGACGGTGCAGCGCTTTGCCATAATGATGGCGGGGCGCAGTCCGGATGCTGCACTGAACCTCATCGACCGGACGATGACCGGCAAGCCACGCGACGAAGCCCTCGCCGGAGCGATGCCGATGATCGCATCGCAAGCACCCGAGACCGCGGCGCGCTGGGTCGAGGAAATCTCGGATGACAACTTCCGGTCTAACGCCATCGCGAACGTGACCAGCGCCTGGGCGCAACATGATTTTCCCGCAGCCCGCAAATGGGTGATGTCGCTGCCCTCCGGGTCGCCTCGCGATCAGGCCCTCGTGCAACTTGCCAGCAATGGCATCGCGTCGCTCGACGAAACCCTGTCGCTGCTTGGCCAGATCCAGTCGCCGGAGCAACGGTCGCAGGCTGTCCTGGCTGCGGCAGCGCGACTCGGACGCAGCGATCCTGATGGGATGCGGACACTGTTGCGACGCTATCCGCTGGATCCGCAGCAGCGGCAACAGCTCGACTCCATGCTCGAACACCAGGGCTGGGACGGCTGGTAGACTTCCGGCATGACATTCTCGATCGCGCCGCCGTGACGAGCTTCCGATTGGCACCGATGTCGCCGATGATCCGCGGACTCACTCTTTTCTTGCTCGCGCTACCGATTGTTTTCTTTGCACTTGCGGCGTCCGGGAACCGGTTGCTCGAAATCCCGGCATTTCTATTGGCGGCGATTTACGCCTGGGTCTGGCTGCGATTCCGGCCCAGCAGATTCACGGCCCTGCCGGATGCGCTCGAAGTCAGATGGCCGCTCAAGCGCCGGCGAATTCCTCGCAACGAGATCACCAGCGTGCGCCTGATTGAAGCGGCCGAGCTCTGGCGCGATATCGGGTGGGGCATGCGAGTCGGTGCCGGCGGGCTCTGGGGTGGGTTCGGGTGGCTCTGGACCAAGCGTCGTGGCATCGTCCAAATGTATATTTCGCGAACCGATCGGTTCGTGTGGATCGAGCGCGGCAGCCAAAGACCCTGGATCATTACGCCCGAGGAGCCGGAAGCATTCGTGCGCGAACTGGGAACGAGCGATCGCCTATGAACATGAAATCACGGGGACTTCCATTCGTTCTGGCGGTGCTTTGCTTCCAGGGCGGAACGACAGCGGTCGCCTCCGAGCAGATCGATTACCGGGCGCAGATCGATGCCGCGAATCGCAAAGTGCACGAGACCCTCGCGCTGCGCGACGCGGCCGCGATCGCGAACCTCTACACCAGTGATGGGATGGTGCTGCCACCGCGGCAGGAGAGCGTGCGTGGGCGCGAAGCGATCCAGAAGTTCTGGGAGGCCTCTCTTGCCGGCGGCGGCAATGCGGAAATGACGATCGCAACCGTTGAAGTGGAAGGCCACGGAGATGCCGCATACGAAGTCGGGACTTACATTTTCAGGAAAGAGGACGGCACCGTTCTCGATCACGGCAAGTTCATCGTCATCTGGAAGCTCGTCGACGGCGAGTGGAAGCTGCACCGGGACATTTTCAATTCGAGCGTGCCGCCCCCGTTGCCGACGGAGTGAACAAGCAACTACGGAAGCACCGG
>Ga0209640_10002797_pt1 | contig 15246 bp, 14 predicted proteins | sample RifCSP10_1_FD_184018 | JGI IMG/M metagenome (GOLD analysis project Ga0209640, IMG submission 184018) | Soil microbial communities from Rifle, Colorado - Rifle CSP2_sed 10_1 (SPAdes) (version 2) | ecosystem: Environmental > Terrestrial > Deep subsurface > Rock core/Sediment | place: Rifle...
CTTCGTGCCGGTCACGATCAATGTGCTCGCCACCTCGCCCTACTACCTGATGAACGGGGCCGCGAAGCTCGCGATGCTGGATCGGTGGATCGCTGGTGAGATCCCGCTGCAACTCGCCATCCTCGATCCGTTCAAATACATCTCGGGAATCGCGTATTCGATCGCGACGGTGCTGTTTCTGCGTCGTCACCGCCGTGTGGTTGAGTACAGCTACTCCAACACCGGGCGCGTGAACCTCCGCTGGCTGCTATTTCTCACGGCGGCAGCATTCAGCATCTGGCTTCTGGCGACGGCCCTCCGCATCGCCGACGTGGGGAAGCTGTTGCGCGACGAGCACATCTCGCTGGCGATGGCGGTGCTCATCTACGCCATCGGGTACATGGGACTGCGGCAACCGGAGGTGTTCCGGTACGAGACCGCCGAGTATCCGATTCCGCAGCCGTTGGATGCCGTTCCTCCGTCGTCGCCGCCCCCGCCCCCGCTCCCGCCTGACGAGGCGGACACGTCGGAGCCGCGCTATGAACGGTCCGGGCTTGACGACCTGCAAGCGGCGCGGCTCAAGGCGTCCCTGCTCACCGCGATGGATGCCAAACGTCCATGGACGGACAGTGAACTCACCTTGGCCGACCTCGCCGCGTCACTCAAGACGACACCGCACAAGCTGTCCGAAGTCCTCAACTCACAGATCGGGCAGACGTTCTACGACTTCGTGAACGGATACCGCATTCGGGAAGTCCAGCGTCGCATCAGGGCGGGCGAGGCGCGCGCGAAGAAGATGCTGGCGCTCGCGATGGACGCCGGCTTCGCGTCCAAATCGACGTTCAACCAGGCGTTCAAGAAGCACACGAGCCAGACGCCGTCGGATTTCCGCCAGGCAATAGGCGCGTAGCGCCTGAGACGCGAAACGCCCGCCACGGAATCGCGGCGGGCGTGTTTGAACTGTCTGGGCACACGCGCCTGGCAGGTATTCAAACGCTAGCCAGCGGCGGTGCGCCGGAGTCAAGTGGGCAAGTGGTCGTGCCCGGATTCGGCGATCGTCCTGTTCGAACGCGCCCACGGCTGCGGCGATCTCTCGCGACGGACGCTGGCTCGCCATGCTGTACGCAGGGCTGAGATCGCCGCGTGGTGTCGCGGCGCCTACTCCGAATCCGGGATTCGTGGATCACGCGCGGGGGAGAACCAGGGGAGCAGCCCTATGCATGATACTCGCCCACATATGCCTCGGCGGTGCTGGCCCGCACGCAGCGGATGCGGATCGTTGCCGGCGAGGCGTTACGAAACGCGAGGTTCATCATGCGCATCACGGCTCGCCAACTGTTGGCGCTCTCACTGCTCACCGCGTGCACCGTAGGTCGTGAGACCACCGCACCCGCTCTGAATGGAAAAGCATCTGGGGGCGGCTCTCTCCTGATCACCAGCGCCTCGTGCGGAGACGTGATAACCTCGGATCTGCGGCTCGAGAACGACCTGGCCTGCGCGGGCGACGGTATCACGGTTATGGGATCCGGCATCAACATCAACCTGAATGGACATACCATAGCCGGCCCTGGCGGAGGCGTGACTGTGGGCATCAGGGTCACCGCGAGCCAGGGCGTGTCGATCTATGGAGGAATCATTCGCGGTTTTACGCAAGCCATGTTCGTCGCCGGATCGACCGGAATCGTCATCAAGGACAACGAGTTCACGCTCAACAACACCGCGGTTCTGCTACAGGCGTCGAGTGGCAACACCATCAAAGCGAACTTCGCGCACGACAACATCGCCAGGGCATTCATGCTCCGGGTGGTCTCCACCAACAATGACGTGGTCGACAATCTGCTCGTCGACAACCCCACCGGCATTTTCCTCATTTCAGTGCCTGGAAACACCTTCAAGGGGAACACGATTTCGGGAAGCACCGTGGCGGCGATCGATCTGACATCCCCACCGGGCGCGACCGGCAACGTGATCAAGGGCAACCTGCTGACGACAAGCGCCGTGGGTATCAAGTTCGCCGCCGGCTGGACCGGGAACACCGTGCTCGGGAATACGCTTCAGGCGAATGCCTGCGCGTTTCAAGGACCGACCGGGGACAACACGCTGCAGGGGAACACGCTCACCGCAAACTCCACGGACTTCTGTCCGTAGATCCCACGTGCTGAGCGGCTAGTGCCGTTCCAACTTTTCTCGACTAGAGAGGCGTAACTTTACTCCCTCGGCAATCGAACTCATCCAGGTCGCAGCCATCAGGCACATCAAGTTGGAACGGCACTCGTCCGCGGCTCGGTACCACCGTTTCCGGACGAGCCTCCGACTCCCGCCGGCGCGCCGGCCATGGCCTCGGCGTGATTGTTCAGTACGCTGCGTCGCTTAGACACGGCACCACTCTTCATGCAGTCTTCGAGGCCTGATCCTGGCCTCGAACCGCGTTGCTGCTTCGGGCCTCGGACCGTAGGTTCAAGCGGGCATGGCCTGCCCCGGTGCTCTCGCCCACGGCTCAGTGTCGTGACCTGAGACTCAGGGCTGCATAGCGGCCGGAGACTCGCATGATCTGTCTGCGCACGTTTGGCGCGCTCGATCTGCGCGACGCCGAGGGCTCGGAGGTTCGCACAGTTCTCGCGCAACCGAGGCGCGTCGCGCTCCTCACCTACCTCGCCATCGCGACACCGCATGGCTTCCAGAGACGAGACACGATCCTCTCGCTCTTCTGGCCCGAGCGCGATACAGAGCGTGCCCGCGCCTCGCTCAATCGAGCCGTGTACTTCCTGCGGCGCGAACTTGGCGATGACGTGCTCCGAAGCCGCGGTGACGGTGAGATCGGACTCGATCGCGAGCGTTTCTGGTGCGACGCTTCGGCATTCGATGACGCCGCGGACCAGCGGCGCTACTCCGATGCGGTGGAACTGTACCGCGGCGAGTTGATGCCCGGCTTCTTCTTGTCGCAGGCGCCTGGCTTCGACGAATGGCTGGAGAACCAGCGGAATTCCCTCCGTGCGCGCGCCTCTGATGCCGCCTGGGCGATGGCTGAGCAGGAAGAGTCGTCAGGTAATGTCTCTTCGGCTGTGCACTGGGCACGACGGGGGGTCGATCTGGCCCCGTTTCACGAAGCCGCCTTCCGCCGCCTTCTGGTGTTGCTCGATCGCGCCGGGGACCGGACGGGCGCGGCGCACGCGTACGCCCGATTTGTCGACGAGATGGCCGCCGCGCTCGACGTGTCCCCGTCGCCCGAGACACAGGCGCTGATCGACCTGATCCGCGCGCGAACGCGACGCGTGGCCTCGCCGGCCGCGTTAGGCGACATCGCAGATGCCGCTCCGCATCGCGAAACGGTCGAGCCGTCCGCGCCACCTATGGCAAGCGAGGATGCGACGACGGTGCGGCCGCGGGCTCGCCGGAACGGGCCCCGGCTGGCCGCGGTGGCGGCGGTCACCCTGGTTGCGAGTTTCGGCGTGATGCGCTTCGGAGCGAGGGCTGGAAGCATCGATCCGTTGCGTGTTGACTTCGCTCGCTGGGAGAACCTGACCGGAGATCGGTCGCTCGACCGGCTCGGGGTCCTGGCAGCAGACCGCATGCTCGCTGGCGGCCGGCAGTCCGGCTTGGTGCAGTCGGGCCGCGTCGTCGTTTCACCTCGTGGGACGAGTGATGCAGGCACGCTGGTGACGGGAGCGTTCGATCGTCGTGGCGAGAACCTCACCTTCCACGCGGTGATCACCGACATCTGGCGCGGCGGGACAACGTGGCCGGTGGCCGCGGTATCGGTGCGGCCGGATCAAGCCGAGCAAGCACTCGACTCCATTCGTTCGCGCGTCCTGGCGGCGATCGCTGTGATGCATCATCCACGGTTCGCGACGCTCCTTCCGATCGGGGCAGAACCCCCGGCCTTCGAGGCCTACCAGGAATTCCTCGAGGGCGTGACGTTGCAAGCCAAGGGGCAGATTTACGATGCTCTCCAGCATTACCGCTGGGCCGCCGCTATCGACACCGTGTTCACATGGCCCCTGGTCCACGCGGCCCGCGTCTGTCTCTACTGGTACCGAAGTGATCTGACGGCGCAGGTCGATTCGTTCGTCTCCGAATTGAACGGTGTCCGGGACCGGCTGCAGCCACTGCAGCGCCTACTGCTGGACCACGTCGCCGCTGTGAGAGCGGAAGATTGGGAAGCGGCGTACCTCGCGATGCGGGCGGCTTCCTCGCTTGCGCCGCGGGAGTACAGTTTGTCCTTCGCCATTTCCGCTCTCGAGAGGAATCGCCCTCGTGAAGCCGTCGTAGCGCTCACGCGTCCCGGGATGGACAGCATTTACCGCATGGACGTCCAGGGCTACTGGCGCACTCTCACGTTATCGCTGCACTTGCTGGACGAGCACCGGAACGAGTTGGAGCACGCTCGCCGCGCTCGTCGTCATGCGCCACAGAGCGCGATGGCGTTGTATCAGGAGCTGGCGGCGCTCGCCGCCCTCGGTCGCATTTCCGCTGTGCAGGCGCGACTGGACACGCTGCTCGCGCTTCCCCTGGAAGGCTGGTTCACGCCGCCTCTGGTCATGGAGAAGGTCGCGACCGAGCTTCGCGCGCATGGACATGCAGAAGCGGTGCCGCCGATACTGGCGCGCGGGATAATCTGGCTCCAGTCGCGACCGGCGCTGGAGCGCGGGACACAGGAACGACGCGAGCACCTGGCCAGGCTCCTTTACCTTGCGGCGCGATTCGACGACGCCGACACGCTCTACCAGGCACTGGTTCGCGAATATCCGACGAGTCGCGGCTATCCTGATAACGTTCTGTTTCTGGGTTATCTGGGCATGATCGCTGCGCGCCGCGGAGACTGGATCCGGGCGAGGGAACTCTCGATGCGGCTCAAAGCGCGGGAACGCGCGCAAGCAGTACCCGGACAGGAAGCGGTCGTTTTTCGAGCGAAGATCGCGGCGCTGCTGGGCAAATACGAGGAGGCCATGCGACTCCTGGTGGACGCGTACGGAGCGGGCGGCGCCGATGAGCTGCATGGCGCCATCGATCTCGAGGTGCTCAAGGACTATCTGCCCTACCGCCGGTTCATCGCGCCCAGAGGGTGAATAACGGCAGGACCTCGGCCCGAAACGGGAGCCCGAAGGAGCACGGCCGACGTCGCATCAAGGCGGGCGAGGCGCGCGCCGGGAAGATGTTGGCGCTCGCGATGGACGCCGGCTTCGCGTCCAAGTCGACGTTCAACCAGGCGTTCAAGAAGCACACGAGCCAGACGCCATCGGATTTCCGCCAGGCGGTCGGTGCGTAGCCTTGACGCGACGACGTTGACCCGCTCACGGAACAGTTGCCCTTTCAGGCTCCCAGCGATCGCAACTCCCGCGCCCGCGTCCGGCTGACCGGAACGCGGGTGCCGTCGCGCAGCACCGCCACCAGTTTTCCACGCTCCAGTGACTTGAATCCAGTCACGTAGTCGAGGTTGACGACGTGCCTGCGGTGAATACGCGAGAAGCGACGGGGATCGAGCCGAGCCTCGAGTCGGTTCAACGAAACGTGCATGACGTGCCGCGTCCCACCGGCATGTGCGATCACGTAGTCACCGTCCGCCTCGAGCCAGGCCACGTCGGCCACGGCGACCGGAATGATGGCCGCCCCCTGTCGCACGAAAAGCCGTGACATCGGCCCGTGCGCCAGGGCCTCGGTGAGTCGATCCACCGTCGCGCTCGTCGCGGGTTCGCCAAGGGCCGCACGCACACGCTCCAATGCCGTCGCGAGTCGCTCGGCTCCAAACGGCTTCAACAGGTAGTCGAGCGCCCCGAGCTCGAACGCGGTGACGGCGTGCTGCGCGTAGGCGGTGGTGAAGATGACGTGCGGTACATGGCGCGACTGCCGCAGGACATCGAGACCCGAAAGCCCCGGCATCTGGATGTCGAGGAAGACCAGGTCGGGACGCAGTCGCTCCAACGACTCCACCGCCGACCGACCGCTGTCTGCCTCTCCAACCCGCTCGATCCACGAGACGTCTGTCAGCAGGCGCTCGAGGCCAGCACGAGCGATGGGCTCGTCGTCGACCACCAGTGCGCGCACCTTCACTGGTCGTCACTCCCAGGAAGGATGAGTCGCGCCGTGAACCCGGCGCCCGGCGACGACTCGAGGTCCAGGACCGCTCGAGTGCCGTACAAAACCGCGAGCCGCTCGCGAAGGTGCCGCAGTCCCGTCCCCTTCTGCTCAGGCCCCGCCGACAGATGGGCCCCCGCGCCGGTATCACTCACGGCGATCGTCAACATTCCGGCGTCGACCCTTGCGGTTACGTGGATCGTCGTCGCTTCGACGTTAGGCGAGGCACCATGGCGCACCGCGTTTTCCACCAGCGTCTGGATAGCGAACGCCGGCACATCCTGCGCGCGGGCCTCGACATCGGCCTCGATCTGCACCACGAGGCGGTCGCCGAACCGCAGCCGCTCGATGTCCAGGTACCGCTGGACGAAGGCGAGTTCTTCCTCGACCGACACCAGGTCACGACCCTCCTCGATAGATGTGCGAAGGAGCCCGGCCACCTGCTCGGCCGCGTGCGACGCGTCCCTTGGGCGATCCGGGATCAGGTGCACCACGGTATGGAGAGCGTTGAAGAGGAAGTGCGGATTCAGCTGCGATCGCAGGGCCGCCAACTGGGCTCGGACCGCCACCGCCTCGGCGCGGGCGACGCGCTCAGTCGCGCGCGCGGCGTACATGGTCCCGGCGATCATCGCGTAGAGCCATGCCCCGAGCACCAGGTTCGGCACCAGCATCGCGAAGTACGAGTGAAACGCGCCCGGTCGAATCAGGTTCTCGACGAACGCTGCGATCGTCACCCAGAGATGGGAGTACAGGAGCGCCCCCCCGACGTGCACGAGCGCAAATGTCGGCCGAAACGGGTGCGGCCACTCTACCCGATCCGTCAATTGCTTGACGAGGAACCCGAGCGCCGCCGCGACGCTGATGCTGCGCAGCGCCATGACCGCGGCATGGGTCATCGTCGAACCCGGATGTATGGGATTGGCGGGACCGATCAGCAGCGCGTACAGCGCCCAGACCGGGATCCACGCCAGTACGAGCAGGCCAAATGAGTGCCGCGATAGCGCCCGTCTTCCGTGTTCCATCCCTGCAGTCTACCGCGCGGCGGTCGTCGCGGTGCGCTTGGCCGTGATCTTCAGGACGGGATCCTGCCAGGTCGTCCCGTTGTCATACGACCTCGCCTGTTCGTAACGAAAGCCGGTCGCTGTGATAGCGAAGAATCGCACGCGGACCAGGTGTGCCTTGCCGTCCGCATCGGTCGCCGGCGCGCTCGACACCATTTCCTTGCCGCTCCACATGGCATTGCCGGGGTTGAATCGGGCGCGGAACACGTCGAGCGTCGTCTGGCTCCAATGGGCGGCTGTCTGGTCGTAGACACGCAGGGTGTGCGCGATGGTACGCAGACTTCCGCGGGTGTCGAGGATGCGCAGCTCATCCTCGATGCCCCAGCCATCGAACGCTCGCCAGGCCTTCCAGCTACCGCCGAACTTCGGTGCTCCATGTAACCGAGCCGCGAGGCCTGACACCGCGGGTCGAACCTCGAGCTCCCACTGGCCGATCAGGAAGTCGAACTGGCGCGCCTCGACCGGCGTGGTCGAAACGGCAGCACCCTGACCATCGCCGTGTTGCGCGGGCAACGGCGAGACAGCGAGCGAAAGGGCAAGGACGGCAAACAGTCTGACACGCATCATGCCTCCAGCGGTGGCGTGGGTGATGCCTGACGATCACCCTCTTCGCGGCGCGATTCCACCGGCGATTCGCCCAACGGCACCGCGGGTCCGTCGAATGGAGCGACCCTCGGTCGCAAGTGCCGTCGAAGTCGCGTAGGGTTCGACGTCGGTGACCCGCTGCCCGCCACCGGCTGCTCGCAACCCTCGAGCCTCGAGCCTCAAGCCTCCCCAATGATCTCCCTCCGCAACGTATCCCGGACCTTCGAGACTCCGGCCGGTCGGTTCACCGCACTCTCGGACGTTTCGCTCGACATCAACGCCGGCGAGTTCGTCACCGTCGTCGGCCAGTCAGGAAGCGGCAAGTCCACCCTGCTCGGGCTGCTCGCCGGCATAGACCGTCCGACGGCCGGCGAAGTCCGCGTCGCCAGCACCGACGTCCACACGCTCGGTGAGCGCGCGATGTCCGCCTGGCGGGGACGCGCGGTGGGCATCGTGTTCCAGTTCTTCCAGCTTCTTCCCACGCTCACGGCGCTGGAGAACGTCATGCTGCCGATGGACTTCTGCGGCACGTTCGCGGCTCGCGACAGACGCAAACGGGCGGTGGGACTGCTCGCACGCGTCGGCGTCGCGGACCAGGCGAGCAAGCTGCCGCACACGCTGTCTGGTGGTCAGCAGCAGCGCGTCGCTATCGCGCGTGCGCTGGCCAACCAGCCGCCCGTCCTGCTGGCCGACGAACCAACCGGAAATCTCGACTCGCAAACGTCCGCGGACGTGCTCGCGCTCTTCGACGGCCTGGTTCGCGAAGGTCAGACCCTGGTGATGGCGACGCACGCCGCTGGAGCTAGGGCCTACGCGTCGCGGACGGTGTCCCTGGCTGACGGCCGAGTCGTCAGGGACGAGGTCCTCGCCCGTGCTTGAGATCAGTCCACGCTGGCGCAAGGTCCTCCGCGACCTCTGGCTCCACAAGGCGCGGACCGTGCTGGTGGTCCTCGCCATTGCGCTCGGCATTACGGGAGCGGGATCTGTGTTGACGACGTGGGCCATTGTAAGAGAGGTAGTGGACGTCGGCTACCGCGCGAGCAACCCGGCCTCGGCGACGATCCGCGTGGATTCCGTCGGTACCGGCGACGTCGAACGGTTGAAGGCCATTCCATCGATCGCTGACGTGCAGGCTGGTCGCACGATCGGCGCCCGCGCGCGCGTCCAGGGGACGTTCGTCCCCGTGCGGCTTTTCGTCAGGCAGGACTTCGTGGATTCGCCGATCGGCAAGCTGCGTGCTGAATCCGGAGCGTGGCCGCCGGGAGACGGCGCCATCGTCATCGAACGGTCGTCGCTCGACATCGCCGGGTCAGGCATCGGCGAAAGCCTCTGGGTGGCCGAGGGCGAGGGACAGCCCATTCCACTCGCCGTCACGGGCATCGCGCGCGACGTCGGGCTCGCGCCGGGATGGATGGAGCATGTCGTCTACGCGTTCGTGAACTCCCAGACAATGGAGCGGCTCGGAGCCGGCAGCCGCCTCAACGAGGTGCTGTTCACCACGCGCGACTCGACGCTCAGTCAGGACGCGATCCGCCGTATCGCGTTCGAAGCGAAGGCTGCCCTCGAGGCGAACGGGCGCGCGGTGCGCGACATCGAGGTCCCGGTGCCGCGAACGCATATCCACGCTGACCAGATGAACTCCCTGCTTTACACGCAGGCGGGCTTTGGCGTGCTGGCCCTGATCCTCAGCGCGTTGCTGGCGCTCAACCTTGTGGAGGCCATGCTCGCGGGACAGGTGCGCGAGATCGGCGTGATGAAGGCGGTCGGCGCACGCCCGTCACAGGTTGCCACGATGTACTTCGCGATCGCTGGATTCCTGGGTGCCATTGCCGCCGCGATCGCCATCCCCGCGTCGTCGGCGATCGGTCGGCAGTACGCCAATCTCACAGCCGGCATGCTGAACTTCGATGCCGGCGGCGCCGCGGTTCCCGGATGGGTGGTATTCGTCCAGGTCGCAGTCGGTATCGTGCTGCCAATGCTCGCCGCATCGCTGCCGGTGGTGCGCGGCAGTCGCCTGCCCGTGAGCGCCGCGCTCCGGGACTACGGCGTGACCGCAAGCGACGCCGGCAGCTCGCTTCTGGCCGCGATCGGCGGCCTCACCCGTCCACTCCTGCTGTCCTTGCGGAATGCCTTCCGACGTCGCGCGCGCATGGCCCGTACTCTGCTGACGCTCTCGATGGGGGGCGCGGTATTCCTCGGCGCGCTCAACCTGAAGAAGTCGATCCGCCTCGCCATGGATGCGAGCTTCGACGCCATGAATTACGACATGACGTTGGGTGTCGCGCCGTCTCGAGCCGTCCCGGAACTCGAGGCAGCGATCGCGTCAGTGCCCGGCGTTCGCACGGCGCAGGCGTGGGGCTCCGGCTCCGCCGTCGTGGTGCGTGACGATGGCACCTGGGGGAATTCGTTCGGGCTCAGTGCCGTGCCCCCGGTGTCCGCGTTTTTCTCGCCTTCCCTGAGCGCGGGGAGGTGGCTCGGTGAGGGTTTGTCGCGCGAGATCGTCGTCAGCGCCCGGCTGCAGGATAGCGAGCCGGCGCTTGCGGTTGGCGCGACGGTGACGCTTCGCATCGGCGACACGACCAGCACCTGGACGGTCGTTGGCATGATTCCGGCAACGTTAGGCTCGGCGTGGATCTCGCGTGATGCGCTGATGGCGGTCACCGGGGACAGCATGGTCTCGCGAGCGGTGGTCGCCTTCGCGGACACCGCGGCCGCAGCACAATCTGAAACCCGTCGATTGGTGAACGAACGGCTGATGTCGTCGGGACTGCGCGTCAATTCTTCGATGGTCGATGACAGCCGAGCGGCCATCGAGGATCACCTGCTGATGGTCGCCGACTTCCTGTCGGTCATGGGTTGGGTAATGCTCATCGTCGGTGGCCTGGGACTCGCGTCCACCATGAGCCTGGCGGTAATGGAGCGGACCCGCGAGATCGGCGTCCTGCGCGCCATTGGAGCGCGCCATGGCGCGATCCACGCCATCGTGCAGATCGAGGGTCTCGTCATCGCCGTCACGAGCTGGCTGCTTGCCATCCCGCTGAGTGCGCCGATGGGAGCAGTGCTCGGTGGTGCCTTTGGCCGGATCTTCTTCCGGACCCCGGTCCCGATTGTTCCCCAGCTGGCGGGCGTGATCACCTGGCTCGGCGTCGTGGTCCTTGTGTCGGCAGTCGCCTGTGCCTGGCCGGCGATTCGCGCGACGCGCATCAGCGCCCGAACTGCGCTCGCCTACGAGTAGCTCCGGTGAACCTGAGACCCGGATGTTTCGCGACCGCGACGGCTGCCCAGCCACGCCGTCCCTTCCAGGTTGGTGCAGAGATCGGCCGCTAAGGCAAGCGTGGCGTGACCATGCGACGACGGTTCGCGGTTTCCACCACCAGAGATTTGCCATGAGCTTTGTGAGCAGGCCATAGTACCTGCAGGAAGTCTGTTCCAACGGCTCACGGGCAAAGCGGGAGACAAAATGCGAACGTTGATCGGTCTCACAATGCTCGTGGCCAGCACGGCTCGTGCTCAGTTTCCTCCGAAGGCAGCGACGAACCTCAAAGTGCTCCCGGCGGAAATCAGCGTCGATTCGCTGCTGGAAACGATGGCGGGCTTCACGCGAGCGCTTGGTGTACGGTGTACCTACTGCCATGCCGGCCGAGATGGGCAGCCGCTCGATTCGATCGACTTTGCATCCGACGCTCGGCCTGCCAAGGAGAAGGCACGCGTGATGCTCCGCATGGTCGCGGCCATCAACGGTGAGCACCTTGCCCGGTTGTCTGCACGCCGCACGCCAACGGCGTCCGTGGGATGCTTCACGTGCCATCACGGCATTGCCGTCCCGAGGACGTTGCAACAGCTGTTACTCGGGGCGTACGCCGTGGGCGGCGTCGATTCCGTGACGTCGGCGTATCGCGCGCTGCGGGCGCGATACTTCGGCAGCGGGGCATACGATTTTGGCGAGGTCGCCCTCGTCGACGTGGCGAATGCCGTGCGTTCTGCCGGCCCGCTCACCGATGCGCTCCGGCTCTACCAGCTGAACGTCGAGATGGTCCCGACGTCGACCTTTGCCCTGCGGTCGCTTGCCGGTGGGTCCCTCGCAGCAGGCGACACCGCGGCCGCGATCGCCAGCTACGAGCGCGCGCTCGCCATCAACCCCAATGACGGCCAATCGCGGGCTGCGCTTGCGCGGCTCAGGCAGCGTTAGGCAGCCTGCAGGAACGAACCGCTGACGTCGATCGCCCCGCGGACGGTGCTTGGGCGCGTCGGGACGGAAGGTGACCTTGCGCCGAGGCCCAAACGCTGGGCTCATCTATTGACACCCTGTCTCACGAGTCGTCAAATCGGCCGCCAACATAGAACCTGGGAGCGGCGATGAACAGGTACCAGCAGGTCCTCCTCGGCGCAGTTCTCCTCCCGACGCTTGCTGCCGGCCAGCAGCCGCTGGCGCTGTCGAAGCCGGACGCCGCCTGCGCGGAGCCATTCACTCAGATTGCCTCAACACGCGAGCTCCGTGACGGCCGCGTCCTGGTGCTGGACCGGCGCGACCGTCTCGTATTGCTGGTGGATCTCAGGAAGGGAACTGCCCAGCGCGTCGGGCGTGAAGGAACCGGTCCTGGCGAATACACGCAGCCCGGCCGACTCTTCGTGCTCCCTGCGGACACGACCCAGCGCCGGGGCGGCATCCCGAAGTGGAGCGACGCGCGGGGACGCCTCTTCACCGAAGGTTCGCCCTATGCGGCTGGCGAGTTGCGAGCGGCTGACAGCACTGCGATCACCCGCCTTGATCGCGCTGCGTCCAAGGGTGATACGTTGGCCTGGGTGCATCTGGACAAGGAGACGATTCAGGTCAGGAGTCTCCCGGGCGGCGGTGCGAGCGTCTCGAACGGAGTGCGTGCGTTCGCTTCACGCGATGATTGGGTGGCGCTGCCGGACGGCGGCGTCGCCGTCGTCCGTGTCCTTGACTACCGTGTCGACTGGTTTTCGGCGGCAGGAGAACGAGCAAGCGGACCGATCGTCAAGGTCGATCGGATTCCGGTGAGCGATGCTGACATGGCTCAGGCAAGAAAAGAACTCATGGCGATGATGCGGGCCGCGATGCCGCGGAACGGGGGCGGCGCCGGTGCCGCGCGGCCTACCGACCAGCCGGCGGCATGATCGGCCGCATCGGCTTCCCGCCGCGGACTCGCCTCGCGGGATTCGGAAATGCCACGGTGTATGCGGTGCGGCTCGACGAGGACGACCTGCAGTACCTCGAGCGGTGGACGTTGCCGTACGACACGCGCCTGTGGGGCGACCGCCGCTGATTCCAGCCCCACTCGAATCGCGCGTTAGGCGACCGAGTGGGATGCCGTGACTGCCTTACGGGATTACGCGCGGCGTGGCGCCACACAGCCAGGCCGCTTGATCCTTCGCGTAGCCGACGCGAGGCAATACCTCGACTGCGATGAGCCCAACCCCCCAGAGCGCGAGAAGCATCGCGATGGCATGGGTGCGGGCCATGCGACAGATCCAGGTGCAGGCCACCACCCAGAGCCCTCCCACGATGATCATCGCCGTCGCCGCCAGATACGCCGCCAGGCCCAGGCCGCAGCTCCGGCCGTAGGGCCACCAGAGTATCGCACCGCTGAGGATGGCAACGGCGATCAGCCGCGCCCAGACACCGAGCCGCACATTGCGCTCGGACCTTTCCCGGGTGTCCTCGGGATTGCCAGCCCGGCCCTCGGAACCCGCCGAGCTTCGGAGGCGGGAGGGACCGGTTCGGGTGGAGCGAGCGGGATCGATTTCCCAGACCTTTACACTGTCATAGGCGGGCACGCGCTCTCTCTCTGCGGGTGTTCATGGCAGACGTGCGGGCGGCACTCGGCGCAACCGGTGTCGCGCTGGATGCGCGACCGTGATCCATGCCGCACCAATGCAGTGTGTTCTGCGTGACGCCGGGCGCGCGACGCGCGACGCCTCTGACAGAGTCGGTGACTCACGTGCGATCTGGAACGCCGTTCACCACGTCAACCCTGCAACTGCTCCTGCTCTTCTGTGACGCGCGTCGTCGTGCCGTGGCTAGTGCCGTTCCAACTTGATGTGCCTAGTGGCTGCGACCCAGATGAGTTCGATCGCCGAGGGAGTAAAGTTACGCCCCTCGAGTCGAGAAAAGTTGGAACGGCACTAGCGCTTCATGCGATCGGTGAAGGGCACGAGATCGGGCCGCTTCACTCGCAGGGAATCGTAGGAGAGGTCAGCCGGTCGCTCGTAGATGAGGCGTCCCGAAGATGTCGGCGTCACCAACGACTGCACGACCTCTGCGGTGAGGAGCGAATCACGGGCTTGTCGCCGCGCGGCAACCTGACTCGAACGGTCCGAGTCGCTCGCGGTGCACGCCATTGCGACGACTATGAGGAAGACTCCCCGAGTCACTGCGCAGCTCCTGAGTCGCGATCGTCGGAGTGGCCGCCCGCGACAATCCAGGCCTGGACGTCTGGCGCTCGCAGCGCGAGCTGCCACTGATCCCAGATGAAGAGTGCCATCGCACGCTGTGCACCGTCGGCCACTCCTTCAGCCAGGCAACGATTGAGCAGCCAGGCCTCGAACTCGTCAGGCGCGGGCTCGTCGCGCACCGCAGCTTCGAGAATCTCGCGCTGAATCGCGAGGCCAATGCTATCCGCATTGGTATTCCGCACGCGACGCTTCCGCCGCCCCTCACTGGCGTCGAGCGCTCCGAGCAGGCCCCGACAGAGCTCGGTGGGCGTCAGCGCCATTCCACAACCTCGACGCGTAGCTGCCAACCCGGCCGCGCGGGGCGGGCGTAGCCGCGATCCTGGGCGGCGAGATCGAATGTGACCGTCGACATGTCCTTCATCGCCAGCATGGTGAATGGCAGCGCGCCAAGCGTCGTAACGGATTTGAGATAGCCGCGACAGCTCGCGCACGTTTCGACGCGGATGTGCTGCTCCTCTCCCTCGCTCAGGAGCGATCCGAGTTTCTGGTGGTCCAGCTCATCGCAAAACGCGCAACGCAGGACCGGAAGCAGCCAGTCGCTCCCACAGCACCCACAGCGCATCCGGCGCTCGCGCTGAATGCCGCGCATCTCGACCATGGCGGGCCAGGCGCCGCACACGGGACAGTAGCCGCGCTGCCACGTCCGTGATGCTTCTGGGGTGACCGTGTGCGCCGCGTTCAGCAGCAACGGCAGTGCGCAGAGCTGCCCAAGCACGGCGGCCGTATCGGTCGACACTGACAGCTTACCGGCCAACCCCTCCACGTTGCTCAGGTCTCGCTCGACACCGGCGCGTATCAGCGCCAATGGATCGACCGCATCCAGCGCTACAATTCCGAGATTCTCGGCAAGACGTAGCGCGACCTCGGTTGCCCGTGCGACGTTCACCCGAAGCGTGGCGCCGTGGAGCAGGGGAGCCTCGGCCGGTCGGTGCTCGCGAACGTGAAGACACTCGGACCACGCGGGCTGCTGCGCTTCAGAGACGGCCAGCTCGACGAGATCGATCCACTTCCGCCAACCTGGATCTAGCGCTTCGGCGGCAGGGGAAAGTCGGTCGTCAGTCCGGAGACCGGG
>Ga0209640_10002799_pt1 | contig 15232 bp, 12 predicted proteins | sample RifCSP10_1_FD_184018 | JGI IMG/M metagenome (GOLD analysis project Ga0209640, IMG submission 184018) | Soil microbial communities from Rifle, Colorado - Rifle CSP2_sed 10_1 (SPAdes) (version 2) | ecosystem: Environmental > Terrestrial > Deep subsurface > Rock core/Sediment | place: Rifle...
CGCTGGTGCTGAACAGACCGAAGGCAGTACCGCGAGACTTTTCCGGCACAGCCTTGCTGATCAAGGAATGGTAAGCCGGGGACATCATGCCCACGCCCAGGCCCAGCAAAGCCCAGGCGCCGACATATCCAACGAAACCGGATACGCGCACGAACGCCAGCAGGGCGAAGAACTGCAGCACAAAACCCAAGACGATGGCCAGGCGCTCGCCCTTTTTGTCGGCCAGCCAGCCGGCCGGGACGCTGACCAGCATCATAAAGAGCCCGAAGGCAGATTCCAGCCAGCCGATTTGCTGGACGGACATGCCGCCGATGCCTTCCAGATACAGGGGCATCAGGTTGAAGGACATAGCGAAGGCGATGTCCCGCACGCCATCGGTGACCAATATCCAGGTGACCAGGCCGCCGGCCAGGACCAGAGCGAGCATCGTGCCCAGGTTTGCCCGCAAGCTGGTCAGAGTGAGCTTCTGCGGACGCGATTCCAGGCCGCGAGCCGCGGCGCGCGCCATGAAAATCCGGAGGATGGTCGCCATTGCATATAGAAGACCGGCGCACGCGATCATAAACTTGAAACCATACGAATCCACGAGCCAGCCGCCCAGCGGTGGACCGATCACGGCAACTACCATGAAGATGGTCTCCGTGATGCCGAAAACCCGGGCGCGGTTCTCCTCGGTGGATTGTTCGGCAATAAAAGCGCCAAAGCTGGGCGCCACCAATGAACGGGTAACCGCAGCCAACCCTTCAGCCAGGAGCACCCACTGCCAGACAGGCGCCAGGATGAGGCCAACATAGGAGAGCACGCCGGCCAAGCTGCCCATAGCGATGCTGCGCAGCCGTCCCAGCGAATCCGAGATCCAGCCGCCCAGGATTTGCAGTGCCAGAGGCACGACCTGCGATAAGGTGAAGAACAGTCCGACCTGGACTACGCTGGCGTCAAGGTTTTTCAGGTAAAGGGGCAGCAGGGGACCGTACATATGTCCGGCGGTGTTGGCCAGCACCATGGCGACCATGAAGAGCAGCAGCATGCGATTAATTAAAGGCGCCTTGCTTGGCTGGCCTGGGCTGGCCGCTTCGCCGGCCTGCATTTCTAAATATTTATTTCTATCTGCATCTTCATCTGAAGATGAAATCGTTTTTGGTCTCATTCTGGTGGTGAATCTCTATACCGATCGGGTGGTGATATCTTTTCCGGGACGCAGTTCTTTCTCGTAGAGGGTGCTCCATTCTGCTGGTTATCCTCGACGCTGAATTTGTCGGCGACACCGATCAGCGATTCGGCGGCCGCGTTGAATAAATCGACGGCGGCTTCGATGTCATCCGTCCTTGCCGCTCGCAGGGTCATTCCCTGAACGGCAAGTTCCTCGTGAGATTCAACTTTTTCCAATACCATTTCCAGTGCTTCTCGCTTTCGGTGATGCTCCACAATGAATTTACCGATTTCTAAAAACAGTCCACTGCAGAGCATCACCTGCTACTGCGAATATCCGACACGACGGGCAGTTCTTTGCGCCAGGTTGAGCAACCCGGCTTTTATATTCTGAAGCAATCGCGGCCGATCGCTGGCCGGCGCATTCCTTTCAGCCGCCTGCAGCAGGCGGGCAGCCTGCGCCGCTCGCAGCAATTCTTTCCGGCGGTTTTCGTTGAGAATATGTGCAGCGTGGTAGTGCCGGTAATCAATTTGATCTGCATTTCCACGTATCCGATAAGCCAGTTTCTCGGCTCGGGCTTGATGTTCATCGATCAAATCTATCGTGATCATGATGACTTCCTCCGAATTCCTTACCGGGAAACCGCTTCGCACCTTTCACTACGCCGTTACGATGCAGTTTTCCGGTTCATTTCGCATACCGTCGGTCAGGCTGAAGACCTAAAATCCACACGGTATGGCAACCAATCCCCTGATAAGGGTCGGCCAGGTAGCTGGCCAAAGATCCAAAGTCGCTGTTCTTGCCAAATTTATGTACAGGTGTAGTCATAATCGTTCCTCCAATCTTCCTTCAAAATTCCCATAAATATCAGGTCCCAGCGGCGCCCGTCCCGGCGCATTAGCTGCCGCAGTTTTCCTTCTACCTTGAAGCCGGCTTTCTCGTAGGAACGGATGGCGCGCACATTATATTCAAAGACCGTCAGCGAGACCCGGTGCAGGTTGAGTTCATCAAAAGCGAACCGCAGGATCATGCGCATGGCTTCTGTGCCACAACCCTTGCCCCAGTACTCCCGCTCGCCGATGCCGATGCCAACCCAGGCATCGCCGTGGGTCCAGCGGATGCCGCCCAAACCGACGAAGCCAATGGGTCGCCATTTTTTATCGGCGTCGTCTGTCAAAGCCTGGATCAGAAAGAAGAAATCATCCGTGCGTTCCTTGTCGAGATCTTTTTCGATCCATTCTTTGTACTTCTTCACCGACCACTGGCGGGCAGGATCGCTGTCCAGCAACCGCAGGTATTCGGCATCCCGAGACCATTTCGCAAGCAGCTCCGCATCCCTATCGGGCTCAGGCGCCACCAGGCGCACCAATTCTCCTTGCAGCCCAGCCGTCGTCATCATCATCACCAACTCCTCGGAAATTGTCATTTCTAATTCACGTTTCACGCTTCACGATTCACATCTCTCGTCTTGCGCGTCTCTTCCCATTCATCGCTTAACAATCCCATGTAGACCAAATCCCATCGCCTGCCGTAACGATGAAGCGCTTCTCGTTGGCGCACTTCTTCGGCAAATCCGGACTTCGCGAAAAACGGGAGGGCGATCCGGTTGTATTCCGGCACTGCGGCTTCCACACGGAACAGGTTGAGCTCGTGGAAGGCATAGCGCATGATCAGCTGCAGGGCTTCCGTGCCGTAGCCTCGCCGGCGGTCCTGAGGACTTCCAATTCCTAGCGAGAGCCTTCCGGAGCCATGACTCCACTCGATCCAGGAGAGATTCACAAAGCCCACCAGTCGGTCTGGGCTTTCGTGGCCCGCTGCTGCTTTCGCCCGGACAGCGAAATAGAACTGTCTGCCTGACTCCTCCATTTCCTTCTCGAGCTTCTCGTAGCGCTTCTTGATCTGGAAAATGGAAAGCGGCATGGCGATCTGCTCGGTCAACATGTGAAGGTACTCGAGGTCGTGGGTCCACTTCCTTTCGATCTCCGCGTCCTTGTCCGGGTCAACGGAGGTCAGGCGAACCAGCCGGCCTTCAAATAACGAGGGATTCATTTCCATGGTTAGATCCTTCCTGCTCACACTTCACTCTTCACTCTTCTTCCAGTAAATAAAAAAGGCCACGGGGGAGACCCGTGGCCTGAAGAGGCGCTAATACCGAAATAAATCGGCCACGGGTCTTGAAGCGCACCCGTGGCCAAAAAATTCCGATTTACAAACTTACCTGCTGTTCGCCAGGCGCACTCCAATAAGGCAATGTCCACCGTTGGTACCAACGGCTGCCCGAATTTGAATAAATGCAGAGGAATTGTAGGACATTCAGTGCGCCTCCTTTTAGGATAAGTGGCCCCAAGGATACCATGAGTAGCGGATTCGTGTCAAGGAATTAGTAGAAGATTAATATATGTGCTATGATCAGCGGGGGAAAGGAGAAATGCAATGGACATCGTGCTCACGCCAAAACAGGTGACTCGCTTCTTCGCTTTGACCGTCATCTTTCTCACGCTGGCGCACCTGGCAGGCCAGTTTTCCACTTACGTGCTGGGATATGACAATATCTTTGGCATCATCCCGATGTTCAGCCTCAATCGGGAAGAGAATATCCCGGCGCTGTATTCGACATTATCGCTGCTGTTTTGCGGCCTGCTGCTGGCGATCATCGCCGCCGGAAAGAACAGGAAGCGGGCAGCTTACCGCTACCACTGGGCCGGACTGGCGGCGATTTTCATTTACCTCTCCATGGATGAAGCGCTTTCGTTTCACGAGAGTTCAACCAGGCCGTTGCGATCGGCATTGAACACTGAAGGCGCATTATTTTACGCCTGGATCATCCCCTACAGCATCGGATTGGTGCTGCTCTTGTTGATCTACATTAAGTTTATCCTCAACTTGCCAGGTAAGACCAGGAGCTTGTTGCTCCTCGCCGGGATTGTCTTTGTGGCTGGGGCAATCGGCATGGAGCTCGTCGCCGGCCCGCATGATGCCCAATTTGGCAGAGATAACCCGGTTTATTCCTTGTACAGCACTATTGAAGAGGTCCTGGAAATGTCGGGGATCGTGATCTTTATCTATGCCCTGTTGTCTTACATCACTTCCGAGCTGAACGAAGTTCGCATTACAATTTCCGACTCTCGTGAAAAAAGGTCAATTTGAACTGCCAAGGAACGGTGTTTTTTGCGCAGCACGATCCCGGCGACTCACTCCCCCTGGATCGCGTAAGCATCGATCAGCTCCCCCTGCCGGCTCACAAACGTAAATGTGATCTGGCCCGGGTCTGCTGCCACCAACATGGCGCCGTGATCGGCTCGATAGCGCACCTGGCTGCCGGCCACCGGGGTATTGAAATCGTAGGCCGGCCAGCCGCCCAAACCGTTGACGAAGTATGGAAAATCATTGATAACGATCCGTTCGTAAGTGTGATCGTGCCCACTTATCACGGCTGTTACTCCCCACTCCTGAAATGGCCAGCGCATGTATTCGATACCCCCGTGAGTACCCGAGGAATACGGCGGGTGGTGCATATACACGATCTTCCACGGTGAGGCTGAAGCCGACAACCCAATTCTCAACCACTCGGCCTGGGCTGAACTGCTGCCCACACCATCGGGCTCGCTGGAATCGCTATCCAGCGCGAAAAAGTGTACCGGTGCCCAAACGAAGTCATAGTAACGTTCATTGCCGGGCAGTTCAAAGTAATCCAGGTATGGCTGGGCACCAGGGGTTTGCCAGTCGTGGTTTCCCAGGGAGGGAAAGAAGCGGTTTACCTCGCCTCCCGGGCCGTACGAGCCCGTATAAGGATAGATATACTCTTGATAAAACTGGCCGATGTTATCGTCAATCGTCTCGGACTCGCCGTTAGGATAATTGTTGTCGCCCGTTGTAATGACGAAGTCCGGGTTCCAGCTTTTTACTAAAGCGGCGACATCAGCTGTTTCCTGCCTGGCAACCCCATAGTCGCCGATGACGGCGAAACGAACCGAGGCATCCGGCGTCGCGGTGAAAACAGGTATCGCGGTGAAAGTGGTCGTGGGGGCCGGCGGAGGAGTATCCTCGGCAAATATCGCCGTCGCCGGATAGAGCGGCGTGTTTGTCGCCGCCGAAACAGGCACATCCGTCGGCAGAGCAGTAGCCTGGGGAGCGGGAGGCTGCGCGGGAGCGGCTGGCACAACGGTGCAGGCCGCCAGAGCGACGACGAGAAGGAAACTTAAAAGGGCAACCCAACCGCCGCGGCGGGAGGTGGTAATCGTCATGGCTGTTTTTATCCCTCTACCAGCCGGTATACCTCACCCTGCCGAACCACCAGGTAAATTTCACCGGCTTCATCCTGTCCGAAGGAAGTGATGTTCGCCCCAGTCTCAAATAGCCTGGCGTTCTGCCAGGTGCCATCCGGCTGGCGCAGCAAGCCCCAGATAAATCCCGTGCAAAAATCCCCATACAGGTAGACGCCCTGCCATTCGGGCAGGTTTTGGCCGCGATAGACATACCCACCGGTCACCGAACACCCCTGGGAGTGATCATACTCCGCCACCGGGTCGATCAACTCCAGATCTGCCGGGGGCTGGCCTTCGTAGGGATGGGCACCTTCGCGATAATCCCAGCCGAAATTGGCCCCACCCGGATGCCCGGCCGGAAGGAAATCGATCTCCTCCCACTGGTTCTGACCGACATCGGCGATGTAGAGGTCACCGGCCAGGCGGTCGAAGGAGAAACGCCAGGGGTTGCGCAGCCCGTAGGCCCAGATCTCAGGTAAGCCTTCCCCCTGAAAAAAGGGATTATCCGGCGGAACGCCGTAAGGATCACCTGCGTCTACGTCCAGGCGCAGGATCTTGCCTAAAAAGGTGCCCAACGACTGGGCGTTTCCTTGGGGGTCGCCGGCCGAGCCACCATCGCCCAAACCAAGGTATAGATATCCATCCGGTCCGAACTCCAAGCCGCCGCCATTGTGATTGGGAAAAGGTTGGTCGACCCGGAGCAGCGCGGTTTCGCTCTGGCGGTCGGCCTGATTGGGGTCTTCGGAAACGCTGAAGCGGGCAATAACGGTATCGCCGTTGAGGTCGGTATAGTTGATATAAAAATAGCCGTTCTCGGTGTAATTGGGGTGAAAGGCCAGGCCCAGCAAGCCCTGTTCGTTAGCCTGAGATCCCACCTGATCGTTAATGTCGAGGAAGGGTGCGGCCAGGAGCTGGCCATCCTGGATGATGCGGATAGCTCCCGCCTGCTCCAGAAGGAACAAGCGCCCCGAGCCGTCGTTGGGGACGGCCATGCCCACCGGGCTGCTCAGACCCTGGGCTACCAGCTGCCAATCGTAACGGTTGGGGTCCGGCAGCGAACCGACCTCTTCCTGGGTTTCCTCAGGAGGAGAAGTTGGCGTGTCGGAAAGGGCAGGCGGCGCGGTTGCGGCTTCAGTAGGCGGCGGCGCGATATTTTCTGGAGTTTCCTGCGGCGCGATGGTTGCAGTTGGCTCTAACGGTTGGATTTCTCCGGCCGTTGGCGATGGACTGAGGGGCTGGGTTGCTTCGTTTTCAACCGGATTTGATCCACAGCCGGCTACCAGCAGGGACGCCAGGATTAACAGCAAAGCCAGGCCGGCTCGAAATTCAGAGATCCGGTGAACCGCGTTATCAGCGGCTCCCGGTTGCGCCAACTTGTACACACGTCGAGTCACTATTCCTCCTTGAATTCCCCCTCAACAATCTCCTCATCCTCAATATCGGAATTACGCCATTGAGCTGGAACGGTCAGGGACAAGGCGCGCATATGCTCTTCCACCACGTGAGGTGGGCAGAGCTCCACGAATAAATACGACCCAACCCAGAGGATGGCGGCATCGTCAAGCGGGCCGGGCGCCAGGTCGGGGATGAGCAAATAGACGAAGGATACGATGGGAACGATTTTCAATAAGGGGTGCACCCGCGAATCGGCCATCAAGCGAATGATCAGTTTAATGCGGGTGAGCAAATCGTCAAATACGCCACCCCGGTGCGGGGTGATCGTGCGGTTATCTTTTTCAGGCATATAACCTCCTATTATTCTTCTATCCTAAACACCTCGCCCGCGCTGTTGCCCTGCACCTCCGGGAAGTAAAATTGCCAGGCGCGGGCCGGTAGGACGCGGTATTCTCCGGGATGCAGGATCACTAAAGTGTAAGTCAATTCGTAGGTGCCGGGTGGGAGAGAATCGGCTGCCCAGGCGATGCGGTCGGCGCGGATCTGAGGGTTGCCAAAATACCACCAGCCCCAGCCCTCACCGAAGGGGTCGCGCGGGTCATAATCGGCTGCTCCTTGCTGGCTCGTCTTGAGGCTCGTGTCAAGCACCTCGGCACCGGCAGGGATATAGTCTTCTACCAGCAAGTAATAGCCGCTATCCGGCACAGTGACGGTCACCCGTACATCGATCAAATCCCCTGCTTCGGCCTGCTGGATTGGATCGCATTCGCCCCTCGCGCAGGCATCTCCGTTCGGAAAGTAAGCCCGGCTGACGCTGATGCCGTTATCGGCAGGGCCGACATCCTCCACCGGGCGGTTGGCGCGCAGATGAGCGCGGTAGTAGAGCCTTCCTTCACCGGCCTCACGTTCGATCACCAGGGCATTGGGCGCTTGCGGGTGCAGATCGGCGATCGGCGCCTCACCCTTTACAGGCGTCAATTGGGTGGCGCCGCCTGCCTCGCCGCTGACCAGGGGTGCTCCGTTCAAGGCCGCGGAGAAACCGAAATCGCCGCCCAGCTCGCCAGTCCCCTGCATCACCTTCGCCAGCGCCATCAGCGTCCAGGCAGTCTCGTAGGTCGAGGCCCAACCGCCCGAGGCGCCCCGGTGCGCCATCAAGTAGCGGACCGTCTCCGCAATCAACGGCGAGGCGGGATCTTGCTGCGCCAGGGCATATAGAACGATGGCGCTGCTAAAAACAGGTGTGCTCATGTTCTGGTAACCCGGAAGCTGGTCTTCCCAATGAGCGCCGGTTCCAGTCCGAACAGCCAGGGAGCGCAAATCGGATAGCAGCGTCCTGATCCTGCCATCATCCGGCGCAATTTCTTGGATGGACAGGGCCAGAAAGGCCTGCGCCCAGGGGTTGAGGCCCTCTCGCTCCTCAAAGAGCGCGGCAATCCCGGCCGGATCCGCGGAATCAAGCTGAGCCAGAACATACTGCTGGAATGCCAGGCGGTCAAATTGCCAGGATTCGGTGAGCATATCGGGAGCCGGCAAGCTCGCCAGCAGATAATCGACCGCCCGCTGGATGAGGCTCTCACCCACACTTACCCCCGCTTCCCGCGCCCGGAGGAGACCGAAGAGCACATAAGTGGATACGTAGGAGTCGCTTTCGTCTCCCGGCCACCAACCCCAACCGCCGTCTGTATTCTGCCGCTCGGTCAGCAGCGTTAATCCTTCATCAACGGTACGATCCAGGCGAGTTTGCAGGTTTGGCGCTTCCAGACCGAAATCCTGCAAGACCCGGTAAGTCTCCAAGTTAGGCAAAAAGCGTGACAGGACCTGTTCCGTACAGGAGTACGGGAAATTCTCCAGGGCGGCAAAGGAGTCCATCATGGCTGCGCCCAAAGACGGCGCCAGCTCCACGCTCAGCGCGCCACCCTGCGTTTCGAAGGAACGCGGCAGGCTGACCAGCTCCAGGCGTTCGCCTCCCTCTTCCATCACGCCCGAAGTGGCAAAAGTTTGGGCAGTGGTGTAGCTCAGAACAGGCAAAACGCCAAACTCCGGCCGGGCGGCGTCCTGAAGATCACCGGCCCTGGCAGAGAAAACCAATTCAGCGCTTTGTGTGTCCAGCGCAGCGCCCCACCAGCCTACGCGCTGCCTGCCGCCGGCCGGCACGTTCACTTGTTGCTGTGCGGGGCTGTCCTCATCTAACCCAAATCCGGTCGCCTGTAAATTGACGTCGACGACCAAAGGGCGATCCGTGTTATTATGCACCACGGCTGCCATTAGCGCGTGGTCGCCCTGCACCAGGAAGCGGGGCGTAACCGGCCGGATAAGCAACTCTTTGGTGGTGACTATCTGGGTCCCAGCCTGACCGACGCGGGTATCGGCTGTTAAGCCGCGCAAGTCCGCCTGCCAGGTGGTCAGGTTATCCGGCAGTGTTACGCTCACCTGCGCCTCGCCATTCTGATTGGTCACAATCTCGGCCTGCCAAAGGGCGGTGTCCAGGAACTCCTCCCTGATGAAGAGGGGTTGGATGAACTCACCGCCACCCCCACCACCAACACCATCCGGGCCAACTGCCCGACGGCGGGTATGAGCCGCCATAGCAATGCCGGTTTGCACCCCCAAAGGTTGGACTCCGTAAAAGGCGGAAACGATATCTTCAGAAAACGGGTCGGCCAATGCGAGCACAGCCCTGTCCACCACCGCTAATGAAAACTCGCCCACTGCCGGGTTGTCCTGGGCATCCGTCACCCGCACGTCAAACCTCACTGGCTCACCGGGACCCGTCCGGGATGGTTCGCTGGTCAGGGCAACGTTCAAGGTTTGCGCGTCCGGCCTGACGGGCAGATTGACGTACCCCTGGCGAAAATCTGGCGTTCCGCTGGCGTTCCGCTCTAATAATGTTACCGAAACGTAAACGTTAGGAGCGTCCTCATCGGTTAAGGGCAGAGGAATCTGCTTCCCGGCGCCTTCGATCACCATCATCTGGTGACGCAGGATCACCCCACGTTCCACGGTGATCAGAGCAAGGGCGCTTCCTTCGAACGGATTGGGAATAAAGACCTGAGCGGTCTGGTCAGGGAGATAAGAGACCTGATCGGCGGTCAGGCGCAACCTCTGGTTGGGCAGATTGGGCCAGATCGCCTGCCCGGGGCCGCCAACCCACAGGTTGATTTGCGTGCGGGCGGTGCGTTCCTCGGGGTGCAGGCCGCGCACGTCCAGCTGGTAAGTGCCCGGTTCCGGCGGGGTAAAAGCCAAACGGGCGATGCCTTCGTTGCTGGTGACAAAATCCGTACTACCCACCAGGGTAGTTTGAGGTTCAAAGGAGGGCAAATTAAGGGGATCACCAGGCCGCGGATCTACCCGTTCCCAAACCACTTTATGAAAATCGGCTCGTAAGGCGCGCGATCCAGCGGGTTTGCCGCTCCAATCCACAACCAGCACTTCAAACCCGGTAGTTCCCCCGGCCTGCCCAACCCAGGCATCCGGCCGGACGCCGATATAGTACTCTGCAGGATTAACCTCCAGGCTGGCGCGGGCGCTCACCGGAATGCCGCTCTCATCCTCGGCGGTCGCCTCCAGCGTGTAGCCCTGTCTTGAGTCTTCCTGGGCGGCAGCAAACTCCAGAGCCAAACTGCCATCCGGACCGGTTTCACCTTCCCCTTCAGCGACCAGTTCTCCGAAAGCAGGAAAGCCTCCCGGCAGCGGCAGGAGCCAATCCGTTTCTTGCGTCCCCACCTGATATCCTGGAAGGTTGAAGGTCGATCGCTCTTTGAACAGCTGCCATTTTACCGGCACGTTTCCAGCAGGCGCATCAAAGAAATAGCGCGCCTGAACATCGGCGAGCAGCGGGGCGCTGGAAAGGACCTGGTCAGAGGTAAAAGAAACTTGCAAATCGATTTCCGGCTTGCGAAACTCAGCAACCTGGAAAGAAACCGTGCTGAAGCTGGCCGCCTGGCTGGTCAGGTTATAAATCCCGGGAGCAGCATCCACGGGGAGCGTATAAGAACCATGAGCCGTGCCAAAATCCGAGAACCTCAGCTCAAAGCTGCTGACTTCCTCGCCGAGTTCACTAAACAAGGCAAGCGGGAGAGTGGCCTGCTCGGGCAGGGCATAGCGCCCGTTGTACGCCTGGCGGGCGATGACCCGAAAGTAAACGGTCTGCCCGGGCCGGTAAATCGGCCGATCTGTGTAAAGATAGGCCTGCAGGTGGGGAGGCGCATAGTTGGTGGGGATGGCGAAACTCCAACCTTCGACGCCCTGGTTCCAGGTTGAAAGCGCCATGGCAAAGTTTTCGTCCCCCGGCTGCCCCAGCGCAGCATAACTGGTGCTGAAAACATCGTCCAGGTCGGAAATCGAAGTCCTCAGAATACCGTTTTCGTCGGTACGACCCTGAGCCAGGACGGCGCCATCCTCGGCATAAATGCTGATGGGAGCTTCTGCCAGCGGCCTGCCATCCCGCAGGTCGACTACCCAGACTAAGGCATCCGTGGCGCTCATTTTGAATGTCAGATGGATGTTGCTGACCACCAGCAGGAAGGGTCCGGGATATATGCGATCGGATTGGAGGTCGAAGCGCACGTAGTAGAGGCCCGGCCTCAGGGAACCGCTGCCCAGCGAAAGTGGGATGTCAACGGGCTGAGCGCGGTTCGCTGCGATTGTTAAAGTGTATTGATAAGAGCGTTGGTCCTCCGATTCATAATTTTGACGCAGATCAAAATTGTTGGGAGCCCGCATGTCGATAAAAGTGTCTATCGGCAGGGTACCTATGGAAAGCGAGACCTCGGAAATATTTGTAACCTGGGCGTTCAAATTCGAGTCTTGAGGGGTGAGGAACAAGACATCGCTCCCCGTCGTCACGATGATATCCGGGTCGAGCGGGAGCGTGTGGAAATCAAGGCTGAACTCTTCTCCCAAGCGCCCGCCCCAGGCGTCAGGGAGGTTAGGCGACAAGATGAGCGTGTAATCCGTATCGGCGGCGAAATCGCCGATCAGGCGCAGATTACGCCTGTCCTCTTCCGTGAAAGCCTGCAGGTTCGGCACCTCCGGAGAGAAGGTGATGAACTGCGGGATATCTCTAGAATTGATGGGGGCGTTGAAATGGATGAGAACGCTGGCGAAAACGTTTCTGCGCCCACCCTGGAATGGTTCCGTACTGACGACGCGCAGCGACTGCACCGTCTGAAAGACCTCCTGAATCTCCTGGTCCAAGGGGGTGCCGCCGCTGGACTGCGCCGGTTCACTTAACAGCAGCTGATATTCCTGGCTACGTTTCAGCAGATTTGTGGGGGAAAAGGTAGCTTCGGTAAGGTCATCGTTCCAGTCAATTTCACCCGGTACGCGATCGTCGTTAGAATCCAATAACGCAAAGTTCTCTGCCAGGCTGTCCGGATTCATGGGTTGATTAAAGGTAAGGACGAACTCGCTATCCAGGTTCAAATCTGAAGAGCCCGGGGAGGGTTCGATGGCGACTAAACGGGGAGAGGCTGTGCTGAAAGACCAGGATTCGGCATTCTCAAGAGAGCTGCCGCCTGCGCTTACCAGATCGGCGTTCAGGCGAACGGCATAATCAACACCTCCCGCCAGAGCTGGTTCCGGAAAGAAAACATAAGTGCTGGTATTGAGCCATTCCCCGCGCCCCTCAGCCTGCGGAGAAAGGGTAAAGGCAGGGGGAAGCGAATCAGAATCGGTGCCCAGCGGCACTACTGGAAGATTAAAAGTAGCCACCACTGCGGAGGTTGGGTCGATTTCCACTGCACTGGGTTCCGGCAGTCGCTCGATCAACTGCAGGTAACCGATGACCTGGTAATTCAGATCTACAGCTTCAGAAAAGGACAGCCCGTTGGCTGCCTGGGCGCTGGAAGCGAGTTTCAGATCGAGTTTACTGGCCGGCGTAAACGGTCTTTCAGGAAGAATCCCGAGGGTAGCATCGTCTTTCCAGTCCAAGCTAAGTGGGTGTCCAGAAAGGGCTGCTTCAACCGAACTCCGGTCCATAGGCTGGTTGAAATATAGCGTGATCTCTCCCTGCACGGGTAATTCGGCTCCAGGAGGCGGATTTACTTCGACAAGTTGCGGAGGTAAGGGTTGGGGCGTCGGGGTGGGTGTGGCCGGGGATGAAGGCGTAACAACCTGGGTTTCAATTTCGGCAGGTATGGTTGGGGTGGGCGTTTCCTGGCCGAAAAAGGGAAGCGAGCATGCCAGGGAAACTGCGATCAGCAGAGGAAGTATCAGCAGTGAACGGCTGCGCTGGCGGGGGGAGGTTGAGTTAATCATGGTGTCACATCACGTGAGCTTCTCAGAATCCAAATCGCAGCTTGAACAGATCTCTCTTAAATGGGACGCAGACCATAGCAAAGTGGTTCCCTGGGCGGATTATACACGAGGTATTGAATTATTTATGACAAAAATCCTGGTTTGCTCCAGGCCTTTTTGCTTACACTCCAAATCACACGATCTCCAGCCCCTGTTCGAGATCGGCAATAAGATCTTCCGCATTCTCAATCCCTAAGGATAATCGCACCAATCCATCGCTAATTCCGGCTTTCAAGCGCTCCTTTTCGGGAACTACGCTGTGGGTCATGCTGGCCGGATGCTCGATGAGACTCTCGACGCTTCCAAGGCTGACCGCCAACCGGATTACCTTCAAGCTGTTCATCAGGCGCTTCCCGGCCTGTAACCCGCCTTTTAATTCAAAGGATAACATGCCTCCAAAAGCAGCCATCTGTTTCTTAGCTGTGGCATGATCTGGATGGCTTAGCAGCCCGGGATAGTGCACCCTGGCTACTTTTGGGTGCGTATCCAAAAAATGCGCGGCCATATCCGCATTCTCGCAGTGGCGCTGCATGCGCAGCTCAAATGTGCGCAGTCCGAGATTGGCCAGCCAGGCATCAAATGGGCCGGGCGAACTGCCGATCGTCTTCATGAAGTACTGCAAATCCCGGCGAATGAATTCGGGATGGCGGCTGACGGCCACGCCGCCGACCATAACGCCGTGACCCGATAGATATTTGGTCGCCGAATGAACCACCACGTCGGCGCCTAAGGTCAGCGGGCGTTGGCAGTAGGGGCTGGCAAAAGTGTTGTCCACCATCAACCAGGATTGGTGCTGGCGAGCTATTTCGGCAATGGCTGATAGATCCGTTATCTGCATGGTCGGATTTACCGGCGTTTCAAGATATGCCAGAACGGCCTCGGGATGGCCCTGGAAAGCGGCCTCCCAACTAGAAATCGAGGTGCCCTTTACCCATACCACCTCTATCCCTGCTCTTGGGGCAATCTCGTCCAGGAAATTGAAGGTGTTGCTGTAGATCGATTCTTGCGCCAGGATGGTCTCTCCTGCACGGACCCTCGCCAGGATAGTCGTGGTAATGGCGGCCATGCCGGAAGCAAACGCCTTCCCCGCGGCGATTTGCTCCAAATCATCGTGTGGATGGGCAGAAACCAGGTCCAAAGCTTCCAATAACGCTACCTTGCGGGCAAACTGCTCGCTGTTGGGGTTGCCCAACCGCGTATAAATATAGCCGGGCTGTCGCCCTTCGAAAATGGCTGCGCCGGTATCGACGTCCGGGAAACCGAAGGTCGAGGTCTGGTAAATCGGAGCGACCAGAGCGTGGTGTGGATTATCCCCTTCGGCAAAATGATTCATTAATGTGCTCAAGCCGTGCTTTGGCAAAACGTCTTCCATAACCCGCTCCTTTTAGCTCTCCGGCAAAACCTGCTCTTCGATTATTATACGCTTTTCCACAAGAGCTATTATTGGTACAATTGAAAACATTCGCGGGAACTCGGGCGATCATACGCCCGTCTAAGTCTTATGCTATGAGAAATTATTCTACGATCACCTCGCCTCAGGTCAAACCGGTCGCCATTCTCTCCCAAGTTTTGGCTGCTCTGGTTGCCGGTTCCATCATCTTTATGGCGCTCGCCGTGGCCGTGATCGTCGGCTATGGAGCGTACAATGCCGGACAGATTTACCCGGGCGTCTCCGTGGCCGGCATCGACCTTTCCGGTATGAAACCGGAGGAGGCCGCGGTCGTATTGGAAAATCGAATATCCTATCCTTCTCAAGGTCGCATCCTGCTCAAAGAAGGGGAGAAGATCTGGTTAGCTTCTCCGGCAGATCTGGGTTTTTATCTGGATCCGCAATCGTCCGCAAGAGCCGCTTACCAGTACGGACGCCGGGGTGGACCGATCGCCCGGCTGGCAAACCAGGTCACGGCGTGGTATTACGGCACTTCGCTGCCGCCCCTGTATTTATTTGACGAACGGGCAACCTATGGATACCTGCAAGGGATCGCCAACCAGGTCAACCTTCCAACGATTGACGCTTCATTAAGCGTCGACGGCGTTGACGTGGTCGTCCGCCCGGGTCAGGTCGGGCGCAGCCTCGATGTCCCGGGCACCCTGGACCTGATCAAATCTCAAGCGCAAACTCTGC
>Ga0209640_10002800_pt1 | contig 15232 bp, 14 predicted proteins | sample RifCSP10_1_FD_184018 | JGI IMG/M metagenome (GOLD analysis project Ga0209640, IMG submission 184018) | Soil microbial communities from Rifle, Colorado - Rifle CSP2_sed 10_1 (SPAdes) (version 2) | ecosystem: Environmental > Terrestrial > Deep subsurface > Rock core/Sediment | place: Rifle...
CGCGGCCCGCAGCTCGGTCAACATCGCCTCGGCCTCCTGGCGCGAGAACGGCGCCAATCGTAATACCGCATCCTGCAGGATCTCGACGAACACCCCACCCAGGGCACAGGTCACCAGGGGCCCGAACTGAGGATCCCGGTTCATTCCCACCAGCATCTCGAGGCCGGGCGGGACCATCTTCTGGACCGTGCACCCCCACAGCCGGGCCTCCGGCAGGAAGCGCTGTGCCCGATAGGTGATGAGATCGAACGCGTCCCGAACCTCGGACGGCCCTTCCAGCCCCAACCGAACCCCTCCGATGTCAGTTTTGTGAAGGATCTCGGGCGAGGCGACCTTAAGCACCACCGGGTATCCCAGCCGGTCGGCAAACTCCACCGCCTGCTCGGCGGAGGCCGCCAGTTCGGTGGCGGGAGCTTTGAACCCATAGGCGAGCAGAATCTCGCGGGCTTCGAAGTCGCCGATGCTGACCCGCCCTGCCGCCCGCACGGCCTGAATCGCGCCGCTCACCCGCGCCCGATCGACCTCAAGCGTGTCGAATTGAGGAATCGGCACCGACCGGAGCAGCCGATACTGGTTCATCGCGTAGAGGGCGCGGGCAGCCCGTTCGGGGAACGGGAATCGCGGCACGTTGTGTTGCTGGAGAATGTCCGGGCCGCGGCCCAGGCTGGCCTGTCCCATCAGGCAAGCCAGCACTGGAATCGAGGCCTGTGCAGCGGCCCGCACGATCACATCCGCAGTCTGCTCCATATCGGTCATCGCCTGAGGGGTGACCAGTACCAGAATGGCGTCGACCTGTGGGTCATCGAGAATCTGCTGCAGGGCGAAATCGAAGCGGTCGGCTCGGGCGTCCCCGAGCAGGTCCACTGGATTGGCGGCACTGGCCGCGCCGGGCAGGAACTGCTCGAGCTTGGCCTGGCGTTCGGGTTCGAAGCGGGCTAGCCGCAGCCCATAACGTTCGACCGCGTCGGTCGCCAGGATCCCGGGTCCTCCGGCGTTGGTGATGATCGCCACTCGATCCCCTCGCAGCGGCGTCAGATATCCGAAGGCCAAGGCGAAGTCCAGCAATTCTTCCAGTGTGTCCGCTCGAATCACTCCGGCCTGCCGGAAGGCGGCCTGATAGGCCTGTTCCGAACCGGCCAACGAGCCCGTGTGGGAGGTCACCGCCCGAGCCCCGGATTGGGTGATGCCGGATTTGATCGCCACCACCGGCTTCTGCCTGCTCACCTGGCGGGCGACCCTAATGAATTGTTGGCCATCGGGCAGACCTTCGATGTAGGCGAGGATCACCCGCAAGGCCGGATCGGCCGCCCACTCCTGCAGCAGGTCGGTCTCGCTCACGTCGGCCTTGTTGCCCAGCGACACGAACTTGCTCAGGCCTAGCCGGCCGGCCATCGCCCAGTCCAGGATGGCGGCGCCCAATGCGCCGGACTGAGACATGAAGGCCATCGGCCCCGAAGGAGGCATCCCGGCCGAGAAGGTGGCGTTGAGTGGGGTGATCGTGTCGATAACCCCGAGGCAGTTCGGTCCGATCAGTCGAATCGAGAACTGGCGGGCCACCTCTAGCAGCTCCCGCTCGCGTTCGGCGCCTTCCCAACCGGCCTCCCGAAATCCGGCGCTGATGACGATGGCGGCCGGAATGGCCTTCTCCCCACACTCGCGTAACGCATCCGGAACGGCCGGATACGGGATGACGATCACGGCCAGGTCGATCGGACCGGGCACCGCGAGCACCGACCTGAAGCACGGCTGGCCGAGGATCGATTCGGCGGTCGGATTGATCGGATACACCCGCCGATCTTCCTTTAAGAACCCGCCTCGCAGCAGGTTGTTTAGGACTGCGTGGCCGAGCTTGGTAGGGCTGGTCGAGGCGCCGATGACGGCAACGGTTCGAGGGGCGAAGAAGTGGGAGAGAGACAATTCAGGATCTGTGGTTGTCGGCGCGATCGAATCTTAGCACTGGGCGGCGGGCCCAACGCGAGCTTGACCGGGGCAAAGGACCGGCGGTGCTCCCGGCAAGTCCCAACCCGGTCTAACGCTGCCCGGTGGTGGGCAGTGCCATAACCCTTGTGCCGGTCGAAGCCGTAGGCCGGGAAGCGGTCGCCGAGTCTCTCCATCAGCCGATCCCGGGCCACCTTGGCGATCACCGAGGCCGCCGCGATCGACAGCACCGACTGGTCTCCCCGGGTGATGGCGTACTGAGGGATGTCCAGATCTATCAGTCGCAGATGGTCGATCAGCAGGAAGCTTGGGTCCCAGCTCAATTCAGCCAGGGCCCGCCCCATCGCCAGGCGGGTCGCCGCGAGCACCCCAACCCGATCGAGCTCCCGGGCGGAACTCCGCCCAATCCCGACCGAAAGGGCAATCTTCCGGACCTCGGCAGCCCAGTGCTGGCGGGCGAGCGGGGAGAGCTGCTTTGAGTCTCGCACACCCTCCAGGGTCGCCGCCAGGTCAAACCGATCAAGGGGCAGGATCACGGCAGCCGCCACGACCGGCCCGGCCAGGGCTCCTCGTCCGACCTCATCGAGGCCCGCGACCAGGGTATGACCGAGCCGGCGCAGCTCGAGTTCGTACACCAGATCCGGCCGACGGGTTGGAGCTTGCGTGGATCGACCCTATTCCTCGCGGATGGGCACCGAAGGCTTTGACCCGGCGGGCCATGAATAGACCCCGCGCCGCCAGTTGCTGCGAATCCGGAACAGATCAACAAACATCTGCCAGGAATCGCGCAGCAGTCGGACCTGGCTGCCGCGGATGTGGTACCAGGGGATCGGAACTTCACTTACTCGATAGCCAAGCTTCAAGGCCAGGAAGAGCACTTCCACGTCGAAGGTCCATCCATCGAGCCGCTGGATCGGGAAGAGGGCCCGAGCGGCCTCGGCGCTGAAGCACTTGAATCCGCACTGGGTGTCTTGAAAGCCGGGCACGGCCAGCAGCCGCACCAGGGTATTGAAGCCGCGCCCGATCCAGTGCCGATAGCGGGGTTCACCGAAACGGACCGCCCCGGGAGTTTCCCGGGAGGCGATGGCGATATCAAAGTCGGTGAGGGCCGGAGGCAGGAACCGAACGACTTCCTCGATTGGCATCGAAAGATCCGCGTCGCAAATGAAGCGATAGTCGCCGCGGGCTGCCAACATCCCGCTGCGCACGGCCAGCCCCTTACCGGCCCGCGGCTCCCTCAGGACTCGAGTCGCGGGATTGCGCTGGGCAAAGCGATCAGCCGCCTCGGCCGTTCGATCCAGACTGCCGTTCTCAATGACCAACAGCTCGGAGCTAAAGGTTTGGCTGCGGAGGAAGTTGTTGACCCGCTCCAGGGTCGCGGGCAGCCGATGTTCCTCGTTGTGGGCGGGGATGATCAGAGAGAGGAAGGGCCTCTCGCTGGAGGTCAATTGAGCAGCCGGTCTCCGAATACCGTGAAGGCGATCGCCAGCAGCACAGCGAATTCAAACAGCGCCATTCCTCCCAAGAGCAGCGCCTGCTTCATGCTGAATGAACCGATCCGGCGGACCGGACGAAGCTCGGGGCGGACGTCCATCGGCCGGAGGGCCTGCGAATCGAACGCCGCCTCCAGCTGCTCCGGTTCCGGCTCGGGTGCCGGTTCGGGCTCGGGAAGCTTCGGGTTAAGCAGGGCATCCACCAGCAGTTGGATGTCCTCCTGGTCCATGATTTGTTGCCGTTCCTGCAGGCTGGAGGCAAAGTGTTCGATCGCGTCCGCCATTACGATGCGGGCCTGTGGATTGGCGCGGTCCACCAAGGTTTTGGGGTTGGTGAAGATCAGCAGCGCTTCCAACTCCGGCAGGGCAAAGCCTTGGGCTTCAAAATAGCGCCGGAGCCCGCGGGCCAGGGCCAGGGCGCGGAACTGTAAGTTCGGCTGAGCCGGCTTGAATTGGCGGGTGCGGCCGCTGAGCGACATCCATTGGTCTTCGCTGGCCCGGAAATTGCCGTGAGCCGCGCTGGGCTGGATCAGCCGCACTCCCTGCGGGCTAAACAAGATCATCGGGGCCAGCACATCGGTCCCGACCAGGGGGACGTTTCGCAAGAGGGTATGCTCGTCGCCCAGCACCCGGCCGATCTTGCGGGTGATGAAGTCCTGGGCTTCCATCTCGCCGTACCAATCGAGCCCGTGCTTTAGCGTGCCGCGAATCCGGTGCTCGAGGCTGATGACGCCCTGTTCGTCGCGAAATTTAGAGCGATCGTTGATTTGCATGGCAGAGAACCACGAGATTATACAGCGGGGGTAGTTTGCCACGGTCCGCCAAGCGGCTCCATAGGTCTCGAAAGCTATAATGAGTGCGCTATGCGCCGTACCGTTTTCCTGATCCTAAGCTTGCTGTTAGTCACGAGTTCCACCGCCGCAGCCCAAAGCGAGCGGGAGATCCTGGTGCTGAGCGCGAGTGGGCCGCTCACGCCTGCCGCGCTGGAGTACCTCGATCGGGGCCTGCAGCTGGCGGAGCGGCGAGAGTCCGAAGCCCTGATCCTGACCCTGGACACCCCCGGCGGGGCGGTCGAGCTCATGACCCGGATGATCCAGTCCATCCGGGGCAGCTCGGTGCCGGTTGTGATCTACATCGCCCCGCGGGGAGCCATCGCGGGAAGCGCGGGCACCGTAATTACGCTCGCCGGTCACGTGGCCGCCATGGCTCCCGAGACCGCCATCGGCGCGGCCAGCCCGGTCGGAGGCCAGGGAGAAGATCTGGGGGAAACGATCGAAAGAAAGACTAAGGAAATCCTAAAGGCGCAGGCCCGCAGTCTGGCCGCCCGACGGGGTGAGGCGGCGGTCGCGCTGGCGGAGGCGACCATTGAGGAGGCTAAAGCAGCCTCGGCCGAGGAGGCGTTGCAAGCCGGACTGATTGACATCATTGCCGCCGATCTGGATGACCTGCTAATCCAACTGGATGGTTTCACGGTCGAACTGGAGAGCGGCCCTCGTACGCTACGCACCACGGCCGCCGAGTTGTTCGTGGTCGAGCAGACCTTCATTGAGCAGCTGCTGGGGGCCCTGACCAACCCCAACATTGTTTTCCTGCTGATGGCGATCGGAGTGCAGTCCATCTTGATCGAGATTTCCAGCCCCGGCGGATGGGTGGCGGGCTTCATTGGAGTGATGTCGCTGGCGCTGGGGGCCTTCGGGCTTGGCGTGCTGCCGGTGAACTGGACCGGGCTGATCTTCCTCGCCACCGCCTTTGTGCTGTTCATCCTGGACATCAAGGCTCCGACCCACGGAGCGCTCACCGCGGCCGGGGTGGCCTCTTTCATTGCCGGGGCGCTGATCCTGTTCAACTCGCCGGGGACGCCGGAATTTCAGCGGGTGTCGGTCCCGTTGGTCGTTGTGACCGGGCTCGCCATCTCGGCCATCTTCTTGACCATCGTGACCTTCGCACTGGCGGCCCAACGCCGGCGAGTGGAGGTCGGCCAAGAGACGCTGATCGGGCGGACCGGAATCACAAAGACCGAGCTGGCTCCGACCGGAATGGTCCAGGTGGCCGGTGAATTGTGGTCGGCGAAGGTCGAGGACCGTTCCCGGACTGTGCCGGCAGGGGAAGATGTAGAGGTGACCGGAGTGGAGGGCCTGAGTCTCAAGGTCCGGGCGCGTGACGGTTGACGTGAGTTTCGAGGGCCTGTACACTACCGCTCCCAAAGGAGAGGGAGGCCATGGCTGAAGCTGCCTTCCGTTTGATCGTCAAGACCGGCCCCAACCCTGGGACAGCCTTTGACTTGACCAAGGAAGTCACCCTGGTCGGCAGAGACGTAACCAACGACATCACCGTCGGGGATGCGGAGCTCTCTCGCCAGCACGCCCGGCTCACCCGAACCCCAGGGGGCTACGTCATTGAAGACCTGGGCTCCACGAACGGGAGCACCGTCAACGGAGAACGGCTGGTTGCCCCGCGGGTGCTCTCACCAGGGGATTTGCTGGGGATGGGCCAGAATGTGACCCTGAGTTTTGAGGCGACCTCGCCGGAAGCGGCTCGAACGGTGATGGCTGGGGCGGTCCGGCACGGCGCGGCGCCCTCGCCCGAGGCGATCCAGGCCCGGACCCCTCAACCCGCTGCTGCAGCGGCGCCGCTGCCGATCGAGCCGGCCCCCCGCGGCGGCGCGAGGCGCTGGGTGCTTGCCGGAGCCGGCTGTCTGGTGTTGGTCGGAATCTGCGCAGTTACTCTCTTCATCATGGATACCTACTTCCCCGACATTCTCTACGCGCCATTCAGGATGCTGGGGTTTTCCGGCTGAGGCTGCTCGGCCAGACCTGTGCGGGTGGGCGGCCGTCGGCTGCCCATGCTCTTCAATTCAACAATCTATGAGGGTGAAATCGATTGGGAGAATCGGTGCCCGTTTGCTGACGGGTGCCGCGCTGGTGGCTGCCTGCCGGGCGACCGAGCCCGAGACTCAGCCGCCGCCCTCGCCGGAGACCGAGATCCAGCTGGAGCCACAGCTGCCGACGGGGGTTCAACTCCAAGCCAGCTTCGCGGTCCCGGGTATGCTGGATGGGCAGCCGACGATCCAGGAGGAAATGCGCTATCTGCTCTACCTGCCGAGCGGATATGGCCAGACCCCCGACACTCTCTGGCCGCTGATCCTGTTTCTGCACGGATCCGGCGATGATGACTACGACTCGGCCTTCGTGCTGAGCTACGGTCTGCCGGCAGTCTTGCAGGCCGGCGAGCAGCCGGACGAGTTCCCGTTCATCGTGGTGTCTCCGCAAGCTTCCCCCGGTGGGACATGGTGGACCGAGGATGCGCTGCCCATCCTGGACGCCTTGCTCGGAGAAGTGCTCGAGACGTACCGAGTGGATCCTGACCGGGTGTATCTCACCGGTCTGAGCATGGGGGGCTACGGCGCCTGGTACCTGGCCACCACCTACCCCGAACGATTTGCGGCAATGATCTCGGTTTCCGGAAGCGGATACCGCACTCCGTTCCCGCCTGCAGAGGAGACCCTCTGCCGGATGGAGGATCTGGCAGTCTGGGCCATTCATGGCGCGCAGGATCAAATGTCTGATCCGGAGGCCTCGCGCCTCAACACGCTGGCCCTGAAGGCCTCCTGTCTGGGCGAGGTTCAGTGGACGCTTTACGAAGATGAAGGCCACTTCGGCACGTTCGAACGGGCCTATCGGGACCCGCAGCTCTACCTGTGGCTGCTGGAACACCACCGCTGAAGGCCGGGTGAGTCGAAGTGAGCTGGGGCGCCCGGGCTAGGGCCGAAACGGTTCGGCTGCGATCAGGGTCTGGGCGTTCATCGCGTCCCAGCCGATCACGATCTCGCACTCGCTCGTCTGGCCGGCCTGCTGGGCCTGGTCTTCAGTGATCCCGAGCAGCGTGACGACCGCTACCGTGGCCTGATCGGGATGGATTGCATCCAGGTTAATCGGGGCCAGGGCGCCGGTGCTCAGGCCGCCCAGCCGAAGATAGACCGGCGACTCGAAGGCGATCGTATCCAGAGTAACCGTGAAATCGCGATACTCGCTGGGAACGTTGAACTGCTGCAGCACCGGGCAGTCCATGTAGAAGCCGTATCGGTGGTCGCCTTGGAGCCAGAAGCCGGCCGGGAATTCGTAGCTAAAAGAGACCGCCCAGGTTCCCGGTTGAACTTCGGGTCCCACCGCGGTCGGTAAGCTGGTCGGAGCGGCCGGGGTCGGGGTCGACGGCGAAAGCTCGGCCCGCGCCGTACAGGCTGCCAGCAGCAGGCCCCCGAGGATCATGCCGGCTACCCCCGCGTCCCGCGGTCGAATTTTCATTCTCTGCGCGACTCCTCGCTCCTTACCAGGATTCTAACTTATCGACTCCGAATCGGTCGGAAGGGTTAACGGGAATCCTACGCGGTACAAATCCCATTCTGATGGGCCCTGAGTAAAGTTACAACAGCTCATTCGCAAACACAGCGAACAAGAAAGAGGAGGAAGAGAAATGATGCGTCTTTACTGGGGCTCTCCGGGACAGCGGCTGGTTCGCCACCCGATCGAATTCAATGGTGGGCGGCGGTTGCCAATCGAGGTCCGGGCTGACGACGAGGCCTATCTCATCACCGCTGAGGTGCCGGGAATGGTGGCCGAAGACCTGCAGATCGAGGTGCTGGAGGACCTGGTCACCCTGCGCGGGGAATACAAGCACGCCAGCGCAGGCGAAGCTCTGATCAGCGAGCTCGACCGGTCCGGTGGGTTCTACCGGCGCATTCAGCTTCCGGAGGTCATCGATGCCGAGGCCGTTGAGGCGAAGATCGAGAACGGTCTGCTGACCGTGCGGGTGCCCAAGGCTGAAGAGGCCCGCCCGAAGAAGATCGAAGTCAAGGCCAAGTAACTCCCCCCGAATCGCATGGGGTACAATGGGCGGCGCTCGCCGCCCATTTGTTTTCCCCCACAGCCGGAGGATCCTTCCCTGTTTCCAATTCGAGACGCGGTTCGATCGAGGCGGTTTCCGGTCGTCAACTATGCTCTGATCGCGGCCAATGTGCTCAGCTTTCTCTTCGTGACCTCGCTCGGGCCGAGTGGATACGAGCGGATCTTGGGTGAGTTTGGGGTAGTGCCGGCGCGGCTCTCCTTTGAACAGCCGCTGGTCGGGCTGACCCTGTTCAGCTCGATGTTCTTGCATGGTGGCTGGTTTCACTTGCTCAGCAACATGTGGACTCTTTTCATCTTCGGCGACAACGTCGAGGATCAGATGGGATCGGGTCGCTATCTGGGCTTCTATCTGATTGCCGGCACGGTTGCCGGGCTGGCTCATGCAGTCTCCAGCCCCAACTCAACCATTCCGACCGTGGGAGCCAGCGGCGCCATTGCGGGCGTGCTGGGCGCCTATTTCATCCTCTTTCCCCGGGCTCGGGTGACCACTTTCATCCCGCTCTTCTTCTTGCCCTGGTTTGTCGACGTCCCGGCTATCGTGTTCATCGGCATCTGGTTTTTCACCCAACTCTCTCAAGGACTGCTATCGCTTGGGGCGATCGGCGATTTTGGCGGAATCGCCTGGTGGGCGCATGTCGGCGGATTCCTGGTCGGACTGTTGCTGGTGAGGGCCTTCGTGGCGCGCCCTAAGACGCCGCAGCTTTGGGTCCCGGATGACCACTGGTCAGGCTGAACCGACCGCAGGAAGCGACGAGCGGCCTCAACCCGCGCTCCTGGCGCGGGTCAGCAAGGTCTTGCTGCGGCTGGCCCTGGTGGTGCTCCTGGGAGTTGCGCTTGGGGCAGGAGCGTATTTCGGAGTGACGCTCGCCATTCGCCAATTGGGCGAGCCCACTCGGCAGAATTCGGCCCGGATCGCCGCCCTGGAAGCTCAGCTGCCGGAGGCAGTGAGCAGGCTCGCCGAGCAGCAGGAGTCGGTGGCCGAATTACAAGTTCAACTCGAGGATCTGCAGGCGCAACTTGGTGACCAGGGACGGGGGCAAGATCAGCTGGGAAGCCAGCTCACGGCCCTGGCCGACCAGCTCGAGGACCTGACCAAGCGAATCGAAGAAAACACTCAAGCACATCAATTGCGGGGCGATCTGCAATTGACCCAGGCGATGCTGTCCTTGGTGCGGGCCCGGCTCTGGTTGGTGGAGAATAACCTCGGGCTGGCGATTGCCGAGGTGGAGCGGGCCCGGGAATTGCTGCAACCCCTGGCGGCCGAACAGCCGGAGGGAAGTAACCTCCAGGCCGCCATCGAGCGACTGGACTTTGCACTGATCGAGCTGAACACCCGGCCGCTGGTTGCGGCAGATGACATCGAAATCGCCTGGAAGCTGCTGGTCGAGCCGGACGAGGGCTAAGGAGAACCGCAGATGGAACAATCGGATAAGACTGCCGCCGAAGCGATGGGGGCCGAGCCCGAACGACCGGGAGCCGCCGTGAAGCCCACGAGCCGCTTGGGTCGCTTTCTGCGCCGAGCACTGCGCTGGGCGACTGCGATCTTAGTGGTCTTTGGGCTTGGGGTGGCGGCGACCTGGTTCAATCAGGTCCGGCCGCGGATCGCCCAACAAGAGGCGCTGGAGCAAGGCTTGGCGGCGGTGGAAGCGCAACGAGACCAGCTCCAGGCCGCGGTGGATGAACTACAGGGAGTCCAGGCTGAGAACGAGGTGCTTCAGGACGAGCTGCAGGAAACCGAAGGCCGACTGGCCCTGCTGCGGGTGTTGATCGATGTGACCAGCGCCCAGCTCGGAATTGCCCAGGAAGACCCGATTGCCGCCAAAGCCGCGTTGGAGAACACGGCCGCGGCCCTCGTGGATCTGGGTAAGAAGCTGGGGCCGAGCGAGGCCTCCACGGTGGCCGGCTTAAAAGACCGGCTCACGCTTGTTCAAGCAGAGTTGGAGGCGGACATCTTTGCAGCCCAGCGAGACCTGGAGATCCTGGCCAACTCGCTGCTGGAAATCGAGCGCGATCAGTTCGGGAGCTGAGGGGAAACGGGTTCGCCGGTCCTCCGGTTCCCTACGGCCGCGGCTCCAAGATCAGGGTGAGATCGAGCGGCACTCCATCCCGCAGCACGGTCAGCACGATCTGGTCGCCGACCCCGACCTCGGTTACCAGGTAAGAGATCAGGTCGCTGAAGCTGAAGACCGGTTGGCCGTCAATGGCGGTGATTACATCGCCGCCCGGCTGCTCGGCTGCCCCACAGACCCCGGACCCGATCAGGCCAGCCTTCTCCGCCGGGCCGTCCGGCACCACGCAGGTGACATAGACTCCGACCGTCTGCGGTGGAAGCTGCAGGATTTCGAGCTGCCGCAGGTTCAGATTGCTGTCTCCTAGGCTGGTGATCCCGAGGTAGGGATAGTCATAGCTGCCGGTCTGGATGATGGCCGGCACTACCCGGCGGACGATGTTGATCGGGACTGCGAACCCCACGCCGGAGTTGACCGCGCTGCCCGAAGCGCTGAAGCTGTCGGTGGTGATAGCCCGGTTTACGCCGATCACCTGGCCGCTCAGGTTGAGCAGCGGACCGCCCGAATTGCCGGGATTGATGGCGGCGTCGGTCTGAATCAGATCGCCCGCGCTGAAAGCCCCGCCTCCGGGTGCCTGTCGTTCAGACTGCAGCACCCGGCCGATGGCGGATACCACTCCCACGGTCATCGTACCCGACAGGCCGAATGGATTGCCAATCGCCACCACCTGCTCGCCCACCCTCACCGAATCGGAGTCGCCTAACGGGATGGGGACCAGCTCAGTGGGCGGCGCCTCAACCTTCAGCACAGCCAGATCCGAATCCGGGTCGGTGCCAAGCAGGGTCGCCCAGGCCTTGAATCCGGAAGCAAAGTCGATCTCGATCTCATCAGCCCCCTGAACGACGTGGTGATTGGTGACGATGTGCCCCTCCGTGTCGATCACGAAGCCGGAGCCCTGGCCTAAGGGAATGTTGTCGGGGTGAGGGGGTCCGAACACATAGATCGTGACGACGCCAGGGTTCACCCGTTCATAGAGCTCAACCAGGCCCTGCGGAGCGAACAACGGCTCAGAGGGTGCCTCCACGACAACCGCAGGCGGGGCAGCGGCTGGGAGGATCGCCGGTTCAACGGTTGGGGCAACGACTGCCGCCGTGGGGAAGAAGCTGCATGCCAGCGCAGCGACCGCCAGTACAGCAAGGACTAATTTGGCTCGACCCATGGTGTCCCTTCCTTTATCACCGGTTTCCGATCAAGGCTTTCGCTTATGGAGTGCGGCAAGCTGCTCGAAGAGCGCCCGCTCGTCTTCGCCAAGCTCTGCAGGCAGTACGACTTGAAGCTTGGCAAATAGATCGCCGTGATGAGTAGGGCTGCCCAACTTTGGCATTCCCCGGCCGCGCAGTCGAAAGGTCTGACCGGGCTGACTGCCGGGCGGGACTCGGAGCAGCACTGGACCCTGAATGGTCTGAAGTTCGACCTCTCCACCCAGAACCGCGGTGTATAGGTCCACCTGGAATTCCAGGTGCAGATTGTCACCCCGCCGCTTGACCCCTGGTTCATCGAGCACCTGAACTTTGAGGTAGAGGTCGCCCGCTCTTCCTGGGTCACCGTCGCCCGCCCCGGACAATCGAATTCGAGTGCCGCTGCGGGCCCCCGCCGGGATTTCGACCTCAAGGCGCCGGCCGTTGCGTTGGTAGGTGCGGGTCGTTCCGCGATAGGCTTCGGCCAACGAAATGGCAATCGGCTGTTCCAGGTCGCGGCCGCGGCGGAGCCGCTGGCTTCCTAGTCCAAAGACGCTGTCGAAAAAATCCGAAAACCCCCCGCCGAACAAATCATCCACCTCGACCCGGGTGCCGCCAGGTCTGCCGCCGACCCACTGAGACCAATCGAAACCCCCCGGTCCGCCGGCTCGTTCCCAGGCCCGGTAGGAACTCCCCAATCGATCGTACTTTGCCCTTTTTTCCGGATCGCCGAGAACTTCATAGGCCTCGTTGATCTCCTTGAACTTTTCTTCGGAACCGGGGTTCTTATCCGGGTGGTATTTAAGCGCCAACTGGCGGTAGACCCGTTTGATCTCTTTCCCGTCTGCCTGCCGGCCGACGCCCAGAATCTGGTAGTAGTCCTTGTACTCCATCAGTTTGATTCTAAATTGCCGCTGAAACCCAAGTCAAGCAAAGCTGGCGGATCTAATGGAACTCTTATCGCAGCCAGCGCAGAGGGCCAAGCAGTGAACCGTGCTATCATTCGCAAGATGCCCACTTCTGCCCGACCGGAGCGGGTCTTGATCGTGGACGAGGACCCCGACGTGCTGGACCTGCTCTCCCGGCAGGTGCTGGAGCCGCTGGGATTTCGGGTATCTACCGCGGTGAGTGCCGGCGAGGCAATCCAGCAGGCCGTCGGCTCGGCTCCAGACCTGATTGTGGCCAGTCTGGACCTCCCCGGCCTGAGCGGCAAGGACCTGTTGGTCGCACTTCGCTCGCAGGGGATCGAAGTCCCGGTGCTGGTCACCGCCGAAGCAGGTCGGGAGGCGGACGCCATCCAGGCCTTTCGGCTGGGGGCCCGCGACTATCTGGTCAAGCCATTGCGAGAAGCGGAGGTGCTGGCCGCCATTGAGCGAGCGCTGAAAGAGGTGCGGCTGGGCCATGAGAGCGAGCAATTGTCTGTCCAACTGGCGGACAGCGCCCGGCAGCTCGAGCAGCGGGTGCGGGAACTGACCACCATTTATGGAATCGGTAAGGCCGTGACCCTGATCACGAACCAGCGCGAACTATTCGACAAGCTGATGCAGAGCAGTCTGAACGTCACCAACGCCGACATGGGGTGGGTGCTGCTCCTGGATGATGACCGGGGCCAGCTCTTCCTGCGGGCCCAACTCGGAATGCCTCGAGCGCTGGTAGGAAAACTGCACCAACCCTGGGACGACGGAGTGAGTTCACTCGTGATGCTGTCTGCAGAGAGCCTGAGCATCCACTCCGAAGGGCTGGAGCAGTTTAAGATCGCCCGCTTCGCCAAGGCTGCCCTGGTCGTGCCCATCAAGGCCCGGGATCAAGCGATTGGAGTGATAACGGTAGCCCGGGAACAGGCCAAGCCATTCAGCGAGCCGAACCAGCGAATGCTGGAAGCGGTCGCCGACTATGCGTCTATATCCCTGGTCAATTCCCGCCTCTTCCACGCGCTGTCCGGTCGGGCAGAGCGGCTGCAGGAGGTCGTGAATGAGACTCAGACCGGTCTGCAGGACCAGGTGGCATGGGTAGAGCGGGTGCGCAAGACCCTACAGGGGCTGCATGAGCAGCTGCCCGGCCTGTTGGAGAGCTCCGAGAATCCCTCGCAGCGTAAACGGCTGCAAGTCCTAATCACGGACCTGCAAACTCTGCTCAAGGAACTGGACGATATGCCCCATCTCCAGTCCACCCCCTCCTCCAACTGAGTACGGTTTCCCAAAACGCGAGTACCATTCTAGGTCCATTCTGGTAGGTGCAGGGATTCTGCTGCTGGCAGGATAGTTGCATCCCTGGACCCGCGATCAGCAAACCCGGCCGACCGAGTCCGTAGGTCCCGCGTGACATGAGCCAACAATCGACCACCGACGAGTTGCAGCGTAGGCTGAAAGGGCTGGAAGCGCTCACCCAGGTCGGGCGCACAGTAACGGCCCTGCTCGACCACAGCGACGTGCTCACCGCGGTGGTGGAGGCGGCGGTGCGGCTCACCGGAGCCGAGGAAGGCAGCCTGCTGCTGATTGATGATGACACCGGCGACCTCTATATGCGGGCCTCCAAGAACTTCGACGATGAGTTCGCCCGCACTTTCCGCCTGCCGGTCGACGACTCGCTGGCCGGCCAAGTAATTGAGAGCGGCGAGCCGGTGCTGCTGGATGAGCGGACGCCGCAGAAGATCAAGACTGCCTACCTGGTCCACTCCTTGATCTACGTGCCGCTGCGGGTGCGAGGCCGAACGATCGGGGTGCTGGGGGTGGACAACCGGCAGGCAGGTGGAACCCTCACCCGGCAGGACGTCTCGATCATGGTGGCGATGGCGGACTATGCCGCAATCGCGATTGAAAACACGCGCCTCTTCAACAGCAGCGAGGCGCAGCGGCGCAAGATGGAAACCATTCTGGCGAGAGTCGAGAACGGGGTGATCGTGGTGGATCCGGAGAATCGGCTGCTGATCATGAACCGCTCGGCCCGGGAGGCTTTCGGAGTCAACGGAGATTGGCCGGGGCGACCAGTCTCCGACATTATCAGAGAGCCGAAGCTGCTTTCGATGCTGCGGATCTCGGGGAAGGTCCCCAAGCGAGAAGAGGTGGAGCTCGGCGATGGCCGGGTCTTCAGCGCCCAGCGGACCCCGATCGATGGCATCGGCCAGGCGATCATCATGCAGGACATCACCCACCTCAAAGAACTAGATCGGATCAAGTCGGAGTTCGTCACAACCGTTTCGCATGATTTACGGTCGCCGCTTACGGCCATTCTGGGCTATGTCGAGCTGATTCAACGGGCTGGGGAGTTGAATTCGCAGCAGGAAGAGTTCATTCGCCGGGTGCAGCTCAGCGTCGGGCAGATCACCAACCTGGTCAGCAACCTGCTGGATCTGGGACGGATCGAGGCCGGTCTCGATACGGCCAAAGAGAAGACGCCGGTCTCGGTCCTGGCCCGCTATGCTCTGGAGAGCATGCGGGGGAGTGCCAGCAACAAGGGCCTGGTGCTGCAATCCGATCTCCCAGATGATCTCCCGTTGGTCATGGGGGCCCCGATCCGGCTGCGCCAGATGATCGGCAACTTGCTGGACAATGCGATCAAGTACACACCGCCCGGCGGTCAGGTCCGAATCGAGGTCAATTCAGAAGGGGACCAGATCATCTTGCGAGTGCACGACAGCGGGCCGGGCGTGCCTC